>LQAG01000007.1_pt1 | contig 169830 bp, 216 predicted proteins | sample 1535801 | NCBI WGS metagenome assembly LQAG01 (sample SAMN04331584, study PRJNA305678) | bioreactor metagenome | isolation source: bioreactor_3 inoculated with Wadden Sea sediment 1st replicate of a... | place: Germany:Bremen
CCTACGGTATATCATTTCATGTTATTGTGTTGCCCCTAATCTGAGATTTTCTATGTCCTCTAAAGCACTATCTCCTTTTAGTATAAAATTCGCTAAGAGCTGGTTTTGTAGATAATCAGAAAGTTCCGGTGAAAGTTTTAATACTTCTCCAGGTCCAATCCTATCCGCATCTTTTGATAATTCATTTAAATACTCATTTGAACTATCAACTGGAACTGTTGGTACAATGCCTGCGTCAGCATTATAATTCATAACCTGTTGACTGAATAATAACTTCATAATACCGACTGCTAAGTCTGGATGCTTGGTATGTGATGGAACAAAGTAACCTTGAAAACCTCCATTGATGTAATTCATATTCTCTGACATGGTTGGCCATCCAATGATTTTGATGTTTTCAATATCCGTGTTACTAAGAACATTGACTACATTTGCATTCACCTCTGCCATCATTGCAATTTCTCCGGCAGCAAATCCTGCAATCTTCTCATCAGCAGATAATGAAAGGGCACCTTTTCCTGGATAGCAATATTCTTTTTCATATAAATCGGCTATTTTACTCATAGTCTCTTTAACTCTTGGATCTTCTGTGAATGAAATTTCTCCGTTGACAAATGATAAATATTCTTCGTCATTTTCAAAGGTTTGCTCAAACCCACAACGTGTAAGCCAGTTTGAATGCTGAGTTTGTACTGCAATTGGTGCAGCATCTGTATTTGCTTTAATTTTTTCACATGCATCTACAAATTCATCCCAAGTCCAATCATTTTTTGCCTCTACACCTGCTTCTTCCAGGACATCTTCATTGACGACGATAAGCGGGTATACAATTGCTTCTGCCAGATTAATGACTTTTCCATCATATGTCCCTGCTTCAAGTATACCTTCTACAAAAGAGTTTCTCCAAATATCATCTTCTTCCAGATATGGCGTTAAATCCAATGCCATATCTGCATCAGAAAATGTTTGCATTAGATTTGGCCAATATTCCACTAAATCCAGTGGTTCTCCTGCAGTATATGCTGTCTTAATAATCTGCTCTACCTTATCATTAGAAAATACCTTCCTGGTAATTTTAACATCTGGTAATAGTTCCTGAATGTAATCGAAATCCCAAGTTGGATAGCTTGCACCAGCACGTTCCACCATGACAACAACCTCTTTACCAGCGTGTTTGTCGTTTAATTTCTTTTGCAAAGGCTTCTGCATCAATACACCCCAAGTCACTTGCCACTGCTGCAATCGTATTCCCTTCAACTGCCGCTGTAGAAGCAGCATCCCCTCCTGCTTGATCTTGATTGTTCGTTTGCACCTCATTCTCTTTACCACATCCTGCCAAAACACTCGATGTCAAGATAATACAAGTTGTTAACAATGCTAATTTTTTTAATAGTTTCATAGTTTATATCTCCTTCTTCTTAGATTATTCTTATATTATATACACTAATAATACATACTTCGTTATGAATATCTACTAAGAGTTCAATTTATCTATAAAAACATTAATTAACTCCACTTTCCCAACTGTCAACTACTGATTCAATCATTACCACCACTTGATCAAATCCGTCACTTTATTCCTCAGGTCGACAAAATCAGCATCTGCAACTTTACGCGGTCTTGGCAACTCGTTCTGGATCTCCGCTTTCACTGAAGTCGGTTTGTTCGTCATGACCAAGATCCTGTCACTGAGGTAAACCGCCTCTTCAATATTATGTGTGATGAATATAATGGTCGTTCCGGTTTTTTCCCATAACTTGATCAGTTCATCTTCCAGTTTATATTTAAGGTTCAGGTCCAGCTGACCATAGGGCTCATCCATCAGCAGCAGTTCGGGTTCGGTCGCAAACGCTCTGGCGATGACCACGCGCTGCAGCATGCTCGCCGAAAGTTCACTCGGGTAGAAATTTCTGAATTCACCGAGGCTGACAATGTCAATGACCTCATCCACTTGCTGCTGAATGGTTTTCTTGTCAGTGCCTTTGATCTTCAATCCATAGGCAATGTTCTGTTCAACCGTCAACCAAGGCATGGTTGAATACTCCTGCAGGATATATGCGAGATGATGCTTCTTCGGATCAACCGATTCTCCATCGATCAGGATCTGTCCGCTGTTGGTGCCGATGATCTTTGTCATGCTGTTTAGGAATGTTGTTTTGCCACAGCCTGTAGGCCCGACGATAACAAGGAATTCTCCTTTTTAACAGAAAAGGAGATGTCATCAAGCACCAACAGGTCACCATATTTTTTGTCAAATTCTCTACAACCACTTTATCGCAATTCACCATGATCCACCTACACTTTCATCCGGACATCTACAAGGGCGCTTATCTCCTCGCGGAGTGCCAAGAACTCTTCACCCACCATGTTTCTTGGACGCGGTAGGTCAATCTTGTATTCCTTCAACACAACCGCAGGACATTCTGTCAGGATGATAATGCGGTCTGCCAGATAAATGGCTTCTTCCACATTGTTCGTCACAAACAGCACGGTCCGCTTTTCCTTGTCCCAAATCCGTTCGACTTCTTCTTCCATCATATAACGTGTCTGCGCATCCAGATGCCCAAACGGCTCATCCATCAGAATGATCTCCGGATCATTGCAGTAAGCTCTTGCGATACCTACACGCTGACGCATACCTCCGGATAATTTGATCGGATGGTGTTTCTCATATCCCTTTAAGCCGACCAAGTCAATATAGTACTGTGCCTTTTCACGTCTTTCCGCTTTCGACACGCCTCTTGCTTTTGGTCCAAACTCCACATTTCCCATCGTCGTCAACCAAGGGAAGAGTTCCGTTGTCTGATAGACCATCCCCACTTTGGGATTGAAGCCTTTGCTTTCTTTTCCATCGATATAGATCTTACCTTCTGTAACTTTTTCAAGACCCGCCACCAGTTTCAGCAGCGTTGTCTTCCCGCATTGACCGGCACCGAAGATCACGATGAACTCATTCTTATACACATCCATATTGATCTGTTCAATCACTTCATTGTCTGTTTTCTCACCGAAAAATGTTTTTTTGATATTCTCAAACCGGATTTCAGGTGCTTCATTTAACTGCCGTGTACCGCCCATGAACATAGTCTCCTTTCAACTTCACGAATGAATGTTGCCAAAAACAATCCGACCAGGCCGATGGATATCATACCGATGACATTGTTGACCATCTTTCCTGTCTGCATCCCCGATAAAATCAGCCAACCTGCGCCTTCTGTAGCCGTTATCATTTCCGCTGCCAATACTGCCATCCAGCTGGTTGCAAGAGATGTCTGCAACCCAGCGAATATATAAGGCACGGCTGCCGGCAGTATGATCTTCATGAAAATCTGGTTGTCTTTAGCACCAAGAACCTTCGCTACGCCAATCAGCTCCGAACGGACCTGCTGAGCACCTGCAAACGAATTCATCACCATCTGTGAGAAACCACCGACAAAAATAATGAAGTAAATTGTCGAATTTCCAATGCCTAGCCACATGATTGCAATAGGAATCCATGCGATTCCGGGTATCGGTCGAATGATGGCAAACAGCGGCCTTATGATTGCATTTGCCATCTTGGAATACCCCATCGTCAGTCCTACTATCGTTCCGGCAATCGAAGACAGTATATATCCAACCGCTACACGGACGAGGCTGATGCCGATATGTCCTGGCAATGCATATTTTCCAATCGGAACATAGAATGCCTTGATGAACTCAGGCAGTGATACATCCGGAGAGGGAAACACAATTCCAAACTTGGTAAATGTGGAAGCAAAATACCAGATGAGAGTGAATGCCAATATCCCTGCCGAACCATAAACGATACTGTTTCGTAATTCCTTGTTCAAAATGTTGTTCATGTCATCGTCCCCCTCTTACCAATTTCTTTTCAGCATAACCAAGGATTGACGACAGTAGAGCACCAAAGACACCGATGACCAATACTCCGACGAAGACTACATCTATCCGCCCGACAAGTCTGGCCGTCTGTATCATGTAACCCAATCCTTTTGTTGAAGCAATCAGCTCTGCCGCTACCAGTGAAACCCATGATCCATTGAGTGCCACCCTGAAACCTGTGAAGATCATGGGACCGGCAGTTGGGATGGCAACCGTGAACAGCATCTGCCGACGCTTGGCGCCAAACGTCTGCGCGACCCAGAGGTGCACCGGATTGGTTTGCTTGATGCCGCTATACGAGTTGATGATAGCCGGCATGACAGAAGCGATGAAGATGACGGATACTTTTGACATGATGCCAAGCCCGAACAGGGCGAGCATGACCGGTACCCAGCCGACAGGCGGTATGGGCTTGATCAAGTCAAATAACGGTTTGAAGAAAAGGTCCACCTTCTTGAACCACGCCATGCAAATGCCAATGGGCGTTCCTATCCCAATCCCCATGAGAAAACCGAGGAGCGCTTCCTTTAGGCTGATCATAATATGCTGATGCAACAGGCCACCATCCGGATTCTTGTTGCCCAGCTTATAGATGAATGTATCGAGGAGTTTGATCGGACTCGGCAATTTCTTATCTGGTATCAGATGGAAGGTGCCGGTCAACAGTTGCCATAATATGAAGAAGATGATTAATGATACGATTGATATCACTGTATATTTTGTTTTTTCTTTCATTATTCTCACCACATTTCATTTGGTTGTTATGTTGATTGACTGTTCTTCTCTAACTGTGCCAATGAATCGAGGTGCCAATGTCTGAATTGGCACCTCTTCATCGAATGCATGTTATTCTAATCGCTTAGGGCTTCTTTCCAGATATCATCCTTGATATTGGATTTGAACATATCGAGCTGTGAAGGCTCAACCTTACCGGTCATTGCAAAGAAGTCTGCAATCTTGCTTTCACTGCTGCCGTAGTCCAAGGCTTTCTGGGCTTCGGATGTGATGAGAATACGCATTTCTGCTTCTTGGCGTGCCGTTTCTTCTGTCGTTTCTTTACCGCACTCTTCATACCACTTCAGAATCTGCTGAACCTTCAAGTCATGGTCAGCCTCGAGTTCATCTGCCGCACGATACACCAGTTCCATGTATTTGACCAATGCTTCCCGTTTGTTTTCATAGGCATCTTTTGACGCGATGACATCTCCCATCGAGCTTGTGAAGTTACGTAAGTTCGCAATCTCTTTCCATCCGTGTTCCTCACCGACGGTCAATGACCATGGTGTCGGCAACGCGAGAATATCAGCTTCTCCCAGAGAGAAAGTCTGCAGTCCCGATTGATAATCCATTGGAACAAGGTTGACATCGTCAGTGCTCAAACCGATTTTTCAAGGTACTCCAATACCATCTGATGCAACGAAGTGCCGGCTGCATAGAGAATGGTTGTACCCTTGACAGTATCAGGATCTCCATATACTTCAGGATATGTAGGATTGAAGCCTTGAACATCAAGTATCGGACTGTCAGGACGAACAAAGAGCGTATCTCCGCCTGTATCTTCATAGTTGCCGATGATCTTCGCATCATTATTGATGACTCCGAATACATAGGCAGCCCCTTGGAATCCTACATCCCAGATTCCTGCAGCCAACGCTTCATTGGCTGGTGCACCTGAAGCATATGTCTGGTACTCGATATCCAAACCGGCTTCCTCCGGCCATCCCTGGTCACGTACATACATACATAACACTCCGTTGAATGTAGCCATCGTTTGAACCGTCAGTTTTTCCATTTGCTTTTGCTCTGCTGTTTCTTCAGATGTCTTGCTGCCTGTCTTGTTTTCTTCAGAAGCACTTTCCGAAGATGTTGAACTGCTGCAAGCAGTCAATGAGGTTATTAATGAAATCATTAATAGTATCGCCAAAACTTTTTTCATCATGTGTTCTCCTTCTCCTGTTTTACATTTTCAATCTTCGATCGAAGTAGCTTTAACTGCAACACCAAGTGATACTCTTAGTATACCTGTCTTCACGCATCTGTTGAAGCCTCTAAGACGACCAAACATGTCACTTATCTGTAGCTGTTTGAATTCCATGCTGAATGATGATCTCCAAATCATTGTTGATCATCATTCTCCGATGCCGAAAAAATCATAATACTCACAAACACGTGAGCTTCCATTTCTGCATTCGAGTCAAATGACATAGAAGTGATAATCCATATACGGATTTGTGTTACTATATGTCATATTCATGCATTTACATTTATTATCCACTGCTGTACTATATTTATATGGTCATTCAAATGTTCACTCATCAAGACATCTTAAAGAAAAGGACTGTTTTATGAAAACCGCTTTTTTTCACCTCATTCTCTTCGCCTGCGAAGCACACTGATTCTTTCCTTTATAGTCATCATATCCATAACCATTATCAGCATCACGCTTTCTTCCTATACTATGTACAAAAGGTCCATGATCGCCCAGCTCTCTGATTCAAGACTGGACTTGATGGCGCAGATCAGCAATAACATCAATAACATACAGGATGAAATCATAACCATATCCGATCTGTATTATCATGATCGTCATGTGTCAGACATTACTGCCTTAAGTTCAGTCAGCTACGATGTCTCTGAAACCTATAGAACGCATATGAAAGCGCTTGATTCATATGTTGCAGATACCTTATCAAACTATGACTTCACCTATGAAATCCAGCTCATCTGCGACAATGGCTTCACATATGATACTGTCGGAATGGCCCCCGATACACTCGACTCTTACAGCAGACAGTTATGGTATGTCGACCTGATGTCATCCGATGAGGATCTGTTCTGGTTATCCAGTCTTACCATCAACGGCACCTCCCCAACAGATAACGACTATTTCTCCCTGATCAGGAAAATAAAAAGCAGTCATAATGATACTTCTGCCATTCTTATCATCAGCGTTGATGAACGTGTCCTATATAATGCCTACAAAGAGCAAATCACAGATGAAAGCTCCATCTATCTGATCGATCGGCAGGGAAGGATTGTATCACATCCTGTCGACACGATGACTGGCAGGGTTTTCTACGACATGCAAAAACTGAACAGCATGTTTGGCGATAAGGATAATACGTTCATTAAGAAGCTCGGTGCAGATTATCTTTTTTCAAGATATGATGATCCGGAATATGAGTGGATCACCATCGAGGAAATTCCTCTCATAACGATAGTGAAACCAATCCAGCAAATCACAACCGTAATCCTGTTCATTGCAATTATCGTAGGTGCTGTTTGCATCCTGCTTTCAATATTGACGGCCAGCAGTGTTTCAACGCCTCTGACGAACGTATATGCATCCATGAGAAGAGCCCAGAAGGGGCAATTTGATACACCTTTTCCCAGAAGCGGTTTTCTAGAAGCCAGAGGTATTGCAGAAGCTTGCGAAGGATTCGTAAGAAAAATTGTAGAACTGCATGAGAACTTACGCATCAACGAAGAGGAGAAGCATAAACTGGAGCTCGATTTCCTGCAGGCACAAATCAATCCCCATTTTTTATATAACACATTTTTTACAATAAAATGCATGGTGGACATGAATTATAACCAGGAAGCCTGTACCATGATCGATTCATTAACCGGAATACTCAAGGCAACATTGGCTCAAGCGGTCAGTACACCACCATCCATTCAGAGATGACTCTACTCGAACAGTATGGTTATATACTGTTAAAAAGATATAAAGGATTATTCACGATATCTTTTGATGTCGACAAGTCAATTGATGATCTATACATTTTACACTTTCTCATACAGCCCATTCTGGAAAATGCAATCTTCCATGGCTTTGCAACTATGAAAAGCGGTGGTCATATCCTGATCGCTGCGAAAAACCTTGGCGAACAAATCTCCATTTCCGTTCAAGACAATGGCTGCGGTATGGAACAGAACACGATCGATTCTGTGTTCGTCGAACCAAACGACTACGATCATATCGGTCTGCACAATGTCTATAAGAGAATCAAGCTCCATTATGACACTACCGCAAATATGACCATCGAAAGTACAATGGGCGAAGGCACCGTTGTCACGATCCTCGTCCCTAAAATACTCAAATCAAATCCAGATATAATGTGAGGTATCCCATGAAAATTCTAATCGTCGATGACGAAGCCATGATCCGCGAATGGATGGAACATACAATAAACAGTTTACCTGTGGATGTTCAACTGATCGATACAGCCAATGACGGATTAGATGCACTTGAAAAATTTAAGTCAACCATGTATGACCTGGTTTTTATAGACGTAAAAATGCCTAGAATGAATGGCATGGAACTGATTAAGGAATTGAACAAACTGCCAACACTGCCTCTGATAGTGGTTTTGACAAGTCATGACCAGTTTGATTACGCAAGAGAAGCCCTTCATCTTAACGCTTATGAATATATTCTGAAAAGCGAAATGTTCAAAAGAAAAATTATTGGACCTAATCCATAAATGTCAGTCACTCGTGAAAAAAAATCGGATTTCTACGGAGCTTAGCTACCACCGCTCGGCATTCCTTGAAGCTGTACTTTCAGATAACAGCACAGACTTGAATTTCTCACCCAGCAGCCTGTTTCCGAAACTCGTCGATACGCCATACATAGTTGTGACGTATGACCGAGCATTACTGTCCGATTCCAGACTAAACACACTTTTCACCGGATACCGCCGAATCTTTATCGGCAACCATCATTCACTGACCTTTTTTGCATACCAAGTGGATAGCGACATAGTCCCTGAAGACATCGAATCTGTTCTAAATACATTCACCATCAACAATGATGTCATGATCGGCTGCAGTCAGCAATACAGGCGGCTCGAAGACTTGCCATTAGCATTAAAAAGAGCATTCGCGGCAAAGCAAAAAGCTCTTCTATCTGAATTCCAAATATTATATTGATGATCATGCAGCGATTCATGATGATATGACCGAGATACAGGCGCAATGTGAATGTATACTCGGCAACATTAAATCCGGCGATTTGGATAAAGCGCGTGATCATCTTTCTGTCGTTCACCATCTCATCGCGCAGTCAAAGCCTGTAGCTGTAGAATATGTCAAAAATGTCAATTACAATATCCTGAGTGCTCTCCTGATAAACCTGTCAAAGAGCAACCAGCGTGTCATTCCAAACCTTGATGAACTCAAATCACGAATGGAGAACAGCCAGCATTTCAGTGATATCAAGTCCTATACGGATGAATACTTCTATTTCTTAGATCCAGTACAACGTACCTTCCCGAAGAATTGTTCGTCCTATGTATTGGAATCAATAAACTATATTCATTCAAAGTATGACAGCATAGAATCCATTGCAGAAATTGCCAATCATGTCCACCTGAATACGGACTACTTCTCACGTTTATTCAAGAAGGAAATCGGAATCCCTGCCAGTACCTATCTAATGAATTATAAGCTTGAAGCAGCTGCACAACTCCTGAGCACAACGACAGAGACGGTCTATGAAATCTCACTGAAGGTCGGCTACAGCAACATCAGTTATTTTCCAAGATCTTCAAGGCGAAATATGACCTGCAGCCCAGTCAGTACCGCAAGCAGAACATCCAGGATTAGTTCACTGTCACAGTTTCAATCCCTTTTTTTTCAAGGTATGCCACCCACTCATCGTTTAGTGAATGTTCGGTGACAAGCATATCAACGCCTTCAATATCGACAATCTTGGTCAGCGCATTCTTGTCGAATTTACTGTGATCAGCCAACAGTATCGCCTTATTGGCGTTCTCGATCATATGCCGTTTGATCTCAGCCGAATGTTCCCTCGAATCCATGATGCCCCGTTCCCTGGAAATCGCCTTCACCGAGAACAGCGTCTTGTCCACATAGTAGAAGTCGATGAATTTGGTCGTCATCGGGCCTTCCATGCAGAGCGTATCGCTGTTGAAGGAACCGCCGATGGTGATGAGGTTCACGTTGCTCTTGTTCGCCAATTCATTCATGGCCGTCAGCGAATTGGTGATGACGGTGATGTTCTTGGAAGCATCGACATTCTTGATGAATTCGAGGGCAGTCGTGCTCATGTCGATGAAGATGGTTTCCCCATCCGTGATGATCTCGTTGGCATAGGCGGCAATTCTCCGCTTCTCATCCATATTGAGTTTTATGCGGTCGGAAAACGATGCATCTTCCGATACATTCTCCACAAGGACCGCACCGCCGTAGGTTTTCTTCACGATGCCTTCCTTATCCAGTTTATCAAGGTCACGGCGGATGGTCTCCTCCGTCACACCGAATTTTTCACTCAATTCATTCACACGGACCGTTCTGTCCATCCGGATGATACGAACAATCTCATCTCTTCTTTCAATGGCTAACATACCAAACCTCCAAAAACGGATGCCTTCACATCCCGTCTGTATCAATGTCTATAGGTAATACTATCATTCTATATCGTAAAATTCAAGAAAAAGCGGAGTCGCCTCCGCTTCTTATTCATATGAGTAAAGTGTTCTCCGCACATATTGATATCGATTTTCTCGATAATCACTTGATTGTCTTCCTTAGATCATCTCTTCCCACAACCTCGGGTCCGGCCTTGGAATGACTGCTGTCTGCAGCAGCAAGCCTTTCTCGATCACCGATTTGGAAGCTTTTTCAACGGATGCCTCAACACTTGCCAGCTCACCGCTGAAGATGACGTATGCCTTCCCGCTCAAACCTTTGGCAATGCGGATTTCAAGGATGGATACCGGCGTGGTCTTGACCACGTCATCCGCCACCTCGAAGATGGATGCGACCGAATAGGTCTCCAGGATGCCCACCGCATCGATGCCCTCGATATCATGGCTGCAATAGAGCCCTTCATAGATCTGCGGATGGGGATTACCCAGAATGCACTCATCCACCAAAAACGCCTCATGGTCGGTCGATGTACCTTTTTCCATGGCAGCTTTCACTGCCGCAAGTGTACCCTTGACCGCAACGACGTACTTGCCCGGGCACATCGGCTTAGCGAACATCAACTGAACATCTGCGGTTTTCAGCACTTCATCCGCCGCTTTCATGCCAGCTGCGACGGACCTGTATTCAAGAATGCCCAATGATAAATTCTCATGCACCATAGCTATGCCCTTTCTATCGTAATCTGTGATTTCGTAATCTCAGTCACCACACCGCTGATGCCGGCATGGATGTGCGCGCCCAGTTTCCCTCTGCGTTGCTCGCGATTTCCTGGCCTCGGATGACTTTTTGACCGATGGCGACACACGCGCCGAAGGGCCCAATGTGCTGGTTCAACGGCACCATAATCCTGTCCACCTGGATCAAATCCTTATAGAAAGGATAATGCACGTCGTATTTCGTCAGATTCAAATGCATGACCAAACGCTTGCTCGGGACCTTTCTGTAATCCCGGTCCGGATGGATATCTGTACAACCCTCCGGCTGGGGTCTGACCCCTTCCTTAGCATAGGCTGCCTTGACAGCGACCATCATCTTTCTCGGAGAAAGATCATGATGACAGGCATACAGTTCACAGACTCCGCAGCTGACACAGCCGAGCGCCGTCTGAAGGACATCAGGATCACCTGTCAGTCCGTTGGCCATGGCATTCATCACCTTGTGGGGTTCCACCTTATGGCCCAAGAGGTGCCTTGGGCACATATCCGTACACAACCTGCACTGGGAGCAGCTGGCCATAATTCTTTTCAGATGTGTTTTATTCACATTTTCCATGTTTCTAATCAGCCAGTGGTCCTTGGGAAGAACGATGAATCCCTTGGTATTCTTCCGCACCACTTCACCTGCATCTGCAATACGGCCGGTCATCGGTCCGCCGACGACGACTTCATAACCGGAAATCTTCGGCGGACAAACCGCCTCAAGGAGATATTCCAGGGAGGTTCCGATGGGAATGTTGTAGGTCCCGGGATGCTCCACCTCCCCGGTGATCGTCACGTAGGACTGAGTGACATTGCTGTCATCGAACATCTTTCTATGGATATTCAGCACCGTCTCAACATTCATGACCACCAATTTATGTTGTATCGGCAGCACGCCTCTTTCCAGGGTGATGCCGGTCATTTCCTGAATCAATACCACTTCATCGCCAACCGGATAAATATTCGGCAGTGGTTTCACCTGAATATACGGCTTACCCTTCGCATAACCGGATAACCTGGCGATAATCTCATCGTATTTGCTTTTCACACCGATAATAGCGTTCTTCAGCTTTTGCTCTTTAACAATCAGAGCGATGCCTTCAATCAGTTCCTCGGCATATGCGTTCATCAAAGCCTTATCGACCTGCAGGAGCGGCTCACATTCAGCGCCGTTGATGATAAGCGTATCCGCCTGCCCATCCATTTTCACATGGGTTGGGAATCCCGCTCCACCGGCGCCGACGATACCGGCCTCATAAACTTTTTCAATCAGCTGACTCATATGGTCACATCCTATTCGTAAATGCTCATATCATTTTCTTCATCAATGATACCGACAATCACCGCATCAACCGGAGCTGTCGTATCAGCGGCACCCATTCTCGCACTGCCGCCTTGGGTGATCAGCACCATTTCACCGATGCCGGCACCGATGGTGTCCGTCGCTACGATCTTGTTCTTTCCGCTCTGACCATGCAGCAATTCGCAGATCAGGAGTTTGCTGCCTATCAGTTTCTCATGTTTTCTCGTCGAGACCAAACGTCCGACAACCGTTCCAACGATCATTTCATAACCCCATTTCCAAGGATATATAAGAATCATGTGCATGGCATCTACATCCAATGACTATGTAAGGAGGTAACTGTAGATTATGTAGGGCTGATATTCAACAGGGAAATACAATGCCATACATCATGATCATTATATGCTTTTAATGTACCCGAATGGTTACTTCACGATCGACACCGCATCATTCTGTTTGATGCCAAGGCCATTGGCCTCATCCGTATCGATGTGCATTTCCAATGTATAACTGTCATCCACACGCACCATGACATTGCTGAGAACACCTTTTCTGACACCCTCTCCGGTACGTACGGATACGATTTGCTTGTCTGAAACACCGAACCGCATGGCATCGGCAGGATTCATATGGATATGTCGCATGGCGACGATACAGCCCTCTTTCAGCGATATCGCCCCTTTGGGACCCACAAGCGTAATCGGCATGGAGCCCTTGATATCACCACTTTCCCTGATGGGTGCATTCAATCCGAGCTTCCTGGCATCGGTTTTGGACACTTCCACCTGGGTTGCCTTTCTTAAAGGTCCCAAGATCCTTACATTCTCCATGACCCTCAGATTGGCTCCGACAATTGTCACCTGCTCCTTAGCCGCGAATTGTCCGCCCATCAGTTCTTTCACAGGATTCAAGGCATGGCCTTCACCATACAGGATGTCCAGATGCTCTCTCGACACATGCACATGCCTTGCGGATATCCCGATCGGGACGGTCAGTTCGCCATCAGCTGCCGCGCCTGGTTTCTCATCAAGTTTTGAGCAAGGATAGGTTGTCTTGTTCAGCTCCTTGCGTACTGCTTCCGTTATCATATCTTCCAAAGACTTGGCTCCAAGGCTCATTGTCATCGCTCCAATCTCAGTTTACTACTTGATGCCCGGCAGAATGTTGACGACATCACCATGTGGACGTGGGATGACATGAGTCGCTACAACCTCACCCAGTCTTGAAGCTACGCTTTCACCCGCTTCAACTGCAGCCTTGACCGCTCCGACATCACCTGTCACCATGACTGTCACAAGTCCTGAACCGATTTTCTCGGATCCTACCAATTCAACGTTTGCAGCCTTCAACATAGCATCTGCCGCTTCTGTCACTGCTACCAAACCTCTTGTTTCTACCATACCCAATGCTTTTTGTACCATGGTTCTAACCTCCGTTTTCTTTTCTTCGGCCTTCGGTGCCTTTGCAACCGTTTTTCCGGCCCTTGGTCTTGTAGTTTTCGTTTCCTTCGCTTTTTCTTCCTGATTCTGTGTTGTGTTATTCTTTTCTTCCGGCATGTCAATCACCTAACTTTTCACCGATTTATTGTTGATGAACTCAGTTTGCACCGAGCTCATATTTGCTTGCGCTTTTCCTGATGACTTTCAGCACCTCTTCATGAGGATTGTTGATGTAAGCCTTGGCCACTGTTTTGGTGATACGGTTGGCCGTCTGCTCACCGTTTTCCACCGCTTCCCTGACGGAAGACACATCGCCTTGCACTACGATACTGACAAGCCTTCCACCGAGCTTCTTTTCCCAGGTCAAGATTTCCACATCTGCCGTCTTCAGCATGGCATCGGTGGCTTCAACTGCAGCCACCATGCCGCTGACTTCAATCACACCTAAGGCAGCCATCTTACTTACCGATTGATGGCAAGATCTTCTCTACATCAAGGTGTGGACGTGGGATGACGTGTACAGCAACAAGCTCACCGAGATTGCCTGCAGCACTTGCGCCGACTTCTGTCGCGGCCTTCACAGCACCGACATCACCTCTAACCATAACCGTTACCAGTCCGGATCCGATCTTCTCAGTTCCTACCAATTGTACGTCCGCTGCCTTCACCATTGCATCCGCAGCTTCGATTGATGCTACCAAACCTCTAGTTTCTACCATTCCTAATGCTTCTTGCATGACATGACCTCCTATAATCATTGTTTTTATGAATGTTTGTTTATATTAACAGCAACTGAGTTGAAGGAATTTCTCCATCCCTTCACTTGGATTTGCTATTACGTACTTCGTATGGCAACCGCCGATCTCATTGGCCGCGGCTTCCGCCGCTTCCACCGCAGCTGTCACATCCGCCACCGGACCCCTGAGCTTGATCATGATCAGAAGCGGCACCGGCAGTGCATCCGCGTTCGGCGGCTTGTTCCTGTCGAACGCTTCGATTGTCACGTTTCCGGCCTTGCAGGCCATATCCGCAGCATAAAACGCGGAAGCCATACCGAAAACCTCTATTAAGCCTACTGCATTACCCATGTATATCACCTATCATCTTACGTCGTGTCGATTCCCGGATCATTAACGATTGACAAATGCTACCTTGATGCCTTCCAGGCGCATATTGACCGCCATGGCTTCATTCAGTTCATCAAGTCCGAACTCGTGTGTCACCAATTCCTCGAACGGCAATCCGATACCTTTTGCCCTGCGGATGAAATCGAAGGTTGTCACATAATCCGCAAACGTGTATACCCATGAACCCACCAACGTGATTTCCTTGCTGCACAGATCGTGGTGAGGATTGATGGTTGCATCACCGTTGTCCACGAAGAATCCGACTTCACACAGCCCTCCGCCACGGCGGATCAGCTTGTAGATGCTGCTTGCCGCAGATGGCACTCCCGTACATTGGAACGCGAAATCCACACCGCCGCCTGTCATATCGATCAATGTATCCTTCATCGCATCGAAGCTGCTGTAATCCTTGAAGTTGAACGTCTCTGTCGCTCCGATCTTCTTGGCCATGGCAAGTCGTTTATTATCACCGTCGATCGCATAGATGTTCTCGATTCCCATGGTACGAAGGACCGTCATGAGGATGAGCCCGATCGGTCCGCATCCCTGAACCAGCACCTTGGTGTCGAACTTCAGCAGTCCGGTGGTCTTGGCTCTTTCCACCGCATGCACGGTTACCGCAGCCGGTTCAACCAAGAGTCTTTCCTTCAGGGAAAGGTCATTGACCCGAAAAATACTGGAACCCTTTCTCAGGATGATGTATTCGCCAAACCATCCGTTGAAATGATAGTTGTCATCTGTCATCAACCCGTAGATTGCCATCTCATTGCTTAAATTGGTCTTGTTCGGCTTGAACCTGGTGAATTCGTCTTCACCGGTCAATGTCACCGATGTGACCACCTTATCACCGACATTCAGTTCCTGGCCGAGCATATCCTCTTTAACGTTGGCACCGATCTTGACGACGGTTCCCGATCCTTCATGGCCAAGCACCAACGGTATCACATTGAAAGGATCATTCTTGTACTCATGCACATCCGTTCCGCAGACGCCACAGCCTTCAACCTTGACCAGAACCTCGTCATCGGTGATCTCCGGAATGTCGTAGGACTTGACTTCCAGTTTCTCAAGCCCTGTGAGCAAAGCCACCTTTGCAGACCCTGGTACAGTCCCGCAAGATGCGCTCGCCGAAGCCATCTGTCCGTCCTCGTTGATTGCCATCATCACTTTGGTGACAATCTGTTGAATATCCACCTGGTTTACATCCATTGTTAACCTCCTGTTTGCTGTTAATCTATTTACCGTTTATCTTATATGCAAAAACTCAGACATGACGCAGCGTCTTGATTTGGTGAAGCTGTGTGCGTTGGTCAAGCCATCGCCTGTCTTGCTCGCTATCGTAAATGTCGTATAGCCTTCTCCTCCGAAACCGATGCCCGCATACGATGGTGCATTCTTGACGAAAATCGCTGTATCGAGCGCCTTTGCAAACCTTGAAAGGTTATCGATGTTCTTCGAATGCATATGGGCCGAATGGCGGTTGCCTCCCTCGAGTTCCACGCAGGTCTCGATGCCTTCCTCGATGTCCTTGACCCTTACGATGCCAAGGATCGGCATCATCAGTTCCTCCTTGATCAGAAGATGGTTCTTGCAGCCTTCAAAATAATGCATCGTACAGATGGATCCGCCTGGATGCCGATGGCTGCCAGGATCTTGTCCGCATCACGGCCTACCCACTTGCGGTTCAGCACGTAATGACCGTTGTCCTTTTTGATCATGACTTCCCTGACCAGTGCCTTGGCCTGCTCTTCACTGAGCAGATAGCAGTCGTTGTTGTTCGCCATTTCACCAATCAGCCGGTCAGCCACATTCTCCAGCACGACGACTTCTTTTTCAGCTATGCAGGGGAGATTGTTGTCAAAGGTCGCTCCGTTGACGATGTCCCTTGCGGCTTTCTCAATATCCGCCGTATCATCCACGAATACCGGAGGATTTCCTGCCCCTGCAGCGATACCGGGCTTTCCTGAACTCAGGATCGCCTTGACCACACCGGGTCCACCGGTGCAGACAGCAGCGGTACATCGTTATGGCCAAACATCACATTTCCGGATTCCAGTGTCGGAGCAAGGACCGATACGGCGATGTTTCAAAAGCTCCGCATTCCACGGCCGCTTCATTGATCAACTGAACAGCATAGTTGGAAACATTTTTGCGTTGGGGTGGGGATTGAAGACCACACTGTTTCCCGCAGCCAGCATCCCGATGGTATTGCAGAATACCGTTTCACTGGGATTGGTGGATGGCGTAATGGCTCCGATGACACCCCACGGTCCCCTTTCAATCAAGGTAAGACCCTGATCACCTGTAAAGACTTCCGGCTTGATGCATTCAACACCGGGGGTCTTCTCAGCTACCAGTCGGTGCTTCAAAACTTTATGGGATTCTCGTCCCATGCCGGTTTCCGCAACACCCATCTTCGCAAGAAGCTCAGCATTCTCATTGATCTTCTCACGGATCTTTGTGATGATCTGCTCCTTGAATTCATCTGGCATCATCTGCAGCTTGCGTTGGGCGTCCTTAGCAGCCTCAATGGCATCACCCATGTTTCAAAGATCCCTTTGCCAAGTCCGACGACCGGCATATTCGTTATTGTCTTCTCATCTTTGGTTTTCGTTACGGCAACTCCGCCACCGGCTATTTCAGCTACGACTTTGGATACGATTGCCTGCAATTCCTGATTATTCATTCATTCATCCTTCCTATTGTCAACGAGCCGTATCTGGCCAGTTCAATATCATCTTGAGCGGTACCTCCGCTTACGCCGATGGCACCGATTGTCTTCCCTTGTGACATGATCGGATATCCTCCGCCAAGTGTCACGATCTCCTCATCCAACATGTCTTCCAAGCCCTGAAAGTCGCCGCCTTCAGCTGTAAGCTTCGCCAATTCATGAGTCGGCATCTTCAGCACTGCGGAAGTGTACGCCTTCTTCCTTGCCAGGTTGAAGCTTACAGGAAACGCGTCATCCATCTTAAGGATGATGTGGGGCAGCCCCTCTTTGCCTGTGACACAGATGACCACCTGCATGTTCCTGTCAGTGGCCTCCCGCTCGGTATCATGAGCGATTCGCTTGGCCATTTCAAGATTCAGCACTGCTGCACTGGCCATTCCGCTTTCCGCATATTGGGTCGAACCGGACATCAGCTGCTCTTTCACCAGCACCCTGAAATCGATCATCCTGGCCATGCTGTATAGATAATCCGAGAGCCGGTTGAAATATCTGATGACATCTTCCGGTACATTCACCCTGTCATCCAATGAAACCAATGCTCTTTCAGCCCTTCTGGCTATCGTTCTTGCCACATCGAGTCTGGCTGATGCTTCGCTGTCACCCGGCAATATAAAACCGCCCGGTTCCGGATACAGTTCACTGTAACTGTCGATACCGTTTTCAAATGCCTCGATATCATTGCCGAGTGGCAAAGGCGTCTTGAATTCACCGGATATATGGCCCATAATCTCGATAAGACGCTGCTGCAGGTCACTTAGCACATCCTTGATGTCCTGATCGGCGATCGCCTTGGCCATCCCCAGATGGCTGGTGAGTTCATCGATATGACCGTTCACTGTTATGTATGTGTTATTCTTCTTCTGACGGTTCCCGACAGGAGACCTGTCGTTCCCCGGTCGCCCGTCCTCGTATATATGGCCATGTCTCACCTCAGTCATCAGTCAGTAAAATATCATTATTGGTAACTCAATGGTTTGTTTTTCAAATATTTGCCAGCGTTTTGTCCTATCGTTCTGGATGCAAGCCCCGAACAATCCACGATGACCGGTTTCATCTGATGCTGCACCGACATATGGACCGTGCTGCCCTTAATCCCCAATCCAATTCCCATGGACGACATCACGGAGGCGTCTTTAGCCAGCGTTATGCTGTCCATGTTCCTTTTTTCAATATTGACGCTGCAAACGGTTCCCTCTTCTTCGATTCCCGCAAGGACTTCCTTGAGGGTTCCTGGATCCGCCTTACTGGCAATGATCACGATGAAAGTCATCCGCTGTCTCATGTCGTCTTCCCTCCCGAGTAGCTGACACAAAGTCCAGTCGCAACGGCATTTCTGGGTCCGAGTTCACCCCAGATGTCCGCCCGTCCTGCAACGATATTGTATTCCGCCAGGGTCTTCTGGATCAGATCGGGTATTTCACTGTCCAGTGCCGAACCGCCCACCAAGACCACATTGGGTATGTTTCGAATATTGCCGTCCGGCGCTATGGATTCAAGCGCGCGCAGTGCATTCTGCACGAATACCTTTTCCTTGACCTGCCTCCTCGTATGGAGAATGGTCTCCATGGTATGCCTGGACTCGATTGGAACCAGTTCATCTTCCTTGACCAGGACAACCTTCGCGAATAATCTGGCGTCCAGCGGTTCTCTATAGAAAAGGACTTCCCCGTTTTCAAGCGTCATATGATAGAGGGAATTCACTTTTGCAAGCGGATACCTTTTGATCCACTCTGCTGTCGTCAGATTGTTCAGCGCCAGTTCTTCGTCGATCATCATGGTGATAAAGGCTCCTGCTCCAGCAAGATGTGTCGATACGATCCTGCCGTTCTCATTGATAATGGCTGCATCTGTCGAACCGCCACCCAAATCCAGTATGGCCAGCGGCAGCTGTGTCCCTTTTGTCGTCAGGGATCCGATGGACGCCATGACCGCTTCGACTCCGGCAACTTCCACCCGGATACCGAGTTCGCTGTAGAGAGCACTGGCCAATCGCGTCATCGGCAGCTGGTCTGTCTTGACCATGGCTGCCATGGCAACGCTTTTCCATGGCCAGTTCACCGGCCAGAGCGCCTTTCACATTGACAGGCACGAAGGTGTCGATGGCCATCAGATCCTTGATCTTGATATGACTGACCTCATCCTCCGATACCTGATGCAGATCTTCTTTCATTCGTTTCAGCATGGCATCCATGTAGGTGCCTTCATCGCCGTGGATGTCGCATAGATTCTTGACACCTTTCAGCGTCTCCATGATTCTTATGGCACCTTCATCCACATCCACATAAGTGACCGTTCCCTGTTCGTCTTCAAAACCGATCTTCCCGGCTTTGACCGTCTTCTCTTTGACACCGCCCTGTTCGGTTATGGCAACCAAACCCGACTTCTTGCCGATAAGACTTTTAGCGACAGGTATCATCTGTCTGGTCTCATTGGCGTTAAGACCGAACACCTTGCGATGCCATAGGGATTGGACAGTGTCCTGACCGTTCCCGACTTATCGGCCACTTCGATGGCCGCCGGTACATTCAGCGGCAGGTCATGGATTCTTGTGACTTCATCGATGATCGGCAGCTTCCTTGCCAAGCGGTTGTACACCAGAACGGCCTCGTCCTTTTCCAATATACAACCGACAACATTGGCTTTTGTCGTATTCAGTATGATGGCTGCCTTCTCGTAATCGATGTTCTTTGGGATCACCGTAAGCACAGGTTCTTCCATGTCCACACCGCCGAGTTTGTCTATGGCCACTGTCTTTCCGACAGCAATCCCTTCGCCTGCCGGCGTATCCGGATTGTGTCCTATCATGGTCGACTCGGAGATGACGGTTTCCGTGATGGTCTCCATCGCCGTGTCACCGATGACCGGAGTGGCTTCGTTCAGTCTAATCAGATCCAAGTCATCCATCGCAATCTTTAACTTCTCAGTTCCATGCTGAAGGGCTTCCACAATGCCTTTGACATTGTCCACCGTTCCTTTGAGTCCGGTTGTTTCCACCATGGCGGATGTCCTGAATTTCAGCATACCCGAATCACTGTATTCACATATGCAGATTTCTGTTGTGGAATTGCCGATATCGACACCTGCAATCAGCATTTGATCACCTATACTTTCAACAAGTCCCTCTTGATATATATCTGAAGTGTTTCACCGACCAGATCGGCACACATTTCAGCCTTATATGATTGTCTTAATTCCTGCTCCAAATCTTCAAGCTCGTTTTTTGTTGACCGGTAGGGCCTTAGCATATTGTACATCTCAAGCACCCGGTCATCAGGCACTTCAATCAGTTCGGAAGCCCTGACAAAATTCTTCGCCAGCTGAACCTTGCCGTCACGTCTTGCCACTTCCGCCTGAAGGATAAGAGCTTCCTTGGAAATCCTGATATCATCAGCTGTCACACTGCCATCCACCACTTTATGGATGCTGATGTCATCCAGCGTTTTACCGCTGTGGCTCTTGATGAAATCCGGATGATTCTGTTTCAGTGGATATAGTTCCATATGATCTCCTTAAGCCGGTTCGGCATTACACTTCTATTTCCAGATAATCTCCGCGCTTGACCACATATTCCGTTTCCTTCGTATGCATCAGTGCAGCCTTGACCTGATACTTCGGTCTTGATCCGATATCGTTGATGACCTTCACCGGTATCACCTGCTGACCTTTGGCATATCTGGCAGCGTTCTTGCCGATTGCCCGGTACAGTTCCAGTGTCAAAACCGGTGCCTGTGGAAACAACTCCAGGTTGGTCAGCGGATACAGCTCCTTCTGATGAATCACTGCCGTCCCTTTCGACTGGAGTCCGACAGCCACACCTGATCCGACAATCTTTGCCACGTCGTTTCCGATGAATGCCACATCCGAAGTTCTCGTACCGCGGATGATCCTAGGAATCATCCCCTCTTCCTCAATGCCCGCCATGATCTCTTTCAGGACCTCGATATGCGGCAAGCCATTGATCGTCTGTTTCATGTAAAGTCCATAAGCCGGTCCGATACCGATACCAACCTCACGGACATCTTTCGCTTCTTTTGCAGGTCCCTTCTCACTGACAAGACCTTGTCTGTAGCCGAAGTCTCCCTCAACATATCCAGTCGCAGGACCGTTCGCGGAAGATGTATTCATGTTTTCAAGCACCGACTGCACCACCTGTGCAATCCGGCCGATATCCAATTCATTCATATCCGTCCTCCTACAATTGGTCCGTTTCTATGATATGCGGGATATTTTCATCTCTTCCCAACGTTTATCGCTAATTCGGTATCCCGTTCCGGGACCCATGTAGCTGTTGGGGAAATTCACCGCACTGACGACATTGTACTGCTCATCCAGGATTGCCGACGTCTGCATATAATCGCCGGACAGCCTCTGCTTCAGCATGTTCAGGATCATTTCGGCTTCCTCTTCAAAACCTGTCGTATGCAGCGCCTTGATGATATCTATGCCGGTAATCTTGTCGTTCATCATCCTGTCCACCGCCTGAAGGTCAGCGAGAACATCTCTGTCGGGCACATCCTTGCTGCCATGGGCATAAGTGATGGCTTCCACTTCTTCATCACTGACCGAACCAAGCTTCAGCGTTTCCATGATCGCCTTCATGGCCTTCGCCGCTCGATTTCTGACTTGGATGACTTCTGCTTCCTTGACCGGTCTCAGCCCGCCATCGACTTTGAAGTCCCGCTGCAGGACATTGTAATCATCAAAATCCTCAGCATCGAAATTCGAACCCGCGAACATGTTGTCTTCATTCGGCACTCCCGAATAACCGGAGAAGATGAAATCCGTTCCCGGCAGGAACTGCATCATGGTTCTGGCAGTTCTTCTCATATCCGAATGGCTGAAGTTCTGGTCGTTGCTGGATGCGCATTCCAGGTTCAGGCAGGCTGCAATAAGGTTCTCTGCAAGCACCGCTCTGATTCCCGACGGCACGCTGGACGTGACGCCGATACAGCTGACCGATCCGTTTTGGATCCCTTGAACACCTGCACCCTTCGTCACCATCAGGCATCTGGCTTCCAGATACAGCATGGACTTGCCTTCAGCGCTTCCCATCAGGACTTCCGAACCGGTTCCTGAAGTGAACCTTGTCTTAAGTCCTCTGGATGCATAGGCCGATGCCAAAAATGCCTTGGAATAGGGTGTGTCGTCACCGTCTATGAATACCTCTTCCGTACCGTAAACCGACATGGTCTCAGCATAAGTCGTAAGACCGCGCATCCCCAATTGAAGCTCCACCGCCTCTTCGACGGCACATTGGGTCAAGACACCTGGGGATCCGATCTGGGATCCGACCAACAGGCCGATAGCAGTCAGCGGTGCGTATCTTGCGATACCCACCGTTGTCTCTTCTTCCCGAAATCCCCGAAGCGCACCTTCTGCGGCGTCCGCTGCAATGAGGATCGGATTGTCTTTTGCATTGGTGATATGAGCCTGATTGGCCGGAGACAGTCTGGCTCGCATCTTCTGCATGGCCATCATCATCTCCACCACATTCATCTCATCCATAACTTCCGTCATACGTGCAGGCGTAAGACCTGCAAACACCTTTAATACTTCGTCTCTGGTCACATGTATGTCCACCAGCATTCTAGCCACCGTCAAGGGTTCAACACTCATGCTGGACTGTGTCGTTGCTGCGTCGATGCAATGGTCTGCTATGAATTCATCCATAAAATCGAAATCCGCTCTCCCCTTGCCGTCCATCATGACGACTCTCCCGTTTTCAACCTCGATTCCCGGAACCGGGTCGTAGGGCTTCTCATGGCAATGAATCCCTTTTCCGGCCATTCTCTGATGAAACCGTCCTGGTTGACAGGTCGTCTGTCAAGCACTTCCATTCGTTTGGAACGTTTCACAGGTTTCACCTCTATTTCAATTCTTGAATAACTCTTTTGATGATCGCTTCCAAATCTTTTTCACTTGTTCCTCCCGCATTACCCGCTGCTTTTCCAGCCGGTGCCGCACAAGTTCCTTCCTGGCAGTCAGCAGGGTGCTTGCCCGGTACGTTGAACTGTCTTCTCAGGTCATAAAGTCGCTTGACTTCACTTGGCGGCAACTCCTTGGCTCCACCGAGCATCTTAGCTTTGTATGCCAAGGATGCGTAGAACTCAAGGCCTTCCATCTTGAAGTATGCACTCATGAGGTCCTCTCCCCAGGATAGTGCTCCATGGTTGGCAAGAAGTACTGAGTCGTAGCATCCCAAGTAAGGTTCAACCGCATCCGGAATCTCCATCGTTGATGGAAGACCGTAATCCGCAATCGGAACTTCGCCGAGGAAGATAACCGCTTCCGGCATGATCTTCTCTGTCAGCGGAATGCCTGCAATCGCATATGCTGTCGCAAACTGAGGATGAGCGTGGACCACTGCATTGACATCAGGGCGCTGCTTGTAGATTCTCATGTGCATCTTGATTTCGGACGATGGTTTCCACTTGCCGTTTTTCTGCTTCGAATCACCTTCACCATCCACCTTGCAGATCATATCCGGTGTCATAAAGCCTTTGGATACGCCTGTAGGTGTACAAAGGTATGTGTTCTCATCCAACTTCACGGAGAAGTTTCCGTCGTTGGCTGCGACCATTTCCCTTTGGTAGATTCTCTTGCCGATTTCACACATCTGTTTTTGATTTCAAATTCGTTTACCATGTTCATTCCTCCATTACCACTTAAATATGGTAGGTATATTAGTTGGTTTATATTGTATTATGTGGTTTTCTTTCTGATTCACCTTAATAATAGCATCTGTACCTGTGGTTGTCAATATGCAAATGTGGTTTTTTAGTAGTTTTATCTGTTTTTATGTTGTTTTTATCAAGAAAAGCGACTTCGCCGCACTTTTGCCTAGGCAAAATTTCGTTGTGTGGAAGGAAAGTTTCATTGACACAAAATGTGATGTTTCTGCACATTTTGTTATAATTGAAGAACTTTCCTGTAATATGAAAAAGGGGTCATCTGCCCACCGACAGACAACCCTCAATCAATCTATTTCAAGTAGAAGACTTCCTCCATAGGCTCAATCGGCACGTCCTCATTGAAATCGAAGGATCCCTTCACCATTTTCGATGTAATGGCATTCCATCGGTTGCAGGCTTCACTCTTTGCGATATAGTCAAACGCCTTCTGTACATCATCACACTCAAAGCAATAGAAGAACTGATTGCCTTTTTGAAAGATGGAGTAGTTATAGATTCCGGCCTTAGTATGTTCTTCCATGATTTCATCCCATGGTTCCAAATGCATCTTTACATATTCTTCCAGACACTCGTCTTTGATTTCCCATGTCCAGGCAAATTTATTGCTGTGCTTCATCTAATACCTCCTCGGTGATAGAATTGCAGGGAACCGTTCATCTGCTGATCATCTGCTCCCTTATTGACATCAATGTCACTTCATTATTATCGATTCAACAGGACATCCTCTTCATATTGCTTCACTTCTGACAGCCAAGCCGATCCTACAGGCACATCTTTCTTCACGCAGTAGTAATCCCATACCGCCTGCCATGGACAGGACTTCAGCTCTTCAAGCATTGCAAGACGTGTCGTGAAGTCGAAGGACTCTTCCGCTTTTATCAGTGCCTCGCTCGGCTCAAGCAATGCGATCATCAGGGCTTTGAACATATTCCTCGTTCCGATGGTCCACGCGGCGATTCGGTTGATGCTGGCATCGAAGAAGTCCAGTCCGATATGTACGCGCTCGAGCAAGTCGCCTCTTACGATCTCAGCAGCGATTGCCATCAGTTCATCGTCAAGTACAACAACGTGGTCGGAATCCCATCTAACCGGACGGCTGACATGGAGAAGCAGTTCCTCAAGGTATAGGCTCATTGCTGATATCTTATTGGAGATGACTTCTGTCGGATGGAAGTGTCCTGCATCCAGACAGTAGAGCATATCATTTTTCATGGCATAACCCATGTAGAATTCATGTGAACCTACAACATAACTCTCGGAGCCGATACCGAACACCTTGCTCTCAACCGCGTCCAGATGGTACTGTTTGTCGATCTTCTCGTCCGTTGCCTTGTCGAGGGAATCCATCAGACGTTGCCTCGGACCCATACGGTCAGCCGGGATATCCTTGAAACCATCCGGAATCCAGATGTTCATGACCGATGGCGTACCCAGCTCCTTACCGAAGTACTCGCTGACCTTACGACTTCTTTTGACATGCTCAATCCAGAAGTTTCTGATTTCCTCATCGGGGTGGCTCAGCGTCAATCCGCTATCCGCTTTTTCATGGGAGAATAGGGAAGGATTGAAGTCCAATCCGATTTCCATCTCCTTGGCCCATTCCACCCAGTTCTTGAAGTGCTTCGGTTCGATCTGGTCACGGTCGACCTTTTCACCGTCGGTTTCCAGATACAGCGCATGTAGATTCAGTCTTTTGCTGCCCGGAATCAGAGAAAATGCCTTCTCCAAATCTGTGCGGAGTTCTTCAGGTGTCCTTGCTTTTCCGGGATAATTGCCGGTAGCTTGGATTCCTCCTGACAGACTGCCTTCCGGATTTTCAAAACCACTGACATCGTCGCCTTGCCAACAGTGGATGGATACCGGAATTTTCTCCAGTTTTTCCATCACCAACTCTGTATCTATTCCCATTTCCTTATATGCATCTCTTGCCAATTGGTATGTTGCTTCTATTCTTTCGACTTTATTCATCTTAACCTCCTGTAAACCAATCAAAACGACTACTTTTACCTTATTAATAAATTCACTTTATCATGTAATTCTAACTGACTTCGCATTTTCTCAAGCTCTTGAATCTCTCAAATGCCGCTTCTGCCTCTTCTGAAACATTCGGAACAAAATGTTCGATGCCAAAGCTGTCACGAATCAGCGCTCTTGCTTCATTCAGACCACCGACTTCGTTGGAGGCGATCATCTGCATCGCAAGGTTCCCAATGGCCGTTGCCTCGACAGGCCCGGAATAGACATCACAGCCTGTATAATCGGCACACAGTTGGTTCAACAGTTTGTTCTGACATCCGCCCCGATAATGTGAATCCTCTTGATTGGGATATCACTGATTTCGGCCAACTGCTGCAGCACTTCCTTATACTGGAGCGCAAGACTCTCAAAATACATCTGGCGATCTCTCCAGGAGTCCTAGGACCTTCCTGACCCGTCCTAGAACAGAAGTCTTGGATTTCTTCAATCATGTTCTCGGGATTCAGGAACCGGGCGTCGTTGGGGTCGATGATGGATTTGAAGGGCTGCGCTTCTTTTGCGAGTTCGACGAATTCTGCGAAGCTGTACTTGCCGTCGTAGAGTCTTGCCACTTCCTGGATCAGCCAGAGGCCCATGATGTTCTTCAGGACGCGGTAGGTGCCGAATACGCCGCCTTCATTCGTGAAGTTGTACTCCATCGCCTTGGAAGATGTTACGGGTACGTCGCTTTCGATGCCCATCAGGCTCCAGGTTCCTGAACTGATATAGGCATATTCCTTATCAAGGGTAGGTACGCTGACCACCGCCGATCCCGTATCATGGGTGGCGGGCGCCACCACTTTGATGGCTTCGATGCCCGTTTCCTCTTTCAGTTCTGCTTTCATCTCACCGAGGACCGTTCCAGGTTCCACCGGTTTTTCAAAAAGTCCTTCAGGTGCATTTACCGTTTCCAGCAATTCCCTGTCCCAGTCTCTGGTCGCTACATTCAGCAGCTGGGATGTGGATGCATTGGTGTATTCATTGCTGCGTTCACCTGACAGCAGGTAATGCAGATAATCCGGAATGAGCAGCAACATGGATGCCTTCTTCAGATCATCATTCATCCTCCCGTGTTCGAGAAGCTGATAGATGGTATTGAACTGGATGAACTGGATACCCGTCTTCTCATAGACGGTTTCAGGTCTCACCAGGTCCGCCAGCGTCTCCATGGAATCATCGGTCCGATGGTCCCTGTAGGCATAGACCGGAGCAATCCGTTCCCCCGCCTCATCGAGAAGCACGTAATCCACGCCCCATGTGTCGATGCCGATGGACTCATAGTTGCAGTTCCCTTTATCCAGATCTTTAAGACCCGTCTTGATTTCTTCAAACAGATGATCGATATCCCAATGATAATGGTCACCGTCATAGGTCATACTGTTCTTGAACCGGTGCACTTCCTCAAGCACCAGCTTGTTATCCTTTATCATGCCGACAATCAGCCTTCCGCTTGAAGCACCGATATCTACGGCCAAATATGCGTTATTCAACAAAACCGCCTCCTTCTTACTAACATTGTAGTAAAAAGCGAGACGGTTCTCATTGACCTAATCCGATTCGACCATTGTCAAATCAGTTATTCTTTTTCTGTACTCATCCGGTGTTTCTTCATATTTATGCTTGAACTGCTTGTAAAAATACGACATATTCGAGTAGTTCACTTCCTCCAGGATCTCCAGCATGGACATTTTTGTGTGCCGGAGCAGCCTTGCTGCCTCTTCCAGTTTCTTGTCCTTCACCCAGTCACGGAGATTCATGCCGGTCAGCTTCTTGATCTGCTTGCCGAGATAATCCGAGTTGTAGTTGAAGTGACTGGCCATGGATTTCAGGGAGAGCGTCTTGTAGTTCTCCTCGATATAGGATCTGATATCCAGAATGATTGCATTGTCGATCTTCTCGACCACCCGTCTCGTCAGATACTTCTGATAGTCCCTGAAAAGTTCATTGAACAGCAGCAGCATATATCCCTTGATGGCCGTCTCCATGCCGTTGCGCCTGTCATAGAACTCCGACAGGATATTCAGGCACAGGTCCCAGATGACCTGATCCCCCTGCGTGTGAAAATACATGTACTGCCGTTCGCCGCTCTGGTCATAGATGGCATTGATGACAAAGCTGGTGATCACGTCGTTATAGGCGATCTGCTTCAGGAAAAAGGCATCGAAAAACTCCTTCTTGATGAGTATATTGACGGCGATATCCTCTTCACCCGCCGCTTCGATGCTGTGCTCTACGTTCATGTCGAACAGCAGGAGTTCACCAGCATTCTGGTGGATTTCTTTACCTTCCACATGATGGACGATCTCGCCGGAATAGATGAACATCATCTCGATGTAATCATGGCTGTGCTTTTCAAAGGAAATGAATCTGTCATGCTTGTGGATGGCGATGTCTTCATCCTCAGTCATGATTTTGGCATTGTTGATCCGCCACTGCTCCTCCACGTCGGAATCGGAGAAGCGGTGCTTGACGCTTTTGGGATCAAGGCTCTTCAGTTCCCGCTCGAACGTATTCAGTTGTCGCAGTTGACGGTTCAATGCTTCCCTGTCCATACACAACTCCTTCTAAGATTATCATCCTTTTCCTCACATTATATCACTTGAACTGAAAGAAATACAACATAGCAAAAGATTATAGTGACAACTATAATAGTCCAAACTATAATCTTACATCTATATCTCTACTGTATCTCTACTGTGTTTTCACACGGTATTTCAGAAATCCATTCTCAATGATCATCTCGATCTCACCAATCTCATAAAGATAATCCACATAGTACCGTAACATCCTTTCAATGACAATGTACTTGTTGGTACTCTCCACCATGATTCCCCATTTACGCATGATGATCCGGAGCAGATCCTCCATCGTCATCGCGTGGCAGATCTCCCGCAGCACCTTCCTTGCTCTGCTCTTGTAAAAGGAAATGTTCTCATCGATCAGTCCGTCAATGCTGTCATAGATCCCCTTATGGGCAACAACGTACTTTGAGCATTCCAACCCACGGAGCTTCTCCTTGCTTTCCAGATCTCTCCTGAGAACATGCGCATAGGGAGCTTGGCGCTCTTCATGATGGCTTCGGTTATCAGGGCATCACCGACATATGCCACATCATCCGGTGTGACGATGCAGATATGTCCGGGACTGTGCCCCGGGGTATGGAAATTCTGAATTTGATGCCAAGCATGTAGATGCTGGTCTGGTCTTCCCGGATCTCGATATCCGTTTCACAGACCATATGTCCGTAATGTTTTCCACTGCTGTCAACGTATGCCTGTTGTAGTACATTTTCAGATTAATCATCGAGCTGCAGATCCGCGCTTCGTCCCTGGACATGGCGATCAAGGCATTGTACTTCTCCTTGAAGAACGCATTGTTCCCGATATGGTCGATATGGGCATGGGTGCATATGATACCCTTGACCTGGTAGCCATATTCGTCGAGCAATTCGACAAGCCCTTCCCGCTCGCCTTCCGCCCAACCGGTGTCGAGCACGATGATATCCGTATCCGTGATCTTATAGAATGGCAGGTACGTCATGCCTGTGTCGATGCAGTACGTGCTGCCTTTGATATGCTTATGCTCCATTGGTCACTCCCCCTCAATGCATTATCGGTTTCCAGTTATTCATTATCATATGAAAACAACTTACGTAAATTTATTATAACAGTCATATGTCCATTCTGCCATTTCCAATATTGCTAATAGACATATATACCACAAAACAAAGAGCCATTAAACCAGGACATCACATCCAAGCTCACTGGCTCTTCTTCAACTCTACTCACCTAATCAAGAGATTTTATACACCTCTTCCAGTTCTTCCTCATCAAAAAACAACTTGCGTCCATGAGCTTCAAATCCTTGCTGATGATCGGTTCAAAAGGCAGTTTCCTGATGATGTCCTCTTCAAGCGATACTCCCGGAGCCACTTCTGTCAGGACAATGCCTGCTTCGGATAGCTTGAACACACACCTTTCCGTGACGTAGACGACTGTTTGGCCGATGGAATTGCAGAAATCTCCACTTGCACTTATCTCCTCCACCTGCTCACAGAACTTCTGGTACTTGCCTTCAGACAGGATCCTCAAGTGATTGTCAATGCACTCACCTCTCAGTCCCCCGCCGGAGAATGGGAAACAGAAGACGACCTTCTTCGAGGATTGTGTCAGGTTGATGAAACCGCCAACACCGATGATCTTCTTACCTGCACGGCTGACATTCACGTTGCCTGTTTTGTCGACCTGCATCGCACCTACAAAGGTGACATCCAATCCACCGCCATCGTAGAAATCGAACTGGTAAGCTTCATCCTGAAGCATTTCACTGTTCACCGCAGCGCCAAAACTCAGTCCATTGGAAGGCAGGCCGCCAATGACACCCGATTCAACCGTGAGTTTGAAGTTTTCACTCATTCCCAGTTCCTTGGCGGCTTCCGGAACCAGTTCAGGGATGCCAATCCCGAGATTGACGACATTGTTCTCTTCCAGTTCCATGGCTGCTCTTCTGGCAATGATCTTATGCAGGATATTGCGTTCCCTTTTTCTTCCCGCCTGAATATTCAGTTCCTTCACATTCTCAAGACATGCCATAGCATCCTCTTCAGTCAGGTACAGTTCACTGGTATATGCAGGATTATACTTCTCAACCATGCTTTGATGCTGGTTTCTGCCACTACGATCGCATCAACGATGACGCCCGGAATCTTCACCTGTCTCGGATCAGCCGGTTTGCCAATCAGTCTTTCCACTTGTACAATGACCTTGCCCCCATTTGCTTTGGCAGACATGGCTGTCGTAAACGGATCGACGTAAATCGCTTCCTTTTCGAATGTGATATTACCGTTCGGATCGGCACTCGTTCCTCTCAGCATCGCTACTGTTGGTTTCGGTGCCTTATAGAACAAATACTCTTCACCATCGATCTCCTGGACGCTGACCAGTTTTTCAGTTGATCTCTCATTTAGTGAGCCACCACCATTTCGAGGATCAATACAGGTCTTCAATCCGACTTTGGTCAGTATTCCCGGCTTTCTTCCCGCTGCAGCTCTGAAGAGATGTGAGATTATGCCTAAAGGCATATTGTATCCCTCAATCTTGTTCTCAACAACCTGCCTGTTGATTTTCAACATGGGTGTAAAGTGGGATGATATCACTTTCTTAACCATGCCTTCATGGCTCATATGCTCAATCATCCTGGATTCATTCCATACACCTTGTCCGGTACCGAAGAAAAATGACAGGTTCCTGGGTTTCCCTGTTTTCATAAACCTTGCACCTACCGCCATACACAACTCTTCCGGAAAACCCATGGATCCGAATCCGTTGAAGACAACCTCATCGCCGGTATTTATCATTTTCGCAGCTTCCGACATACTCACAACATTTCTCATAATCACAAAGCATCCTGCATCCCAGCCCGATGCTTCACACCGCCTTTCTTATTCAATGTCAATTATTTATGTGAAGATACCTTTTTTTGGATATCTCTACCGATAATCAGCTTCTGTATCTCAACTGTTCCATCCACAATTTCAAACATCTTGGCATCCGTCACCATCCTGACCATCTTCGAATTGGCTGCGAAGCCATTCGCTCCATGATACTGCAGGCATTTGACCGATACTTCCATCGCAAGTTCTGTAGCGTACAGCTTATTCATCGCCGCCTTGGTGCCGATCTGCTCTCCGGCATCCATCAGTGAGGCACAATGGTAAACCATCCACTTACCCGCTTCAATTCTTGCTGCCATTTCTGCAAGGGACCATTGAATGCCTTGATTGGCAAGGATCGGCTGTCCGAAAGCTTCCCTTCTGTCAAGATATACGCTTGTCGCATCAACCGCGGATGTCGCCATTCCAAGGGCAATTGCGGGTACGAAGATACGAGCCACATCGATTGCCCTTAATGCTTCTTTGAATCCCTTTGTGGACAGCAATCTGGATTCAGGAACAACACAGTCATCAAAACTCAGATTGCAGCACGATATCACATTGCCGCCAAACCGCTCAATCGATTCGCTGATTTCAAGACCGGGTGTGTCTCTATCCACAAGCAACATCATCATATCCCGATTCCCCTGCCCGTTGCGGACAATCACGTTGATATGTTCAGCATCGGCTGCATTCGCTATCCATACCTTTTCGCCATGGATGTGATAGCCGTCACTTTCAAGGGATGCATATGCGTTGATCGATGCCGCATCCGAACCGCTTTCCTTCTCCGTGAAGGCAAAAGCGGTAAGCTTCTCTCCGGAAATCATGGAAGACAGCAGCGATTTGACTTCATCGGATGTATCATAAAACGTTGCGATTTCAAAAGTGATGTTGTTATGCAGCTGCAGCATGAACGCCATCGTTCCGCTGCCATGAGCAAGCCCCTCATAGATGAGCGCAGTTTCAAGATAACTGTATCCTTTTCCTCCCATAACCTTCGGAATGAGAAGACCGCAATACCCATGTACCGAGAACAGTTCGAAGGCCTCTTTTACAGAGCGCTTGCCAACTTCCCACTCATATGCATATGGCGCGATGTGCTCCAAAGCAAACGCCTTGGCGGATTCATATAGTTCTTTCTGATATTCACTCAACAATATTGACATAACTGCACCTCTTCAACTCGTTCTATGCGATTCCCTTGAATTGCTTCACTTCATTGATCAGTTCCGGTACGACTTTGAACAAGTCACCCTCAATCGCCAAGTTTGCCTGTTTCATGATGGGTGCCTTGGGGTTCTTATTGATCGCAATGATATAATCGGATTCGGACATACCGATCGTATGCTGTATCGCTCCGGAAATGCCACAGGCAATATAGACCGTCGGTCTCACGGTTTGCCCGGTTTGTCCCACTTGTCTGGAATGGTCGATCCATCCTTCATCGACGGCGACTCTGGATGCTCCAATCGTTCCGCCGAGCACATCCGCCAGGTCTTCCAACAGTCCGAATCCTTCACTGCCCTTGACGCCTCTTCCACCTGAAACGATGATATCAGCGTCCGCTAGAGAAACGTCATGGGAATCATCAAGGATGATTTTTACCGTTCTGGCTATGATATGGTCATCCGAAAGTTCCGGCTGGATTTTCTGAATGGATGCTTGCTCATCCATTCTTCTGGCCGTTTCCATCACGCCGGGTCTTACGGTAGCCATCTGCGGTCGGTCATTCGGACATACGATCGTTGCCATCAGGTTACCGCCAAAGGCTGGTCTTGTCTGGAGGAATCGTCCATCCTCCTCATGGATGTCCAATTTGGTGCAGTCTGCCACCAAACCGGTTCCAACCCTTGCAGCTACCCTCGGGGCATAGTCCCTGCCGATGGATGACGCGCCGAATATGACAATATCAAACTTATTCTCCAACAGATATTCACTTACGACTTTGGTATACAGATCCGTAGAATAGTCTTTCAACAATTCATGGTCAAAATACACGATGTGGTCCGCTCCATAATAAGCCAGGTCATCCGCAATCGCATCATTCTGATATCCCAGTACCAGAACCGTAAGCTCTGATTCGGTTTTTCTTGCCAGTTTGATGCCTTCGTTGATCAGTTCATAAGTAACCGGCAAGCTTTTTCCATTATGGTGCTGTGCAACGATGCATACACCTTTATACTCATCCAAATTGATATTTTGGTTTACTTTCGCATTTGACATTTTTTTTCACTCCAATCAGACAATATTCAAAATTGCAATTTCATCAAGACATACAGCCGCTTGTTCCTTAGGTGTTCCAGTGATATGCTTGCCTACAAATTCCTTGACCGGTACAAAGGTCTTGAACACTTTTGTAGGGGAATTCCTCACACCGATTTGCGTCAGATCGACTTCGATGTCTTCAGCAGTCCAAACTTCATACATCTCTTCATTCTCAAAAGCTTCATATATTCGTCGTAAGTCCATGAATCTTGGCTGGTTCAGCTCTTTGATGGCTGACAGCAGTACCGGCATCTTCGATTCGATCACCATCGTTCCCGCTTCGAATGCCCTGGTTGCCACAAGCTTCTTCTTCTTGATATCCACCTCTTTGACGTAGGTGATCTGAGGCAGATCAAGGAATTCTGCGATTTCAGGACCGACTTGTGCCGTATCGCCATCGATGGCCTGTCTTCCGCAGAAGATGATATCATAGTCACCGATTTTCTTGATGGCTGCAGCGAGCACCGTCGCCGTCGCCCATGTATCCGAACCCGCAAATGCCCTGTCCGTGACCAGGATGGCCTTATCAGCCCCCATTGCCACTGCTTCTTTCAAAGCATTCTCTGCTTGAGGCGGCCCCATGGAAAGAACCGTCACATGAACATCCTCATAATTGTCCTTGATCGTCAGCGCTTCCTCCAGCGCATTCATGTCATCAGGATTGATGATGCTCTCAACACCGTCCCTGATCAGTGTTCCGGTCTCATGATTGATGCGCACATCATTTGTATTGGGTACTTGTTTCACACATACAATTATATTCATTATAAATAACCTCCTTATACCGCACCGATAACCGCTCGTGAGATGACCAGCTTCTGAATCTCATTGGTGCCTTCATACAGTTCCGAAATCTTGATGTCCCTATACATTCTTTCAATGGCATAATCCTTCATATAACCATAACCACCATGGATCTGAAGTGATCGTTCAACAACGAAACGTGCCGTTTCCGATGCATACAGTTTGACCATCGCACATTCTTTAGATACACGTTTACCTTCTTGAATCATTTGCGCGGCATAATATGTCAGCCACTTGGTTGTTTCTATCTTTGTCGCCATCTCAGCAATATACCACTGAAGTCCCTGCTGTTTGATGACCGGTTTGCCGAACTGGACTCTGCTTTTCGCATACTCCACAGCGAGATCCAAGGCGCCTTCTGCAACTCCGAGGCACTGTGCTCCGACCGTCAAAACCCTTGCATCATCAATACTGGACAATGCGATCTTGAAACCTTGATTGTACTTACCGAGCATATTTTCCTTAGGTACACGGACGTTTTCAAATACCAGTTCACCGGTATGGGATGCGCAGATGCCCATTTTATCCTCGATCTTACCGACTGAGAATCCTTCTGTTTCAGGATCCACGATAAATGCGGTGATACCTCTCGTCTTCAACTCCGGTTCCGTATAGGCGAGTACGATGTATAGTCCCGCTTGCCCTGCACCGGTGATAAACCTTTTCGTCCCGTTGATGACATAATGGTCACCATCTTCTACCGCCGTGGTCTGGATATTGGATGCATCCGATCCCGCATTGTCCTCAGTCAGGGCAAACGCACCGACGATGCCGTCACACAACAACGGTCTGATATATTGCTCCTTTTGTTCCGGATTCCCGAATTTCAGCAGGCAGTTCACCATGCCTTGGTGTATGGAAACGATCGACGATGTCGCCATGCAGACCTTCGCAATTTCCTCGACAACTATCAATTGGGCGATTTTATCATTGCCGGTTCCGCCATATTTCTTCGGAAATCCAACACCGACCATTCCGTATTTTGACATCTGTTCAAACGTTTCTCTCGGAAACCTGTGTTCTCTATCGATTTCTTCGGCAATCGGCGCGCAGACCTCTTCTGCAAACCTTCTGGCTGCCTTTGTTACCATTTCCTGTTCTTTCGTTAAATCAAAATTCATTTCTATCCTCCTCTTTTTATTCCACCACTGAGGCGGCCTTCTGATGGTGGCTTTTCATCACTTCGTCCTTCAGCAGTTTTTCCTGTTCCTTTCTGTCTTTCTCTTGGCAACTGTTTGATCGCTCCTACAATCCCGTTTGGAATGACCAAGACCACGAATACCAGCAATACACCATAAACGACAAGATAAGCTCCCTGGAACGTACTGCCCAGCCATCCTCTCAGGAATATTTCCGTAGGTCCGAGTATCAGCCCTCCAAGAATCGGTCCGAATATGGTTCCTGCACCGCCAACAATCGTTAAAATGGCCGCTTTCTGGGACAAAATCAGATTGAAAGAACCTTCCGGGTCGATATATAGGGTATATTGGGCATACAGAGATCCAGCCAAACTGGTGTAAAAAGCACTGATGCAGAGTGCAGTAATCTTATTCTTAAGCAGATTGACACCAAGGGATGCCGCTGCCATGTCATCTTCACGCATAGCAACCAGATTGGCACCAAGCCGTGACTTGCTGATATAGGTTGTCGTCAACATGACCGCAAGCAGCAGGATAAGGAACAGCGCCAATGAAGGCTTATACTCCTTGAAGATCATATTCAGGAAATTAGGCTCGTAAGGAATGCTGATTCCTATTGCGCCTCCTGTCAAACCGTCAAACTTGATCGAGAGCACTTGGAAGATTGTTACAAGGGCAATGGTTGACAGTGAGAAGAAAAAAGATTTCAATCTCAGTGCCAGAAGGCCGACAAAGAACGCAAGCGTCATTGCCACCAAGGTACCGATAAACATCCCAATCCATGGTGAAATACCGAGTTTGACGAACAAAATGGTCGATGTATATTGACCAAGTCCCATGAACACGACATGTCCAAGCGACAATTGACCGGCATAACCACACATGATATTCCATGCTCCGGCAATCACACAGAAATATACGGTCGTAATGATGATGTCAAGATAATATTTATTGTCTACCAAAAGGCCTAGAGACAAAAAGGCAATGAGTGCTGCAACAAGATAGTATTCCCTATGTCTGCTTTGCATCAGTTTTCTCATAGTCTCACAACCTTTCTCAATGAAAACTTATGGAATAATCCTCCCGGCGATACGATCAATACGATGATGAAGATGACAAAATAAACAAGCTGGCGTATATCCGCCCCGAGATAGAATCCTGTCAGCGTCTCACTCATGCCGATGATCAGCGCCGCGACAAGCGCTCCCTGCAAGTGTCCAAGTCCACCGAGGATAACCGTGATCCATGCGAGAATATTGTAACTGGAACCTGCCGTAGGATACGTCGGGTACATGGTCATCAGCAGCGATCCGGCAAAAGATGCCATCACTGTTCCCAAGGTAAATACGATGAAGTCGATGCGCGGAACATTGATTCCCATCAATTTGGCTGCGTTTCTGTCCTCACCGACTGCACGCATTGCTCGTCCCATATTTGTCATCTTTATGAATAGCAAGAATGCTATCGTTGTAATGATTGCCAATACAAAAGTTATCAATTGAGCTCCTGAGACGAAAACGGAGCCAAGCTGTAAACTGTTGTTGAACTCATTTGGTACTGCTTTGAAATCCGATTTGAAGAACAGTAGAACTACATTCTGTAATATCATCGAAAATCCAAGTGTAAGAAGAATTTGATTGACTGGGCTTTTCCCGATAGTGAATCTGGCAACACTGAACATCATCGCTCCAAATGCGATGCCGATCAGTATGACAAGCGGCCATGCCACATATGGATTCAAATCGAAAGCCAAGTAGACAACGTATGTCGAATACATACCGACCATGACAAAATCACCATGAGCAAAGTTAATGAATTTTGATACACCCAACATCAGGGACAGTCCAATACTCAGCAGCGCATATATTCCGCCAAGCAGGATACCTGATACGATTAACTGCAATAACATTTCGCTTCCTCCTGATCTATACTCACTTCAATGTTGATGCTTGCCACGAAACCGTGGCAAGCATCCGTTATTATCTTTCTGACCATTCAGGCCTTGGAATCATGATTGGTTCTTTGGAGGCCATGCCTTCAGGATAAATCGTTTCAAGTACACCATCCTGCCATTGCATTGCGACCAGCATCGCCAATTGATTCTGACCGTTTTCATCAAACTGTACGCCTGCACCTGTCGGAAGTGATCCCAACGGAAGGTCAATGCCATTCGCAGCATCGATCATAGCCTGATAATCATTTTCTCCACCTGCTACTTCAATGACTTCCTTAGCCAATACCCATGCAGCCTGGAAAGTAAGGTATCCGATAACCGGAGGCGCATAGCCTCTTTCAGCTTCAAATCTGACTTCAAACTCCTTAACCGCTTCTGCAAGCTCAGGATCCAAACTCTCATAAACAGGTTTTTGTGATGGGTCCAAGTCGATGATACCTTCAGCTGTTTCACCCAATGCATCATAGTATGCCGGCAGTCCGTATCCTGAACCGATTCCGATGTAGAGTTTAGGATTGAAATCAAGGATTTTCGATTGCTTTGTGATATCAATACCGTCATTGATATAAGATGTAGCAATGACAACATCCGGATCAGCATCCTTCAGTTGGAGGACGATCGGTGAAGTATCCGTTGACTTGCTGTCATATAGTTCATTCAAGACAACCTGCATGCCTGTCTGGTCAGCAAAAGCTTCAACTCCGTTGGCAACTGACTGTCCGAAGTCGTTGTTGACACAGATGATACCGACTTTCATATCAGAGACTTCCATGCCGATTTCATCAGCAAAATTCGCAGCGATATCAGCTGCCTGCATACCGAATCCGCTTCCGTTGATATGAACTCTGAATACGCCCTCATATCCTTTTGAAGTCAAACGGTCGGTGACGGAGATTGATTCCCAGTACAGGACATCATTCCTGTTACAGATGTTTCCTGCAACTTCAGCCATCGCACTTCCATAGATACCGGTAATAACCTTAACACCTTCGTTTTGGATCAGCCTGTTGACTTCATTCTGAGCCGCGGTTTGGTCTGGTACATCTGCAGCGACCACTTCAATCTGTCTGCCATTGATACCACCGTTTTCATTGATCAGATCAAAAGCGATTTGTGACCCCCAAAAACTGTCTTCACCGGAAACAGCCAAGCTACCGCTTCTAGGCTGTATGACACCGATTCTGATCGGTTCGTTACTGTCCGCTTCATTATCATTGCCGCCATCTGACTGATTTTCCTTCGAATCGCTGTTGCTGTTCGCTGTATTTGATGAATCTGTTGTTCCATTATTACAAGCAGTCAATACCATCACCATGATCAAAACCAACACGATAAATCTTTGCATTTTTTTCATTTTCTTCTTCCTTTATGATACTTTCCTGTCATCCAAATTGTTAAACACCCAAATATGCTTTTCTCAAGTCATCATTCATCAGTAATTCCTTACCGGTACCATGGAGAACTATTTCTCCATTTTCAATGACATACCCCTCTTTTGCCAGACTCAACGCTTTATTGACATTCTGTTCAACCAAGAAAACAGTTACACCTTTTTCATTGATCTCCTGGATGATTTCGAACATCTGCTGTACGATAATCGGCGCCAAACCAAGAGAAGGTTCATCCAGAATGAGAAGCTCAGGATTTGTCATGGTCGCTCTGCCGATTGCACACATCTGCTGTTCGCCCCCCGACATTGAACCTGCCTGCTGATATCTCCGTTCATATAGACGTGGAAACATCTCATACACTTTCTCCAGGTTCTCCTTCTTATTGTGTTTCGCCCTCTTTGAATAGGCTCCAAGCAACAAGTTCTCATAGACTGTCATTCCCGGAAACAGTTTACGGCCTTCAGGACACTGGATCAGACCGCTTTCAATTCTCTTTTCAGAAGACCAGTCTGTGATGTCCTCACCTAAAAATTCAACTTTTCCACCCCAAGGTTTGTTCAGACCGGACAGGATGCTCAAGAACGTAGTTTTCCTGCAGCATTGGATCCTACCATACTGACGATATCACCTTTATTGATATCCAATGATACACCGAACAGGACTTGACTTTCACCGTATCCTGCTTCCAGATTACTTACTTTCAACATCATAGTCATCTCCTAAATAAGCTTTAATAACCTCCTGATCGTTTACCACCGCTTCGGGTTCACCATGAGCGATCATCGCTCCATTATTCAGTACCACCACATCTTCTGAAAGCTTCATGATGCATTTCATCTTATGTTCAATCAGTAATACTGTCATGCCCGCCTGATTGATTTTCATAATCGTATCCACAATCTCATCCGTTTCCTGGGGATTCAATCCACCCATTACTTCATCAAGCAGTACAAGTTTGGGCTCCGTCGATACGATACGCGCTATCTCCAACTTCTTTTTGATCGCAAGCGGGAGATGTTGCGGTTCAATATCCTTGTATTTCGTCAACCCCAGTAATTCCATAGACGCTTTCGCCTTTTTTTCTGCATCCACCCTGTTGTGATATCGTTGGAATGCACCAACAACAACATTTTCCTGTGCTGTAATGTTGTTGAACGGCTTAACAATCTGAAACGTCCTGACCAGACCAAGGTTGGCGATCGCATGACTTTTCATTTTTGTTATGTCGTGTCCTGCATATTCCACTCTACCACCAGTTAAAGGATAAACGCCAGAAATCAGGTTGAATAGGGTTGTCTTCCCTGACCCATTCGGACCAATCAAACCGACAACCGATCCTTCTTCAATGTTGAAGCTGACGTTGTCAACTGCTGTTAGCCCCCCAAATCTTTTCGTTACACCTTCCAATACTAGCAAACTACCACACTCCTTTTATACATGAATTTAATTATAATTATCTGAGATACAATTACATTTGATTTCCTTAAAAAAGGGTAAAAAAAATACACTGGTTGTATCAAACAACCAATCGTGTCCTCCTTTGTGCAATTAGGATATTTTTTTAACTTTCCTTGCATTGCCATCGTTCAATTTGCTATATGCTAAGTATACGAGGTGAAAAGACGTATGTCAATAGTTTTTTAGTTTTTCATCAAACTAATTAGTTTTTCATCAAACTTTCTGCTCCGGTATATATACTCTACACCTTTGATTTTACTTGCTTTACACAGGTTCACTAATGACTAAATATGGAGTCAGCAGAAATCATTATTTTCCATAATTACTTGGTATATTTTTTCTGGCGGAAAATTTTCCAAAAGAAAAAATGCGGAATTTTATCTTCCGCATTTTCCAATCAATCCTCTTCATCTTCTTCCGCAATGTCAAAATTATTGTTCAGTTTCTTCAACAGCTTCAGGAATACTTCCTTTTCTTCCTCTGTAAAACCATTATATGCCCGACTGACAACGTCTCTTGAAATCTCCCTGTATTCCTTTTCAATCTGCTCACCTTTATCCGTCAGTGACAGATAAGTCGTCCTTCGGTCCTTTTTCGATTTCACCTTTCTAACATAGCCAAGTTGCTCCAATTTGCGCACCAACTGAGTCACCGTAGATTTATCCTTGCCTATTCTCTCTGCAATATCCTTCATTGTCATCTTTTCCTGATGGTCATAAAGGTTTGCCAGTATATTCCCATGGGAAGGAATTATTCCATTCAGATCTTTTTCCCGTAACTTGTCTTCAATAAACCGCATCATCTTCTTCTTGGTGCTGCTGATAAAATAAACAATATAACGCTCATTTCGCATATTTTCACCCCGATCACTTTCACTCGTGTTCTAATCATCATAACCATTCGACAAATCACTTGTCAAGCTTTCACAGAAAAAAAGTTTATTTACAAACTATATTTTTTCTGTTAGAATTAGTTTATTGCCAAACTAATTTATTGTGGAGGATATGTATGACAAATATAGAATTCAAATCACTACGCGTTTTTGAAACCGAAAATCATGACTATGAGATGTCCGTCGTCCAGAGAAAAACATCCGACCTTCCGACAGGAGATATGCTGGTTAGAGTGGACTACTCTTCCCTGAACTACAAGGACGCACTATCATGCTATGGAAATCGGGGTGTGACAAGAGAATATCCGCACACGCCTGGTATAGACGCGGTCGGTACGGTTATTGAATCAGGCAATGAGAACTTTGCTCCAGGTTTGAAAGTCATCGTAACCGGTTTCGACCTTGGCATGAACACCGATGGTGGTCTCTCGGAATTCATTCGGATTCCATCGGAATGGGCCGTTCCTCTGCCTGCGCAAATGTCTGAAAAGGATGCGATGATCTATGGTACGGCCGGATTCACTGCCGCTCTTTCCGTCTACGAACTGATTCAGGCAGGTATCCAACCCGAGTCTGGACCAATCCTTGTAACCGGAGCAAATGGCGGTGTTGGCAACGTGGCCATCACACTGCTGTCAAAATTAGGGTACTCTGTCACAGCGGCAACCGGAAGGCTTGAAGAAACAGAAAACCTGATCGCAAAAGGTGCTGCAGAAGTGATTCACAGAAGTGAGGTGGATGATACAACCAACAAAGCATTATTGAAAGGTCGTTGGGCCGGTGTCATCGATACGGTTGGCGGCAATATGCTTGCAACCGCAGTGAAATCCACTCTCTATAACGGATGCGTCACCTGCTGTGGCAATGTTGCTTCCGCAGAACTCAACACGACGGTTTATCCATTTATCCTAAGAGGCATCCGACTGATTGGTATCGATTCAGGTAGGGTTCCTTTTGAAAAACGTGAAGAGGTCTGGAAGCTGTTGGCCAATGAATGGAAGCCGGATTCATTAGGTAAATTGGCCCAGGAAATTTCCCTGGAGGAAGCTCCTGACATCATAGCGGACATCTATCAAAAGAAGCATAAAGGACGAACAGTTGTAAAACTCGGTTAATGTCCATTCATAGATTACCTCCCATATTGAAATAGGAAAAGACTCCTCAGGGAGTCTTTTCCTATTATCGTGTAATCAAATATTTATCATACGCTGTACTAGTACAGCCTTCCACCTCAAACCAAAAAGCCACATACCCGTCTTCATTATAGCAGCCATACGCCTGACCGGTCATTTCCTGAATGGCCTTGACGATGGAAAGTCCCAGGCCGTAGCTGCCGTCATTGCCCGTTCTGGCTTCATCGGCTTTGTAGAATCCATCCCAGATATAATCCATCACCTCTTGTGGAATCGGATTTCCCGAATTCTTGACGGTGATGCGACAAGCATCTTCGGTCTTTCGCGAACTGATAATCACCTTTTTGTCAGTATTGCTGTACTTACCGGCATTGCTGATGAAATTGGCCAGCACCTGCTCGAAACGGACGGTATCGAAATACCCCACACCGTCTTCAAGATCCATTTCCACTTCCAATTGATGATCCTCAATGAATCCTGCATATTTATCAATGAAACCTTCGATGCACCCCCTGATATTCGCTTCAGTCGGGTGCAGTTCCATCCTGCCGCTTTCGAATCTGGACAGCTCCAGAATCTCATTCAGCAGCCTTTTCATCTTCGCTGATTCTTCCGCGATATAGCCCACATACAGATGTTCCTGATTCCTGTCCTTGACAAAGCCCTGGACGATCTCATCCGCATAGCCTTTGATCAGTGCCAGCGGCGTCCTCAGCTCATGGGATGCGTTGGAGATGAATTTCCGTTGGGACTTGATGTCCCGTTCCAGCTGCTTGTTCTGCTCCTGAAGCTTTGCCAATGCCCGCTGCAGTTCGTCGGAAAGCTGATTGATATCCGAGCTGAGTTCCTGAAGTTCATCGCCTGTTTTCACATGAAGGTTCTCTTCGAATTCCAACCGGCTCAACCTGCCGACATGCAGCTGCATGCTGCGGATCGGCCGTGTGAAATTCTGGGACATCTTAAATGCTGCGATTACTGCAACCAATAGGAAGACCGCTGTCACAACCATCAGCAGCACGTTGGCCTGATTCACACTGTCGAGTATGGGTTCCAAACCTTGAGTGAGATATATTTCCAGACCATGATCCAGCGTCAACGTCATCACGTATAGATTGCTATCCCTTGCCGGGTCGGTAAAGGTGCCCAACCGTACCCCGTCTTCAAGGTCCTGCCAATCCACAACCTGATCCTTGGGGAAAAGCTTCAGGTCATTTCTGTCTTTGATATCTGGTCGCTCATCCGGATTCCTCGCGTCACCCATCGTCAGCTCATCCGGTTCGTTGATAATTCCCCTGTTAAACTCAACTGGTCCCCGTATCCCAAAATCCATCGACGATGAGTATATGATACTACCATCCTGAACAATGGTGATATCATAATTGTGTCCGGGATCGATACCCGCAATCTCTTCAATCCATCCATCATCTTCCGAAAGATAGTCAAAGGTCTCCAAGGTTTCCATACCCTGGAGCATATTGCTCTTGACCGAATGATAATACAGGGGTCTTAGCAGCAGCGAATTGGCCAGCAGTAAAATCAGGGAAAAGCTGATCATCAGCATCATGATCTGCAATGTCAGTCTTTTTGAAATACTTCTATTTTCATGGTCCACCTCGAATTTATATCCATACCCGCGGACAGTCTTCAAGTATCTGCCGCAGCTTTCCAGCTTGTTCCTCAGGCGGTTCACATGGGAATCCACAGTGCTCTCGGATCCCAGGTAATCATATCCCCAGACGTTCTCAAGAAGCTGGTCCCTGCTCAGTGAAATGTCATAGTTTTGTGCCATATAGGCCAAGAGATCGAACTCCTTGCGGCTTAAATCGATATTCTTGCCTGAAACCACGACACTTCTTCCCTTTTGGTCGATCATCAGACCCCCGAGTATCAGCGCTTCATCCTGCTTGCCGCTCTTCTCCGTGCTCTGAAAACGCCTAAGAACCGCCTCAATCCTAGCCACCAGAACCATAGGCGTGAAGGGCTTGATGACATAGTCATCCGCACCATAGGTCAGTCCGTTCACCTGGTCATAATCCTCGCCTTTTGCCGTCAGCATGATAATCGGGCACTTGCTGAATTCCCGTATCCGCTGGCAGGCTGTAAATCCATCCATCACCGGCATCATCACATCCAGGAGTATCAGGTCCGGCTCCATGGTCCGTGTCAGAAGAACTGCCTCTTCACCGTTTTTTGCTTCCAACACCTGGTATTTTCTATTTTCGAGAACCATCCGAATCATCTCAAGCAATCGTGGCTCATCATCGACGATCAAAATTGTGGTTTGTTCATTCATTATCTCTCACCTGCCTCATATGTATGATAGCACAAACCTATGGTTTGTGCTATCTCCTCGCTTCGTGTGCATCGTCTGTCATATTCGGAGGCGTCTTGCCATCCCTCGACGGTCTTGTACCATCGCTTTGCATGCCACCCATGCCTCTGCCAAATCCACCTTCCATATCGGTTGCATTTCCTGCCATGACAAGACCGGAGGTCATCTCGACCGTCAAATACTCAGAACTATTGACCGTTACAAAGTATGTCTCGTTCAGTTGAATCTCTTCCGATGAAAAGACAAATCCAGCCACTGTTTTCTTTGCTTCATAGGTCATGAGCACATTGCCGGAGGCATCAACGACTTCAATGATGGATCCTGCAGAACCGCTTCTTCAAACCGACCTTCATGATATTCTGTGTCGAGCTTTCGCTTGGCGCCTGCATCATACCCATGCTGCCAGCTGCCATCAACTCACCGCCGGTCATGATGAACTCACCATTATAGTCAACCGCTCCCTCACGGTCAGATGTTGTTCCATAGATGGTCACCGTTCCGCCGCTCATATACATGTTGCCGTTGGAATCCAGTCCGTCACCATCACTGTTGATGATCAATTCTCCACCATTGATGGTCAAACTGTGCCCTTCCAGAACGACACCGCCCAAGGCTTTAACGTCCAACTCTCTCTGACCGGAACCGGCTCCCATTGCTTCTGCAGTTGCGGCACCTACCGTTCCATCAGATATGTTGATGCCATCATCATCCGCTGTTAAATCGATAAGACCGTCATTGATGATGATATCCAGCGCCTCGATGCCTTCATAGCTGCTCTCAACCGTTATGTCTCCACCATCGATATATATGAGAGTTTCCGAATCCAATCCGTCGGTGCCTGCGTTGATGGCGAATTCTCCGCCGGAGATGTACAGGAGGTCCTTGCCTCGGATACCGTTTCTGCCGGCATCGATGGTGATATCTCCCGCAAAATCAGCACGTCATCTTTACCAAGGATCCCTGACTTATTCGTTGAGCTGATGATAAGAGCTCCTTCACCGTTGATGGCCAGGTCTTCCTTGCTGTAGATGGCACCATTGGTTCTCTCCTCTTCTGCATCATCGGTTTCTTCCATATATGCACTCGTATCTGTGATCGTGTTGATGCTGCCTGTCTTCAGAGTGATGACCGCTTCATCCGACTGTTGGATGAAGATGGGCGCGTCCTCATCATTGGTTACTTCCACACCGTTCAGAATCAATTGAACATCATCTTCGTCATCGGCGTTGACCAGAATCTGACCATTGAAGACACCTGTCAGTTCATAGCTCCCTGCCGCCGTAATCTCAATGATGCCATCGGAAACCTCCACTCCCTCACCGCTGACGGTTGCTGTATTGCCGTTCATTTCGATGATCGTATCGACTTTCTCGTCTGCATCCTGCCAGTTCTTGCTCACCGCTTCCTCAACCATCGCTTCAAGGTCCTCAGTAACCGCTTCAGCTGTTGCATCGGTATCCAATGGAACCTGTCCACTGGATGACTCTTCATCATCAGATGCAATCATTTCGCTGACAACGGTGTCCAACGTAGAGGTTTCCATTTCGCTTTCCGCGCTGACACATCCCGTAGCTATACCTGCCATCATCATTGTAACCATCAACACGCTTATCATTCTCTTCATTCTCTTCATTCTCTTCATTCTCTTCATTCTTTTCATCATTTTCATCTCCTTGATATTCTGTCCGTCAACAATGCCAATTCAACAGTTTTTCCTTTTCTTGTAGAACAATTCTATTTCGCTTCATGTCTATGCAGCATAATCACCATCATAGCTGAGCATCGCCGTATTCTTTACACCCATGATCTCACCGATTTCATTGACAAGGTTGCTCTTGTCCGACCTCGTTCTGATCTCCACCGTCAGCTCGTACTGCTGAGGCACCTTCGTCTTGGACTTGATCTTGTATGTGTTCAATGCACCGTCCAAAGCCTCGAATATTGCATTCTCCGCTTCAGCGTCTTCATATCCGACAATCAACAGGTAAGGCTCCTGTCTGATATCCATGTTCTTGAAGGAGAACAGCACGGCCGCAATGAAGACGAAAGAGATGAGTGCAAGGACATACAGTCCGGCACCGGCGATGATACCTGATCCGATGGACCAGAACATATAAACCACGTCGATGGGATCCTTGATGGACGTTCTGAACCTGACGATGGAAAGTGCTCCCACCATACCCAGAGACAATACGATGTTATTGGTGACACCGATGATGATGGTCGCTGAAATCAGACTCAGGATCACCAGTGATATGTTGAAGGTCTTGGAGTACATGACTCCCTCAAAGGTTTTCTTGTACACGTAGAATATCCCGATACCGATGAAAAAGGCTATCATCAATGTGATTCCCATCTCCAAAACGGAAAGGGTTCCTGTTGTCTGTTCAATGAAATCGTTCTTGAAAATATCGCTGATTGTCATAATAAATCCTCTCTTATCTAATCTTATCTTCTTAAATCTTCTCTACTGATTTTTCTGAATCAATAGCTTCTTCCTCTGCATACCGTATACTTTGAAAAGCCGGTTCTCGGTGCTGCGCTTTGCTGAACCAGATTTTTGATCAGCGCCGGCAGGAAACCGGTGTATTTGACTTCAAGGATAACCTCATTGCTGTCGACCGCCGGTGCAAGCACCTGGTCTACATCGAACAGGTCCTGTCCGCCGTTGGAATGCTTCACCTTATGATCCATGGTCACCCGGACATCGCCGTATTCATAGACGAATGACTTCCGGTTGTAATCCACGATGACTTTGGGCTTCAGCCCCCGCATCATGCCTTCCATACAGAATCCGGTCAGCAGCGGATTGTCGCTCATTTCCAGCAGTTCTTCATACCTGCCATCCAGTATCATTTGATACTGGACCTTCGTTAGGATGCAGGATTCCTTTTTGCCGCCCTGGTTGTGCTTGATTTTTTTCTCCAGCCGGATGAAATCATCCCTGCCGTCATAAATGCGGATCCTGTATTTTTTCCTGTCGATCTGCCCGATGATGTTGTCGTTCAGTGCACTGTTGCAAAAATCATCAAAGTACAGGCTGCTGACTCTATAAAAACCGTCCTCATTGGCATTCCTGTCATAACTGCAGCACTTTTCCATACGCTTCGTGATGATGGCTGCCGTAGCCGGGTCGATGACATATTTCATTTCATTTCTATACATGCTGTGTGCCTCCTTGTTTCGCTCTGTCTGTTTCTAATTCAATAATATATGGGTAGGCTCACTGTATTCTCACGAAATTGTGAACAAATTGTTAACATGTAAATTGGTTAACTTTCTATTGCCAATGAATCGATAATCACCCAAAACATACAATGAATCCCAGCAAAACCTCAGCACCTTGAATATAAGTTTTCACAGCACGTTCAGCAGTTTTACTGAAATTAAATATAAAGGTTTTCATTTGACCTCCTAGGGGGTATAATTTATCTTGGTTAAAAATGCCTGGAAAATATTACTCATCAACACAATATACAAGGAGTTATTATATGAATAAAACTAAGATTATCTGTTCCATCGGTCCAGCCAGTGCCAGCAAAGAAGTTTCAGCCAGCTTGTTGAAAACGGACTTGCAGTAGCGAGATTGAACTTGTCTCATGAGGACAATGAATATCGAAAGATGCTGTTTAATATGATCAGGGAAGTACGCGAAGAAATGGACGCACCTGTTGCAATCCTCGCTGATACCAGAGGTCCTGAGATACGTACCAGAGAATTCATCGACGGAAAAGTCGAATTGGTAGCCGGATCTGAAGTCAGACTCTGCGGCGAGGACTTTGACGGAACGGCTGAAAGATTCTGCGTCACTTACTCCGACCTTTATAAAGAAGTCACACCAGGTACAACTATCCTCCTTGATGACGGACTTATGGACATGAAAGTCAAGGCCATCGAAGGCAATGAAATCGTCTGTGAAGTTATCAATGGTGGTATTCTCAAAAATCGTAAAGGGATCAACATTCCGGGTGTTACTGTAGACCTTCCGATCCTCTCAGACTTTGATAAAAGAGACCTATTATTCGCATTGAATGAAGGCATCGACTATGTTGCCGCTTCCTTCATCCGTAATGCAGAAGATGTACTCGCAGTGCGTCAGTTCCTTGATGAAAACGGCGGTGAAGACGTCCATATCATCTCAAAGATTGAAAGCCAAACAGGTGTTGACAATCTTGAGGAGATCATCAAATATTCCAACGGAATCATGGTAGCCCGTGGCGACCTTGGTGTTGAGCTTCCTGCACAAGATATCCCAAGAGTTCAGAAAGAAATGATCAGAAAATGCAACGCTGCCGGCATCCCTGTCATTGTTGCCACTCAAATGCTTGAATCCATGATCAAGAATCCAAGACCTACACGCGCGGAAATCTCCGACGTAGCCAATGCGATCTACGACGGCGCCGACACCATCATGCTTTCTGCAGAGACTGCAGCAGGCAATTACCCGATTGAAGCGGTTAAAACGATGAAAAATGTCGCAATTGCAACCGAAGCCATTGCAGAATACGACAGCGCTTACAAACAGAGAACCAAGCAGGAGAACAGCAGTGTGACCAACGCAGTCAGCTATGCAGCTGTCAGCACGGCAAAACACATTAACGCAGTCGCAATCATCTGTCCGACTTTCAGCGGAAAGACAGCAAGGTTGATCTCGATGTTCCGACCAAAGATTCAGATTGTCGCACCGACCATCAACCCGGTCGCTCAGCGTCAACTGAACATGCTGTGGGGTGTGACACCAGTCATTCTTAGACAGGAGAGTTCACACGATATCCTCTTCTACAAAGCGACGCAAAAAGTCAAGGATATGGGCATCGCGAAAAAGGGTGATACCGTAGTCATCTCAGCAGGTCTGCCACTGAACACCAAGGGCAACACCAACCTGATGAAAGTCATTGAAATCGAATAGATATATACAAGAAAGGCCATCCTCATTAGCGGGATGGCCTTTTAATGTATAGACAACTTATTCGTTGTTATCAATCATGAATGATTCAAAATCTAATATTGTGGAGATTGAAACCGGAGTCAGTCCAATGATCTGCCTGCAAAGTACCCCAGTCTCTTGGAGATCGCATCACAGGTGATCTTCAGTGCTGCCCGAGCTTCTAACCCTTCCCTTTCATATACCTTTTCGCTGAAACCTGTGACGCTGGCAGCAGCAATGATCCTGCCCCGATAGTCAAAAACTGGCATCGCGACACAGTGGACGTTTTCCTCGTGCTCCGCCCGGTCCATGGTATACCCCTTTTCCCTGGCGTCATGGAGATCCTCAAGAAGCTCATCAACATTCATATAAGTATTTTCAGTATATTTTTCAAAAGTTATATTCGAAAGAATCGAACGGATCTCATCATCACTCTTGTCGAGTAGCAATGCCTTGCCTACACCTGAACAATAAAGAGGAATCCTTTTGCCGATCTGGCAGTACATATGAAAGGACTGGTATTTTTCCACCTTCTCGATAAACACGGCTTCTCCTTCATCATAGATGGCCAGCTGAATGGACTTGTTCAGCTTATTGGCCAGTTGATGCAGATAAGGAAGCGCTTCTGTCTTCAGTTCCACATGGTTCAGTCTGACACTGCTGATCTCCACCATCTTCAATCCGATCTGATAGATGCCTGTCACCTCGTTGCGCTCCACGAAGCCCCGGTTCAGTAGCGTCATCATGAGCCTGTGCGCCGTACTCTTATTCAGCCCCATCCTTTTCTGTATCTCAGTTGCCGTCATGCCTTCTTTGGCAAGCAGCTCCAATATTTGCAACGCCCTGTCTGCGGTTTGAAGAATCGATTCCATTTGTACATCCTCCTTACGTGGTCAAACACTATTGTAAAGCACCTGGCCGTATAGCGCAAGAGCCGCAGAAGAACTCGAGAAGATTCAACTCCTCAAATTCACCTGCGACTTTTGCTAAATGACTTTATATTATATTAAGGTATTAAGGTTGGCTAATCATTAAGGCTGCTTGCCGATGTATGCAAGGATTCCTCCGTCTACATACAGCACATGGCCGTTGACGAAATCGGATGCTTCAGATGCCAGGAATACCGCTGGTCCCTGCAAGTCTTTGGTTTCTCCCCATCTGGCAGCCGGAGTCTTGGCGATGATGAAGGAGTTGAACGGATGTCCTTCTTCTCTAAGCGGCGCTGTCTGTGGTGTAGCGATGTAACCCGGTCCGATGCCGTTGCACTGGATATTGTGCTCGCCGTACTCGGATGCGATGTTCTTGGTCAGCATCTTCAAACCGCCTTTTGCAGCAGCGTATGCAGACACGGTCTCGCGTCCCAGTTCACTCATCATGGAACAGATGTTGATGATCTTTCCGCCGCCTTTTTTGATCATGCTCGGAATGACCGCTTTGGCCATGATGAAAGGCGCATTAAGGTCCACATCGATGACCATTCTGAAGTCTTCTGCACTCATCTCATGCATCGGGGTGCGCTTGATGATACCCGCGTTGTTAACGAGGATGTCGATGACGCCCACTTCTTCTTCGATCTTCTTCACCATAGTCTGTACACCCGGCTCATCCGTCACGTCACAGATGTAGCCTTTGGCATCGATGCCTGCGGCCTTATACGTTTCAAGGGCCTTCTTCAGGTTCTCTTCGTTTCTGTCGTTGAATACGATGGTTGCTCCGGCTTCAGCCAATGCGCTTGCGATGGCAAAACCGATACCATAGGATGCTCCTGTGACCAATGCTACTTTACCGTCGATTCTAAAACTATTCATTACTGACATCTTCTTATCCTCCAGATTTTTTCATATACTTATTTATCATTTTACAAAATACAAGTTGGATATCTATCTGAAATCTTTCATCGCTATATGGTCCATATCATTGAAGGTCTGATTCTCACCGCACATGCCCCAGATGAAGTTGTAATTCGTCGTACCCACACCGGAGTGGATGGACCAGCTCGGTGAGATGACCGCTTCTTCATTTCTCATGGCAATGTGTCTGGTTTCATCCTGTTTGCCCATCAGGTGAAGCACCATATTGTCTTCCGGAATATTGAAGTAGAAGTAGACTTCCATACGTCTCTCATGCGTATGACACGGCATCGTGTTCCACACGTTGTTCGGATCCAGTTTGGTAAGACCCATGGTCAGCTGGCAAGTCTCCATGACATCCGGATGAAGGAACTGGAAGATCACTCTCTTGTTGCTGGTCGCATTGTCACCGAGCGGCATCTGATTCGCTTTCGTGATGTCCACATGCATCGTTGGGAGCACCTTGTGTGCCGGTGTGCTCAGTGCATAGAACTTAGCCGGATTGCTGGAATCTTCACTGGCAAAGATAACTTCCTTCGTTTCCTTTCCGATATAGATGCCGTCTTCCGTATTCATAGGGTAAACTGTACCATCCGCAGTGATGGTTCCCTTTCCGCCGACGTTGATGACACCCAGTTCACGTCTCTCGAGAAAATACTCCGTACCAAGGGATGAAAGAATTGCAAGTCCTTCCCCAAGCTCCTGCGGCGTTTCTACCGGACAGTAACCCATGGTGATGATTCTGTCGATATGGCTGTAGACCCTTTGAATCTTACCAGGTATAAAAAGGTCCTGAATCAGGAATTCTTCTCGAAGACGATCGGTGGTGTAATGCATGGCATCTCTTGAATTTGAGGGTTCTCTTATAATCATGTTGGACTCCTTTATCATGCGTGCTATAACTTTAGTATTCTGTCAATACTTCGTATATTGCAGTTTCATTATTTGGAACCGCGTTTCCTTATATTGAAATTATAGCTCGTCTGATAATGCAAGTCAATAGTTTGGACCAATAATGAGACCAAGGTTTCATATAGTGAAACACATCAGCTGTGAACTGGTTTTTACAACCATACATCTTGCTGCATAATCCAAAGAGGAGTATTCTAATAATAACAGTGGTGAAGATATCACCTGCTTCAAATTGATCAATAAGGTGGCCAGAAATAAAAAAGAGCCATCCCGCTGGATAACTCTTATTGCATATCGTATTCTTGCACGATGCAGATAAGTACCTTGTTTAGAACAATTTAGGATAATCCGTATTCATATGCGCAATATGATATACGAAAACCGTTTCTTCAATAATTCGAAATATGATGATGAACTTACCCAATATCAGTTTTCTATAGCCTCTGTCTCGTAAGTAATCATCATTAATATAGCTGCATCTCTCAGGGTAATCCGACAGACCATCTGTATCATCCAAGATCTGATCTGTTACTTTTTTTGCAGAATCAATATCAAATTTAATCTTGTAATACTCTGCAATCATAGCCAGATCATCCCATGCTGACTGTAATATCCTGACAGTATATTCAGTCATTGTAGAATGTCTCCAAACGCTTTCTGGCCTCACTAACCGATAACGTCGGTTTGCCTTGAATGCGTTCTTCTTCCCCGCGTAGTATTTTTTCTCTCAGTCTCAATCTATGTTCCCGCATTTCAAACGCCTCAATGCTCATGACAACGAGATCACCGTCGCCATTCTTCGTGATATAAATCGGTTCTTCTGTCTCGTGTGCGAGCTTTGAAATATTGCTGTACTCATTCCTTAGTGCTGTTGATGACTTGATGTACATTGCATCATTATTTATACATGTTACAATATCGTTTATCCGTTCATACTTATTCATATCCAACTTCTTTATCCATCGATTATCCATTCCAGTTTGGATTCATTACCTGAATTTGATTCTATCTTCTCTTGTTTCCATGCATCTGTGATTGGGTGATCTCAGTTACAACCTCTCCATTGACGGTCACTTCGCCACCATTCAATTGTGTTCCGTTATTCGCATCGAAAGCTGATCTTCCATCCACATTGATGTTGATGGTTCCGCCTTGAATGTAAATGTAACCCAGGTATGTGTCCTCGTCATTCTCGCTGTGCAAAGCGTCCTTCTGTGTATCAATCGTCATCTCGCCGTCATATATCCTTATGGAATCATTCGCTTCCAAAGCGTCCTTATAAGCTGTGATCACATATGCACCCCCGGTCACCTTCAAATCATCTTTTGAAGTGATTCCGTTTCCTCTGACAGAAAGGATTTCCAGTAAGCCTGTCCCGTTCAATACAAGATCGGATTTCGAGAAGATGACTGCATCCAGATATGTATCACCATCCGCTGCATAACTGCCTGATACTTCCAAGTAATTGTCACTGTCGGTCAGCGTAACGAAAACTTTGTCTGCCGTTTTCACATAGATGGCCGGTGAAATGTCATTGACGATACTGACACCATCCAGTACCAACTGAACTTTAGCTTCATCATCTACATCCACTATGACGATGGCTTCCGTGACGTCACCGCTAAGAACATATATACCTTCCTGATCGATAGTGACGTCTGTGCCGCTTTCAAGTTCTACTGCAACTGCCTCTGTCAGATCTGGACTTTGCTCTAGGTCACGGTCAGTGAACATTTGCGATGTATCAAGTACTGATCCTTCATAATCTTTGATTGTTTTATTTTTATTATCCGATTCGTTAATCAAAGAATAATGCATGAAGAACATATCCAACTCATGAAATTATGAACATTTTGTGAACAAACTCTCGATTGCCATGTTGTATTGGACTTTGCGACTATAATGTCATACAATCATGATAGCAAATACATAACATAGGAAGCAACACAAGTGTCTTGCAATCCTATGTTATAAAATCAAACACGCACCAATTTATATCAATGAAAGAGGTATTATCATGTCCCAACTTTTCGAATCCTTCATGGTCATCTGCTTTGGCATCTCCTGGCCGATGTCCATTATGAAATCCCTGAAATCAAGAACGGCAAAAGGCAAAAGCCTGATGTTCATCCTATTCATCCTGGCCGGTTACGCATTCGGTATCATCAGCAAACTCATCAGTGGAAACATCACTTATGTTCTTTTCTTCTATGTATTGAACTTCGTCATGGTTGCCATCGATATCGCACTGTATTTCAGAAACCAAAACTACGACAGGGCAGCTGTTGAGACTGCTGCCTAGGAAATATATGCAGTGAATCTTTATTCAAATGTTCCTATTATCAGCAAAAGACTATGGTTAGCAATTTCACCATAGTCTTTTTATATCTTTTTTATCATTTTAATCAGTAGTATTATTAGGATTCTTACCTAAAGTATGATTGTCTTTCATAATGATTTCCATCACAGACAGCAGCCCCCATCAGCGAAAACTGTGGCTTCAATTCAACATCCCACTTCATTCAAAGCTTCAGGAAGAACACTTCCATGACACCAAATGCATTTAGGAAATCAATTACTGTATGACTACAGGCAATACCAGCGATGATGGATGTTCCGGGTCATGATACAGAGACTGCTGAGCAACTTTCATTGTCACTCCTGTACCAATAGGTTCTCCTGTGCCAAGATTCCTAACATAACGCGGATGGGCGCCACTGGATACTTGTAAACGAATGCGATGATTCACTCTGAACATATATGCTGTTGCGGATAAGTCAATACGTATCCTTATTGATCCATCCTTCATAGTTTCACTATGGACAGATGGTAACCTAATAATTCCATCACATATATTCATCGATATGCTTTTTTCATCGACATCACATAAACGTACGAAGAAATCCGTATGCACCAGGCTGGATTCTACATACAGGTCTACAGTGGCAGTGCCTATGATTAATAAGTCTTTCTTCAACACGGTACTTGTGAACACCAACACATCTTCACGAAGTTCAAGTTTTCGATTATCCACTGAACCGCTTTTTCTCGCCAGTGTTGTATTATTGGCACCACCGAAATTCGGTGTCGGATTATGGGGATCATATGTATATTGACTTGGTTTTGAATCTCTTGAGCCTTCCATTGACAATGCTGCCTTTTCCTGCAAATACCAGGATGTTGGTTTTGTAGGCTCTGGTGGCCACTGCTTAAAATCTTTCCACTGGTTAGCTCCCATTATATAAATACGAACAGGCAGTTTCCTGAGTTTATCTTTTTGTTTTAGAACATGTGCCTGCAACCATGATAAGGATTCCCTTAAACCGGTCGCACCCAATTCGTTGCTGCTGTGCGCCCATGGACCGATGGTCAAATATGGTTGATTCCCTGCTTCGACCATTGCCGAATAATCCCGCAGCAACTGCGTCAAAAAGATATCGAACCATCCGGACACCATGTGATTCGGAGCTTTTACCACTTTAACATCCTCTCTGAAATCCTCAGAAGCATACCAGGGATCACTTGCTTCCGTATGCGACAGCCAATCATTCCAATAACCTGTCTTCCTACCGCTGACAATCTTATCCGCATCCTCAATCGGCAAATGCCCAGCAGCCTCTTCGAATCTTTTTTATTGAGCATCATTGACTTGACATATGCTGCAAAAGATCCTTTCAGGCTTTCAGTTATTTGAATCCACTGCAAAAACACCTCAAAGCTAAATGTATGCATTGGATGAATAGGCGTATAGAACTCTGATGACGTAACGGAAGTGCTGATGGCTTTCAGCACTTCTCCTGCATCTTTAGCCACAGCCCACTGTGTGTATCCCATATAGCTAGGTCCGGCCATACAGAGACGCCCGTCAAACCAAGCCTGCTTTTTAATCCATTCAACCGTAGCCATACCATCTTCATACTCTCCTCTGAATGGTGTATGGGTCCCTTCTGAATCATCCGTTCCACGGCAACTTTGTACAATCACCTGGAAACCTCTTTCGGCAAAGAGATTGCCATAGACCATACCAAGGTTTTTACGTCCATAGGGCGTTCTCACCAACAAGGTTGGTAACTTCTGATTATTCCTAGGATAATAGCGGTCACAGCGCATAATCATCCCATCTTTACCTGGGATTTCCAGTGCCTTTTCCATAACGATACCATATGTATCCGCTTTAGGCAGCTTATACAGAGCAGCAAGCAACCGACTGATTACTGACATACATAACCCTCTCTCTATCAAATCTAATATGTATTAGTACACATTAAGTGCATACCACATCTCAACATTCTACCAATTCATAAATACTCTTTGTCTTTTATCTTCAAAACAGTAACAGCCATCAAGGTAACAGATATAATCAAAGCTAAAAGCACATTTAACGGATCAAGTCCCTGGTTTGCAACGTCAATTGCAACAAAATATCTGAATGGTGTTAAATAATCCAAAAACACCTAGTCCTCCATTCAGTTCTGAAACGACAGCGATACCATAAGTAATCAGGACTGACAGATACGAGATTAATGAACCCATACTATATTTTCCAAACAAAATATTGCAAAAGGCACCGAATCCAAAAAACATCAACTGGGCTAAAAACAAGCCTACCACCGTCATTAGAACCCTTCCTGTCAGATCGGTCGCTCCTGTGACAGGCAACAACACTCCTACCGATGTAACAGCCACAACAAGCGCCATTACACATAGGTGAACAATGCCTGCCAATAATTTACTCATGATAATACTTTCACGTCTAATCGGCTTCGTGTATAAGAAGTCACTCAATCGATCACGTTGATCTTTTGCTATGAAGTCATATCCGCAATGTGCCGCATGAATAAAAACGATCAGGGTATAATAGTAATACATGGTCAGGTAATAATGAATGGGCTCTGTAAAATCAAGCCCATCTACGCCGAACATCACACGTACAACTCTAGGGATAGCATCCATGCCAGAAATAATTGCCTCAATATTCTGTCCTACAATCGGGTACTCTGCAATTCCCATCAAAGCCGTAAAGAATACAACCGCACTCCAAATAATCAACCCTTTTCGTCCAAGTTTAAGTTCCATAAAAACACAGCCATAGCCACCACTCCTTACGCAGACACTTTGACATCTTTATGTTTAAAAAGATAATGCGAACCTACTGCCAATCCAGTGGTCAACACAAGAAACATGACAAATCCTACAGAATCATATCTTCCATCAGCAATTATTCCGGAACCATTGAAATAGTCGATCGGTGACAGCAAGCCCACTGCGGCAATCTTGGTCTTATGAGAAAAAGATCCAAACACATAGGTCACAAAGACAATCCCGAAGGCTGTCATCAACTTTGATTGAAGTTCCGGCCACATTACACCAATCAGGACACCAATCATAGAATATATCAGAAAACAAAACCGCACTCATTCCCATAAGCATAAGCGCCGTCAAATCAACAGGCGCTTCTGTACTTATCGATATGGCAACAACAGATGCCAGTGTATACCCAACACCAATGATCGTTCCCACTGTCATTACAGCCAAGATTTTCGCAATAAAAACCTTCCCTCTAAAAAGTGGTTTCGTCAACAGAAAATCCGCGGTTCTGAATCTATATTCTTTGGTGAATATCCCAATACCAAGATTGACACCGTTTACAGCGCAGGCAAAGAGGATAAATGATGATAAAAATGAATATACTCCGATAGGTTCCCTAAGAATTTCCACACTTGTTCCTAAATATTCGTAGAAGTCCACACTGGTCATGGAAGAAAACGCTTCTTGGTTAGTTGTAATCATATCCACATAAACCGGAAGCATAAGAATAATCAGCACTGCAAGAATCAGGGTCCACAGTACCGTCAATGATCTCATCTGCAGAAGTTCATACTTATAAACAGTCATACCGGCACCTCCTATTTATAGTAGTGCAAGAATATTTCTTCTAATGAGGGTTCCTTAATCTCAACATCAGTCACACCCAGGAGATGGATACGCTCAATGATATCTGCAATATCCCCTTTGAAAATAAAGGTTGCTTCATTTCCTTTTTCCTTATAATCTGCTACACCATTATTGCCAAAGTAGTTTTTCGGAATAGCATCTTTAGCTGCAACGGAGATTTTCTTATAACCCACTTCCCGCATTTCTTTTGTATTTTGAATACTGATCAGTTTCCCTTCCTTCAAGATACCTACCCTGTCTGCTATCTTCTGAACATCACTTAGAACATGAGAGGAAAAAAATATCGTCGCCCCCTTCTGATTCTCCTCCCTTAAGATATCAAAGAAGGTCTGCTGAACCAAAGGATCAAGTCCACTGGTAGGTTCATCCATAATCAAAAGTTCCGGTTTGTGAAGCAACGCAGACACGATACCCACCTTTTTCTTGTTTCCTGTCGACAAATCGGCAATGCGGCGATTCATATCCAAATCCAAACGACTTACAAGGTCTTCGAGTCTTTGGGGATCGTGCACCTTGTAAAGGTCTGCAGAGTACTTCAGCAACTCTTTGACTTTCATCTTCTCGTAATAAAAAGAATCCGAAGGAAGATAACCGGTTCTTGAAGCGATAACATCTGCCTTCTTCCCAGCATCCATGCCAAATATGCTTGCATTGCCAGCGGTAGGCTTAATCAGGGCCAATAGCAGCCGAATGGTAGTGGTCTTTCCTGCACCATTGGGTCCAATGAAACCGAATATTTCACCTTCTTTTACATCAAAGGTTACGTCATCAATACCTCTAACCTCTTGATAATACTTGGTGAATTTCTTTAGTTCAATCACAGATCTGCACATTGAAGTCCTCCTTTCAGTGCTATTGGTAATCAAGTGTTTCCAATGATTCCAATATCACATCAAAATCAATATTCTTGAATCATGTCCCGGACTCACCGATTCCTATTCTTCGACTTGATGAAATCCCTGGCATTCTTCATACCTCCGAAATCCTTGAACATCTTCTCCATCTTCATCTTCTCGATGGCTTTAGCATCCAGTCCCTCATAATCCAGTTCCTTGCTGATCTTTCTGTAGCTTTCAAGCCTGCCGGCATCAAGGTCTCCCGATTCCACCGCCGCCAAGACGGCACATCCCGGTTCATTCTCATGCCTGCAATCCCTGAATCTACAGTTTGCAGCCAACAACTCGATATCTTCAAAGGCCCGGTTCAGGTCACCCTGGACCATGCCGATTTCCCGGATACCCGGCGTGTCGATCACAATGCCGCCATTCGGCAACACGAAAAGCTCACGATGAGTAGTCGCATGCTTTCCTCTGTCATCGCTGCGTACTTCTTTGGTTGCCATGATATCCTCATGCATCAGATAGTTGATGATGGTTGATTTGCCGACTCCCGATGATCCCAGAAAAACCATGGTAGTGCCGGATTCAATCATCGTATCAATCATGGCATATCCACCTTCCGTCCGATCGGATACAACAAGTATATCTACCCCAAACGCAATGCTTTCCACTTCGGCCCTTTTTGCGTCTACATCCTCACACAGGTCTGATTTGGTCAGAACAACAACCGGTATCGCTCCGCTTTCCCATGCGGTGGTGAGGTACCGTTCCATACGCCTGAGATTGAAATCCTGATTGAGGGACATGCAGAGAAATGCCATATCAATATTCGCAGCAAGCACTTGAGTATCCATTCTCTTGCCGGCCACTTTTCTGGAAAAAACACTTTTTCTCGGCAGTATCGATTTGATCACGGCTTCGCCCGTTCCGTCACCCTGCATCTCCAGCATGATGAAGTCACCGACAACAGGGTATTGGGAAAGGTATTCCGACTCATATCTGAATTTACCAGAGACTTTGGCACTGAATACGCCCTCTTCATTGATTACTTTGTAAATATCATGATTTTGGGATGCTATCCTCGCAGGTTTCATCCCGGTATATTCCATTGCCTTATTCTCCATCTCCGAGGTGATGCCCAACTTCTTCATATCTGTCTGTTCCATTTTATCTCCTTCATTTCAGTGACCATAACTTACATATATACAGAGTCAAATATATATTTATTATACCACTGTTGCCGGTTTAGAATAATAACTCAAGAAAAATAAAGAGCTGATGTATAGCAACAGACTTGCTACACACAGCTCCTTAATTCATGATATACTCTTATCTATTCAGTTCCCCGACAATCTCCCGCAGTTTCTCATATTTCACAGAACCGCCGGAAAAGCTCATCAGGCATCTGAGTGGCAAGTCCTTGACCATAGCTTCCTTCATCTCCGTAGTAACGGCCTCACTGGCTGCATCGCTATCGGAACCATCGGCCTCACCCGCTCCAAAGACAGCATCAAGAGCTTTCAGATAAGGTTTGAGAATCGCGCAGGCTTTTGATTCTCATTCAACGGCAGTATACTTTCATTCTTGAGCAGTACCATGGATTCGCCGGCTATCCTTCTTGCCACCTCATGGTCCGCATCCCTGTCAAATATCGCATCAGGATTTCTGTTCTCCTCGAATCTGTCAACTATATCCAAAATTCTTCCAGCAGCAACATCAACAACCTGTTCATCCCTCAAGACTTCCGTAAGGAACCTGTAATTCTCTGAGGCGTAAGTCCCGTTGACCTTATTATAGGAGCACATGATGGTCCATGGCTTTGCTTCCTTGACAGCCGTTTCAAAACTGGCCAGGTAGATTTCACGAAGGGTTCTCTCATCGACGACGGAATCCGACGTCATTCTGCGGTGCTCTTGATTGTTGGCCAAATAATGCTTCACACTCGTGCCGACACCCTGACTCTGGATACCCTTGATTTGTGCGGCAGCCATCGTCGAGGACAGATATGGATCCTCGGAAAAATACTCGAAATTCCTGCCGCAAAGCGGTGAACGCTTGATATTGATGGCAGGCCCCAGAAGAACCGCCACATCTTCCGCTTGGCATTCATTACCCAGTGTCACGCCCATCTCATGAATCAGTTCCTTGTCAAAGGATGAGGCTACCGTACAGCCTGTAGGAAAACATACGGCCTTGATGCTGTCACTGAGACCAAGGTGGTCGCCTTCATCCGCCTGCTTTCTCAATCCATGTGGCCCGTCTGAAACCATGATGGATGGAACTCCCAGTCTATCCACACTCTTCGTACGCCAAAAATCCGCTCCTGAACACATGCCCGCTTTTTCTTCCAACGTCATTTCACTAATGATTTTCTTGATATCCCTCTTGCAGTCTTCGCATCCTCTCCACATCGCCGCTTCTGATGATGTCATGCATGACCTGCTCCTCGGCATAGGTATGGTTGATCAGGTAGTCATCCTCCTGCTTGACCCTATACTGTAGGCGCTCTTCTTCCTTGTCCATCAGCTTTGTTCCGTCGCGGTCTTCATCGGATGCCTCTGTGTTCTCTGTCATACTGCTATCAATGAGCTTTTGAATCTCTTCAACGGAAACCTTCCTGTCATTCACTGCCGAAAGGAAACAGGCGACTTCTGATATGAGCCTTTTCTGTCTGCACATGAATGGTTCCAGCTTGTGTTTTTCAGAGGTTTTCAGTTTGTCATGAATGTTCTTCTCGAAAAAATTCAAGTGCCTGTATCTGACCGGTCCCCAGATGAAATATCTGAAACCGGACGCATCTTCACATCTGCATGCGCACATGCAAATTGGCAATCTCGGTAATTCCGCATACGCGAAGAACCCGGTAACAAGTTGCCCGAGCAATCCTTCCACCAGGTCCCTGTAAGATACAGGCAGTGTCAGCTCATCCGAGTGATGGCAGAACAGACGCAGCATCTTACCTTCATGGTCGTATTCATACATGGGGATGTCGCTGATATCCGACAGGATAGCAGCCATATATTCCATATCCATTGAAAACACCTACTTCATCGATTCCTCAATCTTCTTCGACAGCACCATGACATCATGAATGGCATTGAAGAACCTGTCTCTCTCCTCGTCATCGAATATATCAATCAAATTCTGTATATATACCAAATGGTCATCCATCGTCTTCTGAGCCAGCTTTTCACCCTCTTCGGTCAAGGCAAGGATAAAGGAACGCTTATCCTTCTCATCCCTGCACTTTTCAATATACCCCATCTCATACAGGCGTTTGGCTACCGGGGTGAAAGACCCTTTTTCCATGTTCAGCTTTTCGCTGACATACGACATTCGCATCGGCCCGTGAATCTTCAGTATGATCAACGTGATGATCTGGGAATGTCCCATCCCATCCGCATCCGTTATCCTGCTGAAAAAGCTTCTGAAAAAAACATGCTCCGTAATGTGTCTCATCTTAAAACGCTGTCAAGCGTACCCAATAAATCCAAATCACATCTCCTCCAATGCCAGTTTCCTATCGTCAAATGCATCTGGATTCATTTTATCATCTTTAAAGCGTTTAAGCAAAACAACCAGTGTCACCAAAACGGCAAGTCCATCTGCAATCGGAGTCGCCATCCACACGCCGTTCAATCCGAAGAAGTTCGGAAGAACGAAGAGCATCGGAATCAGGAAGACGAATTGACGCAGTAAGCCTAGGATCATCGACACCTTACCCTGAGCGATGGATTGGAAAAAGGTGGTCCCCATCAGATTGATGCTAAGTACCGGCAGCATGGCGATGAAGATGCGAAGACCGTTCGCTGCCACATCTACGGTTTGGGATCCCGCTTCGAGGAACATGGTTACGAAGACCGGAGCGAAAGCCTCCATCAGAATGAATACAGCTGAAGAAAATACCGAACCTATGATGATTCCCATTCTAAGTGTACGATAAACACGTTCCTTCTGGCCCGCACCGAAGTTGTACCCAATAATCGGCTGGATTCCCTGGGTTATCCCCATGACCGGCATGATGAAAAGTGTATACAGGCTGTTGATGGCACCCATGGATGTAACACTTGCAGCACCACCATATGTCGCCAGCGACTTGTTGATAAGCAGCATGGCCACGCTGGTACCCACAGTTGAAACAAATGTGGCAAATCCAATCGTGATGATGCTCGTCAAAACCTTTACATCAGGAATGAAATCCACAAGCTTCAGATGGATGCTGCTGTTGCCTCTCAAATAATACGTCAGGTAGATGACAAGACCGATCAGCTGTCCGATGATGGTTCCAAGCGCTGCTCCCTCAACACCCATATCCATCAGCCCGATGAAAACATAATCCAACACGATATTGGTGACTGCAGAGATGACCATCGCTGTCATGGACAGCATCGGATTGCCTTCTGTGCGAACAAAGTTGCTGAGGATGAAGCTGAGCATCTGAAAAATCAGACCGACCAAAATGATGCTCAGGTAATCGCCTGCGTATTCAAGGACCAGACCTTCTGCTCCAAGAAAAGCCAGCATGCCTTCAACGTTCATCATAATGATTCCAATGATGACAGCATTGAGAATCATCCCGAACGTCACCGTATTACCGAATACATGGCTGGCACCCTTATAGTCCTTCTCTCCCAAACGTATGGCAAGCAACGAAGCGCCACCGATACCGATGAGTCCTGCAAATGCAAAGGTCAGCATCATGATCGGGAATACGATGGTCAGAGCCGCCAACGCATCCTCCCCTACCAGCTGGCCGATGAAAATTCTGTCCACGACATTATATATGGCATTGACCAGCATGGCGATCACGGCCGGTATTGAAAACCGGGCAAGCAGAACGCCAATAGGTTTTGTTCCGAGTTCTTTTGTTTGTTCCATGTTATTCCTTCTTTCTATCTGTGTGAACTAGTTATAAATCTAACTATCTACAAGAAGTATAACATACCTTTCATTACCATGTCAACTAGTTTGTTTTCTAACTTGTTGGTTTGATATCTCACTATTAATAGAATTAACCCAGCAAAAGGCAAAACAAAAACTGGGTGCGCACCTTATTGGAAGTGCATCACCCAGCAGTTCATTTCATCTATTCAAATACATCATATCCAATCATTCGACCTGGATATCCTTCAAAGCTTCATCCATCTTCATCTTCAGCTCATCCATCGCCTGCTGGACCGATTCATACTCACCGCTGACGATGTCCTGCAAGACCCCCGCCCACTCTGTGGTCAGCTCCATGAAATAGGGTTGAGGCGTGAACTGGATTCCGGTTCCAAGCACAGTGGCTTCAAAGGTTTCCCTGTAACCTTCTGCCTCTACGATAATCGCATCAAACTGCTCATCATTGAATACCGAAAGCCGGGCAGGGTTGATACCCTTGCCATCTATTGCTTGCCATAACTGGAATTCAGGACTGGTAAAATACTGTATGAACAGCCAGGCAGCCTCTTTATTCGCGGATGCATCATTCATTGCCAGTGCCCAGGTCCATAGATTGGAATGGATATCTGTCTTTCCTTCCGGCAGTGGAACCGGAACCCAAGCGATATTTCCGGCCTCTTTTGAAGCATCTTCCAGATTCTGGAAGTAGCCGATGATATCCGCATCAAGCATCATGGCCGCCTTGCCTGAACCCAGGTCTTCACCGGCCTGATACCATGTGCATTCCGACCATGCCGTCGATCCGCCATCTCTGATGATATCCACCCACATTTCAGTCATCTCAACCGCTTCCGGCGAATTGACCTTTGAAACCAGACGACCGTCTTCAACAGCTACATCCTGCGCGCCATAATTGGTATACACTGTCAAATAACCGGTATTGATGGTCACCCAATCTTTCGTTCCTCTCAGTGCAAGTCCATATGTACCGGGACCGTCAAATTCATTCAGTTCTTTCGCCAATACATAAAGCTCTTCCATGGTTCTTGGCGGAGTGAGCCCTCTTTCTTCAAGGATTCGTTTATTGTAGGCCAGTACGAACTGTTCAAAACCCATCGGGAGCGCCCACTGAGAACCGACCCCAGTCATATGACCAGGCATGAGGTCCCAACGCAGGGCGTCGACAACGCCTTTATAGAAATCACTGAAATTATAATCCGGGCCGGTCAGGTTTTCATCCCTGATGAACCCCTCCAGAGGTTGGATGAGGCCTTGCGGTGCATACTCTAAGATTCTATTCGGTCCTGTCATGAACACATCGGGATTCCCGCTATGACCGGTGAGTGCTGTGCTGACTTCTTCATCAAAATCCGCTTCCAGCGTGACCGTATGCTCTACAGTGATGCCTGTCAAAGCTTCAAATTCAGGAAGTTTCTCGATGATCGCCTCTGCGTAAGGGTGTTGATTCAGCATGACGTTGATACTGGCTCCCTTTGCCAGTTCCCAGCTGAATCCCTCTGTTTCCTCCACCGCTTCTTCCTTTGCCAGATCCGCTTGGTCAGCCTGCTCTGTGACAGTGATCGTCTCAACAGTACTGTCCTCTTTTTCCCCGCTGCATCCGATGAATATCAGAGCTGTCATGATTACGGCCACAGAGATTGATACTAGTTTTTCACTGGTCATGCCTCCTCTTCTATGTTACTCAATGAACAATGTAGAAGTACTAACCTTATTATAAACAATTTCCAGTAAAAAAACAAAATCGATATTACTTAGCCTTGCCCGTAATAAGCATCGGCACCATGCTTCCTAAGGAAATGCTTATCCAGCAGTTCCTGCTTCATCGGTTTCACTTCACCGGCTTCCTTCAACTGAATGGTCGCAAGCGCCATGTGTGCCACTTCCTCGAGAACAACAGCATGATACACCGCACAGGCAGGATCGCGCCCCCATGTGAAGGGGCCGTGTTCATGAACCAGGACTGCAGGAATCTGGCCGAACTCCAGCTTCCCGGTCTTGAACGTCTCAACGATGACCTTGCCGGTTTCCTGTTCATAGCTGCCCCGAATCTCTTCGTTTGTCATCGGACGTGTACATGGCACAGCTCCATAGAAGTAATCGCCATGGGTTGTCCCGAAAGCGGGTATCTGTCTCCCTGCCTGAGCAAAACTTGTTGCCATCCGGGAATGGGTATGCACGACACCGCCGATCTCAGGGGAAGCCTTATACAGCTCGATATGCGTTGCCGTATCCGACGAGGGTTTGTACTTGCCCTCCACGACATTGCCTTCAAGGTCTACGACCACCATATCTTCCACAGTCATCTCATCATATTCCACACCGCTGGGCTTGATGACGATCAGGTTCTTCTCCCTGTCGATACCGCTGACATTACCCCAGGTATATGTTACCAAACCTTTTTTGGGCAGTTCCATATTGGCTTTGAAAACTTCTTGCTTCAATTGCTCTAACATGATGTTCCTTTCCTTAGTAATCTAAATAATGTTTTTATTCATCTGTTGTCATCTTCTCCTCACGCTGACACGCATGCTAGTGAATGTTCTTCAGGCTCCACAGCACGTCGCTCATCTTCAGTTCCTGACGCAAGGTGAACACATTTGTATTCTCATCGATCAGTACGGTTTCGATATCGAAGATTTCGGCAAAATCCATCAGCTGTTCAGCGGATACATCCAGTGAATACACCGTATGATGGGCTCCACCGGAAAGGATCCATGCTCTTGCTCCCTCTTCAAGACTCGGCTGCGGCACCCACATCGCCTGAGCGACAGGGAGATTCGGCATTTGATTCGGTGCCTTGACAGCATCGACCTTATTGATGATCAGACGCATCCGTCCACCCATATCAACCAGGGAAGCGTTCAAAGCTTCTCCGGCCTTACAATCGAAGGTGAATCTCGCCGGCGCATCCTTGCCGCCGATGCCCAGTGGCTTCACTTTGATACTCACATCGCTGTCAGCTATCGTCGGACAGACTTCAAGCATATGCGCCCCAAGCACCATCGGATTGGCAGGATCCATATGATAGGTATAATCCTCCATGAAGGAGGTTCCTTTTGTACCGTTCATACCCATGATCTTCGTCAGGCGAACCATGGCAGCGGTCTTCCAGTCGCCTTCACCGGCAAAACCGTAGCCTTTTTCCATCAATCGCTGCACGGCAAGACCCGGCAGCTGCTTCAATCCATACAGATCTTCAAATGTCGTTGTAAAGGCTCCGAAACCACCTTCCACCAGGAATTTCTCCATACCGATTTCAATCTTCGCCTGATACCTGATGGATGCAACGCTGGCATCGGATTCATCCTCGATGACGTATTGCTGCTTGTATTCATCGTACAATGCGTCCACTTCCGCATCCGTTACGGCGTCCACATATTTCACCAGATCTCCCACCGCATAGGTGTTGATCTCCCATCCGAACTTGATTTCCGCCTCCACTTTATCGCCTTCGGTTACTGCGACAAAACGCATGTTGTCTCCGAATCTGGCAATCTTCAGGCTTTTTGATTCACCAGCTGCCACACAGACGTTCATGAAATCCTCCAACTGCTTGAGGACCTTCTCATCTTCCCAGTATCCGACAACCACTTTTCTCGGTATTCTGAGTCTCGTATTGATGAAACCGAATTCCCTGCCGCCATGTGCAGACTGATTCAGGTTCATGAAGTCCATGTCGATGTCGTTCCATGGTATATCGCGGTTGTATTGGGTGTGCAGATGGAGAAACGGCTTGTCGAGAATGCTCAGGCCTTTGATCCACATCTTGGCCGGAGAAAAGGTATGCATCCAGCCAATGATACCTGCGCAGGTCTCATCGTTGTTGGCTTCCTTCATGAGCTTCGTAATCTCATCGGGTGTTGTCAGAAGCGCCTTGTACTCGATGGAGTAGCTGAAATCGCCCTTCGCATTCAATTCCTTTACGATGGCTTCTGAATCCGACTTCACCTGTTCCAGGGTCTTCGGTCCGTATAAATGCTGACTTCCCGTTACAAACCAGAATACATAGTTCTTGTTTAATTTCATCTTGATATACCTCCAAATTCATTCTTTGTACGTATATAACATTATATATGTACGTACATGTTATATTGTTTTTAAGGCTTTGAACTCAGTCAAAGCCGATTTACCCGTAATATTCCGGGTAAAAGTTTCTAGATTTTTCGAACCGAATCCCTGATGACCAGTTCAGGCTCGAAGGATTTTTGTATCCGTTCTTCTTCCTTACCGATCAGCTGCATCAGATAATCCGCTGCATCCTCACCCAGCTTTTTCTTGGGATGGGCGATGGTTGTCAGCTTAACGATGCCCTGGGCAGCGATTCTCGCGTTATCGAAACTCACCACCGAGATATCACCGGGCACACTGTATCCGCAGTTGAACATCGTCCGGACCATATCATTGGCAATCTGATCGTTGTAGATGACATAGGCCGATGGACCTTCCGGTGATGCTTCTTTCGCTTCAGCGGTCTGCCTCTCCTTCAATTGACCCTCAAAAACTTGCAGCATCTGCTTCTTCGTTTCCGTCGTATACCAGGTGACGAGGTTATCTTCAACCGGATATCCAGCTTCCCTTACAGCTTTGACATAGCCTTCATAACGGCCATGGCCCTGCATGTCGTCCTGCTTGAACACTCCGGCGATTTCCTGATGCCCTTGGTCGATCAGGTGCCTGGTCGCCATATAACCTGCAGCAACATCATCTTCGATCAGATAGCTTGCTTCCACATTCTGATAGCTTGCATGGATAAACAGTATCGGTATTCCTTTTCTTAGGATCTCATCATAGAGGTCCTTGTTATGGTTTGGAAAGACGCTCTTGGTCGGCTCGACGATGAGCCCGGTCAGCTGGTTGTCGAGCATATTCGTAAGGATCTGCCTTTCCTTCTCGATATTGTTGTTGGTGTTTCCAAGAAGGATGCCGTATCCCTCTTCGCTCAAACGGTTCTCGATTCCTGAAATGATCTCAGGGAAGATGTAGTCATTCAGATAGGTCGTTATCACACCGACCGACTTTCCCCTGCCGGCCTTGATTCCTTCAGGCTCGCCACGAACGTGCCTTTCCCCTGCTGCTTGTAGAGCCATCCTTCATTGACCAAGTCCGCGATTGCCCGCCTGATGGTATGCCTGCTCACATCATATTGCTCCATCAAGTCCATCTCCGAATCGATCGGGTCGTTGTATTTCAGATCATTGCTGCGTATATGCGCAATGATGTTCTCTTTCACTACCTGGTACTTCGGTTTACTGTTCATGGTTGTCTCCTGTTCATCCATAAATGGTACGTACAAGTTGATTATATCATGGATACAACTGAAGGTAAACCCTTTTTTACTTTTCCGTTTCACTGTTCGGCAGAAAGATGCCGTCCAATCTCACATATCCCTCTTCATAGTAATTATCGACGATCATCATGATCTGCTCTTCATACATCGGCTTGGTTCTGACCTGAAAATCGATGAATTCATTGGTGGACAGGATTCCGATATCATTGCTGCTGATGATGGTCAGGTCATTGCCGACGATGTCGGGAAGGGCATCTTCGAGCATATCCGCATACATATCATTATGCAGATAGATGACATTGATGTCCTTGCCGAATCTTGAAAAGATCCCCTTCAGTTCCTCAGCAAAGAGCTTATCCGTCCTATCAGCATCCAGTCCGACTTTGGCAATGACATTGATCCTTGAGTAACCGCTGATCTGATCAGACAGACTGCTGGACTTCCCGTTCGTAGCCGCTTCATTTTGCATATCATATACTTCGAGTATACCTATATCGTAATTCGTGCTGTACACTTCATTGATCAGATATGAGGACAGCTTTTCACCCTGATCCATATAGTCCGAACCGATATAGATGATATTCTCATAGTCTTCATACAGGTCGTAAACGGATTTGTTGCCCAGGCATAGAATGATGACTCCCATGTCCTCAGCCAGACCGAAGAGATCACTCCATCCTTCGGACTGTATCGGCTCAATCAGGATCATATCCACAGTCTTGTCCAATAATCCGCTGAATATCCACTGCTGCTGTTCATTCACATACGAGTTTTCCACAGCATCACTCACTGTCTCATAGAGAACCACATATTCATCTTCCAAGGCCTTCGCCAGCAACTCCATGTCAAACAGCTCTGTATCAATCATGCCGATTCGTCCATGCATATCCGCTGCCTCAAGGGTTCTTGCCCTTTCCTTGCTTTCCCTGTCAATCAGATAACTGTTGACGGTCGCCCTTTTTGGAACCGACTGTTCTTCCAAAGGATTGTTCAGGATTTGCATGCCATATTCAATCGCTTCCGATGCACCGACAGGTGTATGGATGAGCGTATGGATATCACCGATATCAATATAAGTGAGGTATTTATCCGAAAGGTATTTGCCTGCCACCACAACAGGTTTCTCCATGTCAAGTTCATTGAACACTTCGATGACATCAAGCACCAGTTCAGTGGAGTGCACAAAAACCGCATCATAATCATCCTCGGACAGGCTTGTCCTCAATTCTTCCCTGTTGGAAGCATCCGTCCAGTCAACGAAAACCTGCTTTGCCAGCTGCACATTTCCGTGCCGGCTGATGGTTTCCGTAAAACCCTCATCCATCAATGCCATCTCATCATCCTCAATGGCTCCATTGACCGTCATCACACGGTAGTCTTCACCACCTGCGATCCCTACGATGCGCTTTGCTCCCTGATGCCCGATTTCATAGTAATCGGGTCCTATATGCATGGAATACTCGACCGAGTCCACATCCCTGTCGATGAGTATGACAGGGATATCCTGGCTGACTTCATCCAAAGTACCTCTTAATGCCACTGCATCATCAACCGCAATGATCAGCAGATCGATGCCGTACTCCATCAATTTGTTCACATCACTGATTTGTTTGAAGCTGCTGCTCCCTGCATTTGTGGATATCAGCTTGACACTGCTGTATTCACCGACTTGCTTCTCCATGTCTTCGTGAAGAGCGATCTGCCATTCTTCCAAAAGGTTGCTATGGCTCATACCAATCAGATGTTCAACCTGGTCATAAGGAAGCTCTCTGTTGTTCCCTGACAGGTCGATCGGCAAAAAGAATACAAGGCTCATCAATATAAGTATTAAGAAACCGAAAAGGTATGTTCTACTTCTCATGATACTTTTCCTTTCGATAATTCGCTGGTGATACACCCATCACCTTCTTGAAAGCAGCGCTGAAATAATGCTGAGTCGAATATCCGACTTTTCAGAGATGTCATAGATTCTCAGCATCGGATCCTGCATGAGCCGCACTGCATTCTCTATCCTGATTCTCTGAACGAGTTCCGTATAAGAGCAATCCAGTTCCTTTCGGAGCGCTTTCGATAGATATGAGGTACTGACTCTCGCATGCTTGGCCACGTCTTCAATGGACAGGTCCATGTCAGAGTAGTGCTCCATGACATAAGCCCTTGCCAGCTGCACTAAGGGAGAATGCTCACTGTCTTTTCTGATTTTTTCCAGCCCACGGTTATATAGATTTACAAAACTCACGGAAGCGTCTTCACATGGATTGTCCTCAATCAGCACATGGATGGACAGATATGCTTTCATGTTTTTTCGGATGTCCTGCATCATGTCGAGCAGACTGTCCATCTCATCGACGTGAAGGAATATGACGAAGGTATTCTCTTCGGTGGACACACATCGCTTCTTCTCAACCGCCTGCAAGGTCTCGTCGATGATATTGGTGATGCAAAACTCCAACAGATTCCCCTTGATGGTGACTGCATCCATTTCCTTGATCGGCAGTATCCGCATCAGCAGCATATGATTGTATTCATCCAGGTTCAGATTCAGCACATCCATGTTCTGATGGATCTGATAATCATTCAATCCGCCCGCAAGCCATTTTTTAAAGAAGTTGTTCACCATGATTTCCTGCTGATCTTCCACCTGCGTATTGGCCCATTCCATCAGCTTCTCCTGCTTTTGGGCCTTATCAAGCTTTTGGAGTCCCTTCCCGACGGTTTCGAACAGTTTCTTCCTGTCCACCGGCTTCAAGATATAATCGAAAACATTATGCTTGAGGGCTTCTCTTGCATATTCAAATTCATCATAACCGGAGATGATGATCACCAGGCATTCCTTCTCCCGTTTTTTCATCTCCTTGATCAGTTCCAAACCACTCATCATCGGCATATTGATATCAAGCAGCATGATATCAGGCTCCAAACTATCAAGCTTTTCGAGTACCTCCATGCCGTTGGCGGCCTCACCGACAACTTCTATATCCAAATCCTGCCACTTCAGTTTCTTCAGCCCACGTCTGATTTTCGGTTCATCATCTGCGATAAGCATCCTGTACATCTAATCACCTCGCTGCCCGTTTTCCATTCCTCTAAATTTTCGGATGTTTGATCGTAACGGTAGTTCCAACGCCTTCTTCGCTCGTTACACTTAAACCGTACGCTTCACCATAGTTCATCCGGATACGTTCATTGACGTTGATCATGCCGATTCCGGTGGTATCCTTCTTCTCTCTGATGCCGCCAAACACTTCGTTGAAGTAGCTGACCTCCTCTTCACTCATGCCGGTACCGGTGTCCGTGACCGTTATGACGAGGTCCTGCTCCGCTTCGATATGTATACGTATGAATTCCGTTCTCTGTGAACCCTTAATGCCATGATAGATGGCGTTTTCCACAATCGGCTGTATGATCAGCTTGATGACCTTCAGGTTCTTATCCATCCTGTCCCATACGATTTCATAATCGAACTGATCTTCATAGCGCACCTTTTGAATCGTCAGATAACTGGAGACATGCAGCACTTCATTTTCCAGACTGATGATCTCATTGCCTTTGCTTAAACTGATCCGAAACAGATTGGTGAGCGACTGGATGACTTCGACGATGTCATCCGCCTCATACTCCATGGCCATCCAGTTGATCGTATCCAACGTATTATAGAGAAAATGCGGCTTGATCTGCGCCTGAAACGCCTTCAGTTCCGCCTCTCTCTTGGCCTTTTGCTCTGTATAGACGAGTTTCAGCAGTCGGTTGATGGATTCAATCATTGAATTGAAGCTTCTTCCAAGCATGCTGATTTCATCATTGTATTCACTTTCAAACCTCACATCCAGCTTGCCCTGTTCAGCCTCTTCCATCAGCCCTTTCAGCTCGCCGATCGGTTTGGTGATAGCCTTGGTCAGATAGGTCAGGAGAGCAGTTGCTATCAGGAGTATGATCAGTGCAAAAAAGATAAAATAGCTGATGACCTCAAGAATGATCCTAATGGTTACATCCTGAGGAAAAACTCCCACAATCCGCCACTGGCTGATTCCTGTCTCCTTTTGTATGATCTGGTAAGTCTTCTCGCTGATTTCAACGGGTTGGTCCATTTTCAGCATGGACCTGTGAATTCTGTAGATGATGTCATTGGTCGGTCCGTAAACGACTTCGCCATTCTTGTCGGCAATATAGAGAAAGCCTGTATCCGACAGCCCTGCACTGTTGATGATGGACTCAATCTTATCCAGCTTCATATCGATGAGAACTACACCGGCTACCTGGCCCTTCGCATCAAGCACCGCCTTGCTGACAGAGATGACATTGTCCGCTTTGTAGGAATCGTAAAAGATGTGATGTTCCGGCCGATCGGTCGGCTGAACACATGAAAGGTATCCGCATCTGCGGCGGATTCAAGATACCAGTCTTCAAAGATGAGTGGTTTGCTGTTCAGGACATCCATAGAACCTGAGAACATATTTCCTTTCCTGTCTACAGCAAGAAGCCCTGCGATATCCTTGTTGCTTCCGGAATAGCGCTCGAGCATACGGATCAGCCGCTCTTCATCATCGGCTGTCATGTCGCCTCCAACAAAAGCGGTCATGGCAGGATCGGTAATGATGTAATCAATCAACTGATTCGTATCCAGTATGAAACTCTTGATTCTCAGTGTCACCTGGCCGGCCATTTCCACCGTCTGTTCATTGGTCATGCGTCCGAAGGACCTGTTGAGCACCGATATGTTCGAATAACTGAGCACAGCCACGGTCATACCCAACACCAGCAGCATCACCAACATCATCTTCTGTTGAAAAGGTCGGTTGATGTAATATGCACTTAGTCTTCTAAACATAATACCTCCCTAATCTTCGACATACTCCTGATAATTATCTTTGGTTATCAGGACAGCATTGAAGAAAGTCTCTTCAATGGCCTGCTCTTTGCCGGTAATGATATCATGCAGTTCCTTGGCCGATTCCCTACCGATCCTGGAAGGGGAATAATAACCCGAACTCTTGAGAGCGGAGTATTCCCTTTTGAATTCACTGACAGCAAGACTGCCTCCGATGGACGTCACTGAAGCGCTGGAATCCATGCCGAGCTGTTCCAGGCTTCGTACCGCTCCTATGGCACCTTCATCGCTGGAGGCCATGACCAGCCAGTAGGTGATGTCAAGGGTATTGATGAATACTCCCTTGGTCTTCACCAGACCATCCTCAATGGTTCCGTCAAATCCACCGAGTAGATATTCTGTTGACTGAAATAAGGAATCATCTCTAAAAACGGTCGATCTGACCCTGTTTTCTCAGTTCCATGTTCACAAGCGCACCATTGGCAAGCAGCAGAAGACCTACATTTTCCGTATCGGTCAGTCCGTTCTTGATGGTGTAATTCGCCATCCAGTCGCCGGTCATGTGTCCCAGAGCATAATCATCGACACCTATGGACGGTGCATAAAGGTTTTGATTAGGGTCGCGCATGGACGTGTTGGTGGTCACAAACGGTATATCGGCTTCCACCAGCATATCGGCAATCGCATCATAGTTTTCCTCATAAGGCTGGCACAGGATCATGCCATCCACCTGCTCGTCAATCATACCTTTTACTCCTAGAAGGTAATCTTCCGGATTTCTCTTGCCATCGATATAGATAAACTCGGAGACACCCAGCCGCTCAAGCTCCGCCTTGGCACTCAGACCCTCATCGATGAACCAGCTTGCCGATCCGTTCCTGTATATGCCTGCAACAACATATTCCTCACCGTCCGATATGGTCTGACTGTCCGCAGGCTTCTCGCTGCTGTCATCGGGCGTCTTTTCCGGTGTGACCGTCAGTATGACAATGATAAAAAGGGCCAGTATGATCAGTATTCTTTTACCCAACAACAACACCTCCTATCTTCATCTCCAGTCTAATCATATCAAAAGATACCTCCAATATCAATGAAGCCAGTATCAATCTACTGGCTTCACGATATTTCTATGATCAATTCTATTTGCTTCGGTTCTTAGTCACAATATCAAACCATACCGCCAAGAGCAGAACCGCCCCCTTGACCACTTGCTGCCAGTCGATGGAAAGACCGGCCAGTGACATTCCGTTGTTGATGACACCCATGACCAGACCACCGACGATGGCACCGATTACCGTACCGATACCTCCATTCGCGCTGGCACCACCGATGTAGCATGCTGCAATGGCATCAAGCTCGAAAAGGTTACCGGCTTTTGGTGTGGCCGCATTCAGTCTCGCAGCATATAGCAGCCCGGACAAGGCTGCAATCATCCCCATGTTGATGTATACTTTCAGCATCGTCCTCTCAGTCTGGACACCCGACAGTTTCGCAGCATTGTAGTTGCCTCCAAGGGCATAGATGTGCCGGCCGAACCTTGTCTTATTTGTCATGAAAGTATATCCGGCTATCAGGATGAAAAGAATGATGAATATATTCGGGAATCCCCTATATCTACTTAACGTGATAGTGAAAGCATTGATAGCGAAAAGCAGGATGGAAGTGGACAGCATATCGATCCACAGTGGATTCACATGGAAATCATTCTTGATCTTCTTCCTCCGGGTTTTGGCTATCCAGTTGACATAGAGCACCGATCCGATGATTCCGACCAGAATGGTGGTGACATGCAGCACTTCCCCTCCAAAGGCATCCGGTACGAATCCGGCGCTGATCAGATTGAACGATTCCGGAAAAGGGCCTATGGTCTGTCCGCCAAGGACTACCAGCGTCAATCCTCTGAACAGAAGCATCCCTGCCAGGGTGACGATAAAGGCCGGAATCTTCACATAGGCGATCCAGTATCCCTGGAATGCACCGATACCTGCACCGATCAGCAGTCCTACAGCCGAAGCGATGATCCAGTGCACGTCCATCTTCTTGATGAATATAGCGCTGATGGCTCCCACAAGCGCTGCTACCGATCCGACAGAAAGGTCGATGTTACCAGTCAGGATGACAAGAAGCATCCCTATGGCCAGCACCAGTATATAGGCATTTTGAAGCACCAGGTTGGTGATGTTGAGGGGCGTCATGGATACCCCTTTAGTATAGAAGTTGAAAAACAACAGTATGGCCACAAGGGCGAAAATCATACCGTATTGACGTATGTTATCCTTGAATAGTTTTCTTAGTTCATTCATTTCTGCTCGCTCCTGACTGAAAATCTGCTTAATTATCTTTCGATACGATGTATTTCATGATTTTTCCTGTGTTGCCTCTTCCGCTTTCAATTCACCCATGATCGCCCCTTCATTCATGACATATATCCTGTCACTCATGGCGATGACTTCTTGAAGTTCGGAGGAGATGAGAATCACACTCTTGCCTTCTTCCACCAGACGGTTGATGATGGTATAGATCTCATATTTGGCACCGACATCGATTCCCCGTGTCGGTTCATCAAGAATCAGCACTTCAGGTTCGGTGAAGAGCCATTTGCTTAAAACGACCTTCTGCTGATTTCCGCCGCTCAGATTTCCGGCGCGCTGTTCAATGCTGGAGCATTTGATTCCCATGGACTTCTTAAAAACACTGGTTTCCTTGATTTCCAGATCCTCATCGATAATTCCTCTGCTGAGTATGTTTTCCAGTTTGGTGATGGTGATGTTCCTGGCAATGGAATCAATCAGGTTCAAACCATAATTCTTCCTGTCTTCCGTAACATATGCCACTTTATTATTGACTGCATCTTCTATTTTTCTAAATTGAACCGGTTTGCCTTCATACAAAAGCTCACCACGTATATTTCTTCCATAAGACCTGCCAAACACACTCATGGCAAGTTCCGTACGACCGGCTCCTATAAGCCCTGCAATACCTACAACCTCACCTTTTCTTACATCAATGGATACATTGTCCACTACCAGATGAGGGTAAATCGGGTGGTCCACACTCCAATTCCTAATCTCAAATTTAACATCCCCAATATGGTTCTCTCTTGTCGGATAGAGGTTTGTCAGCTCCCTACCTACCATGCTTTTTATGATTCTGTCCTCTGTAACTTCATCTTCCACCATATCCAAGGTCTCAATGGATTCCCCATCGCGGATGATGGTGATGGAATCCGCTATCTGTTCGATTTCATTCAGCTTGTGGGAAATCATGATGGAAGTCACACCTTGTTTTTTAAGCTCCACAATCAGAGCCAGCAGATTCTGTGAATCCTCTTCATTCAGGGAACTGGTCGGTTCGTCGAGGATCAGAAGCTTGACGGATTTGGCCAGTGCCTTCGCTATCTCCACCAGCTGCTGCTTGCCTACACCGATATCACCGATCTGTGTCTCGGGATTCTCCTTCAGTTTCACCTTATCCATGTACTTGACCGCTTCGCTGTAGGTCGTATCCCAGTCGATGAATCTGCCTTTTAACCGTTCATGACCGAGAAAGATATTCTCAGCGATCGAAAGATCCGGTATCAGCGCCAGTTCCTGATGAATGATGACTATTCCTTTTTCTCGCTTTCTGTGATGTCCTTGAATGCACATAATTCACCCTTGAAGTAGATATTCCCTTCATATGTGCCATGGGGGTATACGCCACTCAGCACTTTCATCAACGTGGACTTGCCTGCTCCGTTCTCACCGCATAGAGCATGGATTTCGCCTTCCTTCACTTTGATATTGACTCGGTCAAGAGCCTTGACTCCGGGAAACACCTTTGTGATATCATCCATTTCCAAAATATATTCCATAGCACTCACCTTTATATTGCATGATGAGATAGCATAGCTATCCCATCATTAGTTTTGTTATCAGTTTCTCTTATAGGTCGAAATCATCCAGTGACCAGTAACCTGATCCAACCAATTCTTCTTCCCAGTTGGTGATATCCACGCTGATTGGAATCAAGAGGTAAGAAGGAACAGTTTTACACCGTTGTCATAGGTCGCCGTATCATTGACTTCAGGTTCTTCGCTGTTCATGATGGCTTCGGTCATACCGACTGCAACTTTCGCAAGTGTTCGTGTATCCTTGAATACCGTCTGTGACTGCAACCGTCGATGATGGCCTGTACAGATGCCTGTTCAGCGTCCTGTCCTGTCACGTACGGCATGTCCTCAAGGCTGTAGCCGTTGGATTTGAGTGCCGAAATGATGCCGATGGACAGTCCGTCATATGGCGCCAATACCGCGTCCACTGTTTCGCCGCTGGAGTAATGGGCTGTCAAAAGGTTCTCCATTCTTTGCTGTGCCACCTGTCCGTCCCAGCGCAGTGTTGCCACCTGGTCAAAGTCTGTCTGACCGGACTGGACAACGATCTTTCCGGAAGCGATATAATCATCGAGTACGCTCATCGCGCCGTTGAAGAAGAAAATGGAGTTGTTGTCATCCGGTGAGCCTGCAAATAATTCGACGTTGTATGGTCCGTCGGTATTCTTCAGGTCCAGGCCCTTTTCAATGGCTTCACCCATTAGCACGCCGACGCCAAAGTTATCAAACGTTGCATAGTAGCTGACATATTCGCTGTCCAGAATCAAACGGTCATAAGAGATAGTCTTGATTCCCTGCTCATTGGCTTTCGACAGCACATCTGTCATGGACTTGTTGTCAATCGGGGCAATGACCAGTACTTGTGCACCCTTGGTGATCATATTTTCAATTTGGTTGACCTGGTTTGTAATATCATCTTCAGCATATTGAAGTTCCACATCATATCCGAGTTTTTCAAATTCAGCCTTCATCGTTTCACCGTCACTGATCCAACGGGCGGATGATTTTGTCGGCATTGCGATACCTACCACACCCTTTTCTTCCGTCTTGCCTGCATCTGAATTTCCTTCAGATGATTTTGATGCTGTGTCAGCCTCTTTAGCTTCCTCAGCACCTCCGCTTCCACTGCACGCTGCAAGTGATAATACGAGTAACATCGCCATTACAATTGATAATACCTTCTTCATTTGTTCCCTCCTAAATTAAACTGCTTACGGTTAACTTGTACGTATATTATATGAAATCCATACGCAGAAGTATTTACGATATCAGGGAATAATTTGTGAATTCGAGCACTCCGTGTTATCGAGAGACATAAAATCTAGTAAGGGTAAAAAAGAAGACAGTCTTCTGCTGTCTCCTTTTCATTCATCTATGCTTTTTGTGCCATATCCTCTGCATGAAGCTGTTATCTCAGATGTTCCACCGCAGCTTTTTCAATCACAAGCCCTTTCTTGTACCGTTCCATAAAGACCTCAAATCCCTTTACATCTTCCGGATTCGGATCCATTACCATACTCTTCTGGTTTTCAAAGACCTTATCCGCCAAGAAGACATCTAGAGTCTCATCACCTTCCCTATTGATGAGATAAGAGGCTAAAACGGCAATTCCCCATGCTCCGCCTTCACCGGCTGTTTCCATCAATGCGACAGGGACATTGGCTGCAGCAGCCATGATTCTCTGTCCGACGCCTTCGACTTTGAAGAATCCTCCATGCCCCAAGATACCTTCGACCTCAACACCTTCATCCGTGAATAGGATATCAAGACCGATTTTCAGCGCTCCCAATGCGGTATACAGGTTTGCCCGCATGAAATTGGCAAGGCTGAATTCGCTGTCAGGCGTTCTTGCCACCAGAGGCCTTCCTTCCGCAAAATGGGTGATGTGTTCACCGGATAGATATCCGATCGACAGAAGACCGCCGCAATCCGGCGCTCCCTCAAGGGCTTTTCGATACAGATTGCCGTAGAGCGTATTCTTGTCGACTTCACAGCCAAGTGCCCTGGCCGCTTCATCGAACAGATTGACCCATGCATCGAGGTTCGAAGAGCAGTTGTTGGAGTGGACCATGGCCACCAGCCGGCCATCCGGTGTGGTCACCAGATCGATTTCCTCATGCACCCTCTTCAGTTCCTTCTCCAGAACAATCATCGCAAACACCGATGTTCCGGCTGATACATTACCTGTTCTGACCGCTACGCTGTTCGTTGCAACCATGCCTGTTCCGGCATCGCCTTCCGGTGGGCAAAGCGGTATCCCGTCGCACAGCTCTCCGGTGGGGTCAAGAAGCATGGCACCGGACGTGGTCAATGCACCTGCACGATCTCCTGCAGACAGGACTCTTGGCATGATATCTTCGATGCTCCATGAGAAACCTTCACTTCTATTCACGTCATCAAACCTATCCATCATTTTCTGATTGAAGTCTTTAGAGAACAGGTCAATAGGAAACATGCCGGATGCCTCACCAATGCCCGTGACTTTTTCTCCGGTAAGCTTCCAGTGTACATATCCTGCCAATGTCGTCATGAATGCAATTGACGACACATGCTCTTCCTTGTTTAGAATCGCCTGATACAGATGAGCGATGGACCATCTCTGCGGAATCGGATAATCAAACAGCTGCATCAGTTTCGAAGCTGCTTCTTCCTGAAGCGTGTTCCTCCACGTCCTAAACGGCACAAGAAGTTTATCCTCACTGTCAAATACCATATATCCGTGCATCATTCCGCTGAAACCGATGGAACCGATTGAAGTCAGCTCCACACCATATTCATTTCGTACATCTTCTTTCAAGTCCCTGTAGCTGTCTTGGATTCCGTTCCATACCTCTTCCTCGCTGTATGTCCAGATGCCGTTTTGATAGCTGTTCGTCCAGTCGTGGCTTCCTGCCGCCACCGGTTCGAAATCTTCACAGATAAGAACCGCCTTGATGCGAGTCGATCCGAGCTCGATGCCCAGTGATGTTCTTCCATTTTCAATCGCTTCTCTGATTTTTGCTGTTGCCATACCCATTTCATTTCTCCTTTGAATCATGCATCTTTCGCCTGTATGCGAACAATGATGAAAATCACAGTCCATTACCGATACTTTTTATTTGTATGTATATTATAAATTATTTGTACGTACATTTCAACCCTAAAATTATCGAGTAATCATTTACTCGATAATCTCTTCTCTCGTATAATATCCAGACTCCACCAGAACCTCTTCCCAGTTGTGTCGGTCAACACTGACCGGTTCCAAAAACTTCGATGGCACCTGCACCTTTCCATTGTACAGCGTTGCATAAGCTTCAACATCCATAGTGTCAGTCAGAATCTGTTCCGCCAGTTCAGCCGCTTCAGCTGCCAGCGCCCGTATATCTTTGAAGACAGTCATATCCTGCTCTTCCTCTATGATACTCCTCACAGATGTCGATTCAGCATCCTGCCCTGTCACAATCGGGAGGTTATGCGAACCATATCCGCTTTCCTTCAACGCATCGATGACCCCCCTGCTGATACCGTCATAGGGTGACAGAATCGCATCCGGCGATTTATCCTGATAATAGAGGTTCAAAAGGGATGTCATTCTGCTCTTGGCAATCATGCGGTCCCATCGGAGGGTGCTGACTTCTTTGATGTCATATTGCTCGCTGGCCACCAAGAGATCACCGGCTTCAATATAGGGTCGAAGAATTGTCATGGCTCCCTCAAAAAACATGTGCGAATTGTTGTCATCGAATGAGCCTGCAAACAGTTCGATATACTTGGGTCCTTCAGTAAATCAAGATGGTTGATGATATACTCCGCCTGAAGCTCACCGACTCGATAATTGTCGAACGATACGTAAAATCAATATGATTCATATCCATGATCAGACGGTCATAAGCAATGACAGGTATCCCTTCTTCGTCAGCTTTCTGCAAGACTTCATTCAGGGGCTTTGAATCAATGGGCGCAACGATAAGAAGGTCAACTCCTTCATTGATGAAGTTCTCGATCTGAGCTGCCTGATTCCCAACGACATCCTCGGCAAATGCGATTTTTGTCGAATAGCCTTTTGCTTCCAATTCACTGACGGTGTATTTGGCATCCAGCAGCCACCGTTCCGAAGTTTTGGTCGGCATGGAAATCCCTACCGCCATCGTCTTCTCATTCGCGCACCCGGATAAGATTATAATACTTGCAGCAATCATCAGGAATGCAACTTTGGTTATTCTTCCCATGTCAGACCCTCTCTCATAACGAACTGATTTGTACGTACAAGTAGATTTTATCATTAATCCGACTGGGAAGCAAGCAACATTTGCTGAGTCTACTCGACAACCACCGCCGTACCTGAAGCCGTCACCATGAGCATATTACCCTGACCGAGCACCTCATAGTCGATATCGACACCAACGACAGCATTGGCTCCCATCTTCCTGGCTCTTTCCACCATCTCCTGAACCGCATCGGTTCTGGCATCCACCAACTCACCTTCATAGGAGCCGCTGCGGCCGCCAAAGAAGTTGGTCAGCCCTGCTGTAAAGTCCTTGACGAAATCCACGCCGTTCACCACTTCACCGAAAACGATGCCTTTGTATTCTACGATTCGCTTGCCTTCAATACTTGGGTTGTTGTTACAATCATCATCTTCCTCCTAACTTTAACCAACCTTGTTTCAATGTTGGTTAAAACTCTATTGACTTGATGAAGTGATTATAACATAGCTACATGAATTTTAAATGAGAGCCTGATTAAAAACAGCATCTGCATGTTTGAAATGTCAATACACACAGACGCTGGCTTTCATTCTATTTACTCTCCGCAATTACCTTCATGGGCATGCTCATGACAGATGCTGCCGGTGGACTGCAATTCGCCTTTGACATACTTCTCAACCGCGTTTTGCGCCGTACCGGTCGTACCGATCACTACTTCGATACCGAATTCGTTGAACAGCTGAACAGCCGCGCCGCCCATACCGCCTGAAATGATGACATTGATGTCTTTTTCATTCAGGAACTTGGGAAGAAATCCCGGTCTGTGCCCCGGATTCGGGATTGACTCGGAACCTACGATGGCTTCACCGTCCACGCTAAAGATATTGAAGTTTGCACAATGGCCGAAGTGGCCGGTTACCATATCCTTTTCACTTGCTACTGCTACTTTCATCATAATCTCCTTTTCTCATTTGAATTTTCAAACCATTTATCATATTGACTTTTATGTCATTATTCTCATATCAACGCCATGGTCGCTTCATAGATTTCCTTGATGTGCCTGCCCGCCGGACAGTCGTACTCGATGACGTTCCTGCCTGCATTCGTCGCCTTAGCCACCATGGTGTCATAGGGAATGACACCTACGAAGGGTATTCCCGCCTCACTGGCGAACATCTTGATCTCATTGGCTTTGTCCCTGTTCACATCATATTTGTTGACGCAGATGGCGGACTTGATCTTGAAGTGGTTGCTGACCTCCAGGACACGCTTCATGTCACTGATGCCGGAAACCGTCGGTTCCGTCACCACGAGCACCATATCCACGCCGCTGACCGAGGCGATGACCGGACATCCGATTCCGGGGGAACCGTCGATGACGGCCATATCCACAGCCTCTTCGTCCACTTCCTTCTTCAGGGTCTGCTTCACGCTGATGACCAGTTTACCTGAGGTTCCGCTTCCCATCTTCAGGGTCGCGGTCGTAAAGACACTGTCGTTCCTGAACACCTTGATCTCTCCGGCGATGTCTTCTGTCATCTCGATCGCATCCACCGGACAGATCTCTGCGCATACGGAACATCCTTCGCATGCATATGGATTGACGCTGTATGTGCCTTCGTTGCATTCGATGGCATCAAACCTGCAGTATTTCATGCATTCACCGCATCCCACACACAGGTCCTGATTGATGTAGGACTTGTCCATGCCAAAATAGTCCAGTCTCTTGTCTTCATTTCCGGCCGATGTCACCAGATGAAGATTGGGTGCATCCACATCACAGTCGGCAAACGCCTTGGCTTTCATCAGCTCGATGAAGGAAGCGACCACCGTCGTCTTGCCTGTTCCTCCCTTACCGCTAAGAACCAGCAACTGTTTCATGGCGCACCTCCTTAACCACCTTCTCTAGAAGGTCCCTGAACATCTTCAAATAGGTCTCGTCTTCCCTCACCGGAATCCTGCCCTCACTCTGCAGCTTCGCCAGTTCCAGATCATACGGGATTTCCAGAAGGACAGGAATATCGTTGTCCCTGCAGTATTGGGCAGAGGGATTATCCCCGTTGATGCACTTGTTCAGCACAACGCCGTAAGGCTTTTCAAATAGTTTTACAAGTTCGTGCACCATGGCCAGGTTGTGGCTGCCGAAAATGGTTGGCTCAGCCACCAGAATACAGTAATCCGCATCCTTGATGCTCTCCATGACCGTACAGGCACTTCCGGGCGGACAGTCGATGACCACCCGTTCTTCCTCCCTGACGCTTTTGAGGAGCGCACTGATGACCGGCACGCCCGAGGCTTCCTTCGTTTTCATCGTCCCGGTATACACCTTGGTCTGCAGCGATTTGCCGTACTGCACCTTCCCGACTTCCCTGTCTCTTTCACTGATGGCATCCATCGGGCAGAACAGGACACATCCGCCACAGGAATGGCAGATCTCCTCAAAAACCAGTATATCATCGCCGATGGCTGCCAGCGCGTTGAACTTGCAAAAGTCCGTACAGATTCTGCAGTTGTCGCATTTATTCTTGTCGATGACAGGCAGCTTCCTGGTGACATGGTCCGTCCTCAGCCATACCGGCCGGAAGAACAGATGTCCGTTGGGTTCCTCCACATCACAGTCCACATAGGTTCCCCTGTCTATCGACTCGGCAAGGTTCACCGACACAAAGGTCTTACCGGTGCCGCCCTTGCCGCTCAAACAGCTATCTTCATTGAAACCTCCTCACAACATTCCGCTAATGGTTGTGGAAGCCGGGGTGGATGTCTGTCAGAATCTCCAGTTCTCCAGCCTCCAGTCCATGGATGTTCTCCATGATATCCGAAGTCTTCGATTTATAAATCTTGATACCGGCAAGATCCAGCACATCGGAAGCGTTCTTCCCGATTCTGGGTACGATAACAGCATCCGCCTTCTGGTCAACGACAGCCTGCGCAGCCTTGACTCCTGCACCTCCGTTGCTGGCTGCCGCATCGTTGGTGAAGTACTTTGCATCCTTGTTCCCAGTATCCCATACCATGAAGACCGGCGTGCGTCCAAAGGATTCGCAAATGCCCCCTTCTATGTTCTTTTCTAGTGTTGGTACTATGATTTTCACTTTTCTTCCTCCCATTTTTGTCCACGTCTGCAGCGTCCGCAATATCCGCCTCCCTGGCGCCTTCCGCTGCAGATGACGTAACTGCCGCCCTCAATCTTAAGATCAGCACCTGTGACCAGAACCGTCGCCAGTTTCTTGCGCGCGACATTATAAATCCTTTGGGCTGTAGTTCTGGCCACATTCATTTGTTTGGCACACTCTTCCTGATTCAGTTCTTCGTAGTCAATCAGGCGCAGAGCTTCGTATTCATCCACACTCATATGCACCACTTCCCTGTTTCGGGACCTGTTCTTGTTCAGGTTACCGAAAGAGGTGACGTGGGGCATTTCGCATATTCTTCTGTCTTTGCTTGGTCTTGACATGACACTCGCTCCTCTAACTCTGATCAGGTCATACGGACCTTACTCCACACATCATTACATTTGTTTAGCCGTTGACTTCTTCATTATCTGCTTCTGACAGTTTCTTGTCGATAAGGTCCAATTCTTCTTTCAGTCTATCCCTGTAGCTTTTCAGAGCCTCCTTGTCAGTGCCATGATCAGGTGAAAAAAAGCGGCCGCCGCCCATTCTAAAGCCTCTGCCTGCTCGCATACCTCTTCCTCTGCCTAGGCCTTTCCTGCAGCCCCAAGCCAATCCCAGTCCCAAACCGAGTCCCGCTCCGACCTTAGCCGCAGTCTTGTTATTGCCTGTCATACAGTTTCCCAAACCTCTACCAGTCATCGGTCCTTCATTGAAAGGTCCTAATCCGTTACGATTTGCCATGATCATTCCTCCATTCATATGGTCAAATCCTTCATAATCATTCCAGGATAATTTCATGATCACCCGCATACAGCGGGATATGGAACTATCACTCATAACAGCTGTCAACTATATTATAGCTCATAATTAGCATATGTCAATAACTATTTTAGACATATGCCAATAAGATTTGATTTAATTGTTGAGAAGTTGGGAGATGGGAGCTGACTACCGCAATACTTGTCTTGTGATATGGTTTAGAATATCGAAGATCAATCGATCACGGTTGATCAAAGTGACTTCAAGTGGTTTACATTGGGTTGGTCTCCAAGCAATATTTTTGAGTTATCTCTTTGCATTCCCGATCAGCTCATTGTACTGATCCGCTGATAAATCCGAATGATAGAACAACTTGAAATAACGTTTGACTTCGTTGTACAGACTATAACCAATGTCATTTGGATAGAGCATCTCCGTCATCCACATCATGCCCAAATAACGCTGAACAGAAGGGGGAAATCCCATCCATTGGTATGGTCCGACAGGAACCTCATAATAATTGCCGGTTTGGATGGCCGTGATGGATTGCCAGTCAGGATTTCCGAGACAGTATCATAGATGCTGCCGGGTGAAAAATGACGACATCAGGATTCCAATTCAGGATCTGTTCGAAATCCACTTCATTACCCGTGCCTTTTGATACCGGATTTTCAAGGACAGCCAAATTATCACTTAATAAATCGATAACTTCAGAATGATAAGAATCCTTGGCAATGACATTCAATCCTTCATCGCCAGTGATATATAGAAGATCGACCTTATCAACCGCTTCGGCTATGTTGCGGGTTCTCTTATAAATTTCAGCACAATAGGATGCCAGAACTTCAGCTTCATCTTTTTTATCAAGCAATTCGCCCAACATAACATAAGCCTCATCAAACGTATCAATAGAAGCAGATATATGGACAACGGGAATGCCAAGCTGTTCTTGCAGCTCGTCAAGATCTTCAACAATACCCATTTTGGGTTCACCTACATCAATAATGACTTGCGGTGATGCCAGCAGCAATTCTTCTGCATTCAAGTCGCCTTTTCCACCGAATAGCTGTCCCAATACCGGTAACTGATAATACTTTTCTTCAATGAATGCTTCAGCATTGTTATCCCATTCTCCTGCGATACCCACTAACATATCCGGTGCAAGAGCGAATACGACAATCTGCCCCAACTGTCCTGTGACAGCAATCCCTGATATTTCCGTGTCGAAAGAGACTTTGCGACCGACAGAATCCGTAAAAAGACGGGCTGTGGATGTATTGGTGACCGCTGTAGGTATTTTTACGACCTGTCTGACATTACAGGATGAGAGCAGGACCATCATCGCAGTTATCACCAGCGATACAATCAGTTTTTTCTTCATTTAACTTATCCTCCTGATTCCAGTGTTTTCTACATGACTTTTCTTATCTAGACCAGTTGGAACGATGATGTGTCCGTTACTGGTTTTTCATAAATGACATCGATGCTGTAAAGATGATGGAGTTGCGGGATGTAGGCAATGTGTTCTGCCAGTGTTCTTCTCTTCAAAGTCAGGATGTCTTTGCCTTTGATGGAGATCATTCCTTCGTAGTCAGGAAGAATACCCAGAATACATTTGAACAGTGTGCTTTTCCGGCACCGTTGGGACCAAGCACTGATAGGAAATCTCCCTCCGAAATTGAAAAAGATACATCCGTTAAAACGCACTTATTGCCATAGGCGTATGAAAGGTTCTTCACTTCTAAGACCATCGTTTATCTCCTTCGCGTCAATAGATATATAAAAAAAGGTGCTCCAACAAAAGCGGTCAATATGCCTATGGGTATTTCAGTGGCCAACAGATTGCGCGAAATATTATCTGCAATAAGGAGGAATATCGATCCGATGATGAGCGAGGACGGTATAAGGTATCTACAGTCATTGCCAACAATCCGACGGCTTAGATGAGGTGCGATCAGTCCTATCCATCCGATCATACCACTTACCGAAACACTGGCAGCCACAATGAAAGTTGCTGAAAGAATGACAGCAACTCTTAGAAATCTTACATTGATCCCCATGGATAACGCCTCGTTTTCATCAATACTGAGCAGATTGATGCGCCATCTAAGCAATAGCAATGGTATTATGCCAATAAGCATCGGAATAACCGCAAAACGTACGTCAGACATCTTTGTTCCGGACAGGCTTCCCATCATCCAATATGTTATGGAGGGTAACTGATTGGAGGGATCGGCGATCAATTTAACCAATGATGTTCCAGAAGAAAAAAGAGAACTGACCATAACGCCTGCAAGGAGAATGTTCATCACCTGATTACCGCGTGTATGCTGTCCGATCAGATGAACCAGCCAGACTGATATCAAGCTTGAGACAAAGGCGAACAGCGTAATGACATCCTGCCGCATGTTCAGAACGATGGCTAACGCGGCACCAAAACCCGCCCCGGAAGAGGTACCTAAGATATCCGGAGCAGCCATGGGATTGTGAAAGATATTCTGATATACTGTGCCTGCAATTGAAAGACAGGCACCCACAAGACAGGCCATCATGATACGCGGAAGCCGCACATTCATTACCACGATTTCCATGTTTTCTGACCATGTAGCGTTCAGGGGGATCATTCGACTTGCGAGAATCCGAACAATATCTGTAATCGGGACGTCGTAGCGCCCAATTGTAAAAGAAAGAATGAATAATCCGGCCAATAGTATCACCAATAACCCCATCATTGATGTCAGTGATATGGATGTATCTCTATCATATGATTTCAACCGATTGTCATCTGTCATTTTAATCCGATCCTTCTATGAAATAATTGCATCTTGGTCAAAGAACGCTCCCGCTTCCTCCAATGTATTCAAATTTCTGAACATCTCCCAGTCAGGGCTGAATCGCCTGGCCTCTTCATCAGAAACATAATCGACATTGAGTTTCGGATAGATGTCGATGATCTTTCTTGAATCCGTGCAGACCGCCTCTTCAATCGTCTTGATGCAGCGCTTTGAATACACTCCATTGAACGGCTCGATATGTATCCCTTCTTGCTTAGCCACCAATACATCCGTCTCAGGAGCACATCTTGTATCCAGCCATCGGATATAATCCAGATTTACATTAGGCATATCACCTGCAATGATGTAAGCATATTCTGATTCAGCGTGCAGCAAGCCACTGAGTATTCCGGCAAGCGGACCAAAGTCCCTGACCACATCCTCAACCACGATGCAATTGCTGTCCGTATAAAGCTCAGGCCTGTTGGTAACGAGAATCACCTGCTGAAACTCCGTGCTCAACCGCAAGGCCAGATGCTCACAGATTCTCTCATCTCCTATTTTCAGCAATTGCTTGTCAAATCCCATTCGCTTGCTCTTTCCGCCGCACAGAATGATTGCAGTCCTTAGATTTTTCATAGGCATCTACCCGTTCACTTTCTAACCACACGTTTTTTCGTATTTCATGAATATCTTTTCCAGAAGTTCTTTCTTCGCATTTGGAAGCCAACCTCGGCATCCGCGGCAAGGCACACCCATGGAGGGGCATTTAGCACCGCAGCCGGCTGCCGTCAACGATCCATAGCATCTCTTTCCTTCCTTGAGAAGACATACGTTTTCCTTCTCCTTGCATTCCTTGCAGACAGGATAGTTGATCTGTTTGGGACTACTGCCCTCTTTGAGACACTGGATGGTATAGATAAGTTCATCCAATGAAACAGGACATCCTTTAACCCTGTAGAGATCATCCTTCAACAGCATTTCCATAGCATCGTCATCACGTTCTGCATTATCATGGATTTCCAGTAATTCCAGATAGCTTTCATTGGCACACGCACCGCTGATGATGATCTTATCATATATTCCCCTATAACGCTTCAGTTCTTCCATCGAGAAATGGCCTATAACGATACCCACATCTGCCTTTGTCCGGGCATGGCCTGGCACAAATTCCAGAAGGCTGAACAGGTCTGCGATATGCTTTTGCTTCACCAGCATTTCCAGCTGACAGCCTCCGCAACCATCCAGATGAATTGTACTCATCGTCTTCATCAAATGACACCTCTTTTACCTTTAACCTTATCATAACGGAACACCGGACCGGATTGGCAAACGCAGATATCATCAATGCGGCAATGCCCACATTTACCCACACCACACTTCATGTGCCGTTCAAGGGAAATCCATATCTGGTCTTCACGAACGCCTTTCTTCAACAGCAATCCAATGACAAACCGATACATGATTGGCGGTCCGCAAATAACGAATTGGGTTTTCTGCTCAAATTCACGATCTTCTATAAGCTGTGTAATCAGGCCCTGTTTATAACCGGTCCTTTCAGCGTTATCCAGAATAACTTCGACTTCCACGTCTTCTTCCGACATCCATTGTTCCGCAATTTTTCTGTAGACCATATCCTTGATGTTCTTGGAGCCGTACAGAACCGTCATCGAGTTGATGCGGTCACGGTCGTAAAAGCAATCAAGAATTGCTGACCTCAACGGGACAAGCCCGATACCTCCCGCAATAAAACAACGCTCTTGCCGTAATACTCCCTCTTATCAAAGGTTGTTCCGTATGGCCCTCTTATGCCAATTCTGTCACCGGGCATTTTCCTGTGCAAGCTTCCTGAAACAGCACCGACATTGCGGATGCAGATTTCGAAGCATTCCTCATCATTCGGATCGGACGTGATGGAAAACGGCGCTTCCCCACCCCCAGTATCGACAATATGACGAACTGGCCCGGACGAAATCCCAGACTACGCCCGTTCTCAAAAGCAATCCTGAACCTCTTTTCATTGTCCGTTTCCTTGATGATTTCCTTGATGATGCCGATTTCAGGTATCAGCAGATTCTCGTCATTCATAAACACCCCTACAATTCAATCAACATGGTTTTAATACTGTTGCCTGCCGGACAAGCCCTCGAACATCTGCCGCATCCTATACAGATGAATCTTCCGTACTCAGTCAGCGCGTTCTTGTATTTTCTGTTGAACCGATGCATGGACCGTTCCACACCTCCGGCAACCAGTCGATGACCACCTGCCACCAGGCTGAAATCCTCCAGCATGCATCCGTCCCACTCCCTGATCCGTTTCCCTTCCATCATCCCGACTTCATCCACATCTTTCAGGGAAAAACAGTAACAGGTAGGACAAACCATAAAGCAAGATCCACAGCTCAGGCAATTCTCCGCCTCTTTCTGACAGACAGCTTCCACTTTTTCCATATCCAATAAGCGTTCCTTCTTGTCCATCAGATTATAAGCATCGTCAGCCTGAACCGGTTTAGGCAATTCAAGTGACTCAAAGACCTTTTCCCAACCATCACCGTATGCAACCGATTCCAAATCGTCATCATATTCATCCAAGAACTTCTTCACAATTTTTCGTGCTGTCTTCGACTGGACACTGAACAGATAATCCCCTTCATAGGTATAAAACACGCCATCAGCAATGGTATGATCTTTGTCATATAACAGATAGCAAAAGCATTCACCATCAGCAGGTTCCACGCAGTCAAACACGAAGAACAGACTGTCCCTGCGGTGTTCCTTATAGTAGATATCCGCATTGTCGCTTAACATCATGCCGTCTAGCAGCCTGACGGATTCCAGGTCACATCCCCTTATTCCAATATATACGGTTTCCCGCTTGCTCGGATTTCCTTCTTGTCCAAGCATGTCCGGCAGTTCTACAGAAAGGCTCTTCTTGTCATACTCGAACATGACCTCACTAGGGGCATCAGGAATTTTTTCAGAGGGAGTATGGTCGGCACATAATCCGTTGTAAAATCCTCAGCACGTTCGATCATATCGAATACGTACTTGCTGCCGCGTCTCTTCGTTCCAATGACTTTGTATCGTTCCAGCACCATCCATTCAACGAATGCCTTCACGTCTTCCTGTCCCATTTTAACAACCATAACCTCACCTCCTTGAATCCGTATCCCGATATCCTTCTTTTGCAACACGTTGATCCAGTTCTTCAAATATATCTTCTAACAGATGTTCCGTCATGTTGCGGCAATCATCATCCACAATAGTCAACGCTCCTGTAGGACAGTTCTCGACACACATTGGAGTCGAGCCTTCCGGCAGGTTATCCACACACATGTTGCATTTGATCATCTTATCCACACAGTCGTTGTGTTTGATGGCGCCATATGGACAGGCCGCCACGCATTCCATGCATTGATTGCAGCGTTCTTCATGCAGAATGACAACTCCATCAACCCTTTTTTCAATCGCACTCTGTTTACATACCTTGATGCAGTTCGGATCTTTGCAATGATTACACGCTATCGAAATGGGATACGAGGGCAATTTGCCATTCCTTCTCGGATTTACGAGCATCACTTTACGCAGTCCCTGTCCTTTTTTCGCCCGGTTCTGCTGTTTGCAGGCAACAACGCAACCTTCACATCCGATACAAAGGCGGTAATCGAATTCGAATCTTCTATTCATCTTCTTCCACCTTCTCGATCTCAACTAGACAATTGTGGAACGCTGCGCCAAAACCGATGTCCGTTGCCCTGTCTTCCGTCAGTTTGTTGACCGATGCCCCAGTCTTATCATACCAGCCTTCAAAGGTGTTTACATTGCCCCGGCGAATCATGTCACCAACGACTGCCTTCAGAAAGATTTCTCCTCTGTCATTAAAAACCCTTACACGATCACCATCTTTGATTTTCCGCTCTCTTGCATCACTCTTATTGATATGAAGCACCGGTTCCATCAGTTCATCGACCCAGTCAGTCTGTGTGAACTGGGAATTGATCCTTTCCTTCGAATGGGAACTCATGAACTGCAGAGGATACTTTTATACAGTTCAGGCGCTGAATACTTACTTTCCATCGGCTCGGTGAATTTTGGAAGAGGGTCCACTCCCCATTCTTTTTCCATTTGCTCGGAGAATATTTCAATTCTGCCGCTCGGTGTCTTAAAGATCAGATCATCAAATGCGATATTACTGTATCCGTCAAACAGGTATGGTTTATTCCGCATTTCTTCCAGGGTGGTATCATATCCGCTCTTGTGGATCACTTTACGCAGGATTTCATCATCGTCTTCCGGCAAGAATGCCATATCCATGCCAAAACGTTTGCCGACCATATGATAGATGTCCTTGTCCGTCATGCATTCTCCCGGGCTTTCTATAATCTTCTGTTTCAGCTGCAGCAGAGAATGTCCATAAGACCTGATAATGTCATTCTCTTCCAGGAACATGGCAACCGGCAAAACCAGGTCAGCCAATTTGGCCGTATCGGTCATGAACTGTTCCGCACAGACAATGAATTCCATCTGCATCATGGCCGCTTCAAGCTTATTGCGGCTCGGATTGCTCGTCAACGGATTAGCCCCTTGGATCCACATGGCTTTCACCGGTGGATCTGAAACTGCAGCAAGGTCACTGGACAGCCTTCCCATGTTGATGTCATCTCTGACAGCCTTCAGCTTAGGAGGATAATAAGGCCATCTCTGTTTCGGTCTTTGGGAATCTCCAAAGTAAAGACCGCATCCGCTTTTACCTATCGCTCCCGTCAAAGCCGTCAGCACGGCAATCGCCTTGGTTGTCTGACCTCCGTTGGTGTATCTTTGATAGCCCTTTCCAAGAATCAATGTGAATTCAGGCGTTTTTCCAATCATTTCAAGCATTGTCATGAAGTCCTCTTGATCCACTTCTGTCAATCGAAGGATCTCTTCATAGGACCAGGATGCTATATAATCCCGATACTCTTCATACCCCTTGACATACTGGTCGATAAACGATTTATCCACCAGCTCCTTATCCACCATATACTTTGCCACTCCAATCGCCAACAAGCCATCCGTTCCGCATCTGGGCATGAGATGGAGATTGGCACGTTGACTGGACTCATTCAGTCTCGGATCGACAACGATCAACTTGGCACCCTTTTGCACCGCTCTCAAAATATGATACATGGAGTGCACATTGGTGAACGTCGGATTCTTGCCCCACAAGACAATCAGTTTTGAATTTTCGATATCTTTGATGGCATTGTGCTTCACCATTCCATACGTATGTTTGATTGCTGTAACTCCCGCAGGATCACAGAGGTTTCCTCTGATTGTCGAATATCCTTCAAGTTGGTCCCAGAATCCATATGCATACTGCTGCATGACGCTGCCGTGGTTTCCTGATCCAGGATAGTACAGGATCGATTTCGGACCATATTCACCAGTCACTTCCTGAAACTTCTCGTAAATCATTTCAGTCGCTTCTTCCCAACTGATCCGTTCAAATTCACCGTTTCCTCTGTTTGCGACACGTTTTTGAGGATACAGCAAACGGTCTTTGCTGTAGGTCAACTGAGGGTAGCTCAATCCTTTCAGACATATCTTTCCCCTAGTCGCCTCGTTCAGCTCGCTTCCCGTCACTTTGACGATTTGATCACCTTTCATATGCACTTCCATCCCACAACCGCTGAAACAGTTTCTTGGACAGACCGTATTGATTATTCTGATATCCTTATCCACCATAATTCAACCTTTCACCTATCACCGACACAACATTTGGTCATATGCTCAATTTTTAGAATTTGCTCATGTATTAAGTATAACTTATATCCCTTGTTTTGTAAACACAAAAAGCTCACTTAACATGAAAGAGAGCTTTTTCGGTAATCACACGGATTGAACTATTAATTTTTATTTATAAAATGAACCGCACTTTCCTTCACCTGCATGTAAGGAAAATCATGATGAAATCCTATCCGCAAGTCCTTCCGGCATCTTCTCTGTTCCTTGCCCGCAGAACTTGAACACTTCTGCCGCTTGCTGTATCTGATTATCGGTCAAATGCTTGATGTCACCACAAGCTCTTGCTGCAAGATAACCCTTGGCAGATTCCTCCATATACACTGCACAGTACAGCGCTTGCTTCAAGGATGTACCGACGGTCATGACACCATGATGCGCAAGTATGACAGCCAAACTATCTCCAAGATATTTCACGGTATCAATACCCATTTCTACAGATCCCGGCGAACTATATGGCGTCACTTTTACATTACCCATGGCAACGTTGGCCAAAGTAGTCAAGTCGGCCCTAAACTCATCTTCAATCAAGCTGATAGCTGTTGCATAAGGTTGATGCGTGTGAATGACCGCATTCAAATCCGGTCTTTCCTTGAATATATATAAGATACCATCTGTATCCGAAGACGGTTTACGGTCACCCTCGATAATATTACCCTCAAGATCCATGACAAGGACATCATCGGGTTCCATCTCTTCATATATCATCCCGGATGGTGTTACCAGAATTTCACCGGAAGGAACTCGAACACTGACATTTCCTCCTGATAGGGCGATCAGACCATATCTGTCCAAATTCATCCCAGCTTTAATAATTTTCTTTTTTACATCTTCAAGCATTTTCTTTCCTCCAAATAGTCAGTTGTCATCCCTTTTTTGTCTTCACTTTCAGCATCAAGTTTGCCCTGTATGAATCAAGCGCGAGAATCGAGAATATGAGAACACCTCTCGCTACTGCCTGCCAATAGAAATTGATGCCGGTGAGATTCAGACCGTTTGACACAATACCAAAGAAAAGCACACCAATCAAAGTACCGGGAACATTGGCAAACCCTCTCTTATCAATTGTACTGCCGATGAATACCGCACCGATGGCATCCATCAGATAATACCTTCCACTTACAGGCACATACGCAGTAAGGACCGAAGATCCGAACATACCTGACAGACCACAAAAACACTCGAAATCACAAAAGCGGAAGCCATATATTTTGATACCGGTATACCCGACAGGGATGCAGCCTCTTTTTGATTTCCAATGGCATACAAACCTCTCCCGAATGTAGTCTTCGAGAGCACAAAGTGGGCTATCGCAGCAACAATCAGCGCAAAGATAAATGAAAATTTAAAAATCAATCCGCCCCATTGTCTTGGAAAATATGAGCAAAACGCTGCCTCTTCCAAGAAACTGAAAAGCTTCATGCATTTTAGGCAAATAAATCGGAGCGCCTCCTCTGGTAAAAATCTTTTCAATACTTTCACCGATAAACAGCGTTCCCAGCGTCGCTAGCCATACCGATATCCTAACCTTGACAACAAGGAACGAGTTGATAAGTCCCAACAGTACGCAGATGAATATGCCACCCAAAAGCGCAGCAAACCAGTTCATGCCGCTCTGCAGCATAGAAACCGACACCAAGCCCGCAAGGCCATAGGCCGCAGCGATGGATAAGTCCACACCGCCGATGACTACGATGAAGGTCAACCCCGTAGCTACAAACATCAGCATTGACGCCTGACTCAATATATTGACCAGGTTATTGGCCTGAAGGAACAGCGGCGAAGTCAGTGAGAAGAAGATAACCACTAAAACAAAAGCTATCAACGTACTATATCTTAAAACATTCCTCAAACTAAACATATCACTAATCGACACCGTCCTTTTCTCTGCAATATTATCCATGATTACATTGACCTCCTCTGCTGAATGGATGTGATCGATACTGCTAAAAGGATCAAAAGACCTTTAACGGCATACACCCAGTAGGTCGGCACATTGATTAATGTGAAACCGTTGCTCAGCATCCCTACAAACAGGGCACTGAGTACGGCGCCGGGTACATTCGGCACGAATTTCTTGGAGAATATGGCACTCATATATCCAATCAACAGAACATCAAACAGCATCATATCGCCAATGCCCCGAACACTGCCCGACAGACGGGCGACCACCAGTATGCTCCCGACCGCAGCAGTCAATCCTGCGAGAAGATAAGTAGAAGCCAAAACCTTCTTGATATTAATACCAGCATTGGTTGCCGCCTGTTGATTGCCGCCTACAGCATTGACCCAGTTGCCATAAACCGAGACATTGAAAAGCAAATACATGATCAACGCAACAACAACAAATACCCAGACGATAACCGGAATACCCGCCAAGCGGCCATCTGCCAAAAACTTGAGCAACGGATTGGATACACCGATCACCTTATTATTCGAAATCAGCAGTTCAGCTCCCTGCAGAATATACATCATTGAAATCGTTGCCAACAGAGGTATGATATTCAGTACCACGACGGAAAACGCATTGACAGCACTGATAATCAGAGCGCATATAACCGTTATTCCAAACGCAGCAGGAACCTGCATACCTTTGTTAAGCATCACACTGAATATGGCTGTACATATCGCAAGATTATTGGCCAACGACAAATCGATACCGCCTCTGATGACATCCGATCCTCCACCAATCAGAATAGCTGTCATCCCTAGTCCGACAATACCCAGCGCACTGGATTGAAGCAATATGTTGATCAGGTTCCTTGGCTGCAAGAATATCGGAGATCTGACAGCAAAGAACGCAGCCAGCAACAGGATAGCGAGAAGTCCGCCATAACGGACCATCCCATCTAAACTAAAAGTCCTCTTTTTCCAACACTGGTCCTATCCATTGTTGTTACCTCCCATCATAATGACATTGACCTGGTCGCTAATGTCACCTTCAACATCCATGACTCCGGATACCTGTCCTCTATACATGATATGCACCTTATTGGAAAGACCGATTAGTTCATTGATATCTTGCGTGATCAGCAGTACACCCGCACCTTCGTCCGTCATTCTTCGTATAAGGCATAGATCTCAGCCCTTGCACCAATGTCAACCCCCGATGTCGGCTGATTCAGAATATATAATTTAGAATTTCTGCTGATCCATCTGGCAACAACAATCTTCTGTTGATTGCCACCACTGAGAAATCCAGCTGCCTCTTCACAGTTCGGAGTTTTTATTTCCAATTTATCAATCAAGTCATCCACACGGTCGACCTCACCTTTTTTCTGATGACGCCGTTTATGCTGACCGTTCTCAGACTGGACAACGTGGTATTCTCCTTGACGGACATCTTCTGTATCACCCCAAGTCGTCTTCGGTCCTCAGGGACGTATCCCATACCCAATTCAACCGCTTTGACATGATTGTTTTTCTTGATTTCCTTATCTTCGAATACAATAGAACCACTTGTAATGCCTGTTGTATCATATATTGCGGTCCCGATTTCTGAATGTCCGGATCCCATCAGTCCTGTAAATCCGACCACTTCCCCTTCTCTTACAGAGAAACTGATATCCTTGAAATGTTTCTCATGAGTCAGCCCCTTGACTTCCAGAAGTACCTTTCCAATTTGATCATTCTTCGGTGGATACTGATCACCGATGTCCCTACCGATCATCAGTTTAACGAGATCCCCAATCGTCATTCCTTCAGTTCCGACACAGTCAACATACTCTCCGTTTCTCAATACCGTAACCTTATCACATAAATCCAATATCTCACCAAAATAATGGGAAATATATATGACCGAAATCTCTTTTCCAAGCTCACGGATAATTTCAAAAAGCCGTTCCGCTTCACCTTTGGCCAATACAGCCGTAGGTTCATCGAATACGATAATCTTCGGGTCATTCATAAGAGCTCGGCAAATCTGAACCAACTGTTGCTCACCAACCGTAAGTTTTCCAATCTCAGTCTTGGCATCGACTTCGAATCCTACTTTTTCCTTCAAAAGCCGTTCAGCTTCCTTGTTCAGCTGCTTTCTACTCATGAATCTGAAAAACGATTTTGTAGGTTCTATCCCTAAGAACAGCGATTCCGCAACTGTAAGATGCGGCACTACATAACGTTCCTGGTGTATAAAGGTTATTCCCAGCTGTTCAATATGGCGCGGCGTGATATTCTTCTGAACTTCGCCCTCAAAGATGATATCGCCGCCATCATGCTGATATATCCCAGCCAAAATCTTCATCATGGTAGATTTACCCGCACCGTTTTCTCCTACCAAACCATGGATTTCCCGGTTTTTCAGTTTGAACGTTACGTTTTGAAGAGCTTTTACTCCTGGAAATTCCTTATCGATATCTTTCATTTCCAAAATATAACTTTCACTCATGGTCCAATTCGTCCTTCCACTCTTGTCCTGCAATGTTTAACATGCTTTGGTTAATAATCAGGGAGCGAAAATTCGCCCCCCGACACCATTCATTTCAATTCAATATTAATCAGCATCCGAGCAGCTTATTCAATGCCAAGCACCTGCATTGCTTCTACTGCATTTTCTTTTGTGACCAAATACGGTTCTACATAAACGGTATTCGACACATCCAAGCCAGCCAGGTATCTTGAAGTGGAGTCTACAGACGCTTCACCAATAACTCCAGGCAACTGAGCCATGTCCGCCATGAATGAAGATGCAGGATCCGCCACCATTTGAACAGCGGTCGAATCACCATCAACCCCATAAACCTTCACGTCTTGACGCCCTGCAGCATCAATGGCTTGAGCGGCACCTGTCGATGGGATATCCCATGCAGCCCAAATCGCTTTCAGCCCACTGCCTTCAGGATACTTTGTCAACAAATCCTGCGTCTTCTTCCTTGCATCCTCAACCGTACCGGGAATGACATCTTGAAGTTCAGGTTCGATGAATTCGATACCCGGATAATCTTGAGCAACATACTTCAGCATATCGTAACGGATACCGCACACTCGAATGCCATAGAATCCATTGAATACTGCAATTTTACCTTCTCCATTCATATCTTCAAATATCTTCCTTGCCAATCCGGCACCTATGGAGTAGTTGTCGGATGTCGCATTGCTGATACTGTGTTCACTCGGAAAATCGACACTGAAAAGCGGAATTCCTGCCTCTCTTACTTTTGCCAAAATAGGAGCATAAACTTGCGCGTCTCCCAAGAGCTTAATGATTGCGTCTGGTTTCTGCGCAATCAGGTTCTCAATATCAGAAATACCTTTCTGGTCATTACGCTCCGCATCCGTTGTCACTACCGTCCCGCCAAGTTCTTCAATTCTCTCTTTCATACCTGTGTATGCAACAAGGTCAAAACCATGGTCGGTACCGATAGCTGCTATCGCGATCGTCTTACCTTCAAGCGAAGGGACTGCCATGCCATCGACCGCGCTTACAAAACCGCTGTCAACTGCTGTAACTTCTGCGCTTTCTCCATTAGAGCCTTGTGATTCCTTCGCGGCTTGAGTGACCGCTTCTTTGGCATCTTCAGTCGTATCATTAGTCGCCGCAGGATCTTCTCCGACTGTACATCCAGCCATCATCATACCGGTGAGCACTGCTATCAACACTACAGATAATACATTGCGTAACTTAATTTTTTTCAACATTCGTTTCCCTCCAATAAAATACTTGAATTTTTTTAACCGTCTGAAACACCTGTATATAATCATTATCACAAATTTCCACACGCATTTCAAACATATTCACAACCCGGAAACCTTCTCCTCGATCTCCAAGCCAGTTTCTGAGCATTTGCTTATTAGAAACTCATTTGCTCATGATAAAATTATACATGACCTCTTTACATTTGTCAATATATTTGTAATATTTCTTACTCATTTTTTAAAGCTAGAGCTCATTTATATGAAAAGAAACCACAAATATCGCCTGTTTTATTGTGTTTTTATGCATTTTCCATGTTTGACACTACTGATAACAAATGTATTTAATATTTTACATATGTTCACCTCCGTGTTATAATGTTCATAAACCCATTATGAAAGGAGCTTTCAAATGAAAACACGGAAGAGTTTACTCATACGCGCAGCGGAATTATACTATTACCAAGGTTTTAACCAAAACGATATCGGCAAAACACTTGGCATCTCACGCCCAACCGTTTCCAGAATTCTCGAAGAAGCCAAGGAGGAAGGGATTGTGCAGATCATCATCCATAATCCAATCACCAAAAACTCCGAGCTCTCGAACAAAGTCCGAGACACATTAAACCTAAAAGATGCCGTCGTCATAACCGGAGACTACACCTACGAAGAAGCTTTGCAAAAATGCGGCGAAGCTACCGCCCATTTCTTCAGCACTATCGTTCAGAACAATGACACGATCGGCATCAGTTGGGGCCGCTCCATGGCACATGTTTGTGAAGCCTTGGAACCCCAGGACCTATACAATGTATCCGTCATACAGATGGTTGGCTCTCTAGGACAGGGGATCCAAACATGGACGGTTTCGAGCTTGCTTCAAGCTTTTCAAAAAAGCTCAGCGGTATTTATTCAACGATATACGCCCCTGCATTCATAACCAACAAGACCGTATACAAATACCTATTACAGGAGCCTCAAGTTCAGTCAACCCTTAAGAAAGCGTCGAACGTCGATATCATACTCACCGGTATAGGATCTTTGTTCAACGAGAATTCGACTTTGCATCAGGCCGGTTACCTTACCGAATCCGAACGGCAAGGACTGCTCAAAAAAGGCGCTGTCGGATATCTTCTAGGCAGAAGCTTTGACGCCGACGGCAATGAGATACTTTCAGACAACCGCTCCCCACTGTCAGCTCCACTTGAATCCTTCAAGTCAGCAAAATGGTCCATTTGCATCAGCGCAGGCTCCTTCAAAGCCCCCGCAATCACAGCAGCAGTCAAAGCAGGTTACATCAACACTCTGATCATCGACGAATCGCTAGCGCTGGAACTCCTGGAATCCAAGCATTAGACATCCATAATCCCAATCCGGTTTCCACAAATGCCGCGCCTTCCGGCGCGGCATTTTATATTCACACAACGTTGCCTCCACTAATCCGTTACCGCAAACTCCTCGTTACATTTGAGAACTGTCTTAATCCCTTTTGCATTCCATAAGTTATCAAAACCTTTTTCCCAATCCACAAGATCAACAATTTGCGTCACAATCATTTCAGGATTCACCAGACCTTTTCCAGCAAGCCCAAGGATTTCACCCAGGAACTGGGCTTCTGGCTCCGCGAGCCCTTATACTCTATTTCCCTATGGAGAATAAGATCCGTTTCTATCTTTCCTGCGGATTCGGAAACACTCCCATTTGAATGACTTTGCCCTTCTTTCTGACAATTTTCAAACCTTTGTTGACAGCCGGTACCGCTCCAGAGCATTCATAAACAATATCAGCACCACGACCGTCAGTCTTTTCCCTGACCACAGCCTCCAAGTCTTCTTCCATCTGATTCACAGTTCTGTCTATCCCCAGTTTTTCAGCCACCTCGAAACGCTCCCTATCCGCTTCAAGCCCGGCAACAATGACATATGCACCTTGGGATTTGGCCACCTGTGCCGTCAGCAGACCTATTGTGCTGGATCCGAAAACACAGACAACATCGCCCTCTTTGGCACCCGATTTTCCATCACCGCATGAACACCACATGCGAGCGGTTCCATTATCGATCCTGCCAGCAGCGTAGTATTGTCAGGAAGCACATGAACTGCTTTCTCCCGAGTCACAACATATTCAGCCATACCTCCATCCTTCGTCGTGCCCAGTCCCAATCTGTTCGAGCACAGATTATAGTCCTCCGTCTTACAGCTTTCACAGACACCACACGTAGAATAGGAAGTTTCACTGCTCACACGCTGCCCGACTTTGATGTTTTTCACATCCGGCCCCACCACATCAACAATTCCGGAAAACTCATGCCCCACAACAACCGGCGCCTTACCATATACACCCTTGAAAACGTGAATATCCGTTCCGCATATTCCTGCGAACGCCACTTTGATTCTCACCTCGTCACCGGCGACTTCAGGCACTTCCATATCAACCAATGAAAAATTACCATATCCCTCAGCAGTCTTCTTTAACGCTTTCATACACTTACTCCTTTGCTATTGTTCTTTTGGTTTTACATTATTTCACGAACCACATCATTGCTTTTTAATTATATACCACATTAACAGCTCTGTCAATTCCGTATTATGGTAGATACTCTTGTATTTGATGGACATATTCCAATAAATTTGTCTTTTTCTCATTGACAGAACTTTTTTTTCTATGCGATAATAGGCTTATCAAAAGTTCATATATGTCACATTTTGTTCACCCATCCAAATTGTGATACAAGTATAAGAAAGGAATGTAGTATGTCAAATTCAAATTATTCAGTTGCAGAAATTCAAACTGCAGCAAACAACATTCGCAAGAACATCCTTAAACTAGCTATCGACAAGAATGGCTGTTACCTTGGCCAAGCCTGTTCCTCAGCCGAAACTTTGGCGGCTCTATACCTCAGTATTCTGAACATAGGGGAAAGCCAAGGCTCAATGGAGCCACTGCCATTCCCGGGTGTCCCGTCCCCCGACAATATGGATTATCCAAACGGCGCGTTATACCACGGGGAAAAAACGCCCGACAAAGACCGTTTCCATGTTTCCCCCGCACATTATGCATCAGTATTATATTGCGCACTGGCAGAAGCCAGCCGAATATCATATGACGCGGTTGAAAAATTCAATGTGGATGGATGGAATATGGAAATGATAGGCGCTGAGCATTCACCCGGTTTCGAGAACACAGCCGGATCTTTAGGTCAAACCATAAGCATCGCGGCAGGAACCGCGCATGCAAGAAAGCTCAAAGGCGAAACCGGTCTTGTATATACTTTTCTTTCAGACGGCGAATTGCAGGAAGGCCAAGTATGGGAAGCATTCCAGGCAGCTTCATTCTATAAATTGGATAATTTCATCGTATACGTTGACGTCAACGGCAACCAAGTGGAAGGCCGCACCGAAGACGTTATGAGCATGGAACCTTTGACAGACAGACTTGAAGCATTTGGTGCGGTAGTCGTCAACGTGACGGACATGACATCCAAGCCATCATCGACTCCGCGAAAACGGAACACAAGGACAAGCCTTTGGTCGTTCTCTGCCATACGGATTCTACAAGAGGCATTCCAATGCTCGAAAGAAGAGCGCCACTTCTTCATTTTGTACGGCCAAAACCCGAAGAACTTGATGAATATATCGAATTCTACGAAAACATGTAAACAATTTCAAATAAGAGGTGAAAAAATGAAAATAGAATCTAACACACATTCAAAATGTATGGTTCAGTGGGCCGAAGAACATCCTGAAGCAGTCGTACTGTCTGCCGACCTTGGCAGTTCATGCGAAGTCAGCTTATTCAAGCAAGAATTACCCGAAAGATATTTTTCCTTGGGCATTGCAGAACAGAACATGGTGAGCTGGGCAGCAGGTTTGGCAAGAGAGGGTTTCCGACCATTTCTTCACACTTTCGGAGTATTTCTCTACAGACGCGTACTTGACCAACTCGAAATGTCCGTTGCTTATCCGAACCTCCCCGTCACTTTTGTCGGATTCCTCCCGGGAATCATGACACCAGGAGGCGTTTCACACCAATCAACAAACGATGTCGCTGTACTGCGCAGCATTCCAAATCTTACGATCTTCGATATCGGTGACGCAACCGAAATCGAGTCAATACTTCAGTTGACTGAAGATGTCAATGGACCGGTGTATATCCGCATGCTCCGCGGTCAGGTTCCCAGATTATTCCCAGCCGACCAGCCGATGGAATTCAACAAAGCACGCGTCCTCTCCGAAGGACGGATCTCGTTATCTTCTCTTCAAGCATCTGCACTGAAGAGGCGATGAGAGCCACAAAGGTTCTTACCGATAAAGGGCTATCCATCCAGCACATGCACATTTCAACGATAAAGCCATTTACCGATCCAAGCGTCCTTGAAGCACTGTCAACCACCAAATACGGAGCCATCACCATGGAAAACCACTCCGTCATCGGTGGTTTGGGAGAGTCCGTCGCCAATGTCATCGCGACAAACGGGCTCGGAACTCCATTGGAAAAAGTCGGATTGATGGATACTTACACTCATGGCGCATCCAAGATGTATCTCATGAAAAAATACGGACTCGATGCCATGACACTCATCAAAGCTGTCGAGAAGTTAACCGACAAATCATTAAACATCAAGGAAGAAGACCTCGAAAATGTACGGTTCGTAGACTTTTCAGCCGTTTAGAACGACTCTTTAGAATAAACTCAATACAAGTCCAAAAAACACAGGCTGCATCTTCACGATGCAGCCTGTTTGTATGTCCCAGTCAATGAATACAACATGATAGCTTAAACAATGATTTTTGGAATGCCACCTCTGGTAATGTCATACTTGTCTCTTATCTTCATCAGTTCTATGACATCCTTCTCCGTCAGAGGATTAACCTCCTTCATGACGTCCTTAACCAATAAATTAATCTTGCAGGTTTGCTCCAGGGATTCCAATCGATAATATCCATCCCATTCATTGTCCCCCCACGTCAGCGACCCATGGTTTCCAAGGAAAGCAGCATTATAATCATTGCAGAATGCAGCAATCGATTCCGGCACTTCCTCGCTTCCCGGCGTACCATACTTAGCGCAGGGAACACCTCCCAGATAAATCACACCTTCACCAAGAACTGCTTCTTTCATCTCTCTTCCCGCCACAGCATAAGCCGTCGCATAAACCGGGTGAGCGTGAACAACCGATTTCACTGCCGGATTCTCATTATATACTCTCAGATGCATTTTCACCTCTGATGAGGGATTTATCTCACCCTTTTCAAGGATATTCCCTTTCAAGTCCATCTTGACAAGCATCTCCGGTGTCATATCGCCTTTACACACGCCTGTCGGCGTAGCCCATATCTCATTATCACCACATTTTATTGATATGTTGCCATCCGTGCCTACAACATAACCCTTCTTATATGCACGCTTTCCCATCTCACATATCAGTTCTTTGATTTCAGTATCCGCAAGATATTTGTTATTCATCTTTTTCACCTTTCTCTTCCTTATTATCAAGCATATCCTTGAGCATTCGGTTCATTTTATCGGACTGGTGTTCTACCACTTCAAAGGTGGCTCCCGCAATATGAGGCGTAGCCAGTACATTACCCAGGTCAAAAAACATCTTTTCCGCTTCCAATGGCGGTTCATGTTCAAAAACATCCAAAACCGCTCCTGCAATCTTCCTCTCATACAGACTTTCATATAGAAAATCCATATCAACCACTGCCGATCTTGCCGTATTGACGAAAATAGCTGAACTTTTCATCATTCCAATCAACCTTCTGTCTACCATCCCAATTGTTTCATCCAGGACAGGCAAATTGATTGAAACGACATCACATACAGAGAACACCTCTTCAATCTTCGATTTATGCAGCCGTTCATCATCCAAATCGACATACGGGTCGTAATACATGATTTCACAGCCAAATCCCAACAGCATTTCAGCAATTTTTCTGCCGACAGCGCCAAAACCCACAAATCCGACACATTTTCCACCCAGCTCATTTCCCTTGAACCTGAAATACGATTCCGGTGCCGGCTTATTCCATAACCCTTCCTTAACCCAGTTAACAGCATCTACAATATTCCTCATCTGAGCCAATAACGCTCCCACAAGCATTTCAGCAACGGCTTGAGCATTTCTACCGGGTGTAGTCAGAATCGGTATCCCAAACTCTTTGGCAGCTTCCACATCGATATTGGTCGGATTCGCCCTGCAGTCACCCACAACTTTCAGTTGAGGATTGTCACGCAATACAGTTCCATTGACAACGTCAAGTTCAGTTATATAGACATCGGGTTTGAGCTTTTCAAGCAGGTCAAGCACTTCATCCTCTTTCAGGCCTCTTCCCTTTTCCGTCCATGGCCGGTAGACCACCTCGCCGTAGTCCTTAGAAAGCCTATCAACATATCTTTTGTCATATTCTGCGGTAATCAGAATTTTCATCATGCACCTTCCCTAATCCTCGATGGCATTAATCATGTTTCTATGTTTCAGCCACTTGTCATACATGAGGCTGTAGTCCTTCCCTGATGGGAGAATTTCACGATCTATGCCAATGTTTTCAACGGATATCCGATTGCTGAATTACAGATATTGACGCCTCCCAGTATCGATGCCTGTCTATAGCCTTCTTTTATAACAACTTTCTTGTCCGTCAAGTCCGCTACCATTTGAGACACAACGCGTCCCTGAAAACCACCGCCACAACCCAAAAGGTAATCTTTGTCAATAGGCGAGATGTTCATCATGGCGTCCACGTTATATTTTATTGATGCCGCAATATCAAACAAGACAGCAAACATCAGTTCAATACGGTCCAAGTCCTGATGAAACGGAGAATCCGTCAGAAATCCCGCCTTCATCAAAGGCATCTGCAAATCAAACGACCACGTGGAAAACGACGCTACACATTTCGGATTTTTAATCGACAGCACTTTTTCCTCAATCTCATCATACGTCATATCCGGAAACATGTTATTCTTCATCCGCTGATAATTCAGTCCCGTAACACCCGGATTGGATTCAACCACAAATTCTCCATCTACAACATGTCGACTGATCCAACATCTTTGCTTCTTGTCTGCCCAAAATTCATTGACAACTTTGACCACCGGAGATGTCGTCCCCGAAACAATCAGCACATCACCCACTGCCGCCTGACTACCCAAACCGCCAGTTCAGTATCCGCACCACCAACAACAACTTCGCTTCTTTCGAAATCCCAAGTTCATCAGCGACCTCGCCTTTAATCACACCAAGTACGCTGCCGCTCTTCTCAATCCGAGGCAAAAACCTGCTGTCAATTCCGAATGCTTCGCAAAGCTCATCGGACCATTCGCACTTATCCACATCAAAAAGAGAGGTTTCTGACGCTTGTGACGGTTCATAGGCCATAACACCCGAGAACATATAACAGATCCAGTCACCGATACTTAGAAAACGGTCAATTTTATCATACTCATCCCTTTGCCGCTCTTTCAGCCCTCTAGCTTCAACGCAGAAAAAATGGTATTTACCCAGCGCCCGGTCAAGCCATAAATATGCTCACGGTCAGGAATAGCAGCTTCCCACTCTCTGCCACGCAAATCAATATTCGGCAAACCCAAAAAGGGATTGCCGTCTTTATCCATCAGCACAATCCCTTCTCTCTGACTTGTGGCGGTTATCGCTGTCACTTGATACTCTCCGGCTCTCTCAAGCACCTTTTTAGTCAGCCGTTCAAGATTGCTCCACATGACCAGCGGATCAAAGGCTTGATTATCAGGATACAGCTCATTCTCATAGTACAGAGTGTCACAAGTTTCAACCGCAACAACATCCCCTTCCAGTGTCGTCAGTCCAACTCTCGTGTTGCCGGTTCCAACATCTGCAATTAAATAACCTTTTTGCATTTTCGTACCTTCCATTCTCAAATTCTTAAGCATTTTCTTGTTTTATCAACTTTTGCTCACCCAATTCTATTATATACCGTTTCGGTGTATATGTAAATAAAACAGCGCGAATATCTAGATTTTTAATAGATTATGCTTATATTTGTAACTTCTGCCCTTTAATTATTTGCGTTTGAATGCTATAATGTATTGAACAGATAGTTACCAGTCATAACATATGTACTTGTGCGTTTAATTTTGGGAGGAATCACTTTGAAAAAGAATAAATCCGTCGAAAAGGTAACCAAACGGGAATTTCTTGAACGCGTTGCCCGTATGTACTATATTTTGGATATGAACCAGAAGGAAATCGCTGAACAAATGGGAATCGGCCGTTCATCTGTGGGACGTTTCCTCAACGAAGCCAGGGATCAAGGTATTGTTCAAATCCAAATCGGAACAAATATACAAAAATCCAGACGAACCGATTTGGAAAGCATTGTTTCAGATAAATTCAAGTTGAAAGACACTGTAATCGCCAAAAGGAATCCCGGAAACACATTCGAAACCACCGTTGCCGAATATTTGGATTCAATTCTTCCTTTTATGGAAAAGTCGGATTGACCGGAGGCAAAACCCTCTACAATACAGGTCAGTTCATACACCAGTGCGAGCCAAGACCGGAACTGAAGATCGTCCAACTCACCGGCAACTCGGGCAACACACCATCAACCTCAGTTATTCAAACATGGTCGGCAGCACTTCATGCAGTACCTGTATATATCCATGCACCCGCTTTTGCCAATGACATCGAAAGCAAGAAGCTTTTTCTCAAGCAGGCACAAATACAAGATGGATTGAAGGAACTCGAAAACCTGGATATGGTCATCGTAGCCATTGGTACATCCGAACGCGATGCAACAATCTTGCAGTTGGACATTGTTCCGAATCTAGATGCAATAAGACTGAAAGAGAACAGTATCGGCGATATCAGTTATCATTTTTTCAATCAATTTGGCGAATTTTCCATGCCATCCATCAGCGAAAGGATTATTGGCGCATCTCAAGAAGACATAACAAAGACTCCAATCAGAACCGCTATCGCTTATGGGAAGAACAAAGCGCCTGTAATACTTGCAGCTCTTGAAGGCAAACTTATCAATTTGCTCATCACGGACGAGGAAACCGGCCTCGAGTTAGTCAATCTGATGAATTGATGAATTCAGATACTTCTCGACAATATGCGCGACACCGTCCTCACTATTGGACAAGGTCACTTCATCAGCAACGGATTTCACGCTGTCATAGGCATTGGCCATGGCCACACCAAGGCCGGCGTACTCCACCATATGGTAGTCGTTGTCCGAGTCACCGATACAGATGATCTCATCGCGATTGATGCCGTACTTGGCTGCCACCTCGCGGACACCGACTGATTTGTTGCATTCCTTCTTCAGGATCTCCGCACAGAACGGCAGTGACTTGACGATAGTATAAGCATCCCTCAAATGCTTCGGAAAATGATGGACGTCATCAAGTATCCTGGGATTGAACTGTTCCTTCTCTCTCATGTCATAATTATCCGGCTTGATCATAGGAAAGTAATCCACCATATCCTGTTTCATCTCGGGCGCTTCATTGACCAGGTTGATCTTATAAAGCTTCAAATCATCCGGCAGGTTGTGGAAATCCATCGTGATCAGCTTGGCATTATTGGCGATGGCATCATACCTGCTGAACAGATGATCCTGATGGACGATGATCTCCTCCCTGGTGTAGGCCGACATATCCAGATCATATTCTTCACACATCTTGAGGATCTGCAGCACATCTGAATGCTCAATCGGTACAGAATACAGCTCTTTATGGGTCTTGTTATCGATGCCAAGCGCTCCGCAGCAGGAGATGGTATAGTTGCCTTCCTCTTCGAGCCCCAGTTCCTTGAGATAAGGAATTACGCCTTCGAAGGACCTTCCCGTAGCCAGAACCACTTTTGATTCCTTTTGCGATCGCCTTTTTAATCGCCTCCCTGTTCCCCGGTGTGATTTCCTGTCTCTCATTGAGCAGTGTTCCATCCATATCCAGTACCAGCATTCTATACATTATAATCCTCTTTCTTCTTATATCAACATGTCCTTCACGGCATGCAACGTCCTTTAATATTCATCCGACTATAGTTTATGCTCAATTCAACAAAAAGTAAAGAGCCATCTGTCAATCCGAAGCACCGTTCAAGGGAATCATTATTATTGACGAAACCCTGTCAAACCCTTATAATAAGGTTACTTGTACACAAGAGTTTGGAAAAGGTGAAACTATGATTGATAAAATCGCTATCGAAAAACACGTCCTCGGCATCCTCAAAGCCCTCGGAGAGAATCCTGAACGAGAAGGTCTGATTGACACTCCCAAGCGGGTGGCCAACATGTATGAAGAGGTCTTTGCCGGCACGAAATATGCCAATGATGATATCGTGGATATGCTGAACAAGACCTTCGATGAAGATCTTGATATCGTGACGCACAGCAAAGATATGGTCGTCATGAAGGATATTGAACTGTTCAGCTACTGTGAACACCACATCGCATTGATGTATAATATGAAAGCGTCCGTCGCCTACCTTCCAAAAGACCGGGTCATCGGCCTAAGCAAGATTGCGCGTATCGTGGATCTTGTCAGCCGTCGGCTGCAGCTCCAGGAGCGTATCGGCACGGATGTGGCGGATATCATGATGAAGATCACCGGTTCCGATGATGTGGCTGTCATCATCAAGGGTGAACATGCCTGCATGACGGCCAGGGGCATCAAGAAACCCAACACCAGCACCATCACCACCACATTCAAAGGCCGCTTCATGACCGACGAATCCCTGTACCTGAAGCTGATGGCGCTTTATCAGAGCTAAAGGTGGTTCCCATGTTTTTAATGATCGATAATTACGATTCATTCGTATACAATCTGGTCCATTATTTTGAAGAATTGGGCGAACATATGGAAGTCTATCGCAACGACGCTGTTACGATAGACTTTATTCACGCGCTAAAACCCCAGGGCATCATCATCTCTCCGGGGCCCAAGGACCCTACGGACACCGGCATCTCGGAAGATATCATCCGTGAATTCGCTTCCACTATCCCGATCCTGGGCGTCTGTCTCGGACACCAGGCTATTGCCCATGTCTATGGTGCATCCATCATCAAGGGTCAGCGTCCAATGCACGGCAAGATCTCCGAAGTCAAACACACCGGGGAAGGTGTGTTTGAAAACATCCCTTCTCCGATGAAGGTGACCAGATACCACTCATTGGTTGTTGATGAAAATACGCTTCCTGAAGGTTTTATCATCACCGCCCGAAGCGAAGACGGCGCCATCATGGGTATCCGTCACACTTCACTGCTGCTGGAAGGTGTTCAGTTTCATCCGGAAGCGGTGCTGACGGAGTATGGCCATGAGCTGTTAAAGAATTTCACCGACCGATGCAGGGCAATCCAAACGGATCTTCAATGAGGAGGCACTCATGAGTTTTCAAATCAAACCGAACAGCCGTCATATTTCTGTCAGTCAGTGCTATACCTTCCTGAACGGAATGGAAATCTATGATGTCATAGGAGCCGGTGAAGACTGTATTTTTCTGGACAGTTCAAAACCCGAATCACCATACAGCAACCATTCCATCATCGGTATCCACCCTTTCCTGAGTATTCGATACGAAAACGGAGTCATCACTATGGATAACCATCGTGGTGATGTCCACATTTCCGAGGAAACGGACATCTTCTCTTTGCTGAATGAAATCATCAAGGAGCATTCCCTTAAGAATCTTACCGGATTGCCATTTGTCGCAGGAGGCCTTGGATTCTTCGGTTACGACTTGTCAAAGGAACTGGAGAGTCTGCCGTCGACAGCGAAGATTGATGTACAGATACCTGACTGCCATTTCGTGTTCTATGACAACTATGTCGTTTTGGACCATCACCTGGATTGTGTGACTGTTACAGGACTCGGCATCCATGAGACTTCTGAAACATCAGTTAGGAAACTAATAGACAGAATACTGAATCCAGAATTCTCATTACAGGCAAGACACACTGAATCAGACGTACAGGTTCAGCTGAAAGTAGGCCCCTTCACCTCACCATTCAGCCAGGAAAGCTATATGGACGCAGTCCAATCCATGCGCAGTTACATAGAGGAAGGCCATATCTACATCACCAACATGACTCATACCTTCAAGGGCTTTTACCAAAAGGATCCGCTGGTGACCTACAGAAACCTTCGAGCGGTGAATCCGGCTCCTTTTTCCGCCTACTTGCCTTTCAAGGATTATCAGATCCTATCCTCATCACCGGAAAGGTTTCTGGACATCCGTAACGGCAGGGTGGAAACCCGTCCGATCAAAGGCACCATCCACGAGGATCAACAACTGAAGAAGATGTGGTGAACAGCCAAAGGCTTTTGAACAGTGAAAAGGACAAGTCCGAGCTTCTGATGATTGTAGACCTGGAACGCAATGATCTAAGCCGTGTCTGTCATCCGGGGAGCGTCAAGGTGACGGAACTGTTTGCCATCGAGGCTTATGCGACGGTCTTTCATCTGGTCTCCACCATTATCGGCCAACTGGACCGGGGCAACACCAGCGTGGACTGCATAAAGGCCATGTTCCCCGGCGGCTCTATCACGGGTGCGCCTAAAATCCGGGCGATGGAGATCATCGAGGAGCTGGAGCCCACACGCCGGAACATCTATACCGGGTCCATCGGTTATCTTGGATTTGACGGCAATGCAGACTTCAATATCGTCATCCGAACCGTTCTGCTGAAGGATGAAACCGCATATATCGGTGTCGGAGGAGGCATCACTTGGGAATCCGATCCTACTGCAGAATATCAGGAAACCCTGGATAAGGCCAAGGCCCTTTTGATGCATTGAACTCGACTGAATGATGTCCAATATTAATGCTTCATATCCAGTGTTGTTATCCTGAAATGTTCTCTTATAGACAAACCGACTCAAGCCACTCTCATGCGGGTGGTTTTTGTTATATTCAACGTTCGGTTATGATATAATATGTTTAGATTCAATATGAGATCCTGCATTTGTATTATATTCTCTAATCACCGAATGCAGATTAAAAATAAGTAACCAAGGAGGATGTTATGAGCAATAGAAGAATTATCACTCCATTCATACCTTCCATCGATGATATCCACTTTATCCGTCAAGGTGACCGTGCCAAGTACCTATCCGTCGATGAAGGTATCTATTACGGTCTCGGGTTTTTGAAACCATCATGGTCACCTCAAAAGCTATCCTGGTGGATGAGCATATCGAAAGGCTGAATGAAAGCCTGGCGCAGTTCCAGATTCCCATACAGATGACAACCGAATGTGTTGATGAACTGATCAAACGCCATGGTCTTCGGGATGTTGCACTGAAGATACTCGTCACCCGTGACAACGTCATCGCAACCACCAGACCGGTCTGCTACAGCGATGACTATTACGAGAGCGGATCCAGACTCTGTATCAGCCCGATCATGCGCAGCAGCCGTTCCTATCTGACAGGACACAAGTCCACGAACTACGGTGACATGATCCTCTCACTGAGAAAAGCCCAGGAAGACGGGTACAATGACTGCCTGTTCTTCAATGAGAACGGATATGTCACGGAAACCGCCATCGCCAATCTTTTTATCATCAAGGATGATAAGGTGATGACTCCCAAAGGCGGCATGGGTCTGCTGGCGGGAATCATCCGTCAGTACATCATGGAACGGTATCCTGTCATGGAGACCAAGATCGTCATCGATGACATCGTATTCGCAGATGCGGTTTTCCTGACCAACAGCCTCGTCGGCATCGTCAAGGTGAAGTCCATCGATTTCGACCCTGTCATCATCAGACAAAACCGTCTGTTCCAGGTCGCTGAAACCATACCTGAAACAGTGACCTACAAGGATCACCCGATCATCGAGCTGATGCGTAAGGAATACAAGCAGTTTATCGAAAATAAAGAGGAAGGTGAAGCATGAGCGAACGACTGGACGCCATCGTCAACCATCCCCTGTTCATAAGCTGCTATGAACAGATACAGAAACTGGAGGAAGAACGTGTTTTTGCAAGCACAACATGCAGCATTTTCTTGATGTGGCAAGAATCGCCTATATCATGGTCCTTGAAGACGGAACAGACATCGACAAGGAGATCATCTATATGACCGCCCTGCTTCATGACATCGGCAAGCACGAACAGTATTACCACGGCGTGCCCCATGAACAGACCAGTGCCATGCTGTGCCCGAGGATACTGATGGATATCGGTGTGGATGAAGCGACCATCAGCATCATCCGCAAAGCCATTCTCAATCACCGCAACAAGGCTGTCAAAAACAACAAAGACCTTGACGGCTATCTGTACAGGAGCGACAAGGCCTCAAGACCCTGTTACTCCTGTAAGGCAGAAGCTGACTGCAGATGGTCGGACTCCAAGAAGAACAAGTCCATCGATATATGATGGCATTTCGAATTAGAGCAGCCAAATCATATAGACATATCAACGCTATACTATGGAATAACCAGGAGGTAATCCTTTGAAAATAGGAACGACTGATTTTGATTTCACCAACCACGCCTATATCATGGGCATACTCAACGTTACACCGGATTCCTTCTCCGATGGCGGCAAGTTCAACAGCTTCGAACAAGCCGTCATACAGGCGAAGCAGATGGTCAGCGAGGGCGCCCATATCATCGATGTCGGCGGCGAATCGACAAGGCCCGGTCATGAACCGGTTTCTGCAGAAGAAGAAATCCGACGGGTGGTCCCGGTCATTGAAGCCCTCGCAAAGGAGATAACCGTACCTATCTCCATCGACACGTTCAAAAGTGAGGTGGCCATTGCAGCCATCGAAGCTGGAGCTTCCATGATCAACGATGTCTGGGGTTTTCGCAGGGACGAGAAACTTGCAGATGTCGCGGTCAAGTACACGTCCCATGCTGTCTGATGCACAACCGCACCGAGAAGGAATATACGGATCTCATCGACGATATGAAACATGACCTGAGCATCAGTGTCGATATCGCTCTCAGGGCGGGCGTGCCCCATGACCATATCATACTGGATACGGGCATCGGATTTGCCAAGACCCTTGAAGACAACCTTGAAGTCATGAGAAACCTGGAGGAATTCCTTTCCCTCGGATTCCCGATACTCCTTGGTACCTCAAGAAAATCCATGATCGGTCTGACCCTGGACCTTCCGGTGACCGAGCGCGTTGAAGGCACCCTCGCCACAACCGTCCTTGGGTATATGAAGGGCTGCCGGATCTTCCGAGTGCACGATGTCAAAGAGAACCTTCGGGCACTTAGAATGACAGAAGCCATGAGTCATCCGCTGGATTACCATGGCGAATAAGACAAATCCACACTGATGAAATATATCAAAGAACATATAAGAAATATGGAGAAGGAGCATTGAAAATGGATCAATTGATCATACAGAATCTGGAGCTGTTCGGTTTCCACGGCGTATACGATGAGGAAAAGTCCATCGGTCAGAAGTTCATCGTTGAAGCGAAGATTTCACTGGACCTTTCTGAAGCCGGTGAGACCGATAATCTTCAGTCGGGTATCCACTACGGACAACTGTGTCATGAACTCCAGGAAGTCTTCAACAAGACGAAACACAACCTGATCGAGCGCGCTGCGACCGTCCTGTGCGAACATATCCTGACCACCTACGACCAGGTCGTCGAGGTGGACCTGACCCTGAAGAAACCATGGGCACCGATTCATCTCCCCATCGACTATCCGGCAGTACGACTCGTCCGCCGATGGCACAACGCCTTCATCGCTGTAGGCGCCAACATGGGCGACAAGGTCTCCAACATCGAAACCGCCATGAAGACCATCGATGATGCCTGGCATACATCCATCATCAGGAAATCCAAACTGATCGAAACCGAGCCGGTCGGCTATACGGATCAGGACACCTTCGTCAACGGTGTTTTTGAGATCAAGACGCTGTTGTCACCGGTGAAGCTCATCCGATGGCTGCTGTCCATCGAACAGGAACTCAAGCGTGAAAGGATCATCAAATGGGGTCCCAGGACGATTGACCTCGACGTCATCTACTATGACGACATCATCACCAGTCTCGAGGAGATCGTCATACCCCACCCCCGTATGCACGAACGCGCCTTCGTCCTTGAACCCCTCAACGAGATAGCGCCATACAAGATGCATCCGATTCTGAACCTCAGGACGTTTCAGATGCTGGAACAGCTTGATGATCAATAATCCGTTGAAAACCCCGATTGCCAATGGCAACCGGGGTTTATTTATACGAATAATATTCATATAACTCAATTATATTGATGTTACATTACAAAACTCACTTATAAATCAATTACATTTTATTTATATTTCGGGCTTCATAAAGACTCCTTTATCCAAGATATTGATTACAGTATAACATGATAATCATACTGCATTATGACTTGATCTTCAGCTGGATATCAACGCCAAGAACACCAACAACCGTTTGATTATGAACAAGCGGAAGACTGATCGTTACACAAGGTGACTTTGATATTCCTGAAATATAGATATCTGAAACGAAAACCCGATTGTTTGCGGCCTCCCTGAACCATTTTCGGATTTTTGCGTTTTCAATACCTGCAGCCGGATTGGAGTAAATGAATCGACCATCTAATGAATTGGTCCATATCGCCTCGATTTCAGCGGCATGCTCACTGTGTAAATAATTGTGCAGAATGCCCTTGTGAATAGATGCGTTTTCCTGAGAGTCCAGCAGTTCCGAATTGAACTGGCTTTGTTGTACGATACGATTGGCAACTTGCCCGTTCAACTGACGGACTATCTTTTCCTTCTTGTCTTCTATGGATTGCGTCACATCTTTCAGCAGGTCCATACCTGAACGGTCAGTCACGTGCTTCAGGCTGGTTTCGACATCCTTCAATATGTTTTTCATTTCCATCATTTGATCTGTAATCTTATCCTGTTTACTGATTTGAGAGTACAAATTGACTATTTCCTGCTCGACCTGATCATAGGAAGCAGTAGCCATATCCAGTTTCTCGACAACATCTTCGACATGAAGAGAGTTTAGATGGAGTGCTGCATTCATGGAGCCCAGATTTTCTTCAATTGTATTGAAGGACGTAGTTATATCGCCCAGGTCTTTGGTTATGCCAGAGGCCTTCGATACGGCTGTCTTGATTTCTTCTTCCTCTTCTTTTGCGCTGACTTTTACCGATTCTACAGATGTATCAATCTTTTTCATGATGGCTACAATTTCATCAATGGATTTAGAACTGCCATCTGCAAGGTTCCTTATTTCATCGGCCACGATGGCGAATCCTCTTCCGGCTTCACCAGCCCTTGCAGATTCTATGGAAGCATTCAGTGCCAATAATTTAGTCTGACCATAAAAGCTTTGAACGCTTTCCAGAATTTCAGAGATTTCGATGATCGCATTACTCAAATTAAAAATAGAATCCATCGATTCAGAACTTTTTTTGGGAGATCTTTTCAATCATGGATATGATGCATTGGACCTCTTCAACCTGTTTGTGTACTGTTGATTTCGCGTTCTTCGTTGTATTCGTCAGCATGGATGAAGTGCTGGCAAGCAGATCGGTGCAGTTTTAATCTGAGCTGCCGCATCAATGGAATTGTTGATCATTTGTCTGCTTTCATCATTCACAGACTTCAGTATATCAGAACTTCTGGTCATGGTTTTGGCATTCTGGTAATGTTCATTCAGTGTTTCATCCATATCATCAGAAAAAGAAGAAAGTTGGGATTCAACAACTTCCATCGAAAACAGCTGAGTTAGAACCTGTTCCTGAAATTTTGAAATGATATCAATGACATCTTTTTTTGTACCGGAGTAATTGTAACGATCCAAATCAACGACGAAATGCTGATTCAATTCTTGTTCCAATTCACGCAGTATCTTATTCAATGTTGGCATAATCGACCTCCCGTTGCACAAGAAAAGGCAAAGGTATCCTTTTTGACACCTTTGCCATGCATTTAGTTTATTACAATCGGGTTGCTATGTCAACCACAGTGATCCGAAAAGCTTTGAGTCTTTCCTTTCAGGTAATAAAGTTCCGATGCATCAATGACCATTTGATGCTCTTCGGATTCACTTCTTTTGTTTCCTTCAAAATCTTGATATCCGACTTGGCATTCTTGCATAAACCGGCAAGCACAGATGCCGGTCTTGCACGCAAACCTTCTTCAAATCCAACTATCGTATTCATTTCTACCATGATAATCTACCTCTCTTGTCATATTCATCAGTACCCAGCAATTCCTTAACCAAGCCCGATTACGTAATCATCTGTTATATTTACATTGTATCAAGACGCTCATCAGCAATCATCACAACTCATTGCCACTTCATTGTGGCAAGGGATTAAAAAAGCATCTACACAATTTTGACTTGCTCTTTATGTTCTACAACTCCCTCTGTAATAATGAAGCAGGTTCCATCCCCTGAAAATATCTTTTGCATATGTCATTGATGAACATGGCCAAAATGAATACAACACTTAATAGCACCGATGTATAAAAAGGTATTCGAGCTGATTCCTGCTTCATCAATACACTGAGCATTTCACAGAAAAGAGGTGTTGAAAACTGGCCTAGATACATGAAGCAAGTCACTATGGCCAATGCAAATGTTGACTGATGCTTCGGTGCAATATGAGCAGTATCGAGTATGATGATCGGCATCAGGAGACCGATTCCCATCCCGATACACACCATGGCAATGATCATAAGCAGAATATCAGCTGTGAAGGAAAGTATCACAAATCCAAACATCATCAGCAGCAGAGATGCATATACCTTGAACTCCCTTAAAAACCTGGTGACTTTGAGAAAATTCAGTCCTACGATGAAGGATGCGAGTGTCAGTAATGACATCAACATGCCTGACATGCTCGCTTCACCAAGATCATATGCACTTATGAACAAAGACATATTCATCGGCGCCGTATAGAATATGACAGAAACAAAATACATGACCAGTGCAAGCTTCCATATGCCTGCTCCGATCCTGTGGTTCTTGGTTTCCAATTCGACTGTCACGCTGGGTTCTCTCAAGAATTTCAGCGTCAATAACAACACCAGCAGTGCCATAGCGTATACCGTGAACGACAGTCTCCAGTTTACGGTCGCAAGAAATCCTGAAAAGATGGAAGCGATAATGCCTCCCAGATTGTTGACTGCAGTCGAATACCCCATCATCACAGTTCGATCGGAACCTGAATAGAAATCTGCAATCAGGCCAGTTGACAGAGGTATGATGAATCCCACACCTATGCCCATCATCCCTCTGAAGAACAGCAACTGGTTGATTGATGCCGCAATGCCGCCCCCCATTCCCCCTACCAGGTAGAAAAACAATGCACTAAGGATTAACCTCTTCTTGCCAAAGCGATGCGCCATCCTGCTCGTCATCAAACTGCAGGGAATGATGAAGAACGAAGGCAATGTCATGATCATTTTGATTTGCAGCGGATCCACATCCGGAAATGCAGTCTGGATTGCACCCAAGGCAGGTGCTATAGCCGCTCCGGCCATGACCGTCAGGAGCGACAAAGATAAAACGGCAATGTTAACTCTCTTTTTCATACTAAACCTCGTTTTTCTATGACAACAACATAATCATAGGCTTCTTATGTATATCTACTGGCTGAACCGGCAGGAATACAATCGCTTCACTGCATCATGTATCAGCTGATGGTCCTCTTCAGGTTGAAGTCCCGTCACGGCTATAGTACCAACCATGCCAACTCCATCCACCATAATCGGAATGGCTCCGCCAACGGCGACATATTCTTCGTCTGACAGTCCATATTTCGATGACAATGTCGAATTGTCTCCGGCAAGTTTATTCGCGACCGACAAGCTGCTGGTCATGAATCGCCTTGCAGTGTTGGCTTTTCTCACGAGCCAGTGGTTCTTGTCTTCAGACAGGCCGTCGGACAGATAGCAAAACACCTGTTGATTCAATCTTCTGATATCCACTGCAACACTTAATTGTTTCTCTTCAGCAACTTCCAGTATGGTCATGCCAATTTTCAAGGCAATTCTGTTGCTGAAATTATCCAAAGCAATCATATCTTGCATTCTTTTCTCTCCTTATAAAGCACATGTACGACCAGATACTCTAGAAGCTTATCATCTTGCCGGGGATGTTTCAAAACAATATATTTACTTAATCTTGTGGTAAAATGTTACATTGAGAAAGACGAAAACTTTCTAATCAAATTCCAATCAAATCCTACCGCAATCCAAATACAGACCTGATACGATAGAATCAAGCAAAAAGATAAGGAGGGAATCCAATGAGTAAATACGATTATCTTCACGCACTGTATCAGGAGCTGAAGGCCCTTGATACGGATGAACGCGATCAGATCATGCGTGATATTGAGAATAGATTCAAGGAAGCAGAAGAACACGGACAGGATGAACTGTCGGTCACGGATTCACTCGGGGCACCGAAGGAATATGCATCCCAGTATCTTGAAGGGATTACCTTGGAGTTAGCCGGTAATGTTACTGATGAAACAGATTCTGAACAGGATCCGGAATCCGGACCGGAATCGGAACAGACAACCGTCCAACCGACGAAGTATGAAGAGCCGGAAGTGAAGAAGGTCTACACGAGTCCACAGCCGGTCAGACAGATTCAAAGGTCCAATCATCCGGTGAAGATGATGCTGATGGCTTTTGTGATGTTTTCTTCAACATCATCTTCGTTCTGGGACCTTTTGTCGGTATCTGGGGAAGCATTGTAGCTCTGGTGGCGGTCGGTTTCGCACTTGTGATTGCAGGCGTTGTGGTTGTCATCTCAGGAATCCTGTCACTCCCGATGGCTTTCATTTCCGTACCGCTTGTGATCCTGAATCATCCGGTGCTGCTGTTTTCATTCGGATTCCTGATCACCGGTATCGGTGGTCTCACATCCGTGGCAATGATCTACATCATAAGGTTCTTCGGCGTCCTGACAGCAAGATATGCAGGCTGGAACCTGAGAATCATAAGGGGTATTGACATGAAATCATTCCATAAGACAATGGGTCTCATGGCTGGTGTTTTTCTTCTGATGATCATACTCAGCCTGAGCGTTGCAAGCTCCTATATGACCAAGAACGACATCTTATTCGAGTCGCTGTTTTTGGAATCAGCTGATCCGAACTACCACGGTTCGTACAGGTTCACATGGAACGGACTTTTCGGACCTTCCCACAGAGCCAGTGATTATGAGACCGTTACCATTGAGGAAAGCGAATCCTTTGGATTGGCAAAAGAGCTGTTTGTCTCTTCCACCATTGAATCGATCAGCTTCATCGAAGAAGACCGGTCGGATATACTGGTGGAATACTATAGGGAACTGCCTGATTCCAAGCTTTATGACGTCAATTATTCGACATCGGAATCCGAAAACAAATTGAACATTACAGCTACGCTAAAGATCGGCAACATGAATCTGAACCGGACCTACGGCGGTGAAATCAAGATCCATCTTCCTAAGGACTATCACTTTGATAAAGTCACCGTCGACACGGGAATGGCTAAGATCCGAAGTGCCAACATCTATACGGATACGGATGAATTGTCCGTCATCGCCAGCTTCGGGGATATTGATGTTGTCATCGAACAACCGATTAGAGACGTCAATGTCTCCTGCAATTTCGGTTCCATCGATCTGAGATGCGAATCCACCATCGACAATCTGGACGTGGATTGCGACATGGGCTCCATCGACCTCGAAGTCAACGCACCCATCAGTCAGCTTGACGTGACTGAGAATATGGGCGATGTGAATTTGAACGCCTCGGCTGAAATCAGCCATGTGGATATCGTCAGCAACATGGGTACCGTCAGAGCCGATTTTCTCGAAACGGTTGGCGGAATGGACTTGGATACCAATATGGGCGATGTGGATGTCTATTTCTATGAAAACGCCGACATGCACGTACATGCCGATACGGACCTGGGCAATGTGAAATCGGATTTCCCGATTGTCTCAGCGGGCAAGACCGATTTCAGATTCACTTCGAACATGGGAAGCGTATCCGTACATAAGCGATAGTTGAGGATATATATAATAAGCGATGCAAAGGCACATTAACAGCTGCCTTGCATCGCTTTTACCGTTACGGGAAAGTTCTTCAATTTCAACAAAATGTGCAGAAACATCGCATGTTTTGCCGCACCAGTCCGCATACTGCCAATATCAATACTTCCTAAAGACCATAGCTTTCCATCACTTCAGATTCAAGCTCGCACGCCTGGTCTTCCAGCCTTATCGTCTCGGCCCGCAGTTCATCCGTGAAGGCATCATCCCTGATGGCCTCCAGATTGATTCTTACATTCAAAACGGCAGACAGAACCGCCGTTCTTGCATTCATCAGCGCCACAAGAGCATCTGTACGGGTGTTCACATTGCCGTTCTTAACCACCTGACCGGATAGTTCCATCAACTGATAGGCCTTCCTGGCTACATCCATCGGCACCAGGGAAGCTTCCTTCAGTCCCTCCTGAATGGCCACTGACCTCTTCGCCTTTTCCTCCTCATTGGATTTCGGGAGAGACAGGGCATTGACCACAGCCTGATATGCAACACTGTCATTCTCTATATCATTCATCAAGGCGGTCCTCAGTTCCTTCGCTTTGCTGATGATTCCGAGCATTTCCTCTTCCACGACCATGTATTTTTCCTTTCCTACGGTCAAACATGCTACCATTTCACAAAGGGCACCGGCAAGAACACCACAAAGGGCCGCCACGCTGCCTCCTCCCGGCACAGGATTTCCTGAAGCCAAACTATCCGCGAACTCAGATAAACTATAATCTTTCATAGACCTTTCCTTTCTTGATGACCTTTTCAATAATATTCATACCAAGATGATAGGGCAGAAAATCGATGGAGGGATACTCGAGAATCAAAAGGTCTCCATCCTTGCCCGCTTCTATGCTGCCGATTCGGTCCGAAAGCCCCACGGCACACGCACCGTTGATCGTCAGGGCCGAGAGGATTTCCCTTGTCGTCATACCCATCTTCACAGCTGCAAGGGCAATGATCAACGGAATGGATTGTGTCGGACAGCTTCCGGGATTGAAATCCGTCGCCAATGCTACCGCTGCGCCTTTATCGATGATCTTCCTGGCATCGGCATAGTTTTCCCTTAAGCTGAATGCCGTACCGGGAAGCAGTGTGGCTATGGTACCGGATACTGCCATGGATTCAATGCTTTCATCGGATGCTGCCAACAGATGGTCCGCAGACACGGCATTCATCCGGGCAGCCAGCATGGCGCCGCCTAGAGGCACCATCTCATCCGCATGTATCTTCAGCTTCAGACCCAGCTCTTTTGCCCGTTTCAGATAACGTCTGGAATCCTCGACTTCATAAACACCTTCCTCGCAAAAAATATCGGCAAAGGCAGCCAGTTGCTCCTTGCATACCTTCGGCAAAATTGCCTCAATCACCTTATCGAGGTAGGCCTTTCTTCTGAAATCCTTGTCTTTCCATCGACTGTCATGCACGCTGAACAGTCCCGATGCCTGCATCAGTTCTTCCGTCGGTACCGCATGAGGACCGAGGTAGGTGGCTATGACATCGACTGGATGACTCTCATTCAAAGCTTTCATGACTTTCAGCTGTTTCAGTTCCGTATCCATATCCAAGCCATATCCGCTCTTGCCTTCCACCGTCGTCACACCCATGGCCAACATCCTGTCCAGGCGTTTCCCTCCGGATGCCATCAATGCATCATAACTGGCCCTTCTCGTGTCGCTGACACTGCTGACAATGCCTCCGCCGGCATTCATGATATCCATGTAGGACCTGCCCGCCATGCGCATGGCATATTCCTTCTCCCTGTATCCTCCGAATACGAAATGGGTGTGGGAATCGACAAAACCCGGAACGACAGCTTTGCCGGTGCAGTCAATCACATCCGTATCCGGACCGTCACCGTGTTCCTTCTCATTCACATAAGCACCCATTGTGCCCACCCAGCGAATGATACCGTCATCGATGACGACGCAGCCATCGCGGATGACAGCCAGATTGTCCATCTCCTTGCCGCACCGTGGAGCCCTGCCGCTGACACTGACAAGTTCCCCGATATGGACCAGCACCAGCCTACTCATCGAGCAGCCTGCTCTCCAGCACCTGTTGTACCGTGAAATTCTCCAGTCCGAGATAATAGGAAGCAGCATCTGTCAGCGCTTCCATAGGCACCAAACCGACGATTTCACTGCCGAGAACATTGACGCCGTATCGTCTGCACTCCATCCTCACCGTTTCAAAAACACGGTATATGGAGGTCTTGCTGTAGTCGGTGAGATTCATGGACACCTCAACAATGCCCCTGTCTTTCAGTTCGACTCCCATGGCCTTGCAGTATCTGTACCCTCCGCTGATATGCCGGATCCGCCTGGCGATAGTGTCAGCGATTTCCAGACGGTCCGTATCGAGTCTGATATTATAAGCAATCAAGGGCATCCTGGCTCCGATCGCAGTCACCCCGCCGGTCGGATGAATGGTATCAGGACCGTAATCCGGCTTATACCTTTCATCTTTCATTTTCTCAGCCATGCCCTCGAACTGCCCTTTCCTTAAATTCGCAAGATTCTGCCTGTGGGGAGCGCTTGCTGACTTTTCATATAGAAAAAAGGGGTAACTGTATTTTTCCGATGCGTCTTTGGCCACTTCCCTGACAAGCGCATCCGCATCATCCATCGACATCCCTTTGACCGGGATGAACGGTATGACATCAATACACCCCATCCGGGGATGCTGGCCTTCATGTTTGGTCATATCGATCAATTCAATGGCCTTTCCAATGGCTTCCACCATCACGTTCTTCATCTCTGCCGGTTCGCCGATGACCGTTACCACGCTTCGGTTATGGTCTTCATCCGAACTGTAATCGAGCAGCTTGACTCCCCTGACACCCCGAAAGACATCCAGAATTTCTTCGACTACATCAAGATTCCTGCCTTCACTGAAATTCGGTACACATTCCACAATCTTATTCATGGTATTGAACCACCACCTTATCAATCAGACTGTCTTCGGCCACGTAAGGCACAGTGATATGACTGCCTTTTCCGCAGACAGCATTGTATTGCTCCGCCGTCTCCATCGCATGGGGATTCCTCGCCCAGCTTCTTCTTGCCACTCCGACCATGGCATCCCAGGGTACGGATGCCCGAAGTATCTTGTCGACCCGCTCACTGCCGTCAAGGACCATTCCGAAGCCACCGTTGATGGCTTTGCTGATGCCGACGCCGCCACCGTTGTGAAGCGATACCAGGCTCATGCCCCTGGCTGCGTTACCTGCAAAACAGTGGATGGCCATATCCGCAGTCACGTTGCTGCCATCGCAGATATTGGAGGTCTCCCTGAACGGCGAATCAGTCCCACCGGTATCATGATGGTCCCTTCCCAACATGACCGGACCAATAAGACTATCTCTGACCATCGAATTGAAGCGTAGAGCGATATCCCTGCGACCCAGGGCATCCTGATACAGGATCCTTGCCTTGGATCCGACGACCAGATGATGACTCCTTGCATCGCGGATCCATATCCAATTGTCCCGGTCCTGCCCCCGACGGCCCGGATCGATCACCTCCATCGCAGCTTTGTCCGTCCAGTCAAGATCCTGATCACGACCGCTCAAGCATACCCACCTGAAAGGTCCGTAACCGTAGTCGAACAGCATCGGTCCCATGATGTCTTCCACATAGGACGGAAAGATGAAACCTTCACCTGTATCCTTACCGTTCCTGGCTATCTCCCTCACTCCGGCATCAAAGACCGCCTTCATGAAGGAATTGCCGTAATCGAAAAAATAAGTGCCGCTTTCCGTCAGCTTCCGGATATGCTCGAAATGACGTCGCAGCGAAACGTCAACCTTCTCTTTGAAGGCCGCCTTGTCTTCACGGAGCATTCGCGTACGCTCTTCAAAGGTCACACCATAAGGGCAGTAACCGCCGTCATAGGGCACATGGCAGGAAGTCTGATCCGAGAGGAGATCGATGTGGATACCGTTCCTGACTGCATGCTCCAGAAGGTCGACAATATTGCCGTGATATGCAATGGATATGGACATCTTCCGTTCCTTGTATTCCCTTGCGAGATCAAAAGCCTCCCTGATGTCGTCGACCGCCTTGCTGACCCATCCCTGCTCCAGCCGTGTTCGGATCCTCGATCCATCCACTTCCGCTATGATACCGACACCATTGGCAATCTCCACCGCTTTCGCCTGTGCTCCACTCATACCGCCAAGACCCGATGATACAAAAAGAACACCGCTCAGGTCTTCATCCTGGCCGACTCCCAGCTTCAGCCTGGCTGCGTTGATTAGGGTCGTATAGGTGCCATGGACGATGCCTTGTGGCCCGATATACATCCAGCCTCCGGCAGTCATCTGACCGTAGTTCGACACGCCAAGTGCTGCGGCCTTCGACCATTCGATGGGATTGTCGAACATGCCGACCATGAGTCCATTGGTCAGCATCACCCTCGGACTCATCCGATGGGATTTGAACAGGCCAAGGGGATGCCCGGAGACGACCACCAACGTCTGTTCCTCTGTCAGTTCCTCCAGATACCTCTTGATCAGACGGTATTGCATCCAGTTCTGGCATACCTGTCCGGTTTCGCCGTAGGTCACGAGTTCATAGGGATACAGGGCAATATCAAATCCAGGTTGTTGTCAATCATCAGCTGAATCGCCTTGCCTTCCAGGCATCTCCCCTGTATTCATCGACGGGTTTTGCATAGATCTTTCCCTCAGGACGAAACCTGTAACCGTAGATCCTTCCCATGCTCATCAGCTCCTCCATGAATTCGGGAGCCATCGTTTCATGGAACTGTACAGGAATATATCGCAGCGCGTTTTTCAGGGCCAGTTTGATTTCACGTTCGTTCAACAGAAGTTCCCTTTTCGGAGCCCTTCGATACTTAGGATCAAAAGTGATTTCTGATGGCAGTCCGTCTATCAAGTCCAGTGTAATCCGGTCATTCATCATACCTACCTCCTTTTCGGAGTCAGATCATATCCCATTTCGTTCGAAAATGTGACAGCATCCTGTGTTCACTCCTCCGCCTGGATGATCTCATTCAGTTTTCCGCTGATGATCAATGCTTCGCACCGATTGATGTCCTCATGCAACTCCTTGTCCTCGGTCAGCCTGCAGACCACAGTTCGAATCAGACTGTAGGCTTTTTGTGTTATCCTGCCCAGTTTGTATCTCTGATCATCTTTGTATTCAGGATCCTCAGCGATCATCTCCCTACGCAGATCGACCGCCTGTGCCGCGCACATGAGTTCCATGGCCAATACCCTTCTGACATTCTTCAGTATTTCCAAGGATTTCCTGGCACCGATGGTCCCCATGGATACATGGTCCTCCTGGTTTGCCGACGATGGAATACTGTCCACACTTGCCGGATGGGACAGGATTTTATTCTCGGATACAAGGGCTGCAGCCGAATACTGCACGATCATGTATCCGGTATTCAATCCACCTTCCTTGACCAGAAAAGCAGGAAGACCGCTCAAGGATGGATTCACAAGACGTTCAATCCTCCGTTCCGATATGTCGGCGATTTCCGACAGTGCGATGCTGAGGAAATCAACACCGAGTGCAACCGGCTGACCATGGAAATTGCCACTGGATATCCCTTCCCTGGTATCCGCAAAAATAATGGGATTATCCGTCACCGAATTCATCTCAATCTCAATCTTCTCCCTCACAAATCCGACAGCATCTCTGCTGGCACCGTGAACCTGCGGCGTGCAGCGGAGCGAATAGGCATCCTGGATCTTCACTTCCCCCTGGTCCGTCGTCATTTCGCTGCAATAAAGCATGCGCAGCATATTGACGGCGGTCGTCATCTGACCCTGATGAGGTCTAAGCTCCTGTATTCTCAGATCCAGAGCTGTCGTAATCCCCATCAGCGCCTCGAAGGTCAGGGATGCGCACAAATCGGCAACATCCAGCAGCCGTATGGCATCATACAGTGCATGGGCCCCGATGGATGTCATCACCTGGGTTCCGTTGATCAGTGCCAGACCTTCCTTTGCCGTCAGCTCAACGGTCTTGATGCCGGCTTTATCCATCGCCTCACCGCCACTCATGATTTCACCTTCGTATTCCGCCCGACCAAGACCGAGCATGGGAAGCACCATATGCGATAGGGGTACGAGGTCGCCACTGGAGCCTAGAGACCCTTTTTCCGGGACGACTGGATACACATGCCTGTTCAGCATTTCAACGAGTGTGTGGATGGTCTCATAGCGTATACCAGAGTATCCCTGGCATAGGTTGTTGATCCTAAGCAGGATGATGCCCCTGACGATTTCCATTTCCAGCGGTTTGCCTCCTCCGACGGCATGGGATAGGATCAGGTTCTTCTGAAGCTGTTTCGACTCTTCCTTCGAGATCACCACTTCGCTGAAATTTCCGAAACCGGTGGTCACACCATAAACCACCTTGCCTTCTTCAACGAAGCTGTCCACGACTGTCCTGGATCTGATGATCCGTTGAACAGCATCATCTGCAATCGAAACTTTACACAAATGCCTGGTCACGTTGATGAATTCCTCAAGTGTCAAATGATGACCATCAATGATAATATGCAGATCCTTTTTCATGCAGCGACACCCTCCTTCAAACCAGAATGGGAATTTTCGGTATACAAAAAGGCAAACAAACCATCCCTTTCGACAGCTTATTCGCCCCTTTATAACCAATAATTAGGCTAATATTCATTTAGACCATCTGCAGATGATGGATATCAATTCTTATTTTCATTATACACCCATATGCCATCAGTCGCAATTCAACGTGCTAATTCACTGCTTTGCCGCACTGATGCAAGAATGATGATGCAATGACGATGATCCATTTCGTGCTATTCCATATCGATGCCGATGACCGTGCCCAACAGATTCAGCTTTTGGTTATGCAGTTTCATGCTAAGACCGACATAGCTCTGTCTGCCGCTGACATTCAGTCCAGTCTTTGCGTTGAAGCTGCCTTTGCCTTCAGTCGTGATGACCATTTCCCACTTGTCCTTCACTTCGATGATTTCAATGGAATGGTCCTCCTGAATCTGTTCGATCCTGTAGGGTGTCACCTCGATGGACGTGATCACACCCAGGTTGGCGCCTGATGTCTCATCGTGCAGATCATCCCCCACAGCTATGGCATTGATATGATGCTCATCCAGATCCCTGAACAGGATTTCCATCCGGTATTCAACCTGCATTGTGGCAGGAACAGGTTCCTGAATCATTCTTGTCCTTATTACGGTAAAAACAGCTGCTATGATGACCAGCACCATGAATATCTCAAAGATCCGGTTGCCGGTGAATATTTTACGTCTGTCCGTCATTTTGTCGCCTTTCTATTGCGTCTAGTTCTCAATGATACCTCAAGCTACATGCATCTCTTCAATTATAGAATCAACCGCCAGTTATTTCAACTGTTGTTTTTCGGACAGGCTTCGATCCGAACCGCGGCGACCTTCAGTTCAGGTATCTTGGCGATGGGATCGACGACGATATTGGTCAGCATGTTGGCGGGTCCGTCATCGAAATGGAAAGGAATGAAGACGACCCCTTGCTGGGCACTTGGACTTATTTTTACGGTGGTCTCGATCTCACCCCTTCTCGATACGACTCTTACCCGTTCACCGTCACCGATTCCAAGGTCTTTTGCCGTTACCGGATTCACCTCCACATAGGATGACGGATACAGCTGATTCAGCCCTTCGACCCGTTTGGTCATCGTCCTGGTGTGCCAGTGATACAGGTTTCTCCCAGTCGTCAGTATGATGGGATACTCTTCATCAGTCAGTTCATCCGCATGCTGATACGGTGCAGGATCGAACAGTCCGAGTCCACGCTTGAATCCATTCTCATATAGGAATCTGGTGCCCTTGTGATGTTTGTCCGGACATGGCCACTGCAGACCTTCTCTGGCGATACGGTGATAACTGATGCCACCATAAATCGGTGTGACCGAAGCGATCTCATCCATGATTTCTGATGGATGACGGTAAGTCTTGTCATAACCCAGCATCCGCATCAGTTCCATGATGATCACCCAGTCGGCCTTGGCTTCACCCGGAGCCTCCACCGCTTTCCTTACCCTTTGTATCCGTCTTTCCGTATTCGTGAACGTACCGTCTTTTTCCGCATAACAGGCTGCAGGCAGAACAACATCGGCAAGCTCTGCGGTTTCCGTCAGAAAGATATCCTGAACGATGAGAAACTCCGTCGCTTCCAGGGACTTTTTGACCTGATTCAGGTCCGGTTCGGACAGCATAGGATTTTCGCCCATGATATGTAGATACCTGATATCTCCAGTTCCGCCTCCATGGATGATTTCCGTGACGGTCAGACCGCCAGACTCTGGCAGCTTATTCTCCCATTCGGCAGTTTTCCATGCATTCTCGAATTTTCGGCGTACAGTAGGATCCGCCACCTTCTGATAGCCAGGCAGCACATTCGGCAGGGCAGCCAGGTCACAGGCGCCCTGAACGTTGTTCTGACCCCTTAATGGATTGACTCCGGTCGATTCACGCCCCAGATTACCGCACAACAAGGCGAGACTTGACAGCTCCTTGACTCCCTGGGTACCCGTGCTGTGCTGGGTCACGCCCATGGCATAGTAGATGGCCGCCCTGTTTGCGCTGGCATACATGCGTGCCGCTTTTCGTATATCCCCTGCCTGCACACCACAGACCTCGGCTGCCATTTCAGGCGTACAGACACTGACAACCTCCTTAAAGCCATCATAGTTCTCGGTGCGTTCCCTGATGAAGTCATTATCCTGCAGGCATTCCTCTACAATGACCTGCATCATGGCATTGATGACAGCCACATTGGTGCCTGGAGTGATCTGAAGGAATACATCTGCAATCTCTGCCAGCTCAATCCTTCTCGGATCAATGACAATCAGCTTGGCTCCCGATTCTTCGCCTGTTTCATGAAGTTTCCGATAACCGGTGGGTCTCCGTCGTATTGGACCCGGTAACCAAGATGACATCCGAACCGAACACCTCTACATTGCTGTTGGTCATGGCTCCGCTTCCTAGGGTGGAGGCGAGTCCGGCTACCGTCGATGCATGACACAGCCTTGCACAGTGGTCTACATGATTGGATGCGAAACACGTCCGAATCATCTTCTGGAACAGATAGTTTTCCTCATTGGTGCATCTTGCAGAGGACAGTCCGGCAAAAGCTTCGGGACCATAGGATTCCATGATTTCTCCCGCTCTTCTCACGATCTTCCCATAGCTTCCTCCCACGTGACTTCCACCAGCACGCCATCTTTACGGACCAACGGTACCGTCAGACGGTCCGGATGATCGATGAATCTGTATCCGAATTTTCCTTTGACGCAAAGCAGGCCACGGTTGGCAAGTCCGTTCACCGGCGCCACTTCCACGACCTTATTATCCTTGACAAGCAGCTCAATCTGACATCCCACGCCACAGTAGGAGCAGGTGGTCCGTACCCTTTCAACCTCCCAATACCGGAACTTGTTGTGTTTCTTTGGACTAAGGGCACCTACGGGGCAATATGATACACAGTTGCCGCATGAGACGCAGTCACAGTCCCCCAAACCCTTTTCAAAGGGTGGAACGATATGGGAGCGGAATCCGCGGTTTTCATAACCGATGGCATTGCTGCACTGGAGTTCATTGCAGATTCTGACACATTTACCGCACATGATGCATTTTTTCGGATCGTAATCATAGAACTTGTTCGATGCATCCACAGGCATCTGAGTATGTTCAAACTCCATGAAAAAGGGTTCCTTGACATCGTATTCGTAGCAGTAATCCTGAAGTTTACAATCCCCTGCCTTTTCGCAAGTCATACAGTCAAGGGGATGGTTGGAGAGCATCAGCTGAAGGATTTCCTTTCTGGCTTCAATAACACGGGGATTGTCGGTATGAATCACCATCCCCTCCTCAGCTTTGGTGCTGCAGGATGTCATCAGATGCTTGGCTCCTTCGATTTCCACCACACACATCCGGCATCCTGCACCTTCCATAGGATTCAAATAGTCATGATAGCACAAAGTAGGCACTGGAATGTCATATTCCTTCAGTGCATCCAGAATCGTAAGACCTTCTTCGACTGTCAGCTGTTCATCATTGACCGTCAGTATAATTCGTGCCATTCATATCCCTCCAATACTTCAGATTCATTCCGATTCAATTTAAGTTTACACCCATACCGTAAAAAAGACAAAAAAAGATCCTACCGGAGGGGTAGGACTAAGCAATTATTAATCTATCAAAATAAAAGGGGGGATAGTTTTACAATAACTATGTTATCAAAGACTTATGACATTTAGGTGTAGAAAGTATTACGAAAATATTAAATGTCATGCTTTGCCCTGTAATTGCACAGACAGCTGTACAAACTGATCCAAACTCAAAGCCTCACCGCGTATGGTCGGTGAAATATCCATGGTCTTCAACACCTCTCTGATCGCATCCTTACTAAGATTCAGTTCCTTCTGGTGCGACAAGGTGTTGACCAATGTCTTTCTCCTCTGCTGGAAGGCTCCCCTGATGACCTTGAACAGGAAACGGTCATCGATATCCAACTCCTTGTAATGGTCCGTCGCCATCAGTCTGATCACTGAAGAACCCACTTTGGGTTGGGGGATGAAGCTGCTGGGCGGCACTTCGACAATGACTTTCGGATTCGAATAGTATCTCACCGCCAGTGTCAATGCGCCATAATCCTTCGTCGAAGGATTGGCCTGCATGCGGTCGGCAACTTCCTTCTGCACCATGACTGTTATGGAATCCAGTGGTATATGCTCCTCAAAAAGTTTCATGATGATGGGTGTCGTAATATAATATGGAAGATTGGCCACCACCTTGACTTTTTTCCCGGCCAGCGTTCCTCGATCAAACGCTTCAGGTCCACTTTCATGACATCCTTATGGATGATACTGATATTGTCGTAATCCGCCATCGTCTCTTCCAGAATAGGTATCAGTGAATTATCAATCTCAATGGCCACCACTTCCTTGACATTTTCAGCCAGGTACTGGGTCAGACTTCCAATGCCGGGACCGATTTCAATGACCACATCATCAGCCTTCAGATCTGCACCTTCAACAATCCCATCCAGTACATGCTGATTGATTAGAAAATTCTGTCCGAATTTCTTCTTCAGCGAAAATCCGTGCCTCTCCATGATTAACTTGGTTCTTAAGGGTGTCGCAATCTTATTATCCATATTTTGAAAACATGTATCGGTACTCGACAATCGGATACCGATAACTTCCTTTCTTTCTTTGGCTCGACCATAGCTTCAGATCAGCCTCTTGGCATATTGATGCCGCTTTTTGAATTATAACATTTTTAACGGATTCCCGCCACCATCCCGGGGTGAATTACGCATCACGCCACTAAATGATACCCATTATCATCTAGTATTTTACCCTTTACAACATCCTTAAATTAGTGTAAAATAAAAACAACAGGTTATTGTAATATTCAAATATACTTGAACGAGGTGGAATATGAGAATCAGCGAATTTGAATCTGCATCTGAATTATTGAAATTACTTGGTCACCCTGCACGCCTGTGTATCCTGATTGGCATTCTTGAGAAAGAGAACAACGGGTGCAATGTGACTTACATGCAGTCCTGTCTGAACATACCTCAATCGACAGTTTCACAGCACTTATCGAAGCTTAAGGCCGCTGGTCTGATCAAAGGTGAACGACACGGATTGGAAATTCAGTATCGTGTCATCAATGATGATGTCGTCAAGATCATCAATGCCCTCAGTCTAATGAAAAGTGATAAATAATACATGAGCCGATATCCGGTGGATGGATATCGGGCTCTTATTTTCAATATGTATCTTTCCCGCTCTGACCAGGGTCGTTATGAAAGAATGAATTTATTGATCACTTCAGCGACGGCACTTTCATCATTGGTCCGTTCCGTGATATAATCTGCGACTTCCTTCAGTCCACTTCTGCCGTTCTTCACAGCAACTCCCAGGCCGGCATATTCAATCATATGCTTGTCATTGTATCCATCTCCGACTGTTACAACTTCCTCTCTTTTGATTCCCAGCTTTTCAGCCATGAACTTGACTGCCAGTCCCTTATTGGCCTCAATATTCAAAACCTCGAGATAATTGGGCTTCGAGAAGAAGGCTTCCACTTCCCCTTCAAACCGCTCCATGATAATAGCCTGAAGTTCCCTGAGCAGTTCCTTGTTGCTGCTGTTATACAACACTTTGATGGATTGTTTGAGCGACAGGATATCAGGCATCACCTTCAGTTCCATGGAGGTATGGGATTGATAGAGTTGGAGTATTCCGTCTCTTCCTCAACAATCAGTTTTCCTTCATCATACAACTGTGTCGTCAATTCGTAGAACTGTCCAAGTTCAATCAGTTCCGTGAGGATCGGCGACTGGATGTTTCGGAGAAAAACATTCTCACCATCAATCGTATCGATTCTTCCTCCGTTGAAGGAGACGAAATACTCATGGTCATCATGTATGTCCATTCCTTCTATGTATTTCAATATGGAATCGTTGCTGCGGCCAGAACAAAAGAGTATGTAGATGCCTTTCTCCTTTGCTTTCTTAATCGCCTCAATATTCTCCTCACTAATAGTCAGATCATCCGACAGCAATGTGTCGTCAAGATCCAATACCAACATCTTATACATACTTACCTCCTAAATAATCGAATAGACTGAATTACTCCAGCCTATCCGTTAATTGTCTGTATTAGAATTTTCTTTTCTTCATCGGTCAGTGTCTCGGTTGTCGAACCTCTTGAAACCTGCTTGGCATAGAGATAGGAAAAATCATGATTGTGAATGTTATGCAGGATATATCCATCCCGGTCATCATCGAGCATCACCAGGATGAAACTCAACTTCCCTCCTTGATTCTCAAATGCATCATATTTATGCAGCGACACCTTGGAATAAGACTTCTTCAACTTGAGATCCAGCGTATCCATACGCTCAATCGTCTCTTTCTGCAGGTTCTTGACAAGCTCAATCTCATTCTTGTTCTTCAGGATATGTTCATCCAACGCTAAATCCCTGTTGCCCTTATTGAGCTTCTGATAATGGCTTCTGAACGATGACAGATTAATCATGGTGATGAATAACAGAATCAATAGAATGATGCATGCAATCATCAGTCCCAAGATCAATTCATTTTGGACACTCTCAATGAATGGAAAATGTGTTCCATAGCAACCCTTCTATTCATGTCTGATTTGCTGTAATAAATCCATAATCCTCTCCAACTCATCATTGGAAAATACTCAATTTCAATCTTGCCTTTATTTCTCTTGGCAGCAATGCTGACCTTGGTGCCCAGTATCTCTTCGATATTCTTCTGCAAGGACAGTATCACCGGATCATGCTTGATGTCTCTCCGATGCTTCTTCTCTTTCCTTGGTGAAATCAGCTTCTTGATCAGCTTCTCCGTTTCTCTGACACTCAGTTTGTTATCGAAGATCTGAGTTGCTGTTTCAACCTGAAGTTCCCTATCCTTGATGGCCAGCAGAGCTCTTGCATGTCCGCTGGAAATCATTTCATCGATGATCATCTTTTGGACCTTTTCATCCAGCTGAAGCAGTCTCAAGATATTGGTGATAGCAGACCTGGATTTGGCGACCTTGTCACCTATCTCATCCTGCTTTAGATTGAACTCGTTGATCAGGCGTTGGTAGGCAATCGCTTCCTCGATAGGATTCAGGTTTCCCTCTGGATATTCTCTATGAGGGAAACTTCTACCCTTTCCTCATGTGAGAAATCCTTGATGATGACAGGAATTTCCTTCAGCCCGGCAAGCTTTGCAGCTCTCCATCGACGTTCACCGGCAATGATCTCGTAGAATTTATCTTTCTTGACAACGACCAACGGTTGAAGTACACCAAAACTCTTGATTGAATCTGCGAGTTCATGCAAGGAATCCTCATCGAATTGTTTCCTTGGTTGATCCGGATTCGGTTCGACCAGGGTGATTCTTACCCTCATTGTATCCTTATTATTCTCAAGAGCTATCTCTTCTTCAAGCTCATCTGAAATCAAAGCAGACAGACCTTGTCCTAACCCTCTTTTTCTAGCCATTAGTCAACCTCCCTTTCAATGACTTCCTGCGCCAAAAGTCGATAGCTTTCCGCCCCTTTTGACCTGGTATCATACAGGTTAATAGGCAAACCATAACTTGGTGCTTCACCAAGACGTACATTTCTCGGAATGATCGTCTGATATATGTTTGTATGGATCAATTCTTTTTTTACTTCTTCCACCACTTGCAGAGACAGATTGGTTCTTGCATCATACATTGTGAAGACAACACCCTCAATCTCCAAGTGTGGATTCAGTCTCTTTCGAACCAAGTTGATCGTATACATCAACTGTGACAATCCCTCCAATGCAAAGAATTCGCATTGGATCGGCACGAGGACCGTATCCGATGCACATAAAGCATTGATTGTCAGTATACTGAGAGAAGGCGGACAGTCGATGATGATAAAATCATATTCATCTCTTAGCGGTTCCAGTTTATCCTTTAGGATAAAATTGCTGTCCTTAACTCCAATCAACTCTACTTCGGCACCTGCCAAATCCACATCTGCAGGTATGATATCCAGGTTCTCAAACACTTCTTTCAACAATGTGGATTCAACGGTCTCATCTCCAAGAAGCATTTCATAGATTGTGCTTTCCAATGATTTCTTGTCCAGGCCCAATCCTCTGGATGTATTGCCCTGTGGGTCGATATCGATGACGAGTACTTTCTGGTTCTTTTCAGCGAGGCAGGCAGCCAAATTGACACTGGTAGTGGTCTTTCCTACGCCACCTTTTTGATTCGCTACTGAAATTATTCTGCCCATGTTGCTTCCTCCTCAAATGTCATTGCATCCATTATAACATAACTCATTTCCATAAACTATGTTTTTAATTATATATTTATGTAAATCGAATGTTTCACGTGAAACATTCACATTTAGAATTCCGGACTGTAACTTGCTCTATTCATCCGGCTCTCATGGTTCTGCTTCCCATCTCCAAACCTAGCTTCACCCAGCACCAATGTTTCACGTGAAACATAATTTAGAATTTATCAATCTTTTTCTCTGTTTTTCACATATACTCTATCGTATTCTTGCACATCAGTATACGTATGCTATTTACCTCTTATCAATAATGATCTCCAAAGGAGATATTAATTTACATCTGTTCCGGAATCCAAAGATACTTTTTTTGTATCCCATAGACATCCCATGATTTTCCGTAGCTTGCTACAAAGTGTGCATTTCAAAAAACTACTATAATTCAATCTCGTCTATGTGTGATTATCTTCAGCTTAGCTGCTCAGCATGTTTTGTGATCAATTCATTACTAAACAAACTTGAGGAGTTCATTTTTTTGCTATTACATTTCCCTGTAACGAAAAGGATGGGTTTTTGTGGCCTTGCCAGTAATAAGGAAAAGCAGGCATGTCGAGACGCCATGGGAACTCTGGTCCTTACTTCAATTAGTAACATCTTTCCGAATTCATTCATGGATTTGGTAAGATGTTTCTGATTGGAGGTAGGACATGTACTCCCAAAGCTCGACATGCCTGTTTTTCCACGTCTTATGGCGACATCCGCCACAAAACCCCATCCTTTGACTATCTATCAAAACAAAAAAACTGCACACCAACAAAGTCAGTGTACAGCTATGATTAAAAAATATCAACAATATTATTTCTTATCGCATACACAGCAGCCTGCGTCCTGTCCGACACTTCAATTTTCTTGAAGATATTGGACACATGATTCTTGACTGTCTTCTCGCTGATGCATAATTGATCCGCAATCTCCTTGTTTAACAGTCCCTGTGTGATCAGCTTCAGAACCTCGATTTCCCGTTTCGTCAGTTTGTTGTGTTTATCCTGACTGTCCAGCTCACCGTTGATCTTCTTGAACAGCAGCGATGCCATGTTCGGCTGGATATAGGATTCACCATTGTAGATCGATCGTATGGCCTTGATCAATACATCCGATTCGGAATCCTTTAAGACATAACCATTGACGCCGATCTCAACGGCTCGGTATAAATATTCGATTTCATTGTGTATGGTAAGAATCAATACATTGACATCGACATTGCCCTCATTCAGTTTCTCAAGCACTTCCAGTCCATTCAACACCGGCATGTTGATATCCAGCAAACGATATCCGGTTTCAATTCGTCAATCTTCTCTAATGTCTCTACACCGTTTCCGGCCTGAGCAATCACCTCGATGTCTTCTTCCAGTTCAATCAGCTGTTTAAGACCTTCCCTTACCATCGAATGGTCATCTGCTATCAGAATCCTGATTTTATCCATTTCAGACCTCCTTACTCTTCTCCTCCACAATATCAATGGGCAGATTAATGTGAATGACCGTACCTTTATCTCTATCTGACTCAATCACAAATTCACCCAGCAACAGGTTTACCCTTTCCTTCATCATCTGTAATCCAAATCCCTTGTCATCTTCATGAATGGAATTTTCCTCATTAAGATCAAAACCAACTCCGTTATCCTGTAATGTCAGATTCAGCTGGTGATCATTAAAGTTCAGATCAAGAAGCACTCTATCAGCCTTCGCGTGTTTCTGTATGTTATTCAATCCTTCCTGAATGACACGAAAAACTGTAAGCGATATGATTTCTGGAATGTTCTCATTCCTAAAGAATTCATTGAGTTCTACTTTCAGCTCGATCGAGAAATCATTCTTCTCTTCTGTGCGTTCTATGAGTCTTTCCAAAGTAGGTATCAGTCCCAAATCATCGATGGACATCGGACGCAGGTTGTAGATGAGTCGCCTTGTGTCGTTAATGGTTCTTCGTATCAAGGTCTTCAATGTCTGCAACTCCAGTCTGGCTTTATCGATATCCTTATCCAGCAGTTTTAGGCACAATTCGGATTTAAGAATCAAATTGCTCAGCTCCTGTGCAGGTCCGTCATGCATGTCTCTAGCAATCCTTTGTCGTTCCGATTCCTGTGCCTGTATGATTCGAAATCCCCATTCCTCTTTCGTTTGGGATATATCATATTTCTTGCAGTCTTGATTCATGTTGCCGGACAAGATACAACGGGCAATGTCGCAATCTGCTGAGAACCGGTCTGCCTTTTCAGCAACATTCCTGATAGCTCTCAGGGAACTCTCCAGTTCACTTCTACGCCCGATGATGATCATTTCACGTGCTTTCTCAAGCTCCAGCTGCTGTTGAAGCGTTTCGTTCCTCTTGATGATTTCATCCATCTCTTCATCGGAGTAACCATTTTGGTTTTTATTTATGACAACAAGACGAGATTTATTGATTCTGTATTTCCTATCCAGCTCTTCGATACTGTCAATCAGATTGCTGGCAGCAATACGGAGTTTCAAAAACTCATCTTCCAACTTCCGGTATTCCCTTTTGGCAAAATGGCTGATATCCTTAATCTTGACATTGTATCCATCAATGGAAGCCATTGCCAACTCTAGGATTTCATCCAGTCGTTCGTTCTCTTCATTATACATAACTCAACTCCAATAAGAAGTTACTCTTATTCTATTATAGCATTAATTACCTATAAGGCACAAGGCTATCCTATCAGTCTGTATAGCCCACATTTCCCCTGCTTCTAATGCAAAATAACTATAGATCCGGGTTTGATATATTTATCAAAAGCGGTTGTCTTTTTCGATGATTTGATTCATAATAGTATTAAGAATATCATTAGAAAGGAACGTGCATATGAAAAGAAACAACTGGTTGTTACCGATAGTATTAACGGGTCTTGCAATAAATGGTTTCAATAACAAACTGTTTTCAATTTCGAGGGAAAAACTCCGAAAAAAAGAACTGAAGCAGCGTATCTATAACTGGAAATTCGGAAGCATCAGCTACCGTGTCAGCGGAGAAGGCGAATCCATTCTATTGCTCCATGACACATTTTCCGGTGCATCTTCCATCGAATTTGACCGTATCATTCATCAGCTGTCCAAGAAGTACACCGTATATGCCCTGGATCTTCTCGGCTACGGCTTTTCAGAGCGTTCCAACATCACTTATACTGCGTACCTGTATATCCAGTTGATCAATGACTTCATCCATGAGGTCATCTCCAAGGAGAACATCACTGTCATCACTTCAGGCAACAGTCATACATTTGCCCTGCTGGCTTCCCAACAGGAAGGGATCTTATCCAAAAATGCATCATGATCAATCCCGGTGATCTGCGCCTGATTTCGATGAATCCGACCAAACGCGACCATACCTTGAAGTATCTGCTCGAACTTCCATTTATCGGAACGACTCTGTTCAATCTGATACACTGTCGTTTGAACTTCAACAATCTTTTCTATAACACAAGAAGATCAGACGCGATGAGTTACTATGTCGAGCAGTTCTATCAGAACGCACATTTTGACAATTCCAATGCCAGATATCCTTTCGCCTCCTATATCTGCAATTTCCTTAATGTCGATATCAGAGATACGCTGAAGGAATCCAATATCAGTTTGTATGTTATCAGCGGTGAAAACAGGGAAATCGATTATAACCTGATCCATAAGCAATATGTGGATTACAATCAATCCATTGAATGTTCTGTTGTCAAAAAGGCTTCCGACTTCCCTCACCTGGAAAACCCCTTTTCCACCTATGATTACATCCAATTATATCTTCAGGACTGATTCATCACTGATGATTTGTTTGTTAGCTAACAATCCTATGCTAACTTAGTATTCTAATTATTAAATAGCACATTAGTCATCTAACTAATGTGCTATTTGTTTTCTTTCTAACTATTAAAACAATGTTAATCATCTAAGTAATCTCACATTTATTTGATTGCAAAGTAAATATGGAATTAGCATTATAACGAACGGGCACATGAGACAAATGAAAGCATCCGCTCTCCTATGTCTCATATGCCCTTTATATCTCATTATTTATCTGTCAATTTCTAATGCTGGCATCTCCTAAAGGTTTCTGGTGTAATGAACATACTCCTATGCTCAATATTCGATTCAAGGTATACATCTCCGTATGCCGTGAATCCTATTCCTTCATAGAAGCCGATCACAGGCAGCTGAGCATGCACTTCCACTCGTTCATGCCCCTTCCTGAAACAGTAATCCACCAGTTTCGTACGATCAAATCTCCGTACTGCTTGCCTCTATGTTCCTTCAGCACCGCAATTCTTCCGATCAAAGGTGCTGCATCTTCATCCTTGTAGATAACTCGTCCTGTTCCCACCGGAATATTGTCTTCATATACAAGGACGTGGTCGGAAACAGCATCATATCCATCTCTTTCAAGCGCTTCATCCACACCCTGTTCCTCGATGAATACCTTTCGTCTGATCTCGTACTGGGCTGACAATCCCTTTGAGCCGTGCAACATCTCAGCATATAACATTTTCATTACCTCCTGTCAGTTCTCATGAAAGTGGTTTCTTTTGAGGTTTACCTGCCTTGCGTGGATACTTTCCGGGTGTATGGTCCATCTTTTCAATGATGACAAACCGCCGCATGATATCATTCTCACCGAGCTCGATGTCGATTGTATGAGTCAGTTTCCCTGACAGCATCTCTATAGCCGCATTGCTGCTCTCGATCTCGTCATCCGTCGTTATCGATTTGTATGCAGTGAAATGGCCCCTATAGATACGAACGGAATACAGTACTCGCTGAGAATAGGCAGCTGACTCACCGCCCTTGATACACAGAGGTCGTATCGCTCCCTGTATTCGGCATCCTTTCCGTAATCCTCTGCCCTTCCGTGGATTGTCTCCACATCTTTAAGTTCCAATCTGTCGACGACTTCATTCAGAAAATTGATCCTTTTGTTCAAGGAATCCAAAAGTGTGATACTGATATGGGGGAATACGATCTTCAACGGTATTCCCGGCAGTCCCGCACCGGTTCCGATGTCTATGACTTTGTTCACCTTTGTCATATCAAAGGCTTTCTGGATCATGATACTGTCGAGTATGTGTTTATTGGCAAACTCAATTTCATCAGTGATCGCAGTCAGGTTCATGACTCTGTTCCATTCTACAAGCAGATCATAATATTTATATATCTGATTATATTGTTTTTCCGATATTACTATATCAATATCCTTCAGCTGGCTTTCCAACTGGTCGTGTATCAGTGCATAATTTGCCATAATCAACCTCGAATCAATGCATTCTATTGCTCTTCTCTTCTTCTTTGCTGCCTCAACTGCTCAAGATATACCAGAAGTACGGAAATATCTGCTGGAGACACACCAGAAATCCTGCTTGCCTGACCGATGGACAGAGGCCTGATGCTTTCCAGTTTCTGTATCGCTTCCAGTCTCAGGCTCTTGATTGACTTGTAATCGATATAATCAGGAAGCAGTTTCTTTTCAAGCTTGATGAACTGGGCGACCTGCTTCATCTGTCGTTTGATATATCCCTCATATTTGATCTGTATTTCAACCTGTTCGATGATATCTTCTGACAGAGAATCCCTATCCGGATCCAATGGGGCGAGTTTTCCGTAATCAATTTCAGGTCTCTTCATCAGTTCCTTCAGATTGATGCCTGAACGCAGCAAAGTGGACCCATAGCTTTCAAGAAGTTTCTGCACCTTTTCACTCGTACCTACCGTTATCTTTTCAAGACGCTTGATTTCCCTATCAATCGCCTCACGTTTATAAGTGAACCGGTCATAGCGTTCCTGCCCGATGAGACCTGCTTTGTAGCCCTTCTCGGTCAAACGCAGATCGGCATTGTCCTGGCGAAGCAGCAAACGGTATTCCGCTCTTGAAGTCATCATACGGTAAGGTTCCTTCGTACCTTTCGTCACCAGATCATCAATCAGAACACCGATATAACCTTCGGAACGGTCGATAACCACCGGTTCCCTGCCCAGGATTCCAAGCGCTGCATTCATGCCCGCAATCAGTCCCTGAGCTGCCGCTTCCTCGTATCCGGAACTCCCATTGAACTGACCTGCGCTGAACAATCCCTTGATGGCTTTGAATTCCAGCGTTCTTTTCAGTTGAAGGGGATTGATGCAGTCGTACTCGATGGCGTATGCCGTGCGCATGATTTCACAGTTCTCCAGTCCGGGAAGTGTTCGATACATCTCCTTTTGGACGTCTTCAGGCAGCGAACTGGACATCCCCTGGACATACATCTCCGTGGTGTCTTCCCCTTCGGGCTCAAGGAAAACCTGATGCCTTTCCTTGTCATGGAACCTGACCACCTTGTCCTCAATGGAAGGACAGTATCTCGGGCCTGTTCCCTCGATCTCTCCGCCATATAGGGGGACCTGTGAAGATTCTCGCTGATGATTTCATGTGTCTTGGCATTGGTATAGGTCAGCCAACAGGATATCTGCTCCCTCCGGATATCCTCTTCACGGTTCACGAATGAGAAAGGTACGATTTTCCTGTCTCCTTTTTGCTCATCCATCTTGCTGAAATCAACGGTGTTCATATCGATTCTTGCAGGCGTACCCGTCTTGAACCGGTAGAGTTCAATCCCTTCCTTCTTCAGGGATTCAGTCAGATGATTCGCTGCCTGCAATCCATTCGGACCGCTGTGTATGCTGACATCACCGTAGATACATCGTGCTTTCAGATAGGTGCCGGTTGCGATGACCACTGCCTTTGCATAATAAATGGAACCGGAGATGATCTTGACACCGCGGATTTCACCGTCCTCCACGATAAGCTCCGTCACTTCGTTCTGTCTTATAAGCAGGTTATCCTGATTCTCCAAAGTACGCTTCATCTCTTTTGAATATCGGTTCTTGTCGGCCTGGGCTCTCAGGGAATGTACAGCGGGACCTTTTCCGGTATTCAGCATCCTCGACTGGATATAGGTCTTATCGATATTCCTTCCCATTTCACCGCCAAGGGCATCGATCTCACGGACCAGATGTCCTTTGGATGTACCGCCGATACTCGGATTGCATGGCATCATGGCAATGCTGTCAAGGTTAACCGCAAAGACAATGGTCCTGAGTCCAAGTCTTGCGCTCGCCAGACCGGCCTCACAGCCTGCATGGCCTCCGCCTATTACTATCACATCTAAATTATTTTCAATATAACTCATCATAACTCCTATACATCGGATTACTTGCCAAGACAGAACTGACTGAATATCTGGGTGATGACATCATCCGTAACCTTGTCACCGGTAATCTCGCTCAAATGTTCATATGTTTCATGCATATCTATTGCCCAGCAGTCTTCAGGCATCCCCATGTCGATGGATTCGATGACCTGTCGGGCACTGTCCTCTGCCTTCTCCAGCGACTGCTTATGTCTTATATTATGGATGACCGTCTCGTTGTCCAAGCTAACTTTCCCCTGCATGAACTGGGACTTGATCTCCTCTTCCAGACTATCCAGACCTTCAAACCTGGTAGCAGAAGTTTCAATCACCGTCATTTCTCTCAAATGCTCTTTCAGATGCTCTTTCTTGACCTGAATCTCAAGATCGCTCTTATTCATGAGAATGATGACTTTCTGATTCACGATCAGGTCCATGATCTCATCATCCTCTTCTGTCAGCGGCTGTGACGAATCGATAACAAAAGAACGAGGTCTGCTTCATCGATCAGCGATTTGGATCGGTCCACACCAATCTTCTCGACCACATCCTCCGTCAGCCTGATTCCAGCCGTATCGATCAGCTTCAACGGTATCCCATGGACATTCATATATTCCTCAAGTGAATCCCGGGTCGTACCCGGAATATCCGTCACTATGGCCCGCTGCTCCTTCAAAAGGGCATTCAGCAATGAGGACTTTCCGACATTCGGTCTGCCGACAATCACCGTCCTGATACCCTCCCGGATGATCTTTCCGTTATCATAGCTTTGAATCAGTTTATGAATGATTCCTCTAACCTCATCCATGTCTTGGCGAACCTTGGAAAACTCCAGTTCCTCGATATCATATTCCGGATAGTCGATCGACGCCTCTATATGCGCGATGATGGCAAGAATCCGGGTTTTCAGCTGCTCAATCTCATTCTTGATGTTGCCTCCCAGCTGATTGACAGAGGCATTCAAAGCCAATTCAGTCTTGGCATGAATAATGTCCATGACAGCTTCAGCCTGTGACAGGTCAATTCTTCCATTCAAGAAGGCCCTCTTTGTGAATTCCCCCGGCTCGGCTATTCTTGCTCCCCTTCTGAGAACCAGAGACAGGATGCTCTGCATGACCACCAGACCTCCATGGGTATTGATCTCTACGACATCTTCCCGGGTATAGGTTCCCGGAGCAAGCATGAAAGACACCAGCACCTCGTCAAGGACACGGTCATATTCCTCATCGATGATATGACCATAATGCATCGTATGGCTTTTCAGTTCACGATAATCCAGGACCTTCCTCGGGCGAAAAATACCGGATATGATATCCAGTGCATCATCTCCGCTGATTCTGATAATACCGATTCCCGATGATGCCAATGGGGTCGATATTGCCGCTATAGTATCATTCAACACTCTTGTCACCTGACTTTCCTAGTTCACATACGAAAGCCCAAACACAATGTTTGGGCTCGTAAGGACTCTATTTTTTGCGGTTTGGCACGATTACAACCTTGCGGTACGGTTCTTCACCTTCACTGTGTGTGGTTACGAACTTGTTATTCTGCAACGTCGAATGGATAATTCTTCTCTCATATGGATTCATCGGCTCCAAAGTGAACTTCTTACCAGATTTCTTCACCTTGTTGGCAAGGTTGCCGGCCAAAGACTCCAACGTCTTCTTACGTCTTTCACGATATTCTTCTGTATCCATCTTCACTCTGATATAGTGATCAGATTCCTTATTGACAACCAAACTGGTAAGATATTGCAGGGAATCCAGTGTCTGACCGCGTTTTCCGATCAAAACGCCCATGTTCTCACCGCTGAGCTCAATGCTCATGTTATTCTTCTCATCAATCTGTACATCGATGTTGACATCCAAATGCATCTCACCGAATACATTTTTCAGGAAATTCACTGCCACATCTTCAAGGCTGGTCTTCTTACTGACACGCACCTTGGCCATTTTACTGCTGAACAGACTGAATAATCCGGTCGGACCCTTGTCCAGGACTTCAATCTCGACTTCATCACTCGTCGCCCCCAGCTCAATCAGAGCTTCCGTGATGGCATCTTCAACAGTCTTACCTGTACTTTCTACCATATTCATCTAATCAATCCTCCATCTATTTCTTTTTCTTGTCTATCATGTCGTGCACGTGCTTGTTGATGACCAACTGCTGGAATACCTGAAACACAGAACCAATCAGCCAGTAAAGGCCCAAGCCTGCAGGCAGTGTCGTTGCAAAGAAACCGGACATCAGAGGCATGGTGTACATCATGGTCTTATTGGTCTGGTTCATTTGGTCACTGCCGCTGTCTTTACTGGAACTCATGGACGTCTTGGTCGCAATGAACTGCACAACTACATTCAACAACGGAATTAGGACACCGATAGACAGTAAATCCGGTTTATCAGCCAGGTTGATTCCTAACAGATCATAGGTGGCAGCCAAATCATTGACGACAACCCCTACATTATCCTTGATGGTCGGGAAAAGATTGTAAAACTCCGTCCATGTATCGGTTTGGAATTTATATAACAGATCGATGATCTTCTCAGGAATGGCCACATCAAACTTGGATACCTGCTGGAAAGGGCTCTTGAAAGCTTCCATCTCTGCCATGGATGCAAAGATATCCTGATATCCGTCAACGGATTTGATATGCCCGACAATGTCGTAGTACTTGCTGCCGATATTTCCGATATATGCCGGAATGTTTCTCAGCACGGTAAACAGTGAGAAGATTATTGGCATCTGAATCACCAAAGGCAGACATCCGCCAAAAGGACTCACTCCATGCTCCTGGTAAAGAGCTGTCATTTCAGCCTGCATCTTGCGTTGGGATTCCTGGTCCTTCTTATTCTTGTATTTGTCCTGGATCTTCTTCAGATCAGGCTGGATCAGCTGCATCTCCTTCATGGATTTCTGCTGTTTGAAAGCCAGCGGCAGCATCAATAGCCTCGTTATGATTGTAAACACGATGATGCTGAGTCCAAGGGAAAAAATGCCAAAGGTATTGCCGAAGAAATTATAGATATAATCCATCAGGACACCGAAGAACTTTGCCAAATCCCCAATGATCGGTGTCGAAGACTGTGTTGCTAACGTTAAAAATTGCATGAACTCTTACTCCTCCTTGTGTGGTACAGGATCATAGCCCCCTTTGGCAAAAGGATGACATCTCAGTATCCTGCGCAGTGACAGATAACCGCCCTTAACAAATCCGAATCGTTTCACCGCCTCAAGGGCATATGCCGAACAGGTAGGCGTATATATACATGACGGTCTTTTCAAAGGAGAAATGAACTTCTGATAAAATCGAATCAGCAATATCAGAGCATTTCTCATTCCATGTCTTATCACGTTATTGTATAGCCATTTCATAGAATCACTTCATCCATTCTATTGTCCATAACAAAGTGGGCTTTAATGCCCACGCTCCACCTTTGGTGGATTGTTTAGGATGTGTAACGGAATTTGCTCCCATGGAGCACTTTCCTAGTTCAGGAACAAAGCATCATACATGAAGATAAAATATGGGTTACATCCATATTATTATAACTGATAAACCCACTTTTAACAATCAAGAACCCAATTAAAATACTATTAATTTTCCTTTAATACGGGTTTCCTGTCATCCTTTCATATCTAATCGAGGATCCTGTGCAATTTCAGCAAATGCAAAAAAGCGCTTTCGATATCATGGAAACGCTTGTCCTTCGCATTCTGTCTGGCTATGACCACAATATCGTAGCTGCCTTTGATGCGATGCTTATTCAATCTGTAACTTTCCCTGACAAGCCTGCTGAATCCATGTCGTACAACGCTGTTCCCCACCTTCTTGCTGATGGAAATCCCCAAACGGTGATGATCCAGTCCGTTTTCCCGGACATACATGATCAGCAGACGATTGGCAAAAGACCGGCGCTGCTTATAAACCTGCTGAAATTCCCTGGTGTTCTTCAACGATATGATATGTTTCATGTTCCACACTTTCCATCTAAAGAATAAAAGACCACATATCAATGTGGTCTTAATCTTCATAAGTTACCATTAAGCTGATAATGATTTTCTACCTTTAGCTCTTCTTCTTGCTAAAACTTTTTTTTCCGCCTACGGAACTCATGCGTTTTCTGAACCCATGTTCCCTGCTGCGCTGTCTCTTCTTCGGTTGGAATGTTCTTTTCATGCTGGCACCTCCTTACGAATATTTTTGAAGTCATTATTATATGAAGCATTTCTAAATGCAAATAATGCCGAAAAAAAATAGTTGCTTCAAAAAGCACTATTTCAATTATAGTAAAGAATGGCGGATTCGTCAAGAAAAAAAATAATTTATTTTTTATCCACGGAACTTATCCACATTATACACCTATTTTTCGCCATTTTTGTGGATAAATCCTGAATAATATACTTATCCACAACATATCCAAGATGTGTGGATAAATCCATTCTTTTTTTCACCTTCTACCCACAGAAAGCATTCTATTTTTTATACGCTGACCATTTTTTTCATTATTTAATTGTTTGGGTATTTTTTTTCCAGAATACTGTGAACAACCGACTTGATTTTGAGTTATCCACAGTTTCAACAACTCCCTCTCATTTTTTTATAAACACTATTCATCCACAGGCTGGAAATTAACCTGTTGAAAACCCTGTTTTCTTCATGTATGATATACTCAATATCATAGGTTTAATATGGCATAATAGGACCAAAATCATTGAAGGGGGTATTCTTTTGTCACAGGATATTTTACAGAATTGGGATAAGATTCAGGATCTCTTGCAATATGAATCCGACATATCCAGGGTGTCTTACGCAGCATTCCTTAGGAATCTGCTTCCTCTTAGGGTAGAGGAAGACACCATTGTCATCCAGGCGGAAGACAAGATCGTTATCGATATCATCGAGAAAAAATACTTGAAGACCATACTTGTCGCCATCAGTGAAGTGCTTGAAGAGTCATTTGATGTGCGCTTTATTCTTGAAGACGACAACGACATCAAGGCATCTTCAAAAATTTCTTCTCCTATTATAAAGGATCGTTTTGCAAACGCAAGTAACAGCAATCTCAACACAAGATATACATTCGAAACTTTTGTCGTAGGCAACAACAACAAGTTTGCCAATGCGGCAGCCCTTGCCGTAGCCGAAGCACCGGCTGAAGCATACAATCCGCTTTTCATCTATGGCGGCGTGGGATTGGGCAAGACCCACCTGATGCATTCCATCGCCCATTTCATCCTCGATGACAACAGCGATTCCAAGGTACTCTACGTTTCAAGTGAGAAATTCACCAACGAACTGATCAACTCGATCCGTGCCGACAAGAATGAAGCCTTCAGGCAAAAGTATCGGAACATCGATGTACTGCTGGTTGACGATATCCAGTTCATCGCCGGCAAGGAACGTACCCAGGAAGAATTCTTCCATACATTCAATACCCTATATGAAGCCAAGAAGCAGATCATCATTTCATCCGACCGTCCACCGAAGGAAATCGAAACGCTGGAGGAAAGACTGCGTTCAAGGTTCGAATGGGGTCTGATCGCTGACATCCAGGCTCCTGATTTTGAAACGAGGATGGCCATACTGAAGAACAAGGCAGAGCTTGAAAACCTGGATCTGCCGGATGATGTCCTTCAATATGTTGCGACCAACATCAAATCCAATATCCGTGAGCTGGAAGGGGCCGTCAACAAGATCGTCGCGTACTCGCGTCTGATTCATCTTGGCAATTCCCAGATTACAAGGTCAATCGCCGAAGATGCCCTAAAGGATCTCATCTCTCCCCAGGAAGACAATATCGTCACCCCTGAGCTGATACTTGAAGTTGTCTCGGAGCATTTCAACATCAGTTCCGTTGACATCAAGAGCAAGAAGCGCCCGAGGGAGATCGCATACCCACGTCAGATCGTCATGTTCCTATGCCGTAAGCTGACCGAAGCTTCTCTGCCGAAGATCGGAGAATTGCTGGGAGGCCGTGACCATACCACCGTACTGCACGGTTACGAGAAAATCAACAAGGATGTAAAAAAGGACGCGACCCTTAAGAACTCCATTGACATCCTGACCAAGAAGATTACCGGAAATTAGACAGCGAATCATCCGCTCCCATGTATATAACCAACCAGGAACTGTTGATAACTTCGGGCAGATCATGTATACATTTTCTGAATCCGATGTGGATAAGATTTTGGGCCAAAATCACCTGTTTACAGTTTTGAATAACTTTTGAATCCTTTCACAGACTTTTACCATGGCTTCAAGCCTGATTTTATATGGATGACGACGGTTATTCACAAATCAACAAGCACTATTACACTTATTATTATAAGATATTTATTTATATTATTTTTTTCTCGGAGAGGAGTTATTCACATGCACGTCGTATGTCAAAAAAATATTCTGTTAGGAGGAGTCAATACCGTTTTGAAGGCGGTATCGACAAGAACAACTTTACCTATACTGCAATGTATATTGCTGGATGCCCATGAAAATGAATTCAAACTGGTCGGCAACGACCTTGAACTCGGAATCGAAAGCACATTGAAATCCGAAGTCGTAGAATCCGGAAACATCGCAATCGATGCCAGGATCTTTTCCGAAATCGTCAAGAAGCTTCCGGATAGCGAAGTGCATATCAAGGTCGATGAACACCAGCTCATGACCATCACATGTGAAAATCGGAATTCAATATACCGGGTCAACCCGGCAACGAATTCATTCAGCTTCCTCAGATCACCAAAAACCGTCCTTTGGTGATATCACAGAATGTGTTAAGAGAGATGATCCATCAGACCATTTTCTCCATAGCCATCGAGGAGATCCGTCCGATACTCACCGGTGAATTGTTTGAAATCAAGAACAATTGTCTGAATATAGTTTCTGTGGATGGTTATCGCGTATCCATAAGACAAAAGGAACTGGAACAGGATTTTGATGACATTTCCGTCGTCATTCCAGGAAAGACACTGTCCGAGATCCAGAAGATCTTAAGTTCCGATGAAGAAAGTGAAGTTGCCATCTATTTCACCGACAAGCATATCCTTTTTGAAATGAATTCCAGTATCATCGTATCCAGACTGCTGGAAGGGGATTTCCCTAAATACGATCAGATCTTTTCATCGGATTATGAGACACTGATCAAGATCGAGAGAAAACCCATGCTTCAGAGTATCGAACGTGCGGCACTGATAGCGAGAGAGTCTAAAAAGAGTCCGATCAAATTCCAGATCACCTCATCGACACTCATCATCAGTTCCAATACCGATTTGGGTAAGGTTCATGAAGAGATGGATATCCAGAGGGAAGGGAATGAACTTGAGATTGCCTTCAACCCTAGATATCTCATTGATGCGCTGAAAGTCATCGAGGATGATGAGGTCCAGCTGACATTCACGACATCTTTGAATCCATGTATCATCAAGGATCAGGTAAACGAACAGTACAAGTATCTGGTATTGCCGATTCGTCTGAATTGATTGACTAGGAATCATCGGATATTTGACGGCAGCCGGCGAACGGACTGCATAATCTGGAAAAAGGAGATAAATCGCTTGTGCATATTTATGCATAAGCGATGAATAATACAGTTATGAACGAAGTGAAGATCGATACCGAATACATCAAGTTGGGCCAGCTGCTGAAACTTGCCGGGCTTGTGGATTCAGGATCCTATGCGAAGATATTTATCAGCGAAGGCCTTGTGAAGGTGAACGGTGAAGTTGACCTCAGAAGAGGCAGAAAAGTATACCCCGGAGATGTTGTCAGTTTTGAAGACAATGACATCAAGGTGGTATGATTATCAAGAAGATGACACTGAAGGATTTCCGGAATTACGGGGATCTTGATATTGTCTTTGATCCGAAACTCAATATCATATATGGCGATAATGCCCAGGGCAAGACGAACATTCTCGAAGCGATCTATGTCTGTGCCACCTCCAAGTCCCACAGGACCCATGTCTTCAGGGAGATGATCAGGATGGATAAGGAGGAGGCCCATATCCAGGTGGGAATCTCCAGGGATCAAAGCGACTATGAAATCGATGCACATCTGAAGAAGAACGGCAAAAAACAGTTTGCCATCAACAAGCTTCCCATCCGAAAGATGGATGAATTGCTTGGAGTTCTTCATGTCATCATGTTCAGTCCGGAAGACCTCAGCCTGATCAAGAGCGGGCCGAAGGAGAGACGTCGATTCATCGACCTAGAGCTGAGTCAGCTGAACAGTGTGTACTTCCATTATCTTCAGCAGTATCACCGTCTGTTGAAGCAGAGGAACGCTCTCTTGAAGGAGTGTTTGAAGAACCCGACATCCACCAATAGGGAACAGCTCGATATATGGGACCTTCAATTTGTCCAATACGGAACCAAAGTCATGGAGATCAGGGAGACCTTTGTCCATGATATCAATCAGATCTACAAGCGCAGGCATCTGGAGATTTCCGGAGGCAAGGAGCTGATGGACCTGAGGTATGACAGAAACGTAAGCTCCGAGGCATTTGAAGGGAAGCTGAAGTCGAGTCAGGACAGGGATATCCGTATGGGTTCCACAAGCGTCGGTCCTCACCGTGATGACCTGATGTTCGATTTGAACGGCGTGGATCTGAGAAGGTTCGGATCCCAGGGGCAGCAGAGGACGGCGGCTCTGTCGCTGAAACTGTCCGAGATCGAGCTGGTCATCAAGATGAAGGATGAAAATCCCATACTGTTGCTGGATGACGTATTATCCGAACTGGATGCCAGCCGTCAGAGCTATCTGATTGAAAACCTGTCAGGAATTCAGACCTTCATCACCTGTACCGGGGTGGAGGACTTCATCAGGCAGGACGGGAAAGCGAAGTCGTTTTACAGGGTGATAAACGGAGAAATTGCATAAATGCCTTGACTAGGCTATAATAGTAATGATGTCATTCTATAACCACGCCTTTTTGGCATAAGAAGTGGAATGAACCCATGCAGCAGGAGGTTACAAATGAGCAATAATTTAGAGTATAATGAGAGCCAGATACAGGTACTGGAAGGTCTCGAAGCCGTTAGAAAAAGACCGGGTATGTATATCGGCAGCACCTCATCAAGAGGCTTGCATCATTGGTATACGAGATTGTCGACAACTCAGTTGATGAAGCTTTGGCTAACCGATGCAACAGCATAGAAGTTATCATCCATAAGGATAACTCCATAAGCGTGCTTGATGACGGTTATGGGATACCTGTAGGTATCCATCCCCAAAAGGGCATACCTGCAGTGACAGTTGTTTTACCATTCTCCACGCAGGAGGAAAGTTCGGCGGTGGTGGCTACAAGGTGTCCGGAGGACTTCACGGTGTTGGTGCATCCGTTGTTAACGCACTTTCGGAGTGGCTGGAAGTTACCGTATATCAGGACAAGAAGATCCATCACCAGAGATATGAACGCGGCAAGATCGTGATTCCTCTTGAGGAGATAGGCAATACGAGAAAACACGGTACCTATGTGCATTTCAAGCCGGATCCTGAAATATTCGAAGAGCTTGTCTACGATTATGACATATTGAAGAACAGACTTCAGGAGATGGCATTTCTTACCAAAGGTCTTTATATATCCCTCGAAGACAAGAGAAAAGGTGAAGAACAAAAGAAGGAATTCCATTACGAAGGCGGAATCAATGAGTTTGTAGCCTATAGGAACCGTAACAAGGAGAAATCCTACAAGGAGATATTCTACTGTGAAGGCGAAAAGGACGATGTGTTGGTTGAGGTTGCTTTACAGCATAACGATTCCTATGTGGAGAACGTGTTTACCTTCGTCAATAATATCAATACGCCGGAAGGCGGAACGCATCTGAGCGGATTCAGGTCGAGTCTGACCAAGACACTGAATGACTATGCGAGGAAGAACAAGTTCCTTAAGGATAATGAACCCAATCTGTCCGGTGAGGATGTGAGGGAAGGCATTACAGCTGTAGTCAGCATCAAGATCGGTGAACCTCAGTTTGAAGGACAGACCAAACAAAAGCTGGGCAACAGCGAAGCGAGAGGTGCGGTTGAATCCATCCTGTCCGAGAATCTGATATATTTCCTCGAGCAGAATCCCAATGTGGCAAAACCATTCTCAACAAGTCGGTCATGGCTGCGAGGGCCAGGGCTGCAGCGAGAAAAGCAAGGGATCTGACCAGACGAAAGAATGCGTTGGAGAGCAATTCACTGCCCGGAAAACTGGCGGACTGTTCGGAAAAGGATGCCAGCAAATGTGAAATCTATATCGTCGAAGGGGATTCTGCAGGCGGTTCAGCGAAATCTGCAAGGGATCGTATGACACAGGCCATCCTTCCCTTGAGAGGTAAGATACTGAATGTAGAAAAGGCCAGACTTGACAAGATACTGGCCAACAAGGAAATCAAGGCGATGATCACCGCTTTCGGTGCGGGAATCGCTGATGATTTTGATATCGATAAACTGCGCTACCATAAGATCATCATCATGACGGATGCCGACGTGGATGGCGCCCATATCCGTACTCTGCTTTTGACCTTCTTCTATCGGTACATGCATGAGCTGGTGGAAAACGGCAATGTCTTCATTGCTCAGCCACCGCTTTACAAGGTGACGAAGAACAAGAAATCCCAATATGTCTATAACGACAAGGCTTTGGATAAGCTTCTGGAAGAGGTTGGAAGGGATGGTATCGTATTGCAGCGTTACAAGGGTCTTGGAGAGATGGATGCCGAGCAGTTGTGGGATACGACCATGAATCCGGAAGACAGGATACTGCTACAGGTGGCCATCGATGATGCCGCCGGAGCGGATGAGATTTTCACAACCCTGATGGGGGACCGAGTTGAACCGCGCCGGGAATTCATCGAATCCCATGCTAAGCATGTCAAGAATCTGGATATTTAGGAGGTAGCCGATCATGGACGAAATACAAAATGACCGCATAATATCCGTTGAACTGCAGGATGAGATGAAAAAATCCTATATCGACTATGCCATGAGTGTTATCGCATCAAGGGCATTGCCGGATGTAAGGGATGGTTTGAAACCTGTTCAACGTCGTATTTTATATTCAATGAGTGAACTGAATCTGTCACCGGACAAGCCTTACCGTAAGTCCGCCCGTATCGTCGGGGATACCATGGGTAAGTACCATCCCCACGGTGACAGTTCCATATATGAAGCCATGGTGCGTATGGCGCAGCCTTTTTCCATCAGGGAACTGCTGGTGGACGGCCATGGAAACTTCGGTTCCGTCGATGGCGACAGTGCAGCCGCCATGCGTTATACGGAAGCAAAACTCAGCAAGATCGCCATGGAGATGCTTGCCGACATCAATAAGGATACAGTAGACTACGGTCCGAACTTCGATGAATCCATGAAGCAGCCTTTGGTGATGCCGGCGAGATTCCCGAATCTGTTGGTCAACGGTACCAGCGGAATCGCTGTCGGTATGGCAACCAACATACCGCCCCACAACCTGGGTGAAGTCATTGACGGCGTAGTGAAGATCATCGACAACCATATCATCGAGGATAGGGATACGGAGATCGATGAATTGCTTGAAATCATCAAAGGTCCTGATTTTCCTACCTATGGTAAGATACTGGGCAAGACCGGCATCATGGAGGCTTACCGTACCGGTAAAGGCTCCGTCAAGGTGCGTGCGGTTACAGATATCGAACCGATGCAGGGAAACAGACAGAGGATAATCGTAACTGAACTGCCTTACCAGGTCAATAAGTCCAGATTGATTGAGAAGATTGCTGACCTTGTCAAAGAGAAGAAGATCGAGGGCATCAGTGACCTTCGTGACGAATCCGACCGTAAGGGTATGCGTGTCGTCATTGAACTGAAACGTGACGCCAATGCCAATGTGGTGCTCAACAAGCTGTACAAGCATACACAGCTGCAGGATTCCTTCGGTATGAATATGCTGTCACTGGTGAACAACGAACCGAAGGTCCTGAACCTGAAGCAGATGCTGGATTATTATCTGGATCATCAGAAGGATGTCGTCACCAGACGTACCAAGTACGATCTGAAGAAAGCCGAAGACCGTGCCATATCCTGGAAGGTCTTTTGAAAGCATTGGATTTCATCGATGAGGTCATCAAGATCATCCGTGGATCCAAGAGCACACCGGAAGCCAAGATCAATTTGATGGAACGTTTCGCCTTCTCGGAAGTCCAGGCGCAGGCCATCGTGGACATGCGTCTTCGAGCGCTGACCGGTTTGGAACGCGAGAAACTTGAAAACGAATACAAGGAGCTTCAGGAACTGATTAAGGAATTGAAGGCCATTCTTGCTGATGTGAAGCGTCTGCAGGAAGTCATCAGGGAAGAGCTGCTTGTGGTCAAGGCGAAATTCGAGAATCCACGTCGTACGGAAATCACCTACGATGAAGGGGAAATCGACATAGAGGATCTGATCAAGGAAGAGACGACGGCCATCACCATGACTCACCTTGGGTATATCAAGCGTATGCCGTTGAATACCTACCAGTCACAGCACCGTGGCGGCAAGGGCAAGAAGGGTGCGACCATTCGTGAGGATGACTTTGTAGAGAAGATCTTCATCACGTCGACGCATCATTATCTGCTGTTCTTCACTGACCAGGGCAAGGTCTACAGGATGAAGGCCTATGAGATTCCGGAAGCCAGCAGGACGGCGAGAGGTGTGGCCATTGTCAATCTGCTGCAGCTTGGTCCCGGTGAGATGATCACTGCCGTGATTCCTCTGAAGGAGTATTCCGATGACAAGTATCTGCTGATGGCGACGAGATGTGGTATGATCAAGAAGTCCAGCATCATGGAATACATCAATATCCGTGTCAGCGGTCTTCAGGCCATCAATCTTCGCGAAGAGGATACGCTGATTGAGGTAAAGCTGACCGACAGCAAACAGGAGATCCTGCTTGGAACCAGATTCGGACAGTGCATCAGGTTCAGCGAAGAGGATGTCAGAGTCATCGGACGTACCTCCATCGGAGTACGAGGCATCAATCTGAATCCGGGCGATGAAGTCATCGGCATGCAGCTGATCAGTCAGGGATCTGATATACTGGTCGTAGCTGAAAGGGGTCTTGGCAAGCGGACCAAAATGGAAGAGTTCACAGCCCAAAACCGCGGCGGCAAGGGTGTGAAGTTCTACAAGATCACTTCGAAGACCGGAAATGTCGTCGGCATGAAAGCCGTCAATGATGAAAATGAGTTGATTCTCATCACGAATGAAGGTGTCGTCATCGTCATACGCGTTCATGACATCAGTACCTTCGGCCGAGTGACATCGGGTGTGAAGCTGATGGATCTGGATGACAATATATCCATAGCAAGCATTGCGAGAGTGAAGGAAATCAGGGACGACGGAGAAGAAACTGAAGCATAAGGAAACAACAAGGAGCCATCCCGGTCAACGGGAATGGCTCCTTTTAACGATTTAGATAACAGCAGTTTGTAATACTTTGTAACCGTATTGTAACAGCTATACCCTCTTTGTTTTGTTATAATATATGTTGGAATACGTATATTTCCGGCTTGACGCCGGATTGCGTGAATACTGACAGCAATGACAAACAGATGGGAATGATTGAAATGAAGCAGATAATTAAATATGGAATGCTCTGTTCTCTGATTTTCATGATGTGTTTCAATATGCCGGCAGCAGCTGCAGGTAATGAAGATGATGAAGCGGTTAGAACCATCAACACGATGAATGAAATCAGAGCGGTTTTGACATTCCGGAGCTATCACATAATGATGCCCTCACGACAACGGCATCACTGCATAACAGGTATATGGAATTCAATGACTCATACTCGTCGATTGAGGAATCCGGCAAATTGTATTATCGTGGACGTTATCCATGGGATCGGGCATCCTACAACGGATATCCGAATGCATATGTATTCGAGGTACTGAACTGTGATGTGGCTACCTTCGCGGAAGGCTTGAATCAGCTGATAGAGAATCCCTATGCCCGCTACGGAATCATGGATCCGCTATACAGCGATCTTGGCATGCATACCTATGAGGGCTACACGACGTATCTTTTGGAGGCAGCGGACGCGACTACAGTTATGAGCTGGTTTATCCGTATGACGAGCAGGAGGATATCAGCGTCACATACGAGAACAAGTATATCATCGATCCGTATGCAGGAATCAGGAACGCACCCGATTATGTCGGTGTGCCGATTACATACAGCGTGTATTCTTCCCAGGGCAAGGTGCTCGATTTTTCAAACCTTGAGGTCAGTCTCCTGAACACCAGAACCAATGAGGAAGTGGATATCGAGGTGGAGACTTCGATGACGGACAGGAATCTTACCAATACCATAGCAATCCTTCCGCTGGAGCCATACAGTTACGGAACGACATATGAAGTGTCGATCCGCACGCTGGTGAGATTCGATAAATCGCTGACCTTTGAAGGGGAGAGTTCCTGGCATACGAGATACTTCAACTATGTAGGCAGCTTCACAACGGAGGAGACGGCAGCTTCTGCAACGACATACTCCTATGTCACCCGGACAGAATTTGTCGAGGAATTGATGAAAGCCAGCGATTATATCATCCGTGACTCACTGGAAATCATCTTTCCGGATGTGAACATCAATGCGCCGAACTACAAGTATATCTATACTGCCTATGTGAATCAGATCATCCTGGGTTACGGAGACGGGTACTACCGGCCAAATGCCAATATCAGCCGGGAGCAGGCCTACACGATCCTGGTCAGGAACTATGAAAACATGTACGGCACCATTGAGCTGAATGCTTCAGACAGATATCTGAGTTTCAGTGATAAAGCCGATATCAGCCGTTATGCTTTGGAGAATATCTACAAAGCGAAGAAGATCGGTCTTCTGAACGACAACCGATATGAATTCAAACCCGGAGTCTATATCATAACGACTGAATTCGAACAGATGATGCAAAGCTATGAACGGGTAAACAGTAAGCAACCTATTGGTAGGAGGATTTTATGATAGAGAATATGTTTGAATCCCATGATATTCGACTGGTGAACCTTTCCTTGATTGTCGAACAGGTCAGGGAGATGACGATGGAAGCCAACTATTATGTCAATGAGGATGTGAAGGAGAAGCTGAAAGGATCCCTGGATACGGAAGAATCCGAAACAGGGAGGAACATCATCGACCAGCTTCTGGAAAATGCATCCATTGCCAAAGACAGGCAGATGCCGATCTGTCAGGATACGGGTATGGCGGTTTTCTTCGTTGAAGTCGGACAGAAAGTGCATATCGTCAATGATATGAAAGACAATGAGAACATCAGGAACGGCACCTTGTCGGAAGGCATCAACGAAGGTGTCAGGAAAGGGTATCTGGATGGCTATCTCAGAAAATCCATCGTAAAGGATCCTTTTGACAGGGTGAACACGGGAGACAATACACCTGCAGTCATCCACTATGACATCGTCGAGGGCGATAAGATCACCATTCATTTTGCGCCGAAAGGATTCGGCAGCGAGAATATGAGCAAGATACATATGATCAAGCCGAGCGACGGCATTGAGGGGGCGAAGAGAGTCATCCTGGAAACCATCGATGCTGCAGGTCCGAACGCCTGCCCGCCGATGGTCGTCGGTGTCGGTATCGGCGGCAGCTTCGAAAAGGCAGCCATGCTGGCCAAGAAGGCACTGTTAAGACCGATTGACCAACCGTCAGAGATACCTTATGTCCGTGAACTCGAGGAGGAGCTACTGAAAAAGCCAATCAGCTGGGCATCGGACCCCAGGGTATGGGAGGCAGGACGACGGTGATCGGCGTCAATGTCATCACCCATCCGACCCACATTGCGGGACTTCCGGTGGCTGTCAATATCAGTTGTCACGCAACCAGACATGCGGTGAGAACCATATAGAAAGGAGGATGTATGCATGTGCATGGGAAATGCATATGATGCATGCTGCAGATTATGAAAGAATCACGACCCATTGACACTGGATAAGACCAGGAACTCAAGGCCGGCGATCAGGTGCTGATCACCGGTACGCTATATACATCAAGGGATGCGGGACACAAGCGCATGACCGATCAGATCGGTGCCGGCGAGCCGCTGCCCTTTGATATCAAGGACAGTATCATCTATTACGTCGGCCCGTCACCTGCCAAGGAAGGTGAAGTCATCGGTTCGGCAGGACCGACGACCAGCTATCGCATGGATTCGTTCACACCTGATCTGCTGGATTTAGGTTTGAAGGGGATGATCGGCAAAGGCGCAAGGAGCAAAGAGGTTGTCGCGTCCATGGTCAAGAACGGTGCGGTATATTTCGGAGCGGTAGGAGGAGCGGCTGCACTTCTTGCCAACTGCATCAAGAAGGCGGAAGTCATCGCATATGAGGATCTTGGACCGGAAGCGCTCAGGGAACTGTATGTGGAAGATTTTCCCGTCATCGTCGTCATCGATGCCTATGGCAACAATATATATGAAACCGAAAAAGAAAAGTATAGAATTTTATAAAAATAGTGTATATCACCCAATACATGATATCGAATATGTTATAATATAATGACAATGTGGAAGTAATCCATGTTGTCATTGTTTTTGTAGTACTATAATGAAACTGTTAGGAGATTAATTGTGAATCGAGAGATATTGCGTCATAAGAAAATGAATCTGTTCAGACTGATTATCCTTTTCATAGCACTCTATGTGGTGGTGATCGGACTGTTTGAGATGTCAAACCGCTGGTTGAACCTGGGAGCAGGGCTGCTGATTGCCCAGATCGTATTTTTGTATATCTATCTTATGTTTATTCTGAGGAAACAGCTCCTCTATTACGAATTTACCATCAAGGATGAACATCTGATTGTGAAGGAATACTTGTCCAAGCGGGAAAAAACCTTGCTGATCGTACCGTTCAGCCATATATTGTCCATCGAAAACCTCCAGCAGCATAAGGACCGGTACTATAACAAACGAATGAGAATCTCCATCAGAGGCATGAAAGATAGAGGCGTGCATTATATTGAATACGATGACTATGCGGACATCAGTCTATTGAAAATTCAGTGTTCTGACGAATTTATCGATGAGGTTTGTAAACACATATAGAAAACAAAAGCAGATAATATTGTAAATACTATAAAGAATTTTACAGTTTTTATTAGGATTTTGTTTTCAAATCACATATGTGATACAATATAATTGTCCATTATTTATATTTTGTACCGCTTGGTACACAATGAAAAGGGAGGTCGTTATTAATGAAAAAAGTGTTAGCCTTATTGCTGGCTAGTGTCCTCATTATGGGACTTGCAGCATGCGGACAGACGGAAGAGGAAAAAATGGAAGAAACAACAGCAGAGAAAGAGACAGAAGCCGCTGTTGAAGAAGAGACAGAAGCAGCGACAGAAGCTGAAACGGTCGATTTCAGCATCGCACTTGTTACCGATACAGGCGGAATTGACGATAAATCCTTCAACCAAGGTACTTGGGAGGGTGTTCAGAGATTTGCAGCCGATACCGGAGCCAATACTTCATTTGCACAGTCGAATTCGGATGCGGATTATATTCCGAACTTATCAACTTTTGCTGAAGAAGAATACGATTTGATTGTGGCACCGGGATTCCTTTTCAATGATTCCATCAGTGAAGTTGCTGCCAACTTCCCTGAACAGAGTTTCCTGATCATCGACTCGGTTGTAGCAGACAGGGATAATGTTGTCAGTGCGGTTTTCACCGAGCATGAAGGATCATTCCTTGTAGGTGTGGCCGCTGCAGAAGCCACTCTTGCAGCCGGCAAGGATACTGTAGGTATCATCGTCGGTGCGGATGCGGAGTTCATGTGGAAATTCGAATCCGGTTTTGAAGCTGGAGTAAAAGCAGTCAGTGAAGATATCACACTTATGGTTGACTACGTCGGCGATTTTGTCAATACAGGTGTTGCACAATCTCTGGCACAGAAGATGTATGACGGCGGAGCCTATGTCATCTATCACGCTGCAGGTAGTGCCGGTAACGGTATGATCAAAGAAGCCAAGGACCGTCGTTCAAACGGAGAAGACGTATGGGCTATCGGTGTTGACAAGGATCAATATGATGAAGGTATCTATGACGGAACCAATTCAGCGATACTGACTTCCATGTTGAAGGGTGTTGACGTCGCTGCATATACCGTTTCCGAGATGGTATACAATGATGAGTTCCCGGGCGGAGAAGTTTTGGAATTCTCACTCAAAAACGGAGGCATCGGCATTCCTGACAACAATCCGAACCTTTCAGATGAAATCGTTGCAACAGTCAATGAGTATGCGGCGAAAATTGTAGCCGGTGAAATCGTAGTTCCATTGATTCCATCACGTAAGCAATAATAACGCATTGACATAAAAACAAGACTTATGTCTTGGTTTTTATTTTTTCCTTTCGAATTATCAATTCAAATATTTCACCTCACAGAAAATCTTTTCCTTCAGCATGATTACGGTTTCCGGCACATGAAAGAGAGGGTGATTGGATGGAAGCGAATATCCAGGATATCATTCAAATTGTAACGAGCGATGCTCTTACCTATCAGCAAAAGTTATTCAACTTGGCCAACATCAGCGAACGGCTGATTTCTCCAGTTGAACTGCTGGGATATACGACAGAAGAGATGGCATACATCAACAACCAGATGATCTGTGACCTGAATGAAGGGTATGCCCTGTACCGCCCGAGATATATCGTACCGGACTATCAGGTCTTCATCGATAAGGGATGCTGTTTTCTGGATCTTGAACCCCCGACGACGCTGGATGAGTGCCTTGACGGATTGCTGATCCTGTATGCCAATGTGCCCTCCATCACATCATTCCCGGTCTTCATCGGGCATCTCGACCAACTGCTGGAACCTTTCATTACCGATGAAAAAGAAGATTTTATCAAGATCAAACGATTCCTGAATCATATCGACAAGACGGTGCCGGATTCCTTTTGTCATGCGGATATCGGTCCGTATGCAACGCGGGCAGGAAGGCTGATTCTTGAAGCGGTCATCGAGCTTGAGAACCCGACCCCGAACATGACCATGAAGTATGACAGGCAGAAAACCTCCAGAGAATTCGCAGCATTGGCGGCCAAAGCATGTCTGCAGGTATCGAAGCCGTCTTTTTCCAATGATGCATATTACCGTCAGGATGTGGGAAGTCATGCCCTGTGCAGCTGTTACAATGCCCTTCCGATGGCTGGGGGAGCATATACCCTGAGCCGACTAAGGCTTGGTACCATGGTGAAGGCTGTCGAGTCGACTGAGGAATTCCTTACCGAGCTCATACCCAAGGTTTCCGATTTGATGCTGTCGGTCATGGACAAGAGGATCAGATATATCGTGGAGGAATCCAATTTCTTTGAATCCAGTTTCCTGGCCAGGGAAGGATTCATCGACAGGAAGAATTTCACTGCTATGTTTGCCATCGTCGGTCTGGCGGATGCCGTCAATCATCTGCTCAAGCTTGAAGGTATCAATGAAACCTTCGGCAAATCCGGAAGGGGAGATGAAATCGGCCATCAGATCATGGAAGCGGTGCAGCGAAGGGTCGACCGGCACGAGGGTGTGTATTCAGACAGGACCGGCGGTAGATATCTCCTTCATGCCCAGGTAGGGGCGACGCTGCATGATGAGGACATGAACAATACCCCTGCCCACCGGATCAAGGTCGGACAGGAACCGTCATTGATCGAGCATCTGAAGCAGTCGGCGTCCTATCATCAGTATTTTCCATCGGGTACCGGGGACCTGTTCGCTTTTGACCAGACCTATCTTGACCATCCTGATGCGGTCCTGGATATCATCGAAGGAGCCTTCGACAGCGGATTCCGCTATATCACCACCTATCTGAAGAATTCCGACCTGATACGTGTGACAGGCTACCTGGTCAAGAAAAGCGAAGTGGAAAAGGCGAGAAAGGGCGAAGCTGTGCTGAGGGACACCACATGGTTCGGACTTGGCATGGATGACGAGGCCGATGTTTTGACCGGCTGATGAGGCATTGACATGAAGCTGCCTGTACATCGAATCATCCCTTTTTCCAATGTGGAAGGCATCGGTAACAGAACAGCCATTTTCGTCCAGGGATGCAATGTGAACTGTCTGTATTGCCATAACTCAGAACTCATCCCTATGGACTGGTCCGTCTGTACCAGTTATACGGTCGGAGAACTGTTTGAGAAAGTGAAAGAAAATATGCCCTTCATTCGCGGCATAACCGTATCCGGCGGTGAACCGACGTTATACCATGGATTCTTGACGGCTTTCTTTGATCAGGTGCATCAGCTGGGACTGACCTGTTACGTGGATACGAACGGTTTTTTTGACCGGGAGAAGATTTCCGACCTGATTGCATCGACAGACAAGTTTCTGTTCGATATCAAAGGGATGGGTGAAGGACTGGAACGTCTTTGTTTCTCAAATACTTTGATTGAAGGTGTAAAAAATGGTAATATTAATAGTAGGGAAATAATCGTAGAGAAGACCAATCTTGAGAATCTTAAGTATCTGTTGTCTCTGGATAAGGTGGAAGAAGTGAGACTGGTCTATGTCAAAGGTTTCTATGATGAAGAGGAAGTCATTGAAGCCATTTCCGGCTGCCTGAAAGAGTATCCCGATGTCCCTTTGAAAATCATTCGTGCCCATGTCAGGGGACTGCCGAAGGAACGTATACACTTACTGAAGCATCATATACCATCGAAGCCCGATGTCGAGCAACTTAAGAGTCTGGCTCATTCTAAAGGTATTCAGCTGATAAATCATATTTTATAAGGAGAGATGTTATGGAATACGTAATTGAGATGCTTGGCATTACCAAAGAGTTCCCGGGTATCAAAGCAAACGATGATGTAACATTACGCGTCAGACAAGGCGAGATCCATGCATTGCTCGGTGAAAACGGAGCGGGTAAATCGACGCTGATGAGTGTCTTGTTCGGGTTGTATCAGCCGGAAAAAGGCATTATTAAAGTGCGCGGAAAGGAAGTGGCCATTGCCAATCCGAATATTGCCAACGAGCATGGAATAGGAATGGTGCATCAGCACTTCAAGCTGGTTGAGAATTATACCGTTACAGAGAATATCATCTTGGGTATGGAACCGAAAAAATCGTTCGGACGGGTCGATATCAAATCGGCTGCCAACAAGGTGAAGGAAATCAGTGAAAGATACGGGTTGAGCGTCGACCCCTATGCGAAAATCGAGGATATCACCGTCGGAATGCAGCAGCGTGTTGAGATTCTCAAGATGCTTTATCGTAATGCTGAAATCCTGATCTTTGACGAACCGACGGCTGTATTGACACCACAGGAAATCCGTGAGCTCATGAAGATCATGAAGGAACTGGTCAATGAAGGCAAATCGGTCATCCTGATCACCCATAAACTGAAGGAAATCAAGGAAGTGTCTGACCGATGCACTGTCCTTCGTAAGGGACGTTATATCGGTACTGTCGATGTAGCAACGACAACAGAAGAGCAGATGGCAGAGATGATGGTCGGTCGTGAGGTCAGTTTCAAGGTGGATAAGGAAGCGGCATCACCTACGGATGTGGTCCTCTCGGTCAAGAATATCAACGCCATCAATAACCGTAGGCTGCCGGCAGTCAAGAACCTCTCGTTGGAGGTCAAGCGCGGTGAGATCATGTGTGTTGCAGGCATCGACGGCAACGGACAGACGGAACTCATCGAAGCCATTACCGGGCTTCGCAAGCTCGAGAGCGGTGACATCTATCTCAACGGTAAACATTTGGAGAAACTGTCCATTCGTCAGCGTACGATGGAAGGTGTCGGGCATATACCGGAAGACCGGCATAAACACGGACTGGTGCTGGATTTCTCATTGGAAGAGAATATCGCGCTGCAAACATACTTTGAACAACCGTTATCCGACAAGGGCATCATCAACTTCGGCGAACGCCGCAAGCTGTCGGACCGCCTGATTGAAGAGTTCGATGTGCGTTCAGGTCAGGGCAGCAATACCAAGGCGAGAAGCATGTCAGGCGGCAACCAGCAGAAGGCCATCATTGCCAGGGAAATGGACAGGTCTCCGGAGCTGCTCATCGCTGCTCAGCCTACCCGCGGTCTTGATGTCGGTGCCATCGAATACATCCACAAGAGGATTGTTGAGGAGCGTGACAAAGGCAAGGGTGTATTGCTGATGTCCCTTGAGATGGAAGAGGTATTGAATCTGTCCGATAGGATTGCTGTCATCTATGAAGGGGAGATCGTTGGAATCGTCAAAGCAGATCAAACCGATGAAAATGAGCTGGGTCTCATGATGGCAGGTTCGAAGAAAGGAACGGTGAGTTAGATGCGTGGATTTAGAAGTTTTCTTGCGGATGAAAAAAAATCATAAGTTCTTGATTCCAATCATTGCTGTTCTGCTTGGATTCCTTCTTGGAACGGTGATTATGATAGCTACAGGTGAAAAGCCATCAGCTTTGTACAAATCCATCCTGCAGGCTGTTGCAGGCGTTAACATCGATAAGATAGGTACAGGTAAACGGATATTTACAATCAGAAAAGTCGGAGAGTACTTTGTCTATGTCATGCCGATTGTCCTGACTGGTTTGTCGGTTGCCTTTGCATTCAGAACAGGACTGTTCAATATCGGAGCTGAAGGCCAGTTGCTGATGGGAGCATATGGTGCAGCGTTTTTAGGTATTCAGCTGGACCTTCCGAAAGTACTGCTGATACCGATTGTTGTACTTGGCGGAGCTTTCCTTGGAGCGGTCTGGGGATTCATTCCCGGATATCTGAAAGCCCGGTTCAATGTCCATGAGGTTGTCGTAACCATCATGCTGAATTATACGGCACTGCATCTGACCAATTACCTTTTGAAGAAGATACCAGGTTCGGATACGATAAAAACGGTGAAGCTGAATGAAAACGCATTCCTTGGAAGTGAATTCCTGAAGCGGATTACAGGCAATTCCAGACTGAATTACGGTTTCATCATCATAATCCTCGCCGTCTTCATCTTCTGGTTCATCATCAACAAGACGACCTTCGGTTATGAACTTAAAGCGGTGGGATACAATCCGTTTTCCGCTAAGTATGCAGGGATGAAGGTTGAGAGGAATGCTGCGCTGTCCATGGCGATTTCAGGGGCCTTTTCCGGTTTGGCCGGCGTTGTTCTCGTTGCCGGTACCTTTGGTTACGGACGCGTGCTTCCTGGTTTTGAAGGTTATGGTTTTGACGGTATCGCTGTGGCCCTTATCGGAGGCACGACAGCTGTCGGGTCACTGCTCAGCGGTTTCCTATTGGGGGCTCTCAAAGCGGCTCAGCCGATCATGCAGGGACAGGGAGTACCCAAATCCATCACCATCATCATAGCCGCATCCATCATTGTTTTTGTTGCGACACAAAAAGGTATGTCCCACTTGCTGAAGAGACTGAAGGAGGCGAAATAATATGTCAGATACCATCTATTCAATCATTACTTCAACGCTGATCTATTCGACTCCTATCATCATAGCTGCCATAGGCGGATTGTTCTCTGAGCGTTCCGGGGTTGTCAACATCGCTCTTGAAGGTTTGATGATGATCGGTGGATTCGCTTCCGCTGCAAGCATCCTGTATTTTGAAGCTTTCACCGACCTGGCACCTTGGCTGGCACTGTTGGTCGGTATACTGGCCGGGATCTTTGTATCAATCCTTCATGCCTATCTGAGTGTCAATCTCGGTGCCGACCAGGTCATCTCGGGTACGGCCATCAATATTTTTGCGGGTGGTATTACGATATACCTGGCGTTTATCATTTTCCAACAGGAAAGGACGAATACGTTCCAACGTGGTTTCATCAAGACAACTTATCCGGGGCTCAGCGAGATTCCGGTTATTGGAGATATCTTTTTCAGCAGGATTTACCCGACGGTTTTCGTTGCTCTGATTCTGGTCGTTGTCTCATGGTATATCCTATATAAGACCACTTTCGGTCTTCGGCTGAGAGCGACCGGTGAGCATCCCCAAGCTGTAGACAGTATGGGTATCAGCGTCTATAAGATGCGTTATATCGGTGTGCTTGCTTCCGGTGGATTTGCCGGTCTTGCGGGCGGTATCATGGTTCTCACCCAGAATACACAGTATACCGAAGCAAGTGTCCACGGTACAGGATTCATCGCCCTGGCTGCTTTGATCTTCGGTAAATGGAGGCCGGCGGGATTGCTTGGCGCCAGTTTATTCTTCGGATTCTCTCAGATTCTAAGCCTCTATTCCGATACCATTTCAGAACAGACGGGCGTTGAGTTAATCGGTAATCTTCCATTTGAATTCTACTATGCGCTGCCTTATGTTCTCACAGTCATTGCACTGGTGATCTTCAGCGGACGGTCTGTCGGACCGAAAGCAGCCGGTGAGCCTTATGATAAGGGCAAGAGATAGACGGGTCGAATGTCTGATTGAGTATTGAATGCCATTGATTCTGCATTGTGAATAGGATAAAACGAACAGGATTTTTCTGATGTTATGAAAAATCCTGTTTTTTTTCTTTGTGTCTATCAAGTGTCTTCCGGCCGAATATTACTACATATAGGTGATTGATAAGGCGTAAAGTCTATATATGGTAGTGAACAAATATTGAGAATAACCAATGAATATTCGAGGATGAAAAAGTGTGAAAAACATTGATGAAAGTGGTTGACATTGTATAGAAGCTTTAGTATAATGATTTTTGCGCTGAAAGACAGCGTATGAATATCGCAGTAGTGATTCAGCATGGAGAAGTACTCAAGTGGCTGAAGAGGTGCCCCTGCTAAGGGTATAGGTCGTTAATAGCGGCGCGAGGGTTCAAATCCCTCCTTCTCCGGTTAACGAATGAAAAAGTTTGAAAAAGTTTTGAAAAGTAGTTGACAAACGAAAAGAAACTTGATATACTATCATTCGTTGCTTAACAAGACAGCAACACACGAGATGAGCGAAAAGCCTTGATTTACTAAGGTTTGAGCGATTTTCAAAAAGAGATTTCCGGGATATTGACACCAGGTTTTAACAGATGGGAATCACTGAAAA
>LQAG01000008.1_pt1 | contig 160398 bp, 196 predicted proteins | sample 1535801 | NCBI WGS metagenome assembly LQAG01 (sample SAMN04331584, study PRJNA305678) | bioreactor metagenome | isolation source: bioreactor_3 inoculated with Wadden Sea sediment 1st replicate of a... | place: Germany:Bremen
GTATCTCTAACGTTCACAGCGGGGGTCAGCCCCCGCATGAAATATATGGAAATGTTCACACTTTGTTCATGGGGTCTGACCCCATGAACGATTAAAATGATACCTACTTTTACCCCCTTATATAAAATAGCAGCAGCGGCTTGTTGAATTTATTCGGCAAGCCGCTGCTGCTATTGTGATAAATAGTATAGCTTATGAAAAGGCCACAATAAAGTAGCATTAATCATTGACAAAATTGACCAGAAGTAATATACTGAATATATTCAGTGAATGTATACGGTGAAAGTTGAGAGCGTAATCTGAATTAGGAATTGTTGAACTGAAGTATATTGAACAGGGAGGAACGAAAATGTCGGAAGCAAAAGTGTTTATTGAAGAACTTGTAGGGCGCGCAAAGAAAGCTCAGAAGATTGCAGAAGGTTTTACGCAGGAACAGGTAGATGAATTGGTAGCTGCTATTGCATGGTCCGTTTCCAACGAGGAGACTGCAAGGTGATTGCGGATATGGCAGTAACTGAATCACGACTCGGTAATTATCAGGGAAAATATGTGAAGATCACGAAGAAGGTCAGGGGTGTCCTGCGAGACATGAAGGATGAGAAGTCCGTAGGCATCATCGAGGAAGATGATGAAAAGGGGTTGATCAAATTCGCGAAACCGGTTGGAGTAATCGGTGCGTTGGTTCCGACAACAAATCCGGAAGCGACACCGGTCATCAAGGCCATGAATGCCATCAAGGGACGGAATGCCATTATATTTGCACCTCATCCAAGATCGAAGAATACCAATACGTTCATCGTCAATAAGATGAGGGAAGCACTGGCCAAGTACGGAGCGCCGGAAGATCTTTTGATTGCCATCGAAGAGCCAACCCTTGACAGCAGCAGCGAACTGATGAAGCAGGCGGACCTTGTTGTTGCAACCGGTGGTGCAGGCATGGTGAAGGCTGCATACTCATCGGGAACTCCAGCATATGGTGTCGGTGCAGGGAATGCGGTTGTCATCGTTGATGAAACTGCGGATATCGATGATGCGGCACATAAGATCATGTTGAGCAAGACTTTCGACTACGCAACCAGCTGTTCTTCAGAGAACGCGTTGGTCATCGTTGACAGCGTCTATGACCAGTTGACTGAAAAACTTCAAGCTGAAGGTGGATATCTTGTCAATGCGGATGAAAAGAATGCGCTTATGAACACGATGTGGCATGACGGTCACCTGTCAAGGGATATCGTAGCACAGCCGGCAGCGAAGATCGCTAAACTTGCCGGTATTACAGTACCGGAAGAGAAGAGCTTCCTCATGGTTGAAGAAACAGGGATCGGAGCCGAGTCACCGTTCTCCGGTGAGAAGATGTCCGTAGTGGTAACCATCTACAAAGCTAAGGACTTTAATGACGCCGTTGATCTTGTCAACGAGATTACCGGATATCAGGGTACAGGTCATTCCTGTGGCATTCATACGACCATGGATGAGAGAATCAATGAGGTGGGCAACCGTGTCAACGTCAGTAGAATCATGGTTAGACAACCTCAGTGCTACGGTAACAGCGGCAACTGGGACAATGGCATGCCGTTTACCATGACTTTGGGCTGCGGTACCTGGGGCGGGAATATCGCATCAGAGAATGTCACCTGGAAACACTTCATCAATGTGACATGGGCGTCCAAGCCGATCGAGCCGATAATTCCATCCGATGAGGAACTTTTCGGCCACGTGATGAATGGATAACTGAAGGGTCAATACGATGAAGAAGATAATGGTTTGTGACGATGACGCAATAATCGCTGAAGTAATCGGAAGCTTTCTCGAGACACTGGGTTATGATGCACATGTGATGTCAGATAGCAGAATAGCACTATCGAGAATACCTGCAAAGTGTTGCTGATTGGTGTAATGATATGGATATATGAGAAAACACCTCTTGTAGCTTGATACGTTAGCTACAAGAGGTGTTTTTTCAAAATTCTCTTCGAGATTTACCGGTTACTTTCTTGAAAATTTTGCTGAAATAATTCGAATCATGGTGTGTTCATTTTTCGGGTTATATGGAGTATAATCGTGTTAGAGGGGTTTGATGACTCATTGACTTTCGACTTGATTATTTCAGTATATACTGAGTACTACCATGCAGGGAGACATATTGAATGGAGGTGTCATATGGAAGTTATATATTTTGCGGGCGGTTGTCTTTGGGGTGTACAGGCATTCATCAAAACATTACCTGGCGTAAAGTCCACAGAGGCAGGAAGAGCAAATGGCTGTACAAATACAATTGAAGGTGACTATGATGGATATGCTGAATGTGTTAAGACCGAATTTGATCCTAATGTTGTGACAGTCGAACAGTTAATGGATTATTTCTTTGAAATCATTGATCCATACAGTTTGAACAAGCAGGGAGAAGATGTCGGCAAAAATACCGGACTGGTGTATTTAGCATTAACCCAAAACATCTGGAACGGGCAAAAGCATATATTGGTAGAAGAAAAGACAGTAACAGAATTGTCGTAGAAGTATTGCCGCTTACAAACTATGTAAGAAGTGCCGAGGAGCATCAAGACAGATTGGATAGATGTCCAAATGATTACTGCCATATTCCCAGAGAGATTCTGAACAAATATAAGAATTCCAGTGACTGGAGATGAGCAAACTCGTTCTGAGATATTTCGGAGTGGGTTCGGTGAACGATATCATAATGAACTGATTAAAGGAATATGACATTTCAGATTGGAGACACCCGATAAGGATTAGGAATGGAGGAGTATTATGAATGTATTGGTACTGGGAGCTACTGGAAAGACCGGTAGATGGGTGGTTCGGCATTTGCTTGGCAAAGGGATAAGTGTAAAGGCGATCGTTCGGTCCAGTACGAGGTTCGAGAGCATTGTTCAGCCGAATGATCTTTTGATGGTGATCGAAGGTCCATCCTTGATATGACCCAGGATGAACTCGGATCGCACATGAAGGACTGTGATGGTGTAGTTTCCTGCCTTGGCCATAATCTGACGATGAAAGGCATATTCGGTCCTCCTTTTAAGCTTTGCACTCAGGCCATTACCAAGGCATGTGAAGCTGCAAGAGAGGTTCAGGGATCGAAGAAGATGAAAGTGATCCTTATGAATACGACTGGGAATAGGAATAAGGATTTGGATGAGAAAGTGTCCTTTGCCCATAAGGTTGTTCTTGGTATCTTGAGAGCATTGATACCACCTCAGAGAGATAATGAGAGTGCTGCAGAATATCTGAGAACAAGTGTTGGTCAGAAAGATGAGCATATATCTTGGGTTGCAGTTAGACCGATGGCTTGTCGATGATGATCAGTGACGGATTATTCCATCCATCCATCGCCATTGAGGGATCCGATATTTGACGCTGGGAAAACCAGTAGGATCAACGTGGCACATTTCATGGCTGAGCTGATAACGGATGAAGCGTTATGGATACAGTGGGATGGGCAGATGCCTGTCATCTATAATAGATGAAATGATGAGTTTCATGTCAGTAGCCTATAGGATACTCATGTGTAACCACTTACCACATCGTTGTGGTAGGTGGTTTTTGTGTTTGCATAATTATTATCTGATATAATGGTAATATGAGTTAGGATTTTATAATAATAATAGATGAAGAAACCCACTGGGATATTGTATTGGAGGAAAAATATGCGTGGAAAACTACAGACTTTTGCCGGGTCCATGATGATTCCGATCATCCTTCTTGTCCTTGTCGGATTCTATGTCAGCATAGCGATGTCCTTCACGGGATACATATTGGAGGAGGGTTCGATACTCTACAATATTTTCACAGTCTTGGCAAGCATCGGATCCATGATCATGAGATATCTGCCCTTCTGGTTTGCTGTTGGAATTGCCTTCGGACTGGCCAATAAGGAAAAGGGCTGGGCGGCATTTTCCGGATTGATCATGTTCATGTGTTTCAATACGGTGATCGGAACCTATGCGGGCACACAGGGATGGAATGCTGAAACGACTTCGGTCGGTCATCTGGTGGGCAACCTGGGCTGGTCGGTTGAAGAGGCAGGCAACTTCAACGCCTTATGGCGAGAGCTTGCAGGCATGTTCACATTTGACATGGGCATCTTCAGCGGGATTTTATCCGGAATCATCACATCTTTGATTCACAACAAATGGTACAGCAAAGCATTGCCGAATGTATTTGCCTTTTCGGAGGCACGAAATTCGTGGTCATTCTGATCACCTTGTTTTCCATTCCTCTTGGTATTGCGACCTATTATCTCTGGCCTTTCTTTGCCGGCGGACTGCAGGCGATGACTAAGCTGATCACAACATCCGACCTATACGGGACCTTCCTGTTTGGTGCGATGGATAAGGCATTGCTGCCTTTCGGTCTGCACCATCTGTTGGCATTCCCAATCGAATACACACGTATCGGCGGCATCAGGGAGATTAATGGCGTCGTCTATGAAGGTGTAAGGAATATCATGGTGGGTCAGGCGGGTTCCCTGGAGGAAACAGGATATATTGTCCGAAACTTCACGACCGGGAGAATACTGTTCCAGTTCGGAGGACTGCCGGGTGCGGCCTTCGCCATCCATGCCACTGCAAAACCCGAAAACAGGAAAATGGTTGCATCCATCGTCATACCTGCGGCTTTGACAGTTATGTTCGTTGGCATATCGGAACCCATTGAATACACCTTCCTGTTCGTCAATCCATTGCTGTATTACCTGATTCATGTGCCGCTGTCAGGCCTTGCCTATGTATTGGCTGAAATCACCAATGTATCCATCAACGGACACGCACTGTTCTTCATGATTCCCAACCTGTTCCAACTGCATAAAGTGCATGCGGTGTCGCTTCTGGTGCTGGTTCCGGCGTATTTTGCAGCATACTACTATTTGTTCAGGTGGGCGATTCTCAAATGGGATATTGCAACACCCGGCAGAGGTGGAAGAGAAATCAGGTTTTACTCCAAGAAGGAATACCGGGATAGAAAAGATGGCATAAAGAAAGAAGGCACAAAGAAAGAAAATATGATGCGGGAGAGTGCAGAGCAAGTGGGCGACTCACTCACGCTTGCACAAAGGATCGTTGATAATCTGGGTGGTGCAGACAACATAGAAAGCCTTTCGAATTGTGCGACAAGACTTCGTATTACGCTGGTGGAGCATAGTAAAAGAGCGGATAATTCGGTATGGACGCGGTCGTTGAATGCGAAAGGAGTTGTCGGAGACGGAAATGTGATTCAGATCATATACGGTCCTGAGGTGGTGACCCTGGCATTGGAAATCAAAGAAATTTTGGGAATGGATTAGAGGGTGGTTATGAACAGGTATTTGAGGTCGCTGCAATCTGAATTGAAAGAGGATCTCCGTCAGTTGATCGCCATCAAGACGGTCTATGACAAAAAGTCCATAAGCGGCCATGCGCCCTTTGGCAAAGGCATTCGGGAAGGCTTTGACTTCATATTGGAAAGAGCGATAGAAGAAGGCTTGGATGTCAAAGACGTTGAAGGTTATGGCATGCATGTCGAATATGGTGAGGGCGATGAGCTGGTCGGTCTGCTGTGCCATATGGACACTGTTGGTGTCTATGAACCGGATCAGTGGCTTTCAGAACCTTTTGCCCTGCTGGAAAAAGACGGTATATGGTATGGCAGGGGTGTTAACGACAACAAAGGTCCCTTGATGGGCTGCCTGTACCTTCTGATAGCCTTGAAGCGGCTGGGGGTAAGGACATCCAAGCGCATACGGCTGATCATCGGCGGTGCAGAAGAAACGACATGGGAAGGTATACGTAAGTATTTTCTGTTTGAGGAGATGCCGTCAGTCGGTATCTCACCGGACGGCAACTTTCCGATCGTCCACTGCGAGAAAGGGATTCGTTTCTATACGGTGACCGGTCATGAGATCAGCAAGACCGTCGAGTGGATCCGTTCGAAGAGAGATAGAAGCATGGTCTGTGACCATATCGAAGTGATGATGAGCAATGCACCTGAATCATTGAAGTTTTCGGGTCAGCGTGCACCTTCAAGGCACCCGGACAGAGGCATCAATGCCATCAGCAAAATGGCCGGGGAAATGGAAGGCATGATGCATTTGGAGATCATATCCTGCATCCGGGAGCATTTTGACAGGCCATGGAATGAAGCAGGCATCACCTGCAATTTGAGCAGCCTGAACTATGAAGGGGATACCTGGTCGTTGGAATTCGACGTAAGGTGGTCGAGGGTTATGATGAAAAGATGATCGATGAGCGCGTAAGAAACATATTCGGTGATCTCGGAGACATTCATGTTTCGGACAAGAGCAAACCACTGCATTATGTCGAACCAAATGATCCGTTGATCACACAGCTGAAAGAGGCATACCATGACGTTATCGGTGAAGAAGCCGGATTGCTGGTCAAGGGTGGAGCCAGTTATGCCAGGGCGCTGAAGAAGGGTGTGGCTTTCGGGCCGTGTTTTGAAGGAGAAGAATCCAACGCCCATCAACCCAATGAGCAACAGTCGATTGAGAGTCTGTTTCGTGCATTGGAGACTTACCTGGTTTTCCTGGAGAAATGTGAGGCGATTTATGAAGCTTAAAATCATGCAGATCATAAAACTGCTTTTATCAAGTACAGAGATCATGACGATCAATCAGATCGCTGAAGCGATCGGGGTGTCCAATAAAACGATACGGAATTATTTCCAGTCGGTTGAACAGATCTTGAAGGACCATCATCTGGAGCTGGTCAAGAAGTCGGGTGTTGGTGTCTATATTGTCGGAGAGGAGAACGACAAGCTGGCTATGCTGACTGACATCAAGAATTATCGGGATGATAATAGGCAGTTTTCATCCAGCGACAGGCAACTGTACATGTTGAACCAGCTACTCACCGGGCCGAAAATGGCCACCATTTCCGGCTTCGAAGACGAGCTCTATATCAGCCGGCCCTCAGTTTACAAGGACCTTGAAAAGGTCAGGCAGTGGCTGGAGAAAAGGGATATCAAGCTGATCCACGAACCGAGAAAAGGTCTTTATATCAAGGCTGGAGAGAAGCGAATCAGAAAAAGCCTTTTTGATCTTTTTATCATGAGCAATGAGCATGATGAGATCATTGATCTCGTTGAGTCGAGGGATGGAAGCTACAACTACTATTCCTATGACCAAAAAGAGGATATTCTCTATGTGGATTTCGATACGGTACAGGACATCATAAAATCCTTTGAGAAAGCGCTGAATATCATTTTCACGGCGAATGGATTGGCGAGGCTGACCATCAAGTACTGCATTGCCATCAACCGGATGATTGACGGGCATTTTGTCACCATGCGGCCTCATACGATTGACCAGCTGAAGAAACTGGAAAGGTATGCGACGATGCTCGAGATGGCCAATATCATATCTGAACGGTTCAATATCACTTTTACGGAAGAAGAAATCTGCTATCTGTTCGGCATCACCTTGGGGACCAAAACCCATTACGACCAGAAGAATCTGCAGCTGAATGAAGAAGTCATGGCAATCAACAAGATCATAGCTCAGGAGATCGTGGAAAACACCAAGAGGAACTTCGAAATTGTGGAAGAGGAATCCTTCTTCAACGGATTGCTGCATCATTTGAAAACCGTTGCCCATAAGATCAATTACGGGTTTGACTTCCACAACGAGTTTCTTGAGGAGATCCAGACAAACTACCCGGAAGCCTATGCCATCGCATTGAAATCCAGAAGAGTTTTCGATTATTTTTCAGCATCAGTATTCCCATCGATGAAGTCGGTTTCATTGCACTGCATATCGCATCCGCAATAGAGCGGAGCAAGAGACCCCTGAGTTTATGTGTGATTTACAGCAACAGTTACAGTGAGATCAAATTGATGCTTGAATTCCTGAACAACAGGTACCGTCAGATTGACATCAAGAAGGTGATACCGGTATCGCTTTATCAGGAGTCATTGTTTGATGAGTTTGATCTGGTCATTTCAACGGAGCCGATTGCAAATGCGAACGAGAAGAAGCTGGTGATTCTACCCAGCATTCTGATTCACAAAGACATGAACAAGTTCACTTCGCTGCTGAACAAGATATATGAGGAGCATAACAGAGAGCTGCTGACAAGACGGGAAGAATAGACTGACAACAAGATTAGGGCCAGGATTACGGGCTTCACCGTAATCCTGGCTTTTTTGCGTCTATTCCTATGTAACTTTTTGCCACAAGATTGAGTAAGTATCTTGTTTTGATGCATCATCAGCAAAATGATAAGCTTTTGGAGTGGCAGGAGCCACCTGATGCACAGAAGCGATTGAAAGAGAGGTAGAACATGAAATTCAATTTTTTGATGCCGACAAAACTTCATTTTGGAAGTGGGGAACTCAACAATATCGGAAATATCATAAAGCCTTACGGTAACAGATGTTTTATGGTGACAACTGAAAATTTGAGTCCTCTGGATACATTGTTCGAGAGAATAAAAACACTCTTGAACAAAAGTGATATCGAGGTTTTTCACTTTGACCGGGTCATCCCGAATCCGACAGTGGATATCATCGAACGAGGGGTTGAAGCGATCAACGCATTCGGAGGCGATGTTGTATTAGCCGTCGGTGGAGGATCCAGCATTGACACAGCGAAGACGATTGCGCTGCTAAGGGATCAGGAATCCATCAATTGGCCAAATATCTTCAGCACATACTGTGATCCGTTTGGTGCGTATCCGTCACTATCGGATAATCAGACGCCTTTGATATCCGTGCCGACAACTGCCGGAACAGGTTCCGAAGTCACACAGGCGGCGGTCATATCCATGGGAGAAGACAAGAACACCATATTCCATCCGGATAACAATTCCAAGGAAGCCATATTGGATCCGGAGCTGCTGCTGACACTGCCGAACCGGCTGACGGCTGCAACTGGATTCGATAGTTTCAGTCATGCATTTGAAAGTTACATCAATGAAAAAGCATCGCCAATGAGTGAAATGCTCTCTTTGAAGGCGATGGGAATTGTTGTCGATACCCTGCCGAAGGCGCTGCAGGATCCGAAAAACATACTGCACAGGGAACAGTTGATGTATGCCCAGACTTTGGCAGGAGCAGCGTTGGCTAATGCAGGCGCCAGTGCGCCCCATCCATTGAGTGAAATCATCGGAGGAATCACCCATATCAGTCACGGGGAAGCTTTGGCTTTGGTATTTCCGGAATTCATCAATGGATTCATAGACGGGAATGTAACAAAATTCGCTCGGGTTGCCAGGATTTTCAACAGTGACTATATCGATCTGGATGACCAGGAAGCTGCCATGCACCTTTCCGCTGAAGTGAAGAGTTTTCTTGAGGAGATTGATTTGTATAAGACATCAAATGACTACAGCATTACGGATGAACAGTATGACAGCATATATCATTCACCCATCTTGGGATTTCTGCCTTTCGGAAGCAAGGAGCTGCTGCAGGAGATACTGCAACATGCATTGAAAGAGAGAACCGGAATCTTGTGTAACCCCTTACCACATTGAAGTGGCAATTAGTTGTGATGATTGCTGATGGAGACCTTGATATAATGTAACCATAAACAAGATTACGTAATCGGGGTTGGTAAAAGAAACATTATAAACTTTTGGTATTGTATTGGAGGAAAACAAATTATGCGTGAAAATGTACGTGAAAAATTGCAAACGTTCGCCGGATCAATGATGGTTCCAATCATCCTTCTTGTCATTGTCGGTTTCTATGTCAGTATCGCCATGTCGTTCACAGGCTACATCCTGACAGAAGGAACAATTCTACACAGCTTGTTCTCGGTCATCGCCAGTATCGGGTTCATGATCATGAGATATCTGCCGTTTTGGTTTGCGGTAGGAATTGCATTCGGTTTAGCCAAGCATGAAAAGGGCTGGGCAGCATTCTCGGGATTGATCATGTTCATGTGTTTCAACACAGTGATCGGAACTTATGCGGGCACTCAAGGATGGAATGCGGATACCACATCGGTTGCACATCTGGTTGACAATCTGGGATGGTCCATGGAGAAGGCAGGCAACTTCAATTCCCTGTGGAAAGACCTGGCAGGCATGTTCACTTTTGATATGGGTATTTTCAGCGGTATCCTCACAGGTATCATCACCGCCATTATTCATAATAAATGGTACAAGAAATCGTTGCCGACCGTATTCGCATTTTTCGGCGGTACAAAATTCGTAGTCATCATGATCACATTGATTTCAGTGCCTTTGGGCATTGCGGCATATTACATATGGCCGGTATTGGCTGCCGGATTGCAGGCGACAACAAAGATGATCACATCATCCGGCCTGTTTGGAACTTATATGTTCGGTGCAATGGATAAGGCTTTGCTGCCATTCGGTCTGCATCACCTGCTTGCATTCCCGATCGAGTATACCCGTGTGGGTGGTGTCATGGAAATCGGTGGAGTCGTATATGAAGGTGTACGAAACATCATCGTAGGACAAGCGGGTGCTTTGGAAGAAACCGGATATATCGTCAGGAACTTTACAACAGGAAGAATCCTCTTCCAATTCGGCGGATTGCCGGGTGCGGCTTTCGCGATGTATGCAACTGCAAAACCTGAAAACAAGAAGAAGGTCGCTTCAATTGTCATTCCTGCAGCTCTGACAGTCATGTTCGTAGGAATCTCAGAACCGATAGAATACACGTTCCTGTTCGTTAATCCGCTGATGTACTACTTGATTCATGTACCACTGTCAGGATTGGCATATGTATTGGCGGAAGCTACGCAAGTATCCATCAATGGACATGCGTTGTTCTTCATGATACCGAACCTGTTCCAACCGCAAAAGGTACATGCGATGTCACTGTTCCTGCTTGTGCCGGCATACTTTGCAGCTTACTTCTACGCTTTCAAATGGGCGATACTCAAGTGGGATATTGCGACACCGGGTAGAGGCGGAGCAGAAGTCAGGTTCAACACAAAGCAAGAGTACAAAGAGAAAAAAGAAGGCGTTCTGCCGTCACTGGCGCATAACATCATCGAGCATCTGGGTGGCGCAGACAACATCGACAATGTAACGAACTGTGCGACAAGACTTCGCGTCACTTTGGTGGACCACAGCAAACGTTCTGATAACTCGGTTTGGATGGATTCATTGAAGGCAAAAGGTGTCGTCGGCAAGGGCAACTCGATCCAGATCATTTATGGTCCCGAGGTAATCACTTTGGCGGCCGAGGTTAAAGAATTATTGGGTACCAATTAATATAAGAAGACGGTTTATAAATAATAATAATAAGGATTGAATAATAGGAGGTTCAACATGAAACATATCAAGATTGCCGCAGGACTGGCGCATGTGAATTACGGAAATATTGCAGGAGTAGTCAAAGAAGCATTGGATGCCGGAGTGGATTATGTCCATTCCGATGCAGCGGATATGAATGACCTGAAAAACATGCAATTGATGGGTGGCCATCAGATTATTGAAGGAATCAGACCGATTACCGACAAAATGATCGAATGCCATTTTTATACGGATACCTGCGATAGACTGTTTATAGAAAAGATTGCCAAAGCCGGAGCGAACATGTTGGTTCTGCCTGCTGAGAAATTCATTGGCGCGCCACTTGCATACATTGTTAATTATTGCAGAGAGTTCGGTTTGAAAATCGGTTTGACTGTTGGATGTTATACACCACTTTCATTTGTTGAAGAATCCATCTATGACATCGACAGATTACACGTTGTTGTTCATGGGGTTGACGAGACAGACGGTCAGGAAAACTGGGGATGGAGAAAGTCCGTTCCGGATTTGGTGAAGCGGGCACGCAAGCTGATCGACGAAAAGAATCCAACATGTGAATTGGCAATCGATGGCGGTCTGAGATACGACAACATGGAACCCCTCATTGCCTGCAATCCTGATGTAGTCGTTTTATCTTCAGCAATTTTCAGATTTTCTGAAGGCATTGAAGCAGGGGTGAAGCTTTGCAGAAAGCGATTGATGAAGCGGCACAGAAACATGATCTATAATATGATTCCATAAAATCAATCCTTAAGAAACTCAATATGAATGAGCATCATAAACCCCCTGGCAACCATTATGGCAACAGGGGGTTTCGTGTAACAGTTTACCACAATATCATGTGACTTTCTCGTTTTGAGGAAGCGTATAAATAATGGTAAGCTGCATGTAAATGGAGGTGTAGCAATGTTTAAGAAACTATTCAATAGGAATAATGTCATGGAGATTCAAGTGCCGGTCAGTGGAAACCTGCTGCCGTTAACCGAGGTTCCGGATCCGGTATTTTCAGGAAAAATGATGGGAGACGGTTTTTGTATAGACCCGGTGGAAGGCAAAGTTTATGCACCGATTGCAGGAGAAGTCATCCTTGTATTTCCAACAAAACACTGTGTAGGAATAAGAGATGAACAGGGATATGAATGGTTGATTCATTTCGGTATGGATTCAGTGAAGCTCAATGGAGAAGGATTTACAGTGCATGTCGCAGAATCGGAGCAAGTGGAACCCGGGGATTTGCTGTTTGAGGTGGATATCGATGCCATCAGACCGTTGATACCGTCGCTGATGACACCAGTACTCATCACAAACCTCGATGGAAAACCAGTGACATTGTCGGAACTGGGCAATGTTGAAAGCAAATCAGTTTATACATTTGAAATCGGAAAGTAAAAGGAGTTATCAATGAAATATATGACAGCAGAACCATTCAGAATCAAGGTCGTAGAACCGTTGAGAAAGACAACCAAGGAAGAAAGACAGCAGTGGCTGGAGGAAGCGAGTTACAATGCGTTCAAACTGAAGGCGGATACGGTATATGTGGATTGTCTGACAGACAGCGGTACATCAGCGATGAGTACGAACCAGTGGTCGGCACTGATGGTCGGCGACGAATCCTATGCCGGCTGCAAAAGCTTCTATAAGTTGGAGGAATCGGTCAGGGATGTATTCGGAATGCCAATGGTGCAGCCGACACACCAAGCAGGGCCGCCGACTACATCATGGCTAAACTCTACTGTGAACCTGGAAAGTATGCCATCGGCAATATGCACTTCGATACCTTCAGAGGAAACGCCGAGGTGTTGGGTGCCATTCCGGTAGACTTCGTCATCGACGAAGGTTTGGATACCAGCAGTGAAGAGCACCCATTCAAGGGAAACATCGACCTGAATAAGGTTCAGAACCTCATTGATGAGAAAGGTGCGGACCAGATCTGTGTCATCATCATCACGGTAACCTGCAACAACAATGGCGGGCAACCGGTATCCATGGCCAATATCAAAGCGGTCAGTGAGTTGGCACGGAAGTATGATATCCCCGTTGTCATCGATTCTGCGAGGTTGGCGGAAAATGCGTATTTCATCAAGACGAGGGAAGAAGGCTACGCGGATAAGAGCATCAAAGAGATCACAAGAGAGATGTTTTCATATTGTGAGACGGCAACAATGAGCTCCAAAAAAGACGGCTTGGTGAATATGGGAGGACTGTTCGTATCAAGAAATGAAGACATATTCCTGCTGGCCAATCAGTTGGCGATCGTACATGAAGGCTTCATTACCTATGGAGGCATGAGCGGCAGGGATATGGAAGCCCTCGCAGTCGGTCTCCAGGAAGCGTGTGATGAACAGTACCTTGAGTACAGAATCAATCAAGTCAAGTATCTTGGAGACAGACTGAAGGAAAAAGGTGTTCCGATCATTGAACCTACCGGCGGTCATGGCGTATACGTGGATGGCAGACGGTTCTTCCCTCAGATTCCTCAGCACGAATTCCCGTCACAGAGACTGGTGTGTGCGCTCTATGAAGAGGCCGGCGTAAGAGCCGTCGAGTTGGGCGCATGCGCGTTCGGGTCAAAGGATCCTGAAACAGGTGAGCCGATCTGGCCGGAGTTGGAGACTATGCGAATCTCGGTCTCCAGAAGAGTGTATACCAACAGTCACCTGGATGTGATCGTTGAGGCGCTGGGTGACATCTACGCGAAAAGAGAGCAGTACAAAGGCATGAAACTGACTTACGAAGGTCCGATCGTATCCCTCAGACATTTCACTGCCGGATTTGAGTTATTGTAAGGTGCAGTCATTAACAATCTGAAAGTCAAGTCCTTATAAATGCGTAAATGACCTCGAGTTTCATTTGCTGCATCAATAGGAACAAAAAATCCCACGGTTTGTTTGGAAACCGTGGGATTTTAATTTTGGTCAAAAGAAAGAACCGAGTCGCTGGCTGACATTCATAGCGGAACGAATCGACAAACGTATTTCTATATAATGCATATTTCATCATATACGGCATTCGTTTACAGCATCGGATATATTCTGATTCGTCCGGATGCGTTCCAGTTCAAAATCCAGTTCCTCTTCTGTCAACATCTTGATGAAGTGGTCACAAGAGTGATCCAATAATGTGTAATAATAATCTCCCTCATAATAAATATCCACATTCAGTTCGTCATAGGCGTATTCGACTCTTTCTCTCATATTTCTGAATCTTGGCATGAATATATCTCCTTTCCCACAATCTCTTCTATTAATATATATATATAATATCATGATTTATTGATAAAGACAATTATTATTTAATGTTTTAAATTGTAATATAATATGATTAATAAAGTATAATAAAAAAACGTTAAAATAAAAATATAAAAAATAAAATGTTAATAAATATGTTTTTTATACCAGTGTTAATATATAATATATATATATAATAATTACATTAATAATGGTGTTTTATATAATAAAATATAATAATAAGTAATATATAGTAAAATGGTTGACTCCTTTAACACCGCCAATACCACATCGAATGAAGATGATCGATTAGAGGATGGATAATTGACCGTTATTGCTGACAGTTTCATGCGAAAGTGGTATGATTAATCAAATGAATCAGGAAGGAGAGCATATGTTTTATTTCACAGTTGCCGTTGTGGCCATCCTTTTTATAATTGATATCACTTTATCCATACTGAATTATTCAAACCGTCATCAACCGATTCCGGAGAATGTATCAGACGTATATGATCAGGAGGAGTATCGGAAATGGCTGGACTATACCATGGAAGTTTTCTGGCTGTCCACCGTTGCCAAGATTGTCAGGACGATTGTACTGATTCTCTTTCTGATGTTGGGCCTCTTTCCCAGATTGGCTTTGGTTGCGGATAATCTGTCAGGGAATATACTCATCCAGACACTATTGTTCCTGGGATTATATGCATTGATCAACGCGGTTGTGAGCCTGGGTTTCAATGCGTACAGGACTTTCAGCATTGAAGAGCGTTATGGATTCAACAAGACTACCGTCAAGACCTATGTTGCTGACCGGATAAAGGTTGGTGTTCTCGCCTGTATCCTTGGCGCCGGACTCCTGTATCCGCTGCTGTACCTGTATGATCGACTCGGGAACATATCCATGGTCTATTCATGGTTGCTCATCATGACTTACATACTGGTCATCAATGTACTGAATACTCGGCTCTTCATCAGGTTGTTCAATAAACTGACCCCTTGCCTGAAGGTGAGCTTTACGAAAGGTCCAGACAGCTTGCAGGAGGTTTGGGATACGAAATCAGGAAAATCAGCATCATAGACGCCTCCAAGCGTTCGACGAGGCTGAACGCTTTCTTCACCGGATTCGGGCGCTTCAAGAACATCGTTCTATTTGATACGCTGCTGGAAAAATGCAGCACAGATGAAGTACTGAGCGTACTGGCTCATGAGATCGGCCATTCGAAGCACAAGGACGCGCTAAGAAGTCTCATCATCACGGCGATTGAAATGGCGGCATATCTGGGGATTCTGACTTTTTTCCTGTCATCGGCCTCATTTTCAACCGCATTTGGATTTACTGATATCCATTATGGTTTTGCCATCATTCTTTTTGGTATCCTGTTGGATCCGTTGGGGATAGTACTGGATATTCCGCTGTCAGCCCTGGCAAGAAAGGCGGAATACCGTGCGGATGCATGTGCGGCAGACTGCGGATATGGGGATGCTCTGATCAGTGCGCTGAAGAAACTGGCAAAAGAAAACTTTTCAAACCTGACGCCTCATCCTCTGGTGGTGCGCTTAAGTTACTCACATCCGACCATCAGCATGCGAATTGATGCTATTCTCAGGAAATAACGGGTGAATTTTGGCATATATTTGAAAAACCGAATAATAACGGTGAAAAGACCCAGAACGTACTGAGCACTAAGTCCTATATATAGGCCATTGTACCCAAGATAACAGGGTATAAATATGGATTTACAGACCTATACCGTAGGCATATAATAAATACAAGAGAGGACTTGTAATAGCAAACTACCCGAAAGAGTAGGACGCAAAACCGAGAGTCTAAAACTTAAAAATTATCTATAATATCAACATTTCTTAAAGATAATATCTAATAGGATATATATATCAATAAGAAACATTATAAGATAAAAATTAAGTCATGACCGTCCAGTTGTCGTAAGTGGCTTCTTTAATCTAAAATCAAAGTAATAAGAGATATGAAAACATATCTTATAATGAAAAGAATTTTAGATATTAAATGGTAAAAATCATTAACAAAATTAATGATTAAGGACAAAAGACCAATAATCTGGTAGTCCAACATTTAGTAAACGACAATAAAGAAGCCACAGGCCCCCTCGATTTGATAATAATGGTCCGACAGAAATGTCGGGCCTTTGTTAATGCCAGCAGTAATTAGCGAAAGCATGAATACCATAGAAGCTGTGGAATACACATTGTATTTCACGGCTTTTTTCTATATTATATAGAAGATGACAGAATGAAGTGGAACATAACATCTGACAAAGTATAAATTTGAATCATAAAGCACGAATACATGGAGGCTACAATGAATGAACTCATCCAATACAAAGATATCTCCCTGAGTGTTCAGGGGCGGGTCCTCTTCGACCGATTCAACCTGACAATCAGCCGGGGAGACAAGATTCTGCTGACGGGCAAATCCGGAGCAGGAAAATCCAGCCTCATCAAAATGTTTCTGGGATTCTCGGGATATGACCAAGGGGATATTTACTTCGAGGGAAAGCGTGTCAAGCGGCATGACTTTTCAAGGGTAAGACACCGCATCGCATATGTGAATCAGGACGTGACCTTAAGAAAGGGCAGTATACAGGAAGTCCTCAGGGAACTGGAAGGTTATAAGCACAGCAGTTTCAAATACACAGGAGAGTATGGTCTGGAACCAACGCTGATGGAACTGATGGAGTTTGATCCAGCTTTGCTGAAGAAAAAAACGGAAGAGCTGTCTGGAGGAGAGCGCCAGCGGTTGGGGCTGATCATCGCCATGATGCTCGACAGGGATATCTACCTTCTGGATGAAGTCACATCGTCTTTGGATAAGAATCTGAAGGAGAAAGTGGCCAGGTATTTTGCCCGGGTTGACGGAACGGTGTTGACAATCAGCCATGACAGTGTCTGGGAAGAAGATGACCGTTTTATGAAGGTGGTGTGGTAATGGGCGTACAGCATATAGGATATTTGAATCTCATGTATTTGGTTGTCCTGGTCATTCCGATACTTGCTGTCAACCGTTATCTGGGGATTAAAATCGGCAAGAACATATGGATTTCAATCCTGCGCATGGTGGTTCAGCTAAGCCTTGTCGGATTATATCTGCAGTATATCTTTGACCTGAACAACCCGATTGTCAATCTGCTCTATCTTGTGGTCATGATGTGGGTGGCCAGCATGTCCATCATCAACTCGACGCCTCTGAAGCTGACAGGTGTGATCGTACCGATCTTCTATCGCTGCTGATACCCGACCTGCTCATGGTTCTGTTTTCAACAGCACAGTAGTCCGAATCGACAGTCTGTTTGAGGCGAAATACGTCATCACCATCGGAGGGATGATACTGGGTAACGGCCTGAATGGCAATATCGTTGGCATCACGACCTATTATAGGGGAATCAAGGAGAACAAGGAGGTCTACAACTATGACCTTGCACTCGGTGCAACCAGGTTCGAGGCGACACTGCCCTATTTCAAGAAAGCGGTGCTCGTGTCCGTCAATCCAACTATCGCATCCATGGCTACCATCGGCCTTGTTTCCCTGCCGGGCATGATGACCGGACAAATCCTGGGAGGCTCGGTTCCCGTTGAAGCCATCAGATACCAGATAGCCATCATGCTGGCGATTTTTGTTACGAAGTACTTCAATATATTCCTTGCGATTCTGCTGACTTCCTATGTGATGTTCGATGCGAAGGACCAGCTGAAGCTGAGGTTCTTGAGAAATGAATAACGACGAAGTTAAGGACCATCCTGAAACATGATCTGCTTCGGGATGGTCCTTCAACGTAAGTGCATATGTTGTATTGCTAATCCTATACCTGACTCTGTGGCAGGCTTTTTCTGATGAACGAATCGTGTTCAACCGCATGGACATCAAAGCGGAGCACCTTGAAAGTCGTCTGAACGATCGGACCTATCCCAAAAGCCAGAAAAACAGTTCCAAATCCGATCTTGGCTCCAAGCAGATAGCCGATAAGGAGGACGGAGGTCTCGATCAGACCTCTGATCAAACCGACCGGTTTACCGGTGACGCGGGTCAAGCCAACCATCAGGCCGTCTCTCGGTCCGGTCCCGAAGCCGGCGCCGATGTAGCAGTAGCTGGCGACGGCAATGAAAACCATACCCATGAAAAGCATGATCATACCGCCTGCAAAGTGATGGGAAACGGGTATCAGATCGATATGGAAGATGAAGTCGATGAGGAAGCCGATCACAATTGTGCTCATAAGCGTTCCGATTCCTATGCTTTCCTGTAACTGGTAATTCAACAGCAGCACAAGGAGCCCGACGATGATGGTGATCTGTCCGAATGTGATGCCGGAAATCGCGGATAATCCAATGTGCAGGGCATCCCAGGGCGCGAGTCCAAGATTTCCGTTTATGGTAAGAACGATGCCGATGGCATACAGGATGATGCCTATCGTCAGTCGCAGATAGCGTTTATAGATCATAATGGCCTTCTTTCGTGAGGTGCTGTTGATATGTTTAATGGTTGCATGTATTTCTTATATTGGTTATTATATACCTAACAGTAACTGTCAGGTCAAATGATAATTTCAGAAAGCGGTGATGATCATCGAAATCAGGCTTACCATCAACGAACTCTCGAAAATTGTCGGTATATCCGGCCGTAACATACGCTACTATAACGATATTGGATTGTTCAAAAGCAGCGGAACGTTAGAGAATGGCTACAGGTACTTCACTCTCGACAAAATCGAGGAAATCAACAGTATCAATTATCTGAGACATATGGGATTCCAATCCGTGAAATCCAGGAACACATGCAAAAAAGAGATCTTGAGACCTATGGATCGATACTGGGCAACCACCTGGAAAAGGTCACTGAGGAGATTGAGAATCTGGAAAAATCAGGCGTCATATCCAAAGAAGAATCTCAACCCTCAATTATGTGAAACAGTTGCCGCCGATCGGTGAGATCATTGTCAAGTCCATGCCGAAGCAAAAAGTCATTAAAACTGACGCGACAATCAAGCAGCAGATGGACTGGGAACTGTCACTGAATCAGATCATAGAGGAGAATCATCTGACCTATGGCGTTTTTGTCGGGGATCTTGGCTTTGTGGTGGATATGAGAAAAGTCAAGACCAGAGGTGCGGAAGAGTTCACCGGGATGTATCTAATCACTGATGAGCAAATGGATGCCGCAGCGGCGAATGTCACGGAGTATGACGAAGGTGACTGGCTCATGGTTTATGTTCGCGGAAGCCATCGGGAAGCGAAGCGGTATTATGAGCAGCTGATATCCTATGCCCGGGAGCATCAGCTGATGCTGGGAGACCATGCATTGGAGAGGATGCTGATTGATCATTACATATCGAATGATGAGGAGGATCATATCACGGAAATCATGGTGCCTGTCATTGACAGCGACATTCAGTTTCTATAGGGAGATCACCATTTCTTGACAAAACGCTTTTGTAGATGTCGATGTTCTGAATTAACCACAAAAACATTGCAATTCCTTGAATTTTGATTTATCATTAGGTTAATGAATGATTGAATTTCATATAGTTGTTGAAAAGGGCAAATCCATTGAAAGATGGAGACGCAAAGCTACAGGTCTAAGGTTTATACTATGATGGCTGAGTTACCACATGATGCGCGAGAGGTCTCTTTTCTATATCAGGAAAAGTGACCTTTTTATTGAAAATAAATAGAAGGTGAGGAGAGTTGAATGATGTGGTTTTTAGGGATTGCTTCAATGCTTTTTGTAACCATGGGGATAGTGATCATGTTGAAGGCGGGAAATGAAAAAGATGCAGAAACGGATTTGCTTTGTTTTGCATCTGAAGTTGACATGAATCCGGAAATCCATGATGTGCAGGAGTATATACTCGAAGGCTGAACGCTGAGGAGTTTGAGCTGTATTATCAGCCCATTGTATCTGCTTCCGAGCAGGAGATTGCCGTGGTTGAGGCATTGGTCAGGTGGGAGAAGGAAGGCGGAATGGAATCTCCGGAAGATATACTCAGTATTGCGGAATACTATGGGCATATTGTGAAGATCGATATATGTGTTCTTGAAAAAGTGTGCCGGGATTATCAGAGACTTCAAGAGATGGGGATTGACTATATTTCAATCAATTTGTCCACGCGCACTGTGATTCAGAAGAACATGGTGGAGTCTTTCGCCGAAATCATCGATGCGTATGCAATACCGTATTCTGCTTTCAGTTTCGAAATCACGGAAACTGCAATCATCGAGAATGAAACTCGGACGATGGCCAATATTGCCAAACTGAAAAAGCTTGGTGCGAAGGTCAGTTTGGATGATTTCTGTACGGGATATTCATCTCTTAACCAACTGAGCGACTTGAATGTCGACGGCATCAAGATCAACAGGAGCTTCATCAGTGGAGTGGGCTTTGATGAGAAGATGGAAGCGACTATCTCCGGACTGGTACAGGTCTGCGAAGATTTTGATCTCAGTATCATTGCGGAAGGTGTGGAAACAAAAGAGCAGCAGGATTATCTGATCGAAATGGGATGTGATTATCTTCAGGGATACTTCTTCAGCGAGCCGATGATGCTGGAGGAACTGCAGGGATACTTGCAGGAGGATGTGGCGATATAGCAGGAATCAGGATGAATATGAATGATGGGGCTGTTTTCGGACAGCTCCATTTTCTATGTCACTTACTTTGGCACGATAATATTTTGGAAAATATTATAGAAAAGAATAAGTGCATTGGTGCTATCAAAAGAAATTGTGCTATATGATGACTAGGTTCATGAGTTGTCTGAAATCACCAAAACCCCTTATTCCACTATGTTTTTGCAGTGAAATATGCTCGATCCTGGTGAAAGGTAATTTCAAAATCGACGATAAAATCAAAAAAACGCTATTGACAAGTTGGCAAAAACTGCTATACTTTAGTTAAACGTTTAAACAACGAGAGGTGACCAGGACATGAAAATGACAATAAAGGAAATCGCCAAGCTGGCGGGTGTATCCACAGCCACAGTTTCCATGGTGGTCAACAAGAAAGACGAGAGGATATCACCGGCAACAAGAGAAAAGGTCCTGAAGGTCATTGATACATATGATTATGTTCCTAACCGTGTCGCCAGTTCGATGGTAACGAAGAGTACGAAAACGATCGGTTTGGTTATTCCGGATATCGCGAACCCATTCTTTCCCGAGATGGCGCGAGGGGCTGAAGACAGGGCCAATGAAGACGGATATACGGTTATCCTCTGCAATTCGGACAATACATTGGCCAAGGAAGATGCTTACATCGACATGCTTCAGGAGAAAATGGTGGACGGTATTATTTTTACGGCTTCCAGCAGACGGACTGCAGTAAGTAACATACTGAAGAAGGTAAGGATGCCGGTGATCACCGTCGACCGTGAAGTGACAGGACTCGCACAACCGGGCAAGATCATCGTCAACAATGAAACCGGGGCCTACGAAGCCGTCAGTCATATGATTGACTGTGGCTACAGGAAGATTGTCCATATCAGCGGACCGATGACCAGCAAGACATCGCAGGAAAGGTATAAGGGTTATCTGAGAGCGTTGGGACTTGAAGGCAAGAATCAAGAACACACCAATACATTTGAAGGCAGTTTCACCAGTGATTGGGGACATGAAGCAGTCAACAGTCTGATAGAATCCGGTGAAGCTTTTGACGGTATATTTTGCGGCAACGATATGATCGCGTTGGGTGTCCTAAAGGCTTGAAGGAACATGGTGTGCTGGTTCCCGATGAAGTGGGTATTGTCGGTTTTGACGATATCTATATGGCGAAGATGGTGACACCGGAGCTGACAACGGTGAGGCAGCCAAATACGAAATGGGTTATCAGGCGGCAGATATGCTGATCAAGATGATCGATGGAAAACCGATCAGGCAGCATGACTATTACCTGCATACGCTGCTGATCAAACGTGGCTCGACGAAGCAATAGACGAAACAACAATAGGTTAAGAACTCAAATTTTTTATTTAAGAGGTTAAACGTTTAAACAGGAGGATATATGAAGAATATACTGGTTATTGGAAGTCTCAATATGGACCTGGTCACACAGGTGAGAAAGACTCCCAAAGTAGGTGAAACAGTACTCGGAAACGGATTCAGAGAGATACCCGGCGGCAAGGGTGCCAATCAGGCGGTGGCCATCGGAAAACTCGGCGGTCCAGTCAGCATGATCGGCAGGGTGGGGACGATGCATTCGGTGTTGATCTTCTGTCAAACCTTGCTGCAAACTCTGTGGATGCGACCTATGTGGGAACATGCGAAGGAATTTCCACAGGTCTTGCGATGATCATGGTCAACGATGACGGCGACAATTCCATTGTTGTCGTGCCGGGAGCCAATTTCGAACTGACAAAGGAGCTGGTTGACGAGAAGAGCTTTGAAGGCCAGAATTACCTGCTTGCACAGCTTGAAACACCCGTGGAGACCATTGAAAAAGCCTTTGAGGTTGCAAAGGAAAAGGATTGACGACAGTTTTGAACCCGGCTCCGGCAAGAGAGCTGAGTGAAGAGCTGATCGCCAATACGGATCTATTGATACCTAATGAAACGGAGTTCGAACTCATCAGTGGTGTTGAGCCTACAGATGATGACACCATCGAAGAGGGCGCCGAGAAACTGTTTGCGATGGGAATCAAAGCGGTACTGATCACGTTGGGCAAGAACGGGGCCTCGTATCTTGAGGCATCCGGCTATAGATTCAAGACAACCGGATATCAGGTCGATGCGGTCGATACGACAGCGGCAGGAGACAGTTTCATTGGAGGGCTCTTGACCAGACTTTCAAAAGGCGAACCGATTGACGAAGCCATAGAATATGCGATGAAGGTCGGAGCAGTGACAGTGAGCAGGCACGGAGCCAGAGTTCCCTGCCGAGCGCTGAAGAGATAGAGATGTTTGAAGGAGTGAAATATTGATGAAAAAGGGTAAGTTGCTGAATGCTGACATCACGGAAGTCATCAGCAGAATGGGCCATACGGATAAGATAGCTATCGGTGATGCCGGGCTGCCGATTCCGGACCATGTGTTGCGCATCGATCTTGCGCTGGTGGAAGGACTTCCAAGTTTCCTTCAGGTGCTTGATGCACTGCTGGAATCTTACCAGTGTGAGTCCTATGTACTGGCTGAGGAAATCAAGGATATGAATCCCGGGATTCAAAAAGAAATAACCTCCCGGCTGACAGATGTTCCGGTCACTTATGTTTCCCATGAGGAATTCAAGAAGAACTGCGATGACGTGAAGGCTGTAATCCGTACCGGAGAATGCACACCTTATGCGAATATCATTTTGCAGTCCGGAGTTATTTTTTAGGAAGGAAGACCTGATATGAAGAACAAGATTTTGGAAATGCAACATGTGTGTAAGGTGTTTCCTGGGGTCAAGGCGCTGGACAATGTGCATCTCAATGTCTATCAAGGCAAGGTGATGGCGCTCCTTGGCGAAAACGGCGCTGGAAAATCCACACTGATGAAGATCCTCTCCGGTGTGTATCAAAAAACGGAAGGGACGCTGATCTACAAAGGGAAAAACCTCGAGGTCCACAATCCGAAAGAAGCACAGTTACAGGGAATATCCATCATTCATCAGGAACTGAACCTGATCGATGAACTCTCAATAGGCGAGAATATTTTCCTCGGACGTGAGCCAAAGACCAAATTCGGCAACATCAACTGGAAGAAGTTGTATGCCGAATCGGAGAAGCTGCTGATACCTCTGAACATATCCATCAGTCCAAGAAGTAATGTGAAACACCTGTCCATCGGGCAGAAGCAGATGGTGGAAATCGCGAAGGCACTGTCTTTTGACGCCGAGCTGATCATCATGGATGAGCCGACGGATGCTCTGACCGACCAGGAAACGGAGAAGCTGTTCGAAGTCATCAAGAAACTGAGGAAGGACGGCAAAAGTATCGTTTACATCTCCCACAGGCTAAAGGAGATCTTTGAGATTTGTGACGATGTCACCGTAATCAGAGACGGGCAGTTCATCGATGAGAAACCCGTCAGTGAGATCGATGAGGACGGACTGATCGAGATGATGGTCGGAAGGAAGCTGGAAGACCAGTATCCTTACATACGGGAAGAAGAGGGAAGCACAGCTCTCGATGTCACAGCACTTGAAAATGAAATGGTGCGCAATGTATCCTTCGAGTTGAAGAAAGGCGAGATTCTAGGTGTTGCCGGCCTCATGGGCGCAGGTAGGACCGAACTTGCCAAGACGATATATGGTGCCTATAAGGCAAGCGGCGGGGAAGTCCGTGTGGATGGCAAGCTTGTGAACATAAGATCCGAAAGGGATGCGATCGCTTCGGGAATCACCTATGTATCCGAGGACAGAAAGAAAGACGGACTGGTGCTTGGCATGTCGGTCAAAGAGAATATTTCGCTGGCGGCATTGAAACAGATCACGAGCGGACCGGTCATCAATCATATGGAAGAAACGAGAATCGCCAAGGAATTCATCGGGCAGTTATCCATCAAGACACCGTCGGAAAACCAGAGGGTGAAGAACCTTTCCGGTGGTAACCAGCAGAAGGTCAGCATTTCCAAAAGCCTTCTGACCAAACCGAAGGTGCTGATTCTGGATGAGCCGACAAGAGGTATCGATGTCGGTGCAAAGAAAGAAATCTATGACTTGATGAACGAATTCAAGTCGGAAGGCATGAGTGTACTGATGATTTCATCGGAGATACCCGAACTGCTTGGGATGTGTGACCGGATCATGGTCATGCATGAAGGCGAAGTTTTTGGAATACTAGATAGGGAAGAAGCGACCCAGGAAGCGATTATGAGACTGGCGGTCGGCATGAGGAGTGATAGCAATGAATCCTAAAGTGAAAGCAAACTTACAAAAATATCAGTCGGTGATTGGACTTGTTCTTTTTTCAATCATCATATCATTTATGAGTGACCGTTTCTTGACGGGGTCGAACATATTCAACGTACTTAGACAGACATCCGTCAATGCGGTCATCGCTGTGGGAATGACATTCGTCATCCTTACCGGTGGAATCGACCTTTCGGTCGGATCAACCTTTGCATACAGTGGAGCGGTAGCGGCATACCTTGTCGGAACCGGAAGCAACGCTTTTGTAGCGGTGCTGGCAGCGATTCTGGTCGGAGCGGCTGTAGGAACAGCCAACGGGATCATCATATCCAAAGGAAAACTTCAGCCATTTATCGTAACACTTGCAACGATGACGATCTTCCGTGGCGCGACTCTTGTTTTACAGACGGCAAGCCGATCAGCGCTGGGTATGAACCCAATGCGGAGCCTTTTGCGGCTATCGGGAACGGATACACCTTCGGCGTTCCGAATCCGATACTGATCATGATCCTTGTAGTCGGTGCCGGATACTTCATTCTCAAACACACGACAGTCGGAAGATATGTATATGCCATCGGCGGCAATGAAGAAGCGACCAAGCTTTCCGGTGTCAACGTACATCGCATCAAGCTATTTGTTTACGGCATCAGCGGCATGCTTGCAGCTCTTGCAGGTGTGATCATCACAGCCCGTTTGTCCTCTGCACAGCCTACGGCAGGGACAGGATATGAATTGGATGCCATCGCGGCGGTTGTACTTGGAGGTACATCTCTCGCAGGCGGAATCGGTTCTGTGTTCGGAACAATCGTAGGTGCACTGATCATCGGTATACTCAACAATGCGCTGAATCTATTGAACGTTTCGCCCTACTATCAGTTGCTGGCGAAAGGTCTGGTCATTCTCATAGCTGTGTTGTTGGATAGAAAGACAAATAATAATAATAAAAGGAGAAAGATGATGAAAAAGTTATTAGCATTATCAATGGTTTTACTTATGGTGGCGGCAATGATTATGGGATGCGGTCAGAAAACAGATGAAAAAACAGATGTGACCCAAGGGACAGGAGCCGAAGAAACGGCTGCCAAAGTCGGACTGATCGTATCCACACTGAATAATCCTTTTTTTGTTGACTTGAAGGAAGGCGCTGAAGAAGAAGCAGCTAAGGCGGGTGTTGAGCTTGTCATCCTCGATTCACAAAACGATCCTGCAAAGGAACTGTCAAACATGGAAGACCTGTTGACCCAAGGTGTAGACGTTATTCTGATCAACCCAGCGGATTCGGATGCAGTCGGTAATGCAGTGAAAATGGCCAATGAAAAAGAAGTGCCGGTAGTTACTTTGGACCGTGGTGCTGCAGCAGGTGAAGTGGTTGCGCATATCGCATCCGATAATGTGGCAGGCGGTGTGATGGCAGGGGAATACATTGCAGACCTGCTTGGTGGAAGTGGAAAAGTCGTTGAGCTTGAAGGTATCGCAGGAACAAGTGCTGCAAGAGCAAGAGGCGAAGGTTTCAATAAGGCGATCGATGCAACCGATATCGAAGTGGTTTCCCGCCAGGTGGCTGACTTTGACAGGACTAAAGGTCTTACAGTTATGGAGAACATCCTCCAGGCACAACCTGAAATCGATGCAGTATTTGCCCACAACGACGAGATGGCGCTTGGAGCCCTCAAAGCGGTACAGGCGGCCGGAAGAGATATCATGATCGTTGGTTTCGATGCAACGGCTGATGCAGTCATGTCCGTTGAAAAAGGCGAGATGGCGGCAACGGTAGCCCAACAGCCAAGTTTGATCGGAAGCCTTGGACTTCAGACTGCCCTTGATATCATCGCTGGCAAATCCGTAGATGCTGAAATCCCGGTAGCGCTGAAACTCGTATCCTCCGATTCTCCGATGGTTGAAGAACCAATGCTAGAAGGTGGTAAAATCGGACTGATCGTATCCACGTTGAATAATCCGTTCTTCGTTGATCTGAAGGAAGGTGCTGTAGCTAAAGCTGAAGAGCTTGGTCTTGAGATTGCAATCCTTGACTCTCAGAACGATTCAGCAAGAGAACTGGCGAATGTGGAAGATCTGTTGACCCAAGGTGTTGATGTTATCCTGATCAATCCTACAGATGCGGATGCGGTTGTCAATGCCATCAAGGCGGCCAATAGTAAAGGCGTTCCGGTTATTACATTGGATAGAGGCGCGGCAGCCGGTGACGTGGTTACCCATATCGCATCCGATAATGTGGCTGGTGGCGTAATGGCAGGTGAGTATATCAGTGAACTTCTCGGTGGTGCAGGTAAAGTCGTTGAACTTGAAGGTATCGCAGGAACAAGTGCTGCAAGAGACCGTGGACAGGGATTCAACGATGCGATTGGAGGCACCGACATCGAAGTGGTTGCCCGTCAGGTCGCTGACTTTGACAGAACAAAAGGGCTGACAGTCATGGAGAACATCCTCCAGGCACAGCCTGAGATCGATGCTGTATTTGCGCACAACGACGAGATGGCACTCGGTGCTCTGAAGGCGGTTCAGGCTTCAGGAAGAGAGATTCTGGTAGTTGGATTCGACGCTACAGATGACGCGGTCAAAGCTGTAGAATCCGGCGAGATGGCTGCAACAGTAGCACAACAACCAAGTCTTATCGGAAGCCTTGGCGTTGAAAGTGCCGTAAAAGTACTTCAGGGTGAAAGCCTGGAAGCTTACGTACCGGTTGAATTGATGCTCGTGAAGTAAGGGGTCAGACCCCGTTAACAAATTGTTAACGGGGTCTGCTTTTTCTTTTGTAGAACCTTTTTATGGATGTCTTGTGGAGCTGCATGCATGGACAAGAAAAAGCTTGATAGCCAAGAACAGGCTTGACAAAATGAGATGTGTTCATTTATAATAAATGAACACATCTCATTTTGTGTGTAAAATTATTATGATTATGAAAGAGTTATTTAAATGGATGATAAGAGAATAGAACTGATGAGAGACGGTAAAATCAGTACGGCAATAAATACGATGGCAGTGCCTGCATCGATCGGTATGATGATCATGGGGGTCTATAATTTTGTGGATACCATGTTCGTATCATGGCTTGGAACTCAGGCTACAGGTGCGGCTCAGGTCGTCATGCCGATCATGATGCTGCTGTCTGCGTTTGGGCTGGCCATAGGTATGGGAAGCGGCAGCTATGTTTCGAGGCTTTTGGGAAAGAATGACAGCCAACGGGCCAATGAGGTAGGGACGGTTGCTCTTTTTACATCGATAGGACTCGGACTGCTGGTCTCGGTAATGTCGCTGATATTCATTGAACCCATCTTGACTTTTTTTGGAGCAAGGGAAGTGGTTGTGGAACTGGCCAAATCCTACGGGACATACATACTGGTCGGTGGTGTTTTCACCATGAGCAACATGACACTGAATAACCTGCTTCGGGCCGAAGGTAGTTCAAAGCTCTCGATGATAGGGATGGGAGCAGGATCGGTGCTGAATATGATTCTTGATCCGGTTTTTATTTTTGTGTTCGATCTGGGGATTGAAGGAGCTGCTATGGCAACGGCGTTGTCACAGGCTGTAACATTCGGAATACTGTTCAGTCATTACCTGAACCATCATTCGGTACTTAGAATTTCCTTCAGATATTTCAAACCTGAAAAGGGCCTGTATTTGGAGATGTCGAAAATCGGCATACCTACATTTTGCAGACAAGTGCTCTTTAGCATCTCTCTTGGATTAATGAATCAGGCGTCGGTCAACTTTGGCGGTCAAGAGCTGTTGGCAGCCACAGGTATCCTCTTCAAGGTGACCATGGTTCCGGGTTATGTCATGTTCGGAATCGGTCAGGGATTTCAACCTGTTGCAGGATATAACTATGGTGCAGGCAACAGGGAGAGGGTCATAGATGCCATCAGGTATAGCTTTAGAATCAGTATATTGGCAGCAATAAGCTGTGCGGTGATACTTATTGCCTTTGACACCGTTATCTTAAGTATCTTCAAGCCTGCGGCAAAGGTAATGGCCTATGGGATAACAGGAATACGCTATTATAGTATGTCCATCGTCCTGATGTCAGTGACCAACATCATCACCTTCCTTTACCAGGCTTTAGGACGAGGGAAGGAATCCCTGATGCTGTCCGTATCAAGACAGGGAATCTTTCTGATACCATCACTTCTCATTTTGCCGAATTTGTTCGGAACTTCAGGTATCCTGGGAGCTCAGCTGATGGCAGACGTTCTCACACTGATCGTGACAATGGTGATGTTCGTACCATTCATCAGATCAGGAATCATTCTCGATGATCAAGTTTCTCATGAGTCGGCATAAAAACCGGGTCAGACCCCGTTAACAATTTGTTAACGGGGTCTGACCCCTTGACGTCTTTCAGGATGTTTTCGATCTTTTTAACAGAAGTGATTAGGTTACCGCTACTTGAAGGAACTTCTGTATTTCTTGGGCGTCATTCCCTTGAAGTTCTTGAACTGTTCGATGAAGTAGCTGCTGGTGGTGAATCCGATATCCAACGCGATATCCGTGATGCTGTCAGCGGTTGTTGCCAGGAGATATTCAGCGTTTCGGATACGGATTTGATTGACGTATTCGCTGAAGTTCTGATTCATATTCTTCTTGAAGAACCTTGAAAAATAACTGTAGCTGACATTGCAGAGCTTGGCCATGTCCTTCACGGAAATCTGATCCTCATAATGCTGTTCGACATATTCAAAGACCTTTTCAAGGCGTTCGATGGTTTCGGGATTCAATGTTGACTGGGGGCCGACGGTCAGCCCCTGAGCGTTCCAGTTCCTGAGTATCCACAGGAATATGTTGCCGATGTGGTTTCGGATGGCCAATTCATAGCCGTATTCTTTGGAACTCTCCTCTCTATTGATCAGTTCGATCAGTAAAGGAAGGACGGAATCCTTGAGGACGGATTTGCGAAACATCCGCTGATGTGACGAAGTCCGCATGGTAAACGGTAAGATATACTTCATCTCAAAGACCGTTTGGGCGCTGCTGTACAGCAGCTCCGGCTTGAAAAGGACGGCATAATGAATATTGCTTTCCTTGGAGACCGCTTTGACGGAATGCATCTCCATGGAGTTGACAACAAAAAGATCACCTTTGTTCAGGTCCACGATGGTTCCGTCAATCAGCAGCTCATAGGAGCCTTCCAGACAGTAGAGCAATTCGATGCTCTCGTGGTAGTGGGCGCAGATGATTTCCTTTTCACCTACCGATTCATTTCGATAACTCCTAAAAGGGTACACGATTCCGTTTTCTGAAAGTTTCGTTTCTTCATAATATCCTTGCATAACATCACCCATGACAAAATTCTGATATTTTCATCTAATGTTATTCTATAACAAATCATCTGAAAAATCCATGATTGATATGACAAAACATAAGTAGGCGGAAAGGGTAAGGATACTCTGCGTTTTTAGGTAAGATTTTGCTGTTTTTAAAAAGATAATATGAAGATGCTCCATATCAAATGGAATATAACTGAAATCCTTTTACAATGAGTCGTTGATGGTGGTATACTATGGATAGATATTTGAATATCGATTTCGGTGAAGTGGGTGAGAATCCCACACGGTCCCGCCGCTGTGATGGCACCATGAAGAGTGTCTAAGTCAGATCCCGATCATCAACACAGTTACCTTACGAGCGATGAGGAGTGTTCTTACATGGATTTACAGTTGAGCATTTGAACTCCCGGCTTGAGAGCCGGGAGTTTTTATTTCTTCTATATCTCAAGTTGTATCGTTTTGGGTGGCGAGAAACCATTTTAGGAGGTAGTGCAATAATGAGGAGACGAATTAAAAAAACAGTATCAAAAATGTTGGTTGCATTGATGCTGATGATGTCAACGGCCGGTTATCTTCCGGTTGAGTTGAGCCCGATGCTCAGTGCAGATGCTGCAGCAGTCGGTGACAAAGACGGATTGGCGCTGGCAGCAGTGCGAAACAGCTATGAGAGTTTACATCAGGAACGTCGGTAGATGCCGGATGGGGGAATTTCAGTTCCTATGAAGCCTGGGTGCTGATGCAGACAGGCGTGGATATCAGTTTGTGGAGCTATGAAGGGACGACATTCGAAGCATCTGTCATTGGCTTGATCGATGATTCGATTACGGCGGAAGCTACTGATGCAAAAGCATCGGCCAAGCGGGTAGCTCAGGATTACCTTGCAGCAAAGGCGATTGGTGAAACGGCCAAGGCTGAAGCATTGTTGGGTATCCTGGTTGACAGGCAGACGGTAAACGGTGAATTGGATGAAGGGATGTATGGGATTTACAGCAATCTTGCTGCCTATGACCTGCTGATTCGCAGCGACGATCTCGTCGGTACCGGATTCGATGCTGACAGCATTGTGGATTACATACTCGGTTCGCAGGATGCCAACGGTGCCTTGCCGACAGAAGATGCAGTGAACTGGATCTCCAATGATTTTATGGTGACATCACAGGCGGTTCGTATCCTTAAGGAACTGAAAGGTGAAACCAGCAGGGATGCCGCTGCGGTGCAGACTGCTATTGACGATGCCCTCGACTGGTTGAAAACCAATCAGAATACCGACGGCAGCTTTTCGGCTGGATGGGATGACCCGGTTACGGATTCGTCCGAAATCATCTATACGGCATTATCTGTGGACGAGGATCCGGCTGATTATCTGAGTACCGGGGATAACAGCCCGGTGGATTACATGTTAGGTGGTGCTCTCACTGAGGGAAGCTTTGGCAACGTGCCAAGTACCATCTGGGCACTGGATGCCTATCTGCAGTTAGGTGCTTCCGTTGAGGCCGATGAAGTGGTTGGTGTTGTCGTAGACATTGCTGACGATGAGATTTTCGAACTTGAAGTGACGACCTGTGCAGCGATGACTGTCAGCTTTGATTCTATCGACAGTGTGACAGGCGCCGCGCTTTGGGTATCGACAGATGAGACGGTCGCTGCTGTGGACACGGATGGCCTGATCAAAGGGATTGCTTCAGGAACAGCAACTGTCTCTCTTAAAGTGGATGGAGTCAGTGGCAGTGCTGATCTGTCTGTAGAAGAAGGTCAGTATGATGTAGGACTGCTGACAGCGATACGCAACAATTTCAATTCACATAAAGATGGGACTCCTGTAGATGCCGGTTGGGGAACTTCAGTTCCTTTGATATCCATCTCATCATGGAGACAGGGACGGATATTTCAGGTTGGTCCTATGAGAATGTATCACTTGAAGATGCGGTCACAGAGTTGATGGATGCATCCATTGCAGCTGAGATGACGGATGAGAAAATGTCTGCGAAGCGGATTGCACAGGACTTTCTGATGGCAGGAAGTCTGGGTGAGAGTTCGAAAGCGGATGCATTATTGGAAATCCTGTCACAAAGACAAACGGTCGATGGGAAACTGGATACGGATTTCTATTCCATCTATTCCAATGCAGCAGCATATGATCTCCTTGTCAGGGCCGATGCGCTGACGACCGCGGATTTTGATATCGATGCTGTTGTGGATTACCTGATGAGTGAACAGGATACCAACGGGGCATTCCCGGTGGAAGACAGCATCAACTGGATTTCCAACGATTTCATGGTCACCGCTCAGTCTGTCCGTGTTCTCAATGCGTTGAAAGCTGCGACAAGTGTTGATGCGAACGCTGTTGAAGCAGCGATTGCTGATGGCATGGATTGGCTGAAATCGAATCAGCAGGCGGATGGAAGCTATATCTTCGGCTTTTTTGACGATCCGGTCGTCGATACGGCAGAGATGGTTTGCACGGCAGTCGCATTGGGAGAAGATCCTTCCCTTTATATCAGTGATGAGGGTAACAGTCCGCTGGATTACTTCAGGGAATCAGCCCTTGTGGATGGCTCCTACGGCAATGTGGCCAGTACGACATGGGCCATGGACGCTTTGATGCAGATGGAGATCTCTGTGCCCGGAGGAGCGACACTGGATCTCGAGATCAGTCCTGTAACGGTGTCAATCAATACCGGTAGCTCCAAGCAATTGACGTTGACAGCAATGAAACTTGACGGAACATCCGGAACGATCTTCTCATCTGCAACCTGGACAACCGATGACGAATCGGTAGCCAGTGTCGATACCAATGGGTTGGTGACAGGTGAAAGTGAAGGTACGACGACGGTTACCGGTGAATATGCATCGATTGCAGTATCTGCAGACGTTACTGTCGATCCGGTTCTTCATCGGATGACAGCGATGATGTCAAGGTGTATGTTGCGGTCATCGGCAAAGACGGAGAAGTGCTGTACAGACCGAATGATGTGAGGATATCCGAGGATGACGCCTATGGAGTGACTGCGATGGGAGCGCTGGACGCAAGCGGTCTGAGCTGGAAGTTCGACAGTGATGAGGACGGATTTGTAGATTCCATCGATGGACAGAAGAATCAAGGCATGAGCGGTTGGATGTATGCGGTCAACGGAAAGGCGCCGATTGTACTGGCTGTAGACAAGGAAGTCGACAGCAGTGACAAGGTCTTGTGGTGGTATAGTGAAACAGCTATGGGTGAAGTGCCCGACTGGCCAAGCTCAGATTCATCATCGGATTCAACAGCTGTTACGGTTGCTGAAGAGACTCAGGATGTGCTCGAAAGCCAGCAGGAGATGATAGGGACTGAAACAGTCATACTGAATGCGGATGAACCGATGACGGAAACAGAACTCAAAGCTGTAAAGGCTTCAGTCGAGAACAATACGGTCAGTCTGGAAGGGACCTTTGAAGGCGAGGATATGGTCATTGAAGATGCTGAGGTGTCAGTACTGGTCGGCGCCGAAGCCAGTGATGCGGGTATCACCATTACAGTCGATGAACTGGATGAAGAGGAAGTGCCATCCCAGTACGGTATCCGATTGAACTCGGCAGTCTACGAATTCGGTCCTGACGGAACACAGTTCGATGAGCCTATTGTTATCAGCATCAAGATTGCCTTTGATGAAACGGTGGACATCGACAGCCTTGCACCTGCATGGTATGATGAAGCCACAGGCCAATGGGTGCCGATTCCATGTGTCATTGACCTTGGTGAAGGAACGGTTGTCTTTGAGATTGATCATTTTACGGCGTTTTCGCTGATTGAGAAGCCTGCAAGGGTGACGTTTGAAGATGTGACCGATTCGATTGCCTGGCGAAGGATGCCATTGAAATTCTTGCCGGCCAGGGATTGATCAACGGAACCGGATACGGATACGAACCCATGCGCTCCATAACAAGAGCCGAATTTGTGAAACTGGTTGTCGAGGCATTGGATTGCGAACTGAAACCCGCATCCGGTGATGTGTTCAATGATGTTCAGGCAACCGACTGGTTTGCGCCTTATGTGGAATGCGCCGCTGAGAGTGGAATCGTCGTTGGAGACGGCATGGGTGGTTTCAAGCCGAATGCACCGATTTCCCGTTATGAGATTGCAACGATCATGAGAAGGCTGGATGAATCAGTTGTCGATGATGTCACGCTTGGCTTCAGCGATACAGATATGATTCCGGCCTGGGCGATGGATGGTGTTGAGTATGTATCCGCCCAAGGCATCATGAATGGTTATAACAATTACTTTGACGGTGCGAGGGATATCACACGAGCAGAATCCGCGGTCGTCATTTACAGATATTTGAGTATACTTAAGTAACGAGGAGGAACGGGCATGAATAAGGTTTTTGCATTATGGTTGACAGTGATATTGGTGTTGGTCGCAGTGACCGGCTGTACAGGTTCAGGGAATGCTGAATCGGATGCGGAGAACACTGTAGTTGAGTCGACTGCCAATGATATTGCAGAGGATGAAACGTCATCAGAAACAAAAACGTCATCAGAAGCAAAACCTTGGCCGATGTCCCTCGTGTAACGCTGTTGGTCACCAGGGATTTCGGCAGGGAAAACTGCTGGAATCCACCGTGGAACTCGGCAAGAACTGGACCGTCTATGATCTGCTGATAGAGACGGCTGAGATCGAAGCTGACTACGGCGGAAGTTTCGTCACAGGCATCAACGGCCTGACAACCCAAGGAAAAGCCGGTGAAGGAAAAAGGCTGGACTGGTTTTATTATATCAATGGCATCTGCGCAGATGTAGGTGCCATTGACTATGATTTAAGCAGCGGTGACATTGTCTGGTGGGATTATCATGCATGGAACAGCATGGATTCCATCAATTCGGCAGTGACAGGCATGTATCCAGAGCCTTCGTCAACGGCTACCGAAGCGGAAATGAGGGGCTGAACATCCTCTATGCAGAAGGATCGGATCCGCTTGCTGAAGAGCTTAAGAATGCCATGGAGGAATTCGGTATTCATAACATTGAGGTGAACAAAGCCGAAGCAACAGTTATCGGTGACCGCAGTAAACCGACAATACTCATCGGGAGCTGGGAAGCGCTTAGGGAGTTTGAATACCTGAGCAAAATGAATGACCAGTACAAGAAGCTGGGCCATTACACGTATTTCGAGGATGGTGAGATGAAGGTTCTGACTGACGAGTATACAGTTGCTGCTACGCTTGGTTCCAGATGTGGTACGATTTATGCCCACGGTGACGGTTTAGGTGATACGGCCGGTTTGTGGGTGGTGGCAGGAATCGATGAGGAAGGGACTGAAACAGCAGTGAAGGCCCTGGTACAAGGACTTGATGATAACACATCGTTTGACCGGACATACGGTCTCTATATCAAGGACGATGAAGTTTTAAGATTGCCGATGGAATAGGAAGTGAGCGCCATGATGCCGCTTTTTGCTGAGAAAAAAAACTTAATCTACAGGTTACATCCCCTTTCGCTGGCGTACTATATTTTTCGGTTTTCCTGATGGCGTTGATGTTCACGCATCCGTTGTACCTGCTGGGGTTGTTGACGGTGACAGGTACAGTCATTGCCGCGTCGGAAAACCTGAAATCCTGGAAAGGATACCTGAGGTTTACAATCCCGCTGATCGGGATGATCATGCTCATCAATGGCATATTTGTCAAAGCAGGGGCGACGGTGCTCTATAACGGCCCGCGTATACCTGTGATCGGCAAGCTGAGAATAACGCTTGAAGCCATTGCATATGGTGGTGGCATGGGGATACGTTTATTGGTGATCATAAGCGTTTTCTGTCTGTTTACCTATACGGTACAGCCGGATAAATTCATGAAACTTTTTTCCAGGTTCGGAAACAAGACTGTATTCGTCGTCATATTATCCATTAGGCTTTTTCCTCTGATGATTTCTGATTATCAGAGAATCATGGAAGTGCAAAGGTGCAGGGGTGTCCGATTCAGCCAAGGCAAGTGGACAAAGCGATTGAGGAATATGCTTCCGATAACCAGCGTGCTGCTGCTGTCCAGCCTTGAACGGTCCTTCCTTCAGGCGGAATCCATGTATGCCAGAGGGTATGGCTGTGGAAAAAGAACGGTTTACAACAAGGACCTGTGGAGAACAAGAGATACGATCATCGCCGTAATGACGTCCTTCGGTCTGGCCGTAGGTATATATGCATATATTGCGGGATACGGCAGCTATGTTTATTACCCTGAGCTTGCTGCAATGAAATGGACGGATTTAATCGCACTTCTTGTGATTGCAGCAGGATTGACAGGACCGGTATTATTGAACTGGGGGTGGAAGAAATGGCCGAAATTAAGATTGAAAATTTGAGTTATATCTATCCTGAAAAAAAGGCAAAAGCTCTCAGCGATGTCAATCTCGTGATACCGGAAGGACAATTTGTCCTGGTTGTTGGGCGGATCCGGGAGCGGCAAGTCGTCTCTGATCAGGTCCATTGCGGGTCTGATTCCTGATTTCTACGGAGGCGCTTACGAGGGGGATGTCACGATTGGACAAAGGTCCATCACAGACATGTCCAGGAAAGACATGGTGCAGAAAGTGGGTATGGTGTTCCAGGATCCTGAAAGCCAATTGGTGATGACCAATGCGGAGGAGGAAATCGCCTTCGGACTTGAAAACCTTGGAGCATCCAATAGCCTGATGAAAAGGAGAATCATGGAAGTCACCAGTGCCCTGTCCCTGTCAGGATACCGGCAGAAGTTCATACCGGAACTGTCAGGCGGGCAGAAACAGAAAGTGGCGTTGGCATCGGTGCTTGCCATGCACCCGGAGATACTCTTGCTGGATGAACCTACATCTCAGTTGGATCCCATAGCAGGTGAAGAGATTCTCACCATGATCCGAAGGCTGAATGAGGAGAACGGCTTGACCATTGTCCTGACGGAACAGAAGCTCGAGCGTTGTTTTCATTTTGCTGACCGCATTATTGTGATGGATGAGGGCATGATCATCATGGACAGTGAAGATGTCAGTGAGATTGCCAGGTGGGCAGTTGCTCATGACAAGCCTTTCATTCCTCCTTTGTCTCAGGTTTTCGCGAAAGTGGGACACCCGAAGATTCCGGTAACGGTGAAGGAAGGAAGAGAAATCCTACGGTCTGATTTCGGATACGGGATTCATGATGAACCCATCCTGCGAGGCAGAAAGAAACCGGACGTCATATCCGAGTCTGCAATGATAGAGATGAAGAAGTTGTGGTTTACATATCCGAATGGTCATGAGGTGCTGAATAATATCTCTTTGAAAATCGAGAAAGGGAGTTTCACCGTTGTGATGGGTGAAAACGGGTGTGGAAAGACAACTCTTTTGAAGCATATCAACGGATTGCTTCGGCCGGGTAAAGGCAGCATTCATATTCAGGGCAAAGATATCCATCATTTGCACGTCGAGGAACTCGCAAAGGATATTGGATATCTTTCACAAAATCCGAATGACTATCTCTTCCTCCCTACGGTGGAAGAAGAAATCAAGTATACCCAGCAGCATCTTGGGATAGATGATGACGGATGGGTAGAAAATCTGTTTGACAGACTGGGAATCGGTGAATTCAGAAAGATGAATCCGAGGGACTTAAGCACCGGAGAGAGGCAGAAAGTGGCCCTTGCATCCGTTCTGGCGTCAAATCCCAAGATTATCCTGTTGGATGAACCGACGAGAGGTCTGGACTATCAGCTGAAGGAAAACCTGGGCGAGATACTGAAAGGACTGATCCGGGAAGGAACGACCATTGTGATGATTGCCATGATGTGGAGTTTGCTGCGGAATATGCCGATCGTATCATCCTGATGGATGAAGGCGGAATTGTAGAGACCGGGAGCAAATATGATATCCTGACGAATTCCACCTTCTATTCTCCGCAGATCAGCAGACTATTCTACAATTATTCTGCGGATACGGTGACAGTGAAGGAAGGAATCAGCCATTTGAGAGATATTTTGGAATTGGGACGTGGTGTATATGAGGAAATGTAAAAATACAATGGTATTACTGATGGTCATCCTATTGATGCTGAACGGACTGTCTGAGGTTGAAGCCGTTGAAGTCAGTGAGGACAATGTTGAGGAAAGCCTCTCCAGGGCGATAAACTACTTACGTAAAATACAGAATGATGACGGCGGATTCCCGTCAAAAGACGGCAGGGACAGTAACATTGCCGTAACCTGCTGGGTCATAATGGCTCTAAAGGCAGCAGGTGAAGAGGTTGAGGGCTATCGTTGGACGCGTTTTGGAAAGAATCCAGTGGATTATCTTCTGAAAACACAGAACACACTGGATGACTCAACGGAATACGCCAAAATCCTCCTGGCTATGTCAGCTGCTGACGCAGGAGTCGAATACCTTGGAGAGGACCTGAGGTCATCCATGGTGTCATTCCAGAGAGAAGAAGGGAATCTGGCTCAAGAGGACATCGGTGAAGAGAAAATGATCAACGCCCATATGTGGTCGGTTATGGCGGTGCTAGCATCCGGAGGTGAAATACAGGACGCTGAGAAAGCACTCAACTGGCTAAAGGATGCTCAGAACAGCGACGGAGGTTTCGCTTGGGTTATCGGAGGTGAAAGTGATACGGATGATACTGCGGCAGCCATCCAAACCTTGGTGCTGTTGGGAGAGGATCCCAAGACATCACCGGTCATCGAAGAGGCACTAGCTTTCATCAAATCCAAACAGCAGCCGGATGGCGGATTCAGTTCCAGCGATATGATGGGAAACGAGTCAAATTCAGCTTCCGATGCGTGGGCTATTCAGGGAATCATCGCAGCAGGAGAAGATCCACGAAGTGAGGAATGGTCGGAATACGGAAAAAATCCCATTGACCACCTGCTGAGTCTGCAGGACGGTGAAGGTTCGTTTTACTGGAAAGAAGGTGTTCAGTCCTCCCCGGTGCAGATGACAGCATATGCTGTCGCCGCTATGTCACAGAAGCCTTATCCTGTCAACATCAACTATGATGAACTGCAGTCCGCACCGGTATTTAGCGACCTTGAGAGCGGACACTGGAGCTATGAAGCGGTTGCGTACCTGACCGCAGCAGGAGCAATCAATGGGTATCCCGACGGTAGCTTCAAACCTGAAAACAAAGTGACGAGGGCGGAATTCACCAGCATGTTTGTCAAAGCGATGGACTTCGACTGGAGCAATCCTGTCAGCCTGAAATTCCATGACGTCATCACCGGAGCATGGTATTATCCATTTGTTTCTGCGGCATATGTCAACGGCATCATTCAGGGAAAATCAGCAGCGGTCTTCGATCCCTATGGCAATATCACCGGCGCTGAGTTGGCGACGATGCTTGTGAACAGCCTGGATGACAGCCATAAGTCCGGTATTGAAAAAGGTGAGTTTTGGTATTCCGGCAATGTCGCTTTGGCCGATGAACTTGATTTCCTTGCTGACAGTTTCAAAGCGACTTCAGATGCGACGAGGGCGGAATGTGCCTACAGTATCCGGCAACAGCTGAAATTCATGGGGAACTGATTGCTGACGGCTGCTGCATTACATTCATGAATATGGATTGAGCAAATGAGATGGAACAGGAAGTTGGAGATGATATCTATGAAGAAGAATTGGCTGACGATATTATTGCTGCTGATGGCAGTGGCGGTATTGGTATTGAGTCTTATACCCAACAGCATATTGAATGAGGCCAACTGGTTGCTGGTGTCCTTTGTCATTTTGGCCATTGTCATCGGAATGGTTTTTATTCGCTTCGAGCAGGAGCGTGTCGATCCCAAGGAGATGGCCCTGATTGCAACCATGGCATCCATTGCCGGTATCTCCAGAATTCCGTTTGCCGTGATCATGAGCTTCCAGCCGACGACGTTCATGGTGATGATTACCGGTTATGTCTTCGGCAGCCAGACCGGTTTTGTCGTGGGAGCCATAGCGGCCCTCGTATCCAACTTTTTCCTGGGACAGGGACCCTGGACGCCGTGGCAGATGGTGTGCTGGGGAGTATGTGGCATGGCGGCCGGATGGCTGGCCAGAGCTGAACATGGGTTCAACAGGATTACATTTGCTGTGGTCTGCGGAATTTCAGGCTACGTATTCGGTTGGGTGATGAATATCTGGCATTGGGTAGGTTTTGTGTACCCTCTGAATCTGAAGACGTTCATTGCCACCTATATCGCCAGCTTGCCTTTTGATACATTGCATGCGGCAGGAAATGTGCTGTTCACTTATCTGTTTGGCAAGTCCTTCTACATGATACTGATGCGGTTCAAACGCAGGATGACTGTGACGGATATCAGTGGGATCCATGAAAATCAAAAAACATAATGATAATAGTTCTCATCTGGTGTATAATATATGTAGAGACACTATTGAAAGTTCTGAACTTCAAGGAGGTTTTGCATGAATAAATTCTTAATCAAGAATACGACCAAAGAACAACGGGAACGTATCATATACAACGCGCTGAACTGTGGCGGAGGAGGATGTGAGAATTGCTCCGGATGCGGTGTGTTTGGCGCAATCGATCCCTATGACATGTATCAGCCATATATCGATGGTGAGAAAGAAATCTCGGAAATCAATATGGAATTTCGAGCGGGATACAATATCCGTGGATGAGGCGATCCTTTGATGGCGAAGCGATCGGAAGCGGAAGCGGAAGAAGAAATTGGTATTTGACAGAAAATGAATGATATGATATTCTAAGAAAAATTGAACGCTAGGGGAGCCGATGACGTCGGCTGAGATTAAGAACATGATTCTTTGACCCTTCTAACCTGATTCGGTTAATACCGACGTAGGAAAGCTGATGATCATTTCTTAAGATGGATAAGGCAATCGTGCGATTGCCTTTTTTTATTGAAAAGGGTTGAAGCATTTTGCTTTTACCCTTTGTTTTATTGAAAGGTCTTTTGCCTGCAGCTGATGAATACAGCTGCAGCATCTCATAGCAGCGATATTCCAGGCGGCGAATCAAGTTTGAAGATAATCTCAAGACGAACTCCAATCTCCTTGTTTTCAGCAAATCAAATTTGGGAGGTACACAAGTGAATAAAAATCGGGAGGTACACACATGACTAAGAATATGAGATGGGGTATCCGATGAGGCATGTGCTGAGCATTGCCGGTTCGGATTCATCTGCCGGTGCCGGAATTCAGGCAGACCTCAAAACCTTTGCCGCCCATGGTGTATACGGGATGACGGCCATTACAGCGATTACAGCGCAGAACACCACCGAAATCAAGGAGGTGTTCCCCATACCCGGAAAGGTGCTGGAGAATCAATTGCTGGCCATTGAAGAGGACATCGATATCCATGGAATCAAGATCGGTATGATCCATTCTTCCGAACATGTGGATATCATCGGCAGGTTTGTGGAAAGACATGACGTCTTCAGTGTCCTTGATCCGATTCTCTATGCATCCAGCGGGAGGAAGCTGGTGACGGACGAATGCATCGAACAGGTTGTTGATCGGCTGATGCCCAAAATGCAGCTGGTGACGCCCAACTGCGTTGAGGCGGGTGAGTTTTTAGGCACGGCCATCGATAGCGAAGAGAAGATGAAGAAAGCCTGTCAGGTACTGTTTATCCAGTGGGGGACTGCCATTCTGTTGAAAGGTGGTCATCTGAAAGGTGAGCCTGTGGATATGTACTATGACGGGACGCATTTTCTGCGGTTCGCTGGTAGCCGTTTGGGCAATCCGAATAACCATGGAACAGGCTGTACGCTGTCCTCGGCGATAGCGGCCAATGTCGCCAAGGGGAAAGGCATTGCCGCAGCCATCGGTGACAGTAAAAGATATACGGCTGTCGCCATTGAAAACGGATTTTCCATCGGCAGGGGTGCAGGACCGCTGGATCACTTCAAAGCGGTGGAGACATGCATCTAGTGACATTCGGTGCTTGGTGAAGGTGAGTTAGAGAGTAAGTGACAGGGAGTATTGGAGATAAAGTAGAAATAGGAAAGGAAAGAAAATCATGACTAGGGAATACACAACTCAAATGGATGCCGCAAAAAAGGGCATCGTAACAAGGGAAATGCAGATTGTAGCAGACAAGGAGCATATGGAGGCTGAAGTCATCAGGGAGAGGGTTGCAAAAGGGACCATCGCTATCCCGGCCAATATCAACCACAAGAACCTCGATCCAGAAGGTGTCGGTGAAGGTCTGAGGACGAAGATCAATGTCAACCTCGGCATCTCCAAGGACTGCAACGATATCCAACAGGAGCTGGAGAAGGTCAGGGTGGCCCTCGATATGAAGGCGGAGGCCATCATGGATCTCAGCAACTATGGCAAGACCGAGGAGTTCAGGCAGCAGCTGGTGGAGATGTCGCCTGCGATGATCGGTACGGTGCCGGTATATGACGCCTTCGGATTCTTTGAGAAGGACCTTCTTGACATCGAAGCGGAAGAGTTCCTGGATGTCGTGGAAAAGCACGGTCAGGACGGTGTGGACTTCGTGACCATCCATGCGGGAATCAACCGTGAGACCTCAGAGACATTCCTTAGAAATCCGAGGCTGATGAATATCGTATCCAGAGGCGGATCTCTCATGTTCTCCTGGATGCGCCTCACAGAGAACGAGAATCCGTTCTATGAGCATTATGACAGGCTGCTGGATATCTGTGCCAGGTATGACATCACCTTAAGTCTCGGTGACGCCTGCAGACCGGGAGCCATCGCGGATTCCACCGATGCCAGCCAGATCAAGGAGCTGATGATTCTAGGTGAGCTGACAAAAGAGCCTGGGCGAAAAATGTTCAGGTCATCATCGAAGGACCGGGACATATGGCCATCGATGAAATCGAGATGAACATGCATCTGGAGAAGAAGCTGTGTCACGGCGCCCCTTTCTATGTCCTCGGACCACTGGTGACGGATATCGCACCCGGTTATGACCATATCACAGGAGCCATCGGCGGTGCGCTGGCTGCGTCCAAAGGTGCTGACTTCCTCTGCTATGTCACTCCTGCGGAACACCTCCGACTGCCGACGGTGGAGGATATGAAGGAAGGCATCATCGCAAGCAAGATTGCAGCCCATGCCGGGGATATCGCAAAAGGCGTTTACGGTGCGAGACGTTGGGACAACGAGATGAGTTTTGCAAGGCAGAATCTGGATTGGGAGAAGATGTATGACTTGGCCATCGATTCGGAGAAAGCGAGAGACTATCGCAATTCGGCTGAACTTGAAGATGACACCACCTGTTCCATGTGCGGAAAGATGTGTGCGGTCAGGAATTTGAACAAGACACTGAAGGGGGAAAAAGTAGAGATCATTCGCTGAAGATAACAAGAAAATTTTACAACTTCCATATAAAGTTGTAAAATATAGGTGAATGGGACAGGAGATAATGCCATAAAGATAGGAGGAATATTATGCCGTATGTAGAAGTGAAGACACCGGTGAGGTCAATGAAGAACAGATACAAGAAATGCAGGTGGAAATTCTCGATATCGTTTCCGAAGAGATGGGCAAGGGAATCGACACAATCATGATTGGCATCAAGGACAAATACCATCTTTCCATCGGAAGGAAAAGCATTACGAAAGGTGCTTTCATCAATGTCAAAGCCCTGGGTGTATCCACGAGGGAAGTCAAGGAGTTGATATGTAACCGTTTGAATGAAATGCTGATATCCAAATTCTCTTTCGAGGTGGATGACATTTACATCACCTTTGACGATAAGACGGAATGGGGCTATAAGGGTCAGTTCATAGGTAAGTAGACGAAATGTATGTCAGTATTTGGTTTGAGGAAGGCTCTGTTTGGAGTAGACAGTATTCAAACATATTTAAAGCATAGCATCAGTCTGTTGGGAGGATAATGTATGAAGGTGACAAAGATGGAAGCTGAGCTGTTTTGCAGTAACTGTAAAAAAGAAAACGATTCATGAAGTAATCTATATTGGTGATAATATTGAAGGTATTGTGTGCAGTGAGTGTGATACGCTTGTTGAAATTGATCCTTCAATCCTGCTGAAAAACTATAAGTCAGAATTGATTGAAAGAAATTGTGACAAAACCTCATCGAATGACAGAAGAAATTCGCAGTGACTTATCAAAGTTTTTAAAAACTATTCCAGTTCGAATTATAACTAAGCCAGGAAGATTAGTCAGAGAACTTAAAGAAATTGAGCATTTTTCCCATGAAGAAGAATAATGGATAATTAGCTAGAGCCTTTGTAATGAAGGTTCTTTTTTTACACCCACATAATTGACATATGTCATGGAATATGTTATCATGCTAATTAACATATGTTGTGGAAAATGTTAGTTGCAATTATTTGCTTGTAGTAATAGAAGGAGTGAGATAATAGTTGAGAAATATTGCATGTATCAATCTTTCGAATATTGATTTTATGGATGCAAGTGATATACAGTATTCTTTGTTTGACTTTATGGTAGATCATCCTGAATGTAGTGGATTCTTACTTTTCATGGAGCATCCCCCAACTTATACTATTGGTGCCAATGGCGATGATCAGGACTTTATTATTCCAAAGGAAGCGCTCTTATCACAGGGGTATGAGGTATGCAATACCTCAAGAGGAGGGAAGATAACTTTTCATGGATTAGGACAGTTAGTTGTGTATCCAATAATAAATTTGAGGCATTTCCAGAAAGATATTCGATGGTATATGGACGGGTTAGAGTCATGGATTATTGATACTCTTTCAGATGTTGGAATCAAAGGAGAAAAGCACCCGAAACACAGGGGAGTCTGGATCAATAACAATAAAATCTGTGCAATTGGTGTTGCTGTAAAAAAATGGATTACTCTTAATGGTGTTGGTTTGAATAACAATATTGATCTCTCTCATTTCAAGAAAATCATACCATGTGGTATCAGGGATTGTGGAGTGACTTCGATAAAGAAAGAAGGAAAGGATATTGACAATGAGAAACTCAGTAGAATACTCTGTGAAAAGTTCGGAGAAAAGTTTGAATGTGTTCTTGACTATGTTGACATAAGTGAGGTAATGATGCGATGAAGACTAGAAAACCTGACTGGGTGAAAGTGCGTATGCCTTCAGGGAAGCAAACTGAACGGATGTATGAAATGGTTGAGGATTTGAAGCTGCATACGGTTTGTCAGGAAGCAAACTGTCCCAACCTAGGAGAATGTTTTTCTAATAGAACAGCCACTTTTATGATTATGGGCGAATTATGTACGAGACATTGTAGATTTTGTTCGGTCAAAAAAGGAAGTCCGACACAACTAGATGAAAAAGAACCGTTGCATGTAGCAAATGCAGTTCATTCATTGATGCTTCGGCATGCGGTAATCACATCAGTAACAAGAGACGATCTTAGTGATAATGGCGCATCTCATTTTGCTGAAACGATTAGGATGATTAAGCAGTACAATCCTGATACGACAGTTGAGGTTTTAATTCCGGATATGGGAGGAAATAAGGCAGACCTTGTGACTGTTCTAAAAGCAAATCCCAAGGTGATGAATCATAATATTGAGACAGTGCCTCGACTCTATTCAGCAATCAGGCCTGATGCAGAATATGAGCGTTCTTTGGAGGTTCTCAAATATTCCAAAAAGTATTATCCGAATATAATCACTAAGAGTGGAATCATGGTAGGACTTGGTGAAAAAGAAGACGAAGTGATTGAATTAATGAAACATCTTGTAGATGTGCATTGCGATGTTCTGACAATTGGTCAATATCTTCAACCTACTAATAGACAAGTTGATGTGACAGAATTTGTTGAACCGAAGCAGTTTGACAGATATAAGAGTATTGGAATTGGTTTAGGTATCCCACATGTAGAAAGCGGAGTATTTGTTCGAAGTTCCTATAATGCGGTTGAAGCTCTTGAGGCTTTGAGTTGAAAGACAATGAAATCAAGAGAGAGTAAGGAGTGATTTTATGGGTATATCCGTTCAGTATATTGCCAATGCAGGTGCGGCTGTTATGTATAAAGGCAAGGGAATCATGATAGATGGGCTTCACAAGGTGAAAGTGGCTCCTTATGAAACGGTTGATGACATCACCTTAAATAAGTTGATGAATATAAAAGAACCTTTTGGTTTCATTGATATTATACTGGTGACGCATAACCATAAGGATCATTTTGATGCCCGAACAACTATCAGGTTTATGGAGGTTAATAAAGAAGTGAGTTTATATGGGCCTGAAGCGGTTTGTATAGAGTTGCTTAAGCGGACGAATGTACCTCAGATTATTCATAGGATTCATTGTATTGGTTCAGAGTCTGTCACAGTAGAAGAGGGGATTGTTATCACAGGCGTGGTTATAGCCCATGAAGGAAGACAATACTCAGGTGTTCAGAATCTGGGATATATAGTGGATTTCTATGATAAAAGGCTTGTACATTTAGGAGATTCAAAAGTGAACAGGCATGAATATGTTGAAATAAAAGAAATGTTTAGTGAAATAGATATCGCAATGTTGAACTTTCCCTTTGTAACCCTGGATCAAGGCAGGCGTATTGTTTGCGATTGTATTCGTCCGAGCAAACTATATATATTTCATTTGCCGACAATCAAAGAAGATTCTTTTGGGTGGATAGGGACTACAGTAGATAATATGAAAAAATATTCATCAGTTTTGCCTGATGCAGAAATTTTGTCTAATACGTAACTAATGTTCTGGATTTTATGAGCAGTTTGATCTGAGGTTGAACTGCTTCTTTTTGTTGCAAAATTAATAAAATAAGCAGAAAAGAGATGATGTTATAAAAAAGCGGATTAAATTGCATAAGAAACCTATTGTGAGCGTTGACAAATGTTTTGACAAAATTCAAATTATAGTTGACATATGTTATGGATAATGTTATAGTTAAATTAACCAAAAGAAAAACGCGTTATTAAAGCATAATAATGCTTATATATGAATAAATATACATTCGTGTGTTGCTCGATTGTGAAGAAAAGGAAGAGAGGTGGTTTTATCATTAGAGACCTTAGAGAGTGTCCAATCGGATTATATGAAAAAGCATTACCAAGTGATCTTTCATGGGAGAAACGATTGGAAATGGTAAAGGATGCGGGCTATGATTTCCTGGAGATTTCCATTGATGAAAGTGACATGAGGTTATCCAGACTAGATTGGGTACATAATCAAAGAAACGAACTGCGAAATGCTATCAGCAAAACGAAGATACCAATTTTCTCAATGTGTTTGAGCGGGAACCGGAAGTATCCTATTGGAAGTGAAGACGATGAAATACGTCGAAGAGGTAAAGCTCTGATAAAGAAGGCTGTTGACTTTTCATTGGATATCGGAATCAGAGTGATACAGCTTGCGGGATATGATGAATATTACAGGGAAGGAAATGATAGGACAAAGTATAATTTTATTCAAAGCCTTAAGGAATGTGTGAGATATGCTGGAAGATCAGGTGTTACACTGGCCATAGAAACGATGGATTCTGAATTCATCAACACTATAGAAAAAGCAATGGCATATGTTGATGAAATCAGTTCTCCTTGGCTGCAGGTATATCCGGATATTGGCAACTTATCTGCATGGCATGTCGACATTGAATCTGATATAGAGATAGGTAAAGACCACATTGTTGCCTTCCATTTGAAAGATACAATGGAAGGTGTGTATCGACGGGTTCCATTTGGAGAGGGTGTTGTTGATTTCGAGAGATTTTCAGAACTCTTGAGGCGATGGATTATGGGGCACCATTTGTAGTTGAAATGTGGAGTGATGATGCTGAGGATGCATTTGAAGTAGTGACAGAGGCGAAGCGGTTTATTGAAGAAAAGATGCAATTGATTGTTAAAGCATAATTTATTGGAGGTTAAGTATTATGTTAGAGAATTTAAAGAAAGATGTACTGGAGGCGGCACTGAATCTTGTAAAATATGAACTTGTCACATTGACGGGTGGCAACGTAAGTGCCAGAGATCCTGAAACTGGTTATATTGTTGTTACACCAAGCGGTATGGATTACGAGCTGCTTTCACCAGATGACATGGTAGTTGTGGATATCGATAATGTCAAGATTGAAGGAGAATACAAGCAATCAGTTGATACGCCAGATCTGCTATATATATATAGGCACTTGCCAGAAGTTAATTCAATTATTCACACTCACTCAACGTATGCACAGAGTTTTGCTATTCTGAACGAAGAAATCCCATGTGCTACCACAACATTGGCTAATGAAGTTGGAGGTTCTGTGCCGGTTGCACCATATTCACCGGTAGCGTCAGATGGCATAGGACCTCGGTAGTCAGTGTCATAGGAGACAAGAGAGCATGCTTGCTTGCAAATCATGGAGTTATTGCGGTAGGGCCGAATGTGAAGCATGCACTGACAGCTGCAGTGATGCTGGAAGATTCAGCCAAAGCTTATCTGATGGCAAAAGCGATCGGTGAGCCGGTCATACTTCCAGATTCGGAAGTGCAAAAGGCGAGAGATGTTTTCTTTAATATTTATGGTCAGAATCAAGATAAAGTAGGCGAGGTAATACGATGAAAGCATTGAGAGTAGATAAGGATAAAGCGATTGAGATGTATACCAAAATGCTTCATATCCGCAAATTTGAAGAAAAGGTAGCATACTTTTTCTCAATGGGTATGGTTCATGGTACAACCCACCTGTATGTGGGTGAGGAAGGAAGTGCAGCTGGTGTATGCTGTGCATTGGATACGGATGATGTGATGACCAGTACACACAGAGGTCATGGTCACTGTATCTCAAGAGGGATTGATCTGGATAGGATGATGGCTGAGTTTCTAGGTAAGGAAACCGGTTATTGTAAAGGCAAAGGAGGATCAATGCATATCGCAGATCTTGAAAAAGGAAATCTGGGAGCGAATGGAGTTGTCGGTGGCGGTCAACCTATTGCTGTAGGAGCTGCTATGACGAAACAGATGCGTGGCGAAGAAGGGATTGTTGTCTGCTTCTTCGGAGACGGAGCGGCCAATGAAGGTTCATTCCATGAATCACTGAATCTGGCGTCCATCTGGAAGTTGCCGGTACTGTTCATCTGTGAGAACAATTTATATGGTATGTCGATGTCCATCGATGACCATATGAATATTGACGACATTTCAGTCAGGGCAGACAGCTATGGAATGCCAGGGAAGTCAATTGACGGTAACGATCCGGTTCTTGTGTATGAAGAAACATTGAAAGCGAAGGATTATGTCAAGGAAAACGGACCAATGCTTTTGGTCTGCAATACCTATCGTCATCTGGGACATTCCAAGAGTGATGCCTGTGTATACAGAACCAAAGAAGAACTGAATGAATGGAAAAAGAAGGACCCGATAAAACGGATGGCATCCTATATACTTGAGAATGGAATGCTGACAGAAGAAGAGCTCGAGACATTGGATAAGAAGACAACAGAAGATATCGAAAACGCGGTGGCTTTTGCGGAGCAGAGCAGCTATCCGTCTATTAACACAATAATGGAAGATGTGTACGCATAAGGAGGGACTGGAAGAATGAGTGAGATAACTTATGCACAGGCGATAAATGATGCGATGAGTGAAGAGATGAGGAAAGACGATAATGTCTTTCTCATGGGTGAAGATGTAGGGCTGTATGGAGGAGCATTTGGTGTTTCGGTTGGTATGTATGATGAATTCGGTGATGAAAGGGTTAGAGATACTCCTATCTCAGAAGCGGTAATCGCAGGCGCCGCAGCTGGAGCTGCAGTTACAGGCATGAGACCGATTGCGGAAATCATGTTCAGCGATTTTACAACTATTGCTATGGATCAGTTGGTGAATCAGGCAGCGAAGATGAGATATATGTTCGGAGGCAAGGCAAAGGTACCAATGGTATTAAGAACTCCGGCAGGTTCGGGAACAGGTGCTGCGGCACAGCACAGTCAAAGTTTGGAAGCATGGTTTTGTCATGTGCCAGGATTGAAAGTAGTTGTGCCATCAACTCCTTATGATGCAAAGGGATTGCTTAAAGCTGCTATCAGAGACGATAATCCGGTTGTGTTCTTTGAACAGAAGTTGCTGTATAGAAAAAAAGGTGAAGTGCCTGAAGAAGATTATACGATTGAACTTGGCAAAGCGGATGTCAAAAGAGAAGGTTCTGACCTTACAATCATATCCTATGGACGTATGGTTCCAACGTGTCTTGAAGTGGCTGAAGATATGGCAAAGGAAAGCATTGATGTTGAAGTGGTTGATCCGCGGACGTTATTGCCGCTGGACAAGGACACGCTGATTCAATCAGCCAAGAAGACCGGAAAAGTACTGATTGTACATGAAGCTTGCCAGACAGGAGGCTTTGGTGGCGAATTGGCCGCTGTCATTGCAGACAGTGAAGCATTCTTCTATTTGGATGGTCCCATCAAAAGACTGGGTGGCCTTGATGTACCGATTCCATATTGCCCTGAACTTGAGAAAAATGTCGTACCGACATACGATAAGATTAAAGATGCAGTTTATGAACTGATGAAATAGGGGTGATGAGATGGCTGAAAAAGTTATAATGCCCAAAGCAGGCATGGCCATGGAAGAAGGCAAGATAATTCGATGGTTCAAAAAAGAAGGCGATTCGATTGAAAAAGGTGAACCTATCCTTGAAATCGAAACAGATAAAGTTAATATGGAAGTGGAATCCATGTCATCAGGTATCTTATTGAAGATTATCGGACAGGATGGAGATGTATTCCCGGTAACCGATACGATTGGATATATCGGAGAGAAAAATGAAGAAATTTCCGTAGATGTGGCAGGAAAAATTGACATAGGAACCCATGATTTTGAAGACGAGGAGACATCAGAATCTAAAGATCAAGTTGTCTTATACAAATCAACCGGTGGTAAAGTAGCAGCAACACCAGTGGCTAAACGACTGGCAAAAGAGAGAAACATCAACCTTCAGACTGTAAATGGAACCGGAATCCATGGTGAGATCAGGATCAGAGATATCGAGGCCATTGAACAGCAGAAGATAACACCATTGGCAAAGAAGATGTCACAAGCAAACGGAATAGATCTGGATAATGTATTCGGAACCGGACATCAGGGTAAAATCATGAAAGCGGATATCCTGCAGTTGCTTGAAGGGAGATGTGAGGAAGAGGCATCAGCAATCGTGTTGGATGATGAGAATACGGATGCTGACAGAGTGCCGTTGAACGGTATGCGCAAGGTGATAGCTGAAAGAATGCTTCGGAGCCATACGGAGATACCACCAGTAACCATGAACATGAAGGCAGATGTCACATCCCTGTCAAGATACAGGAAAGAGATCAATGATTCGCTGGGAATCAAACTTTCTTATAATGACTTTATTTTGAAGGCAACCGCAACAGCATTAAGTGAAATGCCATATGTGAATGCGAGTATTGAAGGCGATGAAATCGTATACAAGAAGGACATCAATGTTGGAATGGCAGTTGCCCTTGATGAGGGATTGATTGTTCCTGTCATCAGGAAAACGGATACGATGTCGATGAAGATGCTTTCAGAAAGGGCGAAAGACCTGGCAAGTAAAGCCAGGGAAGGCAAGTTGATGCCGGATGAATATACCGGTGGAACCTTTACAGTCAGCAATCTGGGAATGTACTCTGTTACCTCGTTCACACCGATAATCAATCAGCCGGAAAGCGCGATCTTAGGTGTTTGTGCTATTGAAAAAGAAATTAACTCTAAGTGGAGATGAGATAGTGCATAAGCATATGATGGGATTAAGTTTGACATTTGATCATAGAGCCATAGATGGTGCCCAGGCAGCAGTATTCTTGAAACGAATTTCAACTTTGCTTGAGAATCCGTTGGGAATGCTTGTATAGTGAGACAGAGGAAGGAGCGAACCAATGGCGTCAAAAGTGATCATGCCCAAAGCAGGCATGGCTATGGAAGAAGGGAAAGTCATCAAGTGGTTTAAAAGCATTGGCGATAAGGTTGAAAAAGGTGAACCACTACTTGAGATAGAGACAGATAAAGTAAACATGGAAGTGGAGTCGAATGACACTGGATATCTACTGAAGATTGTAGAAGAAGAAGGTGCAACCGTTCCGGTAACAAAGACAATTGCTTATATCGGAGAAAAGGATGAAGATATTGTAGAAGATACTGATAATATTCAGAAATCGATTGAATCGGAAATGATGAAGAGCTCATCTGAAGTACCGATGAATGAGGATAAGGTAATGGATGTTGTTGTCATTGGAGGTGGTCCGGCAGGATATGTTGCAGCGATCAAAGCTGCACAAATGGGTGGCAATGTGGCATTGGTAGAAAAAAGTGTTGTCGGTGGAACATGCTTGAATAGAGGATGCATACCTACAAAGGCATATCTTAAATCAGCAGAATTTCTCGAGCACCTGGAACATGCATCGGGACGAGGAATTATTGTTGCAGATAAAACCTTTACGATTGATATGAATCAGGCAGTATCCATGAAAACGATGTTGTAGAGACTCTTACCGGCGGAGTAGCTGCACTGCTAAAAAGTCATGGGATTGAAGTGCATTACGGAGTTGGAAGGATAACTTCTGACAATGATGTCACTGTTGACGGCAAGGAAATTATTAGAACCAAAAAGATTATTCTCGCAGGAGGGTCAAAGGTCAATAGGATTCCAATTCCAGGAATTGACAGCCCTTTGGTGCTTACCAGTGATGAAATACTTGATCTCAAGGAAATACCGGATCATATGGTAATCATAGGTGGTGGCGTCATTGGTGTCGAGATGGCTGTAATATTCAACAGTTACGGCAGCAAAGTCACAATTGTTGAACTTGAGGATCGCATCATTCCGTTAATGGATGAAGATATATCACTCGAACTGCGAAAAGCACTTGAGAGAAAGGGTATTGCAATAATGACTGGCAGTAAAGTAGAGCTGGTTGAGGAAACTGATAATAAACTCATACTTCATCTGAATGATAAGGAAAAACTCGTAGCGAATAAAGCCCTGTTATCAATTGGTCGGATTCCGGATCTTGATGGAATAGGTGAAAAGGAGTTGGAGCTTAGTCATGGAATGATAAAGGTAGACAATCGAATGGAGACAAGCGAAAAAGGAATATATGCTCCAGGAGATGTTAACGGAAGGTCGATGTTGGCTCATGCAGCTTACAAGATGGGTGAAGTGGCAGCTATGAATGCAATGGGATATGATGAAGAGGTCGATCTCAGCAATGTCCCAGGATGTATATATACGATACCTGAAGTTGGATCTGTTGGATTGACTGAAGAAGAAGCAAAGAAAAAGTACGATATAAGTATCGGTAGATTCCCATTTGGAGCAAATGGAAGGGCATTGGCTTCTGGAGAAGGAGTGGGATTTGTCAAAGTCGTCACAGACAGAAAATACGGTGAAGTTCTAGGGGTGCATATTATAGGACCGAGTGCAGCGGAAATGGCAAATGAAGCTGCAGTACTCATAGATATGGAGATCACAGCAGAAGAGATAGCAGATATTATTCATGGACATCCGACTTATTCAGAAGCTTTTATGGAAGCGACGGCAGATAGTTTGGGTAGATGTCTTCATCTGCCAAAGAGATAAGTTAGTGGTTATTCATATGCAGTTGGTAAAAGGGTATGTGTATTGGGTTGCAATGAATAATGATTATAAACCGGGGGTCGATTGTATAAATCGACAGTCAAAACAATTTATTTAGGGAGGTTTCAAGAATGAAAAAGTTAGTAGCATTGGTATTGTGTATCAGCATGATGGTTGTGATGTTTGCAGGGTGCTCCACACAAGCGGACACAAGTGAGCAGAAGGTGACACAAACAACAGTTAAGACAGAAGAAGCAAATGGAGCAAGTTCTGAAAGTGAAGGTTTGATGTTCAGAGGTTCAGAAGAAGAAACGTATTATATGATCGTCATGGTATCCGGCGTTGAGTATTGGTCTCCTGTATATGAGATGTTCAAGCAAGCAGGTAAGCTTCTTGGTGTCAAAACTGTATTTACGGGCACACCTGAATATGATTTGAATAAAGAGCTAGCAGTGTTTGAGCAGGTTCTAGCAAAGAAACCTGCAGGTATTTTTGTTCATCCGATGAATCCGGATGCTTTTATAGAGCCAATTAACAGAGCTACAGAAATGGGCATTCCTGTTGTTACATTTGCAGCAGACTCTCCAAAGAGCAAGCGTGCAGCATATATTACGTCTGACAATGTGAAGGAAGGTTATTTTGCAGCAGATGCTATTGCAGAAGAACTTGGTGGAAAAGGTGAAGTTGCCGTAATTGAGAATCCTGGTCAAGATAACCATGATTTGAGAGTCAAGTCTTTTGTTGAAAGAATCGAAACAAAACTGGCCAGACATGAAAGTCGTTGCCAATGCAGCAACAAATCAAGATCCTAACAAAGCATATCAGGCTGTTCTGACTATGGCTCAAGCGAATCCGGATCTGAAAGCAATCTTCATGCCTGAAGCAAGCTCGGGAATGGGGGCTGCTCAAGCAGCTACAGAATTGGGAACAGGTATCAAAGTGCTTTGTTGTGATGTTAATGCAAAAGTTCTTGATATGATTAAAGCCGGAGAGATTTGGGGTGCATTGAATCCTAACCAAGGTATGCAAGGTTTCTTCGGAATGCTTTCATTGTTTACAGCAGCGCATACAGAGATGGTTGATCCTATGACTGATTATATGGCTACAGGTGAGAATCCAGTATCTCTTCCATACATCGACAATGGTTTGACTATCGTAACAAAAGACAATGCAGATTACTACTACCTTGATAAGTACCTCGAAAGAAGAGGCAGTAAAGGTGTAGAAGAGTAGAATTAAGTGATAGAGGATCTGCAGGTTGGATATCTTTTCAGCCTGCAGATCTATTACAGATATAAACGAATTGATAAGTAGGAGTGGTAAGATTATGAACAATGCAAAGACTAGAGGAATTGGCGATACGGATGTACCTAGGCTGCAGCTTGCACTTGACTATATAAGCTTACCTTCTGCACTTGCTATGGCAGTGAAAGCCGGCCCATATGTTGATATTGTTGAGATTGGAACACCTTTATGTAAAGCTGCTGGTATGGAAGCGGTTCGTTCGGTCCGTGAAATGTTGCCGGATAAATTGGTTCTTGCGGATGTAAAAGCTCCGGATTGTGGTGGATTGGAAGCTCAGATGTCATTTGACAATGGTGCTGATTTGATGACAGTCCTTGGAGGCGCACCCATCGCAACAGTTAAAGCTGCCCTAGAGGTTTCTGACGGTACAGAAAACAAAGAAATGCTGATGGAATTGACAGGTGTGGATAATATCATAGAACGCGCGCAAGAGTGGAAAGACCTAGGTGTCGAACGTATGGTCTACCATAGAGGCTGGGATGAACAAGCATATGACAGACAGTGGGATGAAACTGACCTCGAAACCATTCAGAAGCTAATTGATATGGGATTCAAAGTATCGGTAACAGGCGGTATCACAGCTGAGTTTCTGCCGTTTTTCAAAGACCTGAATGTTTCTGTCATTATAGCGGGACGTGAGATTCATCAAGCAGATGATCCTGTAACCGCAGCGAAACAAATGAAAATGAAAATTAACGAGTTATGGGGTTGATTCTGGAAATTGCGCATCATCTCTAGAAGGAAGGAGGTATTTCTTTGACAGAAGGAAATGTATTGGAGGTCAAAGACATTCAAAAAAGCTTTTCAGGTGTACAAGTCCTAAGCGGTGTTGATTTTACGCTTCGGAAGGGAGAAGTACATGCATTTTGTGGAGAGAATGGAGCAGGTAAATCAACATTGATGAACATCATCGATGGTGTGATACCCCAGGATGCAGGTGATATCTTCATCGAAGGTAATAAAGTCACTATAAAAAATCCGCATGAGGCGCAGCACTTGGGAATTCAATTCGTGCACCAGGAGATTGCATTGTGTTCGGATGTTACCGTTGCTGAAAATATCTTTATGGCAAAAATCAACGAAGCAAAGTCTTTACAGGTGAATTATAAGGAACTATATAGAAAAGCAGAAGAGGTGTTAAACCTTTGGCGGATATTAAACCAGACATGAAAGTCAGTGATTTGAATATCTCCAATCAGCAGATTGTTGAGATTGCAAAAGCCTTATCCATGCAGTGTAAAGTCTTGATTCTTGATGAGCCGACAGCAGCATTGTCTGAAGCGGAAGCAAATGCTTTGTTCAAGATAATCAAAAAGCTGAAAAAGCAAGGAATCAGTATCATATATATCAGCCACAGGATGGCAGAAATCTTTGGGAATGTGACAGGGTTACAATACTTAGAGACGGCTCATGCATGGGGACTTATGAGGTTGCCGATGTCGATGAGAGAATGATTGTGAATAAGATGGTAGGCAGAGAGATTGAGAATATCTATCCGCCTAAGCAGCTTGAATCAGAGAAGAGTAATGAAGTTTTATTTGAGGTCAAGGATTTTTCGGACGGGAACTGGTTCAAAGACATCAGTTTTCAATTGAAGAAAGGTGAGATTCTAGGGCTTGCAGGTTTAGTGGGTGCTGGAAGAAGCGAAGTCTCTCAGGCTATCTGTGGGCTAAGACACAAAAGCAGCGGAGAAGTCTTCTATAAGAATGAGAAGTTGAAGGTCAATGATTATAGTGATTCTATCGACCATGGTATTGTATATCTGACTGAAGACAGAAAAGTTGAAGGTTTGTTTCTTGAGATGTCGATCAAAGAGAATGTTTCGGCAATGAAACTTAAAAACATTGAAAAGAATAATATCCTCAATGATGGTTTAGAAAATAAGCAGGCTATCGAATATATTGATCTGCTTGGCATAAAATGCAGGAATAAAGACCAGAGAGTAATGACTTTAAGTGGTGGTAACCAGCAGAAGATACTGATATCAAAACTCCTGACAATCAATCCGAAGATTGTGTTTATGGATGAACCGACGCGTGGTATTGATGTAGGAGCCAAATCAGAAATACATAAGCTTCTTAGGGAGTTATCCAAAAAAGGCATTGGAGTCATCATCATTTCGTCGGAGCTTCCGGAAGTCATCGGTATGTGCGACAGAGTAATTGTAATGCACGAAGGCGTCATACGCGGTGAGGTCAGCGAGCATCACATCAACGAAAAAGAAATCATTCAGTTTGCCTCTGGCATTCAGTAGAAAAAGGAGTTTCTTATGGGAGAAAACATAAAAGCACAAAGTAAGCTAAAACGTATTTATTGAAAAGTTCAAGAATTTCAGAGAAGGAAATCTGATCATCTTTATCCTGTTGGTTGGTGTTGTCATGACCTTCCTTTCTCCGTATTTTCTTACATGGGAAAACATTAAAGCGGTTATGCTGTCATTTGCAACAGAAGGTATTGTTGTTATCGGGATGACAATCATGCTGGTAGTCGGTGGTATTGACCTTTCTGTTGGATCTGTCATGTGTCTTGCAATGGTCATTGCAGGCAAGCTGTTCCTGATCGGTATGAATCCATGGTTGGCCAGTATAATTGCGTTGCTGGTTTCTGCAGCAATAGGAGCTCTTATCGGTTTCTTTGTCACCAAGGTAGGACTGAGTCACTTCATCACAACACTTGCGGTTATGGGTATTGCAAGAGGAGCCTGTTTTGTCGTAACCAAAGGAACACCTCTGTCATTATTCGACTTGCCGCCAGAGTTCAAATTCATCGGTCAAGGTACAGTGTTCGGTGTACCATTTGTCATCATTTTATTCATTGTTATTGTTGTTATCAATGACTTTATGGTAAGGAGATCACCGATACTAAGGAAAGTGTTCTATACAGGAAGCAATGAAAAAGCAGCAATCTTCTCAGGAATCAATATCAATAGGATTAAAATCGGTGTATCGGTGCTGACTTGTGTACTGACAGGTTTGGCTGGAATCATTTATATGGCAAGGTTTGGAGCAGCTACTCCTGGTTTCGGAACTGGACTGGAAATGACAGCGATATCCGCGGCTGTAATCGGTGGTGCCAGTTTGAATGGCGGTCGAGGAACTGTGCTTGGTTCCATCCTAGGTGTTGCACTGTTGTCGATTATTACAAGTTCAATGATTCTGTTGAATGTATCTGTTTATTGGCAAGACCTGATCAAAGGTTTAATTCTGTTACTGGCAGTATCTGTAGATGAAATCAGTCAGAGAAGAAACAATAAATAGGTAGGGGGAGAGAAATAATGTTAAATGAATTTCAATATTTGAATCCGGTAAAAGTAGTCTATGGACCGGGAACTTTGGATATGCTTGGTGAAGAGACCAAAGGTTATGGCAGTAAAGCGATTATAGTGACAACAGGACCATTTTTCAAGGAAAGCGGCCTGACAGACAGAATTTCAGCAATTCTAAGCAAGTGTGATATGGAATCTGTACTCTACTATGAAGTGGATCCCAACCCGCTGAATACACAGGTTGATGCAGCTGCAAAAGTATGTATTAATGAGAAATGTGACATGGTCATCGGCCTCGGAGGCGGCAGTGCTATCGATGCTGCAAAAGGTGTAGCAATGGCTGCCGGTCATGATATGCCGGTGTGGAACTTTGCAATGGGATGCCATGATGACGCTATCGAGCCAACAGAAAAGAATTTGCCGATTATTGCGATAACAACGACTTCAGGAACAGGCAGTCATGTAACACCTTTTTCAGTCATAAGCAATCCGGAAACAAAGCAAAAGCCAGGTATAGGCAGTGTACATAATTATGCGAAGGTAGCAATTGTTGATCCCGAACTCATGCTGACTATGCCTCCCAAAGTGACTGCATCTACAGGATATGATGTTTTGGCACATGCGTTGGAAGCATATACCTGTACCACTGCGAGTCCAACAACGGATTTATATGCTGAAGAAGCACTGAGGATGGTTGGAAAACATATTGTGACAGCTGTCAATAACGGTAGTGACCTTGAATCACGAAAAGCCCTTGCTTGGGCCGATACTTTAGCTGGATATGCGATAGCAAATGCTTCTGTGACATTATGTCACAGTATTGCACATGCTGTCGGAGGAATTGCTGAGACTGTTCATGGAGAGACTCTAGCAGCTTTGACACCATCAACTATTCGATTCAGTATGAATGAGGCACCTGAGAAGTTTAAGAGAATCGGAGCACTTCTAAGAGGTGAGGAAGATATAATCAATGCAACTCTAGAAGGAACCATTGACACGGTTGAAGGAATTATTGATGCGATTGGCATGAATAATTCGCTTAAACAACTGGGTGTAACTGATGATCAGTTTGATGAGATTGCTAAAGGCACCGTGCAGTATATGGCAGGATGTGTAGAGACAGATCTCAGAAAAGCCACAAAAGAAGATGTCATCAAGATTCTTGAAGAGTCATATTAAGATTTTCTCTGACATGCAAGTTACGTTACTTACTTACAAATTAACCAAAAGCCAACATATACCATTCATACCCTACTTAATATTAATAAGTGTTGCCATGTATCTTGCATGATCAGCTGAAATACTACAAATCTCCGAAGTACGATAATAATGTCTTCGGAGATTTGTAGAATGTAATTGAAGCTGCTGAATGAATTAAGACTAATAATTAGAAGGTATTATCATGAAAAAGATTGAATCAAAAGAATTGACGTTGGAAGGATTTGAGAAGTATGGGAGCTATAAGAACCTGATCAATCCGGAGGGTATAAAAATTGGTGAGGTTCCTATTGAATTTTTCAGGGATTTGGTTTCACTGAAACTGGGAAACAGCAACATCGCTTCTATTGGAGTAAATCGAGTCAGCAATAGGGAACGGCGCATTGACACTTCTGAATATCACAATTATACTGGAGAGGGTATAATGCCACTGGATGGTGATGTGTTGATGTATGTTGCACCGGCTTCTGTGGAAGAGGAGTTTCCGGAAGACCAAGTTGATGTATTCAAAGTTCCCAGGGGGACCTTTGTAGTTTTAAATCCGGGTGTATGGCATCATGCTTCCTATGCAATTGACAGTGATTATGTGAATGTTCTGATCATACTTCCTGAACGTACTTATGTTAATGATTGTCATGTCATAGAACTTTCAAACCAGCTGATGATAGACTGATGAATACAAGGAGTGGATCTTATGGGAAAATTTGTTCTGGGTATTGACAATGGAGGAACCATGTCAAAGGCAGCGATATATGACCTGCAAGGAAATGAGATTGCTGTTTCAAGCAAGAAAACGAAGATGATATTTCCAGAGCCGGGTCATACGGAACGCGACCTCAATGAACTATGGGATGTTAATACAAATGTAATCAAAGAAGTTATCGAAAAATCCAAAGTTGATGCAAAGAATATAGTAGGTGTATCTGTAACAGCATATGGCAATGGCATTCACTTTGTTGATGAGAAAGGAAAGCCAACCTATAACGGTGTGGTATCAACTGACACTCGTGCTAAGGAGTATGTCAAGAGATGGCAAGAGGATGGTACCTATGATGAAGTGCTTGACAGGACTATGCAATCGATTTGGGCGGGACAGACGATATCTTTATTGGCATGGTTCAAAGATAATGAACCGACAGTTCTTGAACGTTCAAAGTGGATTTTGACATGCACAGATTATATTCGTATGTGCTTGACAGGTGAAGCTTATGCAGAGATAACCAATATGTCCGGTACCAACATCCTCAATGTAAGGGATGTGAAATACGATCGTGAAATCTTGGAAGCATTTGGTGTTGAAAAGTATGAGAACTTACTTCCTCCAATTAAATACTCAACGGATATATGTGGCAGCGTTACAAATGAAGCTGCAAGACTGACCGGCCTGATGGAAGGAACTCCGGTGTCTGGAGGTATGTTTGATATCGATGCTTGTTCAATTGCAACTGGTGTCACCGACTCAAGCAAACTTTGCCTGATAGCAGGTACATGGAGCATCAATGAATATATCAGTGATAAACCGATTGTTTCCAAAGACTTATTCATGACTTCTTTGTACTGCATGAAGGGATATTGGCTTGTGATGGAAGGCAGTACTACATCAGCAAGCAATTTTGAGTGGTTTGTTCAGCAATTTCTTGGTGAAGAAAGAGCAAGATTGGATCAAGAAGGTGAAAGCATATACAGCTTATGCAATGAAATGGTTGAGAGTATTGAACCCGAGAATCAAGATATTGTATTCTTGCCATTCTTATATGGAACGAATGCGGATGCAAATGCAAAATCCTGTTTTATCGGTATGAGTGGATGGCACACTCGAGCACATATGATACGATCAATTTATGAAGGTATTGTTTTCTCACATATGTTGCATGTTGATAAATTAATGCAATTTAGAGATAAGCCAGAAGTTGTTCGTATATCAGGCGGTGCAGCGAAATCAAGAGTATGGGTACAGATATTTGCAGATGTATTGCAAACACCAGTAGAAGTGACAGAAGGGTCAGAACTTGGAACCTTAGGAGCAGCTTTGTGTGCAGCAACAGCAGTGGGGGAGTATGAAAGTTGTATTGAAGCTGCAGACAATATGGTTTCTATTGATTATACATGTCAACCAAGAGAAGAGAAGGCTTCGATTTATGCTAAGAAGTATGAGCGATTCAAGAAAGTTATAGATGCTCTGGCACCTGTTTGGGATATCTGATGAGATGATTGCTATTGGCGATGGATAAGGATGCTTTATTGACATTCCCTGTTAAATGACATATGATTTATATATTTAGGGTGTCATGATGCTTATACATATATCTATATAGATTTAGGGTTTGATTATATATATGGAAGAAGTCGATGTGAATAGACTATATGATTATTAAAATTTTGACTAGGAGGTGAAGCATATGAATCCAAATACGATATACAAATGATGGTGAAAGTAGCTCAACTATATTATGATTCAGGATTGAAGCAAGAAAAGATAGCCAAGGAATTAGGTATTTCAAGATCATCGATATCAATGATTCTTACTGAAGCCAAAGAGTTTGGTATTGTGGAGATCAACGTTAAGAATCCGATGGAGAACAATGAAGAGTTATCCAAAGCATTTGAAGAACGTTTTGGAATCGAGAGATGCATAATAATCCCTACAACAATAACAGATCTAAAGCTTTTAACAAAAATTGTAGCAGAAAGAGCAGCTTCAATTGTTGACAAAGAAATGAAGTCAAACTCAACAATTGGAATTGCCTGGGGAACAACATGTTATGAATTCATGTCATCATTCAATAAGAATAAAGAATTGAATAATGTAAATATAGTACCACTTTTAGGTGGAACAAACATGGTTAGAAGAGAGTATCAATTGAATGAAATGGTGAGAATGTTTGCTGAAAAAGTCAACGGAATTCCAACTTTTATTCATGCCCTTGGAATTCCTGACACACTTGAAGATAAGAACTTATATATGCAGAGTACTGAAATGCAGTCAATTAGTGAGAAGTGGAAGAACATTGATTTGGCTGTTATCAGTTCAGGAGCTCCTCCAGAGTATTATGAAAAGAATATTTCAAGAGATGAGATTGAATTATTCAAAAATGACTTGGATAGACCTGTCGGAGATATTTGTGCCAGAAGATTCAATATTGAAGGTGATTTTATTGATTCTGAGTATAATGAAAAAGTAATAGGTATTCCAATTGAAGATTTAAGGAGTTCAAAAACAGTTATTTGTGTAGCAGCGGGAATGCATAAGGTGCTTTCTGTATTGGGTGCGTTAAAGACGGATTTGATTGATGTTTTTATTACAGATGAACAGACAGCAAAAAGCGTGATAGGAATATATGATAAAGAAAAGCTCTCTAAGTAATTTTGGAGAGCTTTTTCTTGTATTGACTTGCTAATGCATATTAATTGACATTCTATTCATTCAGTATATAATGGTAATAATATAGGATTCAATGATAATATTTATTGATGTATACTGATACAAGGGAAGTGGGTCTATGGAACGAGTAAGTGCTATCATTCTGGCAGCAGGTCAAGGTAAAAAGAATGAAACGTCAAACAAAACAAACAATTCTTGAGAGTTTTAGGTAAACCCATATTGGTGTATACGCTAGAAGCATTTTTAAAAGTAAAGAGAATAAGCGAGATCATATTAGTTGTGAAAGAAAGCGAAAAAGATGATGTCATAAGACAGGTTATAAAGCCATATTTCGACAAGGACCAATATAGGAAAATCAAGATTGTTTTGGTGGTGCAGAAAGGTTAGATTCTGTGTATTCTGGGTTGAATACATTGGATTCTTGTACAAGGAAAGTTCTAATACATGATGGTGCAAGACCTCTTATCAAGGAGTGTTTCATTAATCAAATAATTGATATACTTGATGAAGAAAAGGGATGTGTACTTGGAGTAAAGGTGAAGGACACATATAAAAAGTTGAATGGCTCAAACTACATCGAAGGTACTGTGCCTCGCCATGATTTGATTCAAGTACAGACACCACAAGGTTTTCATTATGAACTTATTAAGAATGCATATGAAATTGGAATGAATAATTGCGATGGAATCACAGATGACTCCATGATGGTTGAGCGTTTTACGGAAGATAAAGTTAAATTTGTTGAAGGTGATTCAAGTAATATTAAGATTACTACACCAGATGATCTAATTATGATGGAGACTTTTTTACACCTTCACAGATTGAAGGAATCATAATGAGCATCATGATTTCTTGCACGAATCAGTCTTTGTACGGTTTGCGGATGGAAAGTGCCAGAACCATGCCGATACCGCTCAGGGTTGCCATCAGCAGGAAGGCAGGGTTGTAGCTGCCTGTGAGGTCGTAACTCAGTCCGAACGGCACTGTGCCGAATGCGGAGCCGATGACGACGAATACCGTAGCGGCACCGCGGATGGCACCAAGGTGCAGACGGCCGAAGTACTTGACCCATATGACGTTCAACGTGATCACCTGCACATTGGTGAAAAATCCATAGATAAGGATGAATGTGGCTGCCCCGACCATGGAACTGACAAGTCGGAAACAGATGAGGTCGAGCATCATGACCAAGAGCGTGATGGAGACGATGTATCTGGAACGGTAACGGTCGATGATGGTGCCTGCGATCAACGGCATGATCAGACCGGGTAGAGCCATGAGCCCAATGATATAGGCGGTTGAGTTGGAATCGAATCCTTTTGACGACATGATGGAATAGAAATGGAACAGCATTCCCGTACTGATCATCGGTATGGTCATGGAGATGATACCGATGAACCAGAATTCCTTTGTCCTCAAAGCTTCATTGAGAGTAAAGGAGGACTGGGCAACCTGAGCCAGTTCCTTTTCAAGGTCTTCTTCGCTGTGGACGGTGACGTTGTCAGGAAGCAGTCCGATGTCTTCCGGTTTGTTGACGATCAGCAGCCACATGAGAGGAAGGAAGGCGATGATGAGGCCTATGCCCCAAAAGCGCCAGGCCGTGTCCCATCCAAAGGCACCGATCATATAAATGTTCACTCTAGGTACCACCATGTTGCCGGTGATGGTACCTAGAGTGAGCAGACTGAGGGCAAGTGCCCTCCGCTTTTCAAACCACTGGGGAACGAGTGAACCCGGTATCAGGGTCAACGAACCCTGTCCGAAATAGCGGAGCAGGAAGAAGCCGACGAAGATCATAGGAATGTTGATGATGAAGCTGTTAAAAAAACAGGTGGCAGCCAGCATGGAACCGACCACCATCAGCATCAGTCGTTGACCGAAGCGGTCAACGGCTTTGCCGACAAATACCAGCAGTGAGCCGGATAGAATCGTGGCGAATGAATAGACGGTCGATATGAGCGTTCGTGAATAACCGAATTCATCGATGTAGGAATCGATAAAGGCGCTGATGGAGTATGTCTGCCCCGGTGATGAGAAAAAAGCCGCAATGGCAGAGACAGCAACAATCACCCACCCATAGAAAAAGTATGTATTTTATTTGTTTCGCAAATTTTGATCTGTTCATATTTCCTCCTTGGTGACTCGAGCCTGCATCGGTATTCGCTGGATATCGGCAGGTATACCGTATAACTATAAGGGTAAATGGAGGAAAAATCAATAAATATGGAGGAAACTATGCGTAAAATTCCGGTTATTATCGATTGTGATCCAGGATATGATGATGCCATCGCCCTGGTCCTGGCTTTGGGCAGTGAGAACCTGGATGTGAAGGCCATCACCGCGACTGCTGGAAACATCAATATTGCGAGAACCTATAAGAACGCCATCAGGATCTGTCATTTTCTGGGTAAAGAGGTTCCGATAGGAAGAGGATTGCCAAAGCCTCTGAAACGGGACCTTAGGGATGGATCGAAGGTGCACAGCAAATCCGGGCTTGACGGTTCTGGCATTCCCGAGGATGTTCCCATGCCACTGAGGGAGGACTCGATTGATATCATGCGCAGCGTGCTGGAAGCATCCGAGGAACAAGTGACGATCATTCCGATTGGTCCGCAGACAAACGTCGCAAGGTTGCTGAGGGATCATCCCGAATTGAAAAGGAAGATCAACAGGATTGTCTTCATGGGAGGTACGGTGAAATACGGCAATGTATCAAAGGTTGCCGAATACAATATATTTGCCGATCCCGAAGCTGCCAGGATTGTTTTCGGATCCGGCGTTCCGCTGGTCATGGCGGGGCTCGGCATCACCAACCGTTTCCAGATCCTGCCAAAGCACTTCAAGGATTACAGGGAGCTTGGCTGGGTCGGCGAGTTTGTGGCAAATCTCCTGGAGCAGTATAATGTTTTCTATCAGACAAAGGGTAGGAAATTCAAGGGGCCTGCCATCCATGACGTGCTTGCGGTGGCCTATGTCTGTGCACCGGAGCTGTTCAATGGCAGGCATTACGAAATGGAAGTCATCTGCGAAGACGGACCGGATCTCGGAAGGATAAAAGTCATTCAGGAATGGCCGGATATCAAGGGCATAGGCGGCAATGTCTTTCTGCTTGAACGGTGCGATGAGAAAGCCGTGATCCGCATGTTGAAAGCTGCGATCGTCAGACTGCAGGAGAATGGATGATGATCAGCGGCACCAACATCTCCTCATGACTCATACCGGCATGGTGGGCAAGGAAATGATGACTGCTCTTCAAGTTCATCGTCTGATACTTGATCATCTTGTCACTCGTTGCCACAGCGATAAAATCACCGACGTAGTCATCGACTTTCATATGGGCTTGACCGGAACCGAGATAACCGGATTTAAGAAATCCGCTTTGCTGTATAGGATAAAGTGATCATGGAAGGCTTCTTTGAACAGGGTTTCAAAGCGGTCTTCCTTTCCTTTTTTTACGTAGAAAGAGGAACACCGGGGTTCCATGAACGGAGGCATGATGAGGGTCCTGGCGATTTCAGGATACTCGTCCAGCTGGATGGTATCGTGAATATCTGTCAGGCCGTGGTCCGCCGTGATGATGAATAGGGTATCCCTGGCTTCGGGTATGATGGCCTTCAAAGCTTCGTTGATCTCGTGGATGCTGGCCTGTGTTGTTTCGGCATGGCAGCCGTGTATGTGTGTGGTCATATCAGGATCAGGCCAATAGGTCATGATGAACCGTTTTCCACCTTTTTGGGTCAGTTCAAGGGTGCGCTGGCATAATTCGGCCAACGAGTCCACTTGAACATTATCCGTTGATTCGTCGGCTACCAGGATACCTCTTGGATTCACCATGTGTGTGGTGGTTCTGCTGTCGGTAGCATCGGTTATTTTGCTGAAGATATCTTCGAAAGGGAGCAGAAGATCGGCAGCCCTTTTCTCGCCGATGATCTCACCGGTGAAGGAATCCTTGTTCAAGAAAGTATCGATGGTTCTGCCGTATTCCTTGAAATACAGTGACCAACCCAACCAGCCGTGTTCAAGCGGAGAAAGGCCTGAGTAGAACGTGGTCATGGCAGCTGTCGTCGTGCATGGATAGACCGATTTGACGGATTCGAGAAAGTGTGTCCGAAGAAGACTGTCGGGTGCCAGGCTGTTGCGAAGGAGGTCGACACCCATGCCGTCAAAGACCATCAGAACGATATTGGAAGCGTTGCCGGCCAGCTTGGCATCCAATGTCTTTAAGGTGGGATGGTGCGTGTCGGCACCATAATGATGAAGTATGGAATTGATCAGATTCAGGATGGACTTGTCGTAGTCGGGATAAACAATATGGTCCATAGGCACCTCCGTAAACAGACGCTCAAGGTCCGGTCATATCTGTTTTTTGAGTATCCAGCCGAATTCACCCTTGTGTTTGACCAGGATACAGTCGTCATATTCCATGCAGACCTCGACTTCATCGCCGGCCTGAAGATTGATGAAGTGATTGATATAGGTGGTCTTCACCTGGGGAACATCCCCATCCATATCAAGCAGGGAGTTGAAGATGGACAGTTCCTTGCCGCTCTGCAGATGCCTGCAGCGACTGGTCACAGGTCCCTGTTCGAGGATTTCTATGTCGAAATGGGGATAGTTGACAAAAACTTCTCTTCTTCCCGGAAGGTATGACTTTCCTTGATGACCTTCCTTATGAAATGATTCTCCTGAATATAGTCGATGTTGATGTCGCCGTTTTTCTTTTCGATGATGAGCGCGTTCAGTTCGCCGGATGTCTTGACACCGATGCCGCCGTCGATGGATATGATGTTTTTCTCATCATTGAACAGGGGGACATTCGTGTTGACATCACTGCGCATATTGGCCGTCGGCCAGTGGCCTACGATGACCTTTGACTTGTTGATGCTGCTCAGTTCATTGTAGTTGTCGAATTTCAGGAGTTTGCCTTCGTCCAAGGCGATGTCGACGTCCTCATCATATCCCCCGTGCACGAAGATGAAATCATCCGCAAAGAGGATGACTGGCAGGGTGTGCATGAATTCGAATTCATCTTTGAAGTTTGCCAGCATCACATCGGAGAGCTTATGCCCGTCATTGCAGCCATATAGGTCAAACCGATCGCCTCGGCCATCTCATGGATAACCGTTCTGAAGATGTCTTGCTTGATGAAGCAGAGGAATCGGTCGATGTATTCGCCGGTAAAGATATGATGGCAGATAAAGGATTCATGGTTCCCTTTAAGTATGTACGTGTTGGGACGCTGTATGAGTTCCATCATGTAACGCAGGGTTTCGATATTGTCAGGCCCTTTGTTGATGAAGTCACCGATGATGATCAGTATGTCGTCATACTGAAGATCTGCATTTTGGAGCAGAGACTTCAGGACGTCAAGGTGACCGTGGATATCACTTATGGTAATGATTTTATAGTTGTCATTGATCTGCAAGCGTAAGATCTTGTTCTTCATAATCATGCTCCGGTAAATGCTTGTTCTGATACATTTTCATATCAACTGAATTGAAGAGCTCCTCATAGCTGATCGCCGATTCCGGCTGCCAGACTTTGAATCCGTAACTGAAATCAATCGGATAGGGAAGCTGTTGCTGTTCGACATGTTTCTCGAGGTTGGTTTTCAGCGTACCGATCAGGTCTTCCACTTCTTCCGCATCAGTCGTATCAAGCGTCATGAGGAATTCGTCTCCCCAAACGTCCGACTGTAGCCTTATCAGAGAAAGTGGCTGAAAGGACCTTTGAAAACAGCACAAGGGCTTTGTCGCCCATGGCATGGCCATAACGGTCATTGATGAGCTTGAAACCATTCAGGTCAAACATGACAAGGATAAATGGCCTCTTTGTGGATATCAGATAGTCGATGGTGCTGTCCATCCTTTGACGGCTCATCAGCTTGGTCAGGTAATCCTTGGTCGTTGAAATCGTATCCAAGTAGAAATAGGTGACGACGACGGTGATTGCCATGATCGGCCAGATGATGAATGCACCATATACCAAAACCTGGATGGCAGCCCCAACTGCAGGCAGCAGGATATACAGCAGCATGGCCACAACGATTTCACGGTCGATTCTATCCCGGTTTCTATATGCGTCCACCCAGACGTAGATGACAGAGAGGGATGTGACGACGATAATCAGCCATATGTATGGTTCTCTGGAGTATACGTTATCCGAACTGACTGAAAAGATGAAAGGTGTAAAAAAAATTGATGGTCATCAGGAAGGAAATGGCAATCATCGGATGCAGATAGAACCATCTTCTTTTGATACGTGCATACGAACTGTACATATGATAATCGATATAGCAGATCCAAATACAGGTGATGGACGGACCCATCCATGAAAACAGCAGGTTTGAGATATAGTTGGCATACCAGTTGAATTTACCGGGCTTACCATCGAATTGCCATGAGATGATTTCAAGCACCAGCATGCATATGTTGACAAGAATCAGCCGATGAAAAATTCGTCCTGAATTGTTCAGGTTGTCGCCTTTCACCCATTGGGTGATACCTACCAGCGCCAGCAGCAGTATGGAATAAAAATGTACGTCGTAAGTTAAGAAAAAAGTCATGCCAATACCCCTTCATTTCTCTGTATACGGATCCTGTATCTATTTATAGATCCTGTAACTCAGTTATTATGAACTATTATAGCATAAATACTATGGCTGGTATAGGGACATTCCCGAACGGGCCACTTCACCCCTAAGGCTATGAAATTGGCGGTCTAAGGAGGTATAGATTTTGTCTATGACTCGATAGGGAGATTGTATTTTACATCTACTTCTATCGGTGTTACGATAAAGTCAGAAAATTCGTCGGATGTCCATCACATCCGCATACAAAACCACTGCCTAATAGGCAAACTCAATTGAATAGATTGTGATACAGGTTCCTTGACACGGATATATAAGGAAGGAACCGTTAATTTTTATACCCATTTTTAAGAAAAGAGGTCAATATGAATCATCTGAAATTTACGGAAACCGTACTTCGAGACGGCCACCAAAGTCAAATAGCGACGAGAATGCATACCGCTGAGATGCTGGAAGCGCTGGAACTTCTTGATCAGGTTGGATATCATGCCCTGGAAGTATGGGGCGGAGCCACCTTTGATGTTTGTCTTCGTTACCTGAACGAGAATCCATGGGAACGCCTGAGGATCATCCGTGAACATGCGAAGAATACGAAGCTTCAGATGCTCCTTCGCGGACAGAACCTTTTGGGTTATCGTCATTATCCCAATGACATTGTGGAAAGGTTCATCCATAAATCCGTTACCAACGGCATCGATATCATCAGGGTATTTGACGCACTGAATGATACTAGAAACCTGGAAACCTCCATGAAGGCCATACGCAAGGAAGGCGCTCATTGCCAATGCGCCATTTCCTATACGACCAGCGAAATACATACCATCGAGTATTACATCAAGCTGGCAAAAGAAATGGAACAGATGGGAGCCGATTCCATCTGCATCAAGGATATGGCAGGTATTCTGACTCCGCAGAACGCATACGACCTGGTCAAGGGCATCAAGTCGACGACGGATATCCCGTTGGAGCTTCATGGGCATTCCACCAGCGGTATTTGTGAGGCCTCCTACATGCAGGCGGTAAACGCGGGAGTGGACATCATCGATACGGCCCTTTCTCCGTTTGCAGGAGGAACGGCACAGCCTTCTACAGAATCCATGTACGAGGTGTTTAAGGAGAGCAAAGCGGCAGCACCCCTTGACGAAACGAAGATGCATCTGGCTGCCAAGCATTTCGGACAGGTGAAAGAAGACCATATGGAGAATGGGAACTTCAATCCCAGAGTCATGAGGATTGAACCGAAAATCCTTCAGTACCAGGTACCGGGCGGCATGCTTTCAAATCTACTGTCCCAGTTGCAGGCACAGAATGCCGGAGACCGATACGAAGAGGTGCTCGCTGAGATCCCGAAAGTCCGGGAGGACCTGGGATATCCTCCACTGGTTACCCCGCTCAGTCAGATGGTGGGAACACAGGCGGTATTCAATGTTCTTGTCGGCGAGCGTTACAAAGTCATCCCGAAGGAAATCAGGGAGTACTGCAAGGGCAACTACGGGAAAGCGCCTGCGCCCATCGATAAAGAGGTGGTTGAAAAGGCCATCGGTGACAGCGAGAGAATCGACTGCTGTCCGGCCGATCTCATGGAACCGGGATTTGAAAATGCTAAACATGAGATCAAGGGATTGACCATGGATGAGGAGATGGTCCTGGCATATGCGGTCTTCCCTGATGTGACAAGAAGTTATCTGGAAAATATGTATAAAGACGATGAACCTGAGATTACAGGTGAAATCGTGAATTTGGAAATCGTATAGAGGGGGTGTGGATATGAGTGGAACCATATCAATCATGCAGGCGCTGCAGATCACGGTCATATGTATGGGGATTGTCTTTGCAACACTGATTGTCATTTCCTTCCTGATTGACCTTATGAAGGTGCTGCTGACAAGTGAATTCGGCAAGAAGAGCGAAACGGCAAGCGTTGGAGCGAGCGGTGCAGTGACAGTTCAGCAGACAGCTGAAAATGCAGTTTCAACGGTTTCGGCACTCAACGGCAAGAAGCCTGAGGAGCTGACAACGGAAGATGAAATCGCCGTAGCGATGGTCGCAGCCATCGAAGCGAGTGAAGGCAATAAGGATGTAAAGGTCAGAGTATTGGCCGTCAGAGAAGTATAGAAACACATGATACAAACCGATGGATTCGGTCAACGACAATATGAAGAGAGGTATGAAGGATGAAAACGTATAGACTGAAGTTGAACAATAAGATTTATGAAGTGGATATTGAACTGTTGAGAGAAACAGCGGATATGACCATCGTCGAAGAGGCAGCGGCTCCTGCAGCGGCAACAGCTCCGGCAGTGACACCTGCACCTGCGGCAGGCGATGGGGAAGAGGTCTTGGCGCCATTACCGGGCAAGGTGATTGACATCAAGGTCAATCAGGGTGCCCAGGTCAAGAAGGGTGATATCCTTGCGATTCTTGAGGCTATGAAACTTGAGAATGAGATTTTCGCTCCTTGTGATGGTGTGGTGAGCCACATCAAAGCCATGAAGGGCAATAATGTGAATACCGGTGACTGCCTGCTGGTACTCGCATAGATGAAAGGATGAGAGACCAATGCTAGCAGATTTTATCAACAGTATAGGAATTTTGGCCATGGATTGGAAGCAGCTTCTGGTGATTGGAATCGCCTGCGTTTTCCTCTATCTAGCCATCTATAAACAGTATGAACCTTATCTCCTGATTCCCATAGCCTTCGGTATGCTGACAGTCAACCTGCCGCTGACCGGACTGATGGGTGAGAACGGACTGTACCATTATCTGTACATGGGGACCAAACTGGGAATTTACCCACCATTGATCTTCCTGTGTGTCGGTGCAGGAACGGATTTCGGTCCGCTTATCGCCAATCCCAGGAGTATCCTTCTGGGCGCTGCGGCCCAGTTCGGCATCTTCTTCGCCTTCATCGGAGCCATTTTACTGGGATTCGAAGGGGCGGCTGCCGCAGCTATCGGTATCATCGGCGGAGCCGACGGACCGACAGCCATCTATCTTACATCAAGACTCGCACCTGACCTGTTGGGGCCGATAGCCCTTGCAGCTTATTCATATATGGCGCTTGTACCGATCATTCAACCGCCGATCATCCGTTTCCTGACCACCAAGAAGGAAAGGGAGATCAAGATGGAGCAGCTTCGTGTTGTAACCAAGAAAGAGAAAGTGATGTTCCCGATCATCGTGACCATCTTCGTGGTCCTGCTGCTGCCTTCAAGCGCACCGCTGATCTGCATGCTGATGTTCGGTAATCTGATCCGCGAAGCCGAGGTTGTTCCCAAACTCGTCGAAACGGCTCAGGGAGCACTGATGTACATCGTTACCATCTTCCTTGGAATCACTGTAGGAGCAAAAGCTGAAGCGGATATGTTCCTGAATCCTGAAACCCTTAAGATCATTGCACTGGGCCTTGCCGCCTTCTCTGTAGGTACGATTTCGGGCGTGCTTTTTGGCAAACTCCTGTGCAAGCTTAGCGGTGGAAAGATCAATCCGATGATCGGAGCAGCCGGCGTATCCGCCGTACCGATGGCGGCGCGGGTGGTGCAAAAGGTCGGGCAGGAAGAGAATCCGAGCAATTTCCTGCTGATGCATGCGATGGGGCCCAATGTGGCCGGTGTCATCGGTTCCGCTGTGGCGGCCGGTGTATTGCTGAGTATTTTTTCTTAATGGGTAATTGATAGTCATTTATTTGGTATTAATGGGGTATAAGCAGAGTGCCATTGGCACCGAGGTATAATAATACCAATAGGGAGGTTTTAACATGGCAACAAAAGATCGTTATCACTGGGACGAAGTCAATGCGGAGAGCAAGTACTTCTCCGAAACCCGTTCCATCATCGAGACTGCGTTTTATGCAAACAACGTGGTCAGTGTCACTTCACTGAAAGAGGCTTACAAGTTGGCAAAGGCATCGCCGGGCACTATCGTGACCGACATGCCGGTCTACAAACCTGAATCTTTGGGACTCGTAGAGGATGCGAAGATTCTGCTGTACAACGACGGATCCGTCCATGGCCGCTGCGCTGCAGCCAGACGCATTTATGGCAATGCAGGTGTGGACAATGAGGAACTGCAGACCATCTTGAAGGAAGCGGTCTACAGGATTGGCAGGAAGAGCACCTATCATGCCCAATGCTTCATCGGTCTGGACGAGGCATTCATGGTCCGTGCAAGATTGCTGATACCTGAGGGGCACGAGAATATCCTTTACAACTGGCTGCTGAACTTCCAGGGCATCACCCAGGAATATATCAAGATGTATGGCCAGTCGAAGAATCTGGAAGAAGGGGATATCTTCATCATCTCCGATCCGGATTGGTCCCATCCGGATTACCCATATGGTCTGACGTTCTTCGATCCTGAGAACAACTGTGCCGCCATCCTTGGCATGCGCTACTTCGGGGAATTCAAGAAAGGCACACTGACCTTGGCTTGGAGCATCGCCAACCGCAACAACTTCGCTTCCTGCCACTGTGGACTGAAGCGATATAACTTTGAGGACGGCAACAAGTATGTCATGGGATTCTTCGGTCTTTCCGGTTCGGGAAAATCCACCCTGACCCATGCAAAACATGGCGGCAAGTACGATGTATCCGTGCTTCATGACGATGCGCTGGTCATCTCCACCGATATAGGCGATTCGGTTGCGCTGGAGCCGTCGTACTTCGACAAGACGGCGGACTATCCGCTTGATTCGAAGGATAACAAGTATCTGCTCAGTGTCCAGAACTGCGGAGTGACCGTGGATGCGAACGGCAATCATGTCGTCGTCTGTGAGGACATACGGAACAAGAACGGTAGGGCACTGAAGTCCAAGCTCTGGTCGGACAACCGTGTCAATAAAATCGATGAAAAGCTGGATGCCATCGTGTGGCTGATGAAGGATCCTTCACTGCCGCCGGTGCTGAAAATCAAGAGTCCGGTTCTCGCAGCCACGATGGGTGCACTATTGGCTACGAAGAGAACTTCAGCCGAACGGCTGGCAGACGGTGTGGATATGAATCAGCTGGTCATCGAACCCTACGCGAATCCTTTCAGAACCTATCCGCTCGTGCAGGATTACGAGAAATTCAAGGAGCTTTTCGAGAACCTGGATGTGGACTGCTATGTCTTCAATACCGGACACTTCGGCAACCAAAAGGTGACCAAGGAGATGACCCTTGGATCCATCGAAGCCGTCATCGAAGGCAAAGGTAAGTTCGTTCCGTGGCAGACCGATATGGAAGTGCTGAATATCGAAGGATTCATGCCGGATATGACCGATACGGGTTATGTCAGGGCACTGAAGGGCGCATTTGCGAAACGTCTGGAGTTCATGAAGGAACTGCGCTGATGGAAAGCGATATGGATAAGCTTCCTGAAGAGGCGCTGAATGCCATCGAGGAAGTCCTGGAACAGCTGGATGCTGTGGCCGTGGTGAAGTAGAGCAGTCATTATAAAGTCGTTATCATAAAGTCATTATATATAGAGAGAAGATACTCCGTACCTGAAAATGGTGTGGGGTATCTTTTTTGTCTATATCTGCTCAGAATTGATGAACTTGATCATCCGCTTGGTACTGTTGGTCGTGAAACGGCCTTTTTTTCTTGGCAAACCCAATGGTGATGGGTGCGATTTCGTCGATAGGAATAACTTTGAAATTCTCCGTATCCGGTATGCAGCCGTCAATCAGAATGGAACCGGCAAGTTCCTCTCGGATGAACCGTGTGACCGTGTTGATCTGACTGGTCTCGAGGATGATGTTCGCATTGATGCCGTAATTGTTGAAGGTATCTTTCACAATACGGCTGACATAGAATTCCGAGTTGAACATGATCAGCGGAACATCCTTGAGGTCCTTGATGCTGATTCTTTCGACTTCTGCCAGTGCATGTTTCTTGTTGATGTAGAGCTTCAGATCCCTTTGGCTGATGGGCGTGAAGATGAGTTCGCTGTTCAGCTGGCTTTCGCCGATCAGAAAGGTAAGGTCGAGTTTTTCATTCAGCAGCAGCTCCTGGGACTTCATGGCTCCGTGTTCCACGATCTCCAGTTTGATATCGGGATTCTGGGTGATGAATCTAGAGAAGAGCAGAGGAAACAGGAAGGAACCGATCATCGGAGGAATGCCCATCTTCAGTACATTGTAGTTCGAACCGCTGGAGACCATTTCCCGTTTTAGATTCTCCAAGTTCCCAAGAATAGGATACAATTGGTCCCTGAAGAATTCCCCTTCACTGGTCAGTGTGATCTTGTTTTTTTCACGCAGGAGCAGATTGACACCCAGTTCCTGTTCAAGGTTCTTGATGGCAACCGTCAATGAAGGCTGGGATATATGGAGTTTTTTGGCAGCCTGGGTGATGTTCATGCTGTTGCATACTTCGATAAAATAGTTCAGTTGGTTCAGTTTCATAGGATCACCTCGTAGCCATAGTTTGAAACTATTTTATCATAGTGAGTGGGTATTTTACAATGGCTTTTTTCTGTGATATATCTATTCTGCGCGTCATACGATAGTTAACAGCTATGAATAATGATGCTGTTGATGTGTGAAATTCAATAATGGTTTAAAAAAACATGAATATTTACGGTATAATGAAGCAGCCATCATCGGGCAGGCAAAGCATACCCGACAGATGATTGAAATACGTATAGAGGAGGAGACGAATAGGTGACTATGTTTACTGTTGTCTTTGGTTGCAGTTGGCTTCGTACTGGTTATGATCCCTGCGAGTATGATATCTGGGGGGTCGTCGAATGGTGAAGTGGTTGAAACCTACAACAGCTTTAGAGGACAGGTGGCCTGGCGGTCGATCGCTGTCTTTCTCGCAGTGAACATACCGACCGGAATACTGCTGCTTGTCTATGGAGTGGTGAGGTTAGTAAGCAAAGGCGAACGCTGAGGAACTGGCTAGTATAAAAGAATCATTGACAAATCATAAGCACTCAACTACAATTAGACTAACTTAGTTCAAACTAAGTTAGTCTAATTGTAGTTGAGTCGATCTGAGTATGAAGTCCATTGTGAGAGGTGATTATGTGTTCGTAGGTAGGCAAAAAGAACTGAATAAGCTAAACGAAATGTACCATGATGATCAATTTCAGTGCATCATCATGTATGGAAGAAGAAGAGTTGGAAAACATATTTACTGACTGAATGGATGAAGGATAAGATAGGCATATATTTTGCCTTTGAACAGCAAAATATTCAAGTTTTACTGGATAAGTTTTCAGAAGTGGTCTTGGAACAAATGCCTTCGGAGTATATAACGTCATTTGATGATTTTAGGCAAATTATCACATATATTGCTGAACACAGCAAGGACAGACCAGTAGCATTGATATTGGATGAAGTCCAGTACCTGGCAATGCAGGATAAAGGCTTCATTTCAATGTTGCAAAACCTCATTGATCAGCTGCTTCTGACTACCAAATTGAAATTGGTGTTATGTGGTTCGTATGTAAGTTTCATGGAAAATGAGTTCCTTGCCCATAAAAGTCCAATATTTGGAAGAAGAACAGCTTCGTTCAAGATTGAACCATTCCGGTATCAGGATTCTGCCAAAATACTCAATATGGAGGATAAAATTCAGGAATTTCAATCATGGTGTATACTAGGTGGGATGCCGCTTTATCTGAAACAGTTTGATAAGAAGAGAAGCCTAAAAAAGAATATCATTGATAAAGTGTTGGAAAAGGGGATGTTGTTGCACAATGAACCAATTTTCGCATTGAAGCAGGAATTGAAAGAGCCTGCGTTGTATTTTCCATCATTGAAGCGATTAGCAGTGGAAGGAGCAAATATAATGAAATATCAACATTTGTAGGAACAGATGTTGGTTATTACTTGAATACGTTAGTTCAACTGGGAATTATTGAGAAAATGACTCCAATAGGTGAAAAGAGCAGTTCCCGCAAGTCTATATATAGAATGAAAGACCCTTTTTTCCTTTTTTGGTTCAGATATGTAAGTCGCAGTTATTCATTGGTTGAAATGGAAAAACAGGAATTACTCTATGATACAAAGATAAAACCTGACTTGCCTTCGTATTTTGGATTGCGTTTCGAGGACTTCTGTATGGAATATATGGCTAGTATGAACGGCACCGCTGAACTTCCAATGATTTTTACCGAAATAGGAAAATGGTGGGGGACAAACAATAAAACCAAGAGACAAGAAGAGATTGATATTGTTGCATTTGGTTGTAAGAATGATGCAATTATTGCTGAATGTAAATGGCGGAATGAAAAAACGCGCAGATCAGAACTCGAGAAGCTGGAGGCAAGAGGAATGTTGATACAGAAAGATAATAGATATTTGATGTTTTTTTCGAAAGCCGGATTCACTTCCGGTGCAAAGAAGTTTGCACTGGATAAGGATATTCTATTGATTGAATTCAAAGATATGGTTCAATGATGATCAGCGATTCTCTTCATGCTCTAATCTGTTGTGCTCATCAGCACACAGGCTTTTTGAAGCTTCTTTATTGCAGATAAATGGCGATGGGAAGCTCTAGTATTAAGTAAGTTTTTGTAGTATCTCTTATGGATATGTTTTATAATGAATATAAGAATATTTGAACCATATCAATTCATATGGGGGTTTCACTATGGTTGCAAGGAAAAAAGAAAGGCTTGGCGGAAAAAAATTGACCGAGGGCATAAGCTTGCTGACGAAACTGATCGCATTGGTTTTGGCAGTGGTTATCGTTCCTGTGCTGATTATTGGGATATTGGCAACGGACATATCCAGCAAGGCCTTGCAAAGTCAGTCAAAGAACTCCAGATCTGCGGTTGCAGCTCAAACAGCAGACATCATCGATCGGGAGATAGAGCGCTTTGACAATATCATATACCAGCTGGACAATAGTCCGTTGTTTCGCGAAGCCGTCAAATACCTGGAACCAAAAGATAATCTGTCAACGGTTGAACGGGCCAAATGGAATCTCGAAAGGATGTCCAATTACAACGACTTGGATCAGGAAGTCGAATACATCACTGTGTTCGAGGATTATATCGGATCTCTGTCGCTGGTTTTCATCACAGGTGATGTACTGGGCTCAGGCATCACTCTTCCTCAAGACATTAAAGATATCAGGGATACGCAGCTGTATAGAACATTGCTGGCTAATGAAGAGTTGACATGGGTGACACCGGATGTTCCCGGTATGACCTACTTTGACCAAAACCTCCTGGCTGGGCATTATCTCGACAGCATCGCCTATTCCAAGAATGAACCTGTTGCGGTCATTGTAATGGAACTTAAGTACAAGGCTTTCAGTGAGCTGCTTGCGACCATCAAGACGGGTGACAATGACATATCATACCTCATAGCGCCGAATAAGACAGTCATATCCCCATTGTCATATGAGGAAACGCTTGAATTCAGTGAACGGGCTGTCTTTGAAGAGGTTATCGGCAGGTCGGTAACAGTGGATGCGGATACGTTCAGAGCAGTGGTTGACGGTACAGATATGCTGGTGACTTATGACCGGTGTGATGAATCTGGTTTCATCTATATGAGTACTATACCGGAAGCTGATGTGCTTCAGGGATCTAGGGATATCAGGAATTCCACTCTGCTGCTGGGAATCGTCTTTGGAATCATCAGCGTCATCATCGGTTTGCTTGTCTCGGTGAAAATCACAAGAGCGCTGAAAGATGTTGTCGGTACGATGATTGCAGCATCGAAGGGTGATTTGACGGTGAAGGCCAAGTCGGACAGCAAAGATGAAATTGGTAGCGTCGCTGATACGTTTAACACAATGGTTAAAAGTATCCGTGAACTTATACTGCAGAGCAAAGAGGTATCGAACATGGTGCATGGTGCATCTGAATCACTTGCAGATATTACGGAACAGACGTCGATGGCGGCTACTGATATAACCGGCACCATTTCCGATGTTGCGGATGGAGCCGAGCAGCAAAGCAAAAAGGTTCATCAAAGCGTCGAGGTCTTCTCTGAATTGGCTGATGAAATCGATAATGTCGTCGAAAGTACGAATGATATGGACCTTGCAGCTCAGAATGTCAAGGATTATACCGTGGAGGGCATAGAAATTGCTGAAGTTTTAAATGGAAAAGCGATAGAAGTCAATCAGATCACTTCGCAAGTGGTGGATCAGATAGCAGACTTGGGAAACAGCATTTCCGGCATCAATGAGATAACCGGAATCCTGAACGAGATATCGGATCAGACCAAGCTGCTCTCGTTGAACGCATCCATCGAAGCTGCACGTGCCGGTGAATTCGGTCTTGGATTCAGCGTGGTGGCTGAAGAGATACGCAAGCTGGCGGAACAGTCCAGCCAGCAAACCAGTCAGATCGAGGAGCTTGCTGCAAACATTCTCAGCAAGACGAATGAATCGACAGAGTTTGTCAGGGTAGCGGATGCAGCCATCAAAGAGCAGGCAGAATCCATGAAGGAATCGGCTACTTATTTCAGCAAGATTGATTATGCAACGGATGACCTGTTGAAAAACATCTACAGGATTATGGATGTCATCCATAAGATCGATACTGACAAGAATAACGTCCTCGAGAATCTAAAGGATATTTCAGAAGTTTCTCAAATGTCGGTGGCATCTTCAGAGGAAGTAGCGGCTTCTACAGAAGAACAGCTGGCCGCACTGGAGGAGCTGAACAGTATGGCCAAGAAGCTGAATAACTATACCTTGGATTTGGAGGAATCCATGAAGAAATTCCTATTGTAGCATGATGATCAGCAAGCGAAGATAAGACAGCCGTCAATCATATCATATGGTTGGCGGCTATCTTATTACCTAGAAAGTGCTCCATGAGAGCAATTTCCGGCTGGTCGTAACCTTCGGTTACTGCTCGCCTATGCATCCTAGTCGACATTCGGAACAATCCGCCGAAGGCGGAACCGAGTGTGTGAAACACACTCTTTGTTCTGATGGATAACATTTGAAGCATTGTGGATAATTCATTATAATAAAAGTATGAGTGTGAATTAAGTGAACAGTGTACTTTGTTTTGCATAGAACATCTATATGAGAAACATCATCAAACAAGCCTTGGAAGGAGAATATTATGAATATAAGGATTGCAAACCAAGAAGACAAGGATACGATTTTTCAGATCATTGGATATAGCTTTCCACAGATCCAGGAATTGGTCACATTTGAAGAATCACGGTTCAGCTCTAATAACTATGTTGTGTGTGAAACTGAGGAACAAGGCATCGTATCTTCACTGTTTATCGTTCCTTTCTGGATGTTCTATGAGAATAATTCCGTACCTGTCGGTGGTATCAGAACCGTTGCTTCACGTCCGGATGCGCGATATCAGGGGTATACAGGGAAACTCGTGAAGTATAGCATCGGGGAAATGAAGCGCAAAGGCATGGTTTTCTCTCCTTTGGCGCCGTTTTCATATGAATTTTACCGAAAATATGGCTGGGAGATCTGTTATGACAGGCACTTGTTCCAGATGGATGTGAACCAGCTCCGAGGGTTTGCTGACAAGGACTATTCCTATAAACTGGTGGATCCCGCGGAGCTTTCATGGACGAATGATCTGGCGAAAGCTGTCTATTCCAAATATACAGGTGCCCTCGACCTGAACAGGGTCAATATCAAAGATAAGATCGACTGGCTTCATCGAATCAATCATCATCTTCTTCTGATTTACAGACAGGAGGATATAGTCGGTTATATCATCTATGCCATCGACGGGGATACCTTTGAAACAGGGAGATGGTAGGCCTGGATACGGATGCATACAAGGCTGCATTCCATTACATCTATATGTACAATGCTCAGGTGGAAAATGTCAGATTCATCCTGCCGGTGGATCACCCGGCAAGATTCCTGATCAACGAACTGCAGGTCAATGTCAAGCTGCAGTCGGATATGATGATGCGGATCGTGGATATCAGGAATGCTTTGGAATACCGAACATACGATGCGGAGTTGACTGTAAGCCTGGTCATGGAAATCCACGATGAACAGGCAGAATGGAATGACGGCATCTGGAAGCTGGATATTGCAGACGGTACAGTCAGTGCAAAGAAGCTGGACCAGTCAGTGATGACGGATATCGAAGTCGTCATGGATATTCAGACACTGACGCAGCTGTGTATGGGGTATATGACTGCAGATGACCTTGAGGAGATGGGAAGGATAGATATGCGCGGTGATTCGGATAAGCTTGATGACATGTTAGGATTGCTGGGCCAGTGTTTTCCGAAAAGGAAGACATTCATGAATGAAAGATTCTGATTTCGCCTGGAACAAATGCTGAATCAGAGTATAAAATATAACATCAAATGATGAAATCATACAGGCGTTTTCGTATAAAATTATTGGGACGATTCTTTGAAATTCAGTTTTTTCCTTGGAGAAAATCTGGAGCTTTTAGGAAGCGTCCATTTTTTGTGACTGCTGAAAGGCTCTGTTTTCAAGGCTTTGGACTACCATCATAAAATATGTACCTATCTAAAAAATTGCACATTGTAAAATCTGTACGCCATATAAAATTGCGCCCCTTGTTGATGTGCAAGATTCCATGCTAGGATGGATTTATCAACAAATGGTTGTGCAACTTCAACAATAAAACAACCGTTCAACAGCAACTGAAATTGCACATGATTAAAAGGAGGATTTGTTTAGTGAAAACAAATAAGCGTAGTTTAGTATCACTTGTGTTAGTACTTATTATGGTATTGTCCCTGGCCCTTACAGGTTGTGGTCAAGATGATGCAAGTGACGTGGGGAACAAAAACGGGGGAGAAACAGAGGAAACCAGCAACAACGGAACCGGTACATCAGATTCCACTGCAGATGCAGACGGCATCGAGAAACCGGATAAGATTACTATTATGGTAGACGGAACACTTGTCACTCAGGAAAACGGACGTGATGAATTCGAGGCTAAATGGGAAGAGCTTACAGGTATCGAACTGGAAATCATCCAGCCTGACCATGATGCTTATTCAGATAAAATCGGACAGACCTTTGCCAGCGGCGACTGGCCGGATGTCATCCTGCTGAACTCAGCATTCTATGCCGGTTACGCATCGGAAGGCGTACTCTGGGATATGACGGATGCATGGGAAGACTCAGAACTGAAAGCATCCGGCAGAATCAAGGATGAAGCTTTGGTTGAAGGGCTTAAGATCGACGGCAGTCTCTACGGAATCGCACCTAGCCGTGGTAATGGATGCATCACTTATGTCAAACAGGCATGGCTTGACAATGTTGGCATGGAAGCTCCTACCAACTATGATGAGTTTACTGCAATGCTCGATGCCTTCACCAACGGCGACCCTGACGGCAACGGAGTTGAAGGAGATACATACGCACTGTCAAGTGCAGGTCTTATAGGGAAGGAAATCCCTTACATCAATTACCTTCCAAACTTCTACCAGGATGCATTCCCAAGTTTCTACAAGAACGAAAGCGGCGAATGGGTAGACGGATTCACTGAGCCGGAAATGGTCGGTGCGCTTGAGAGACTTAGAGATGCCTACCAGGCAGGTTACATCGACAAGGAAGCACTGACAAACGGTACAAGCGACTGCCGTAACAAGTACTATGAAGACAAATACGGTGTATTCACATACTGGGCAGGTACCTGGGCGACAAACCTCAAGGTCAACCTTGAAGCCAACGGTATCGATGGTGAATTGGTTGCACTTGAGCCAATCGAAGAAGTCGGCACATATCTTGAAAGACAGGCTCCTGCATGGGCGATTACTGCAAAATGTGAGAATCCCGAAGGCGTATTCAAGTATTTCTTCGAAACCATGCTTGACGGCGGCGAAGTACAGAAACTGTTTACTTATGGTGTTGAAGGCGTTCACTGGTCAACAGAAGCTGAAGAGCTGCTCGGTGTCACTTACGAAGAAGGCGAATTCCATATGCTTGAAAACCTTGAAAAGCCAGGTGTTCAGTATACCAAGAATCATATCGGTCCACTGGTATCCATCAGCAAGTTCACAGCATTTGACGATCCTGGCATTGACAAGGTGAAGCCGGAGGCTAGAGCGGCAGCTGAGAAGTTTGCGAACAACTCAAGACTGGCCCTGTTGGTACCGTCCAACGACGTCATGAGCCAGTACAACGGTGACCTGATCACCTTGAAAAGAGAGATTGTGGCGAATGTAGTTATCCAAGGAGCATCTATCGAGAGTGAAATGGCCAGATTTGAAGATGAAGGCGGAGCTGAGTGGTCACAGATGATCCTGGAAGCACTGAACGACTAATCGACGATATTCATTTTAAAAAGACAGATCAGTAGTTAACCCAAGAGCGGAGATGCGGCTTCAAGAACTGACTGACAGCAACTCCGCTCTTTCCATAAAGGAAGGATAGAACCATATGAGTACAATGAGCAGTACGATAAATGAAAAAGCAGCGGTCAGAAAAAGCCGTTAAGTAAAAGAATATATGAATACAGATGGTTTTACCTCATGTTTGTACCGGTGCTGGTGTTTGCCATTGTATTCTACTATGCCCCGATTGCAGGTGTCAGGTATGCGTTTTATGATTACAAGGGCTTCAAGGAACCGGTGTTTGTTGCACTCAAGAACTTCGAGAAGATGTTCGCCCTTCAGGGATTCTGGTCAGCATTTTCCAATACGATTTTATTGAGTGTTGTCAAGCTCATGATGAACACGTTTATGGCGATAATCCTATCACTGATGCTGAATGAGATCATCAGTCTTAAATTCAAGAAAGCAGCCCAAACCATCATCTATTTACCCCACTTCATGTCATGGGTTGTGACCGCATCTGTTTTTGCCATGATCATGTCACCGACACAACAAGGGCTGGTCAACGCACTGTTGGTCAATCTAGGCGTCATTGAACAGGGTGCTGAAGTCTATTTCCTTGGCAATAAGGAATGGTGGAGACCTGTTTATTATTTCATCAATATCTGGAAAGATACAGGATGGGGAACCATCATCTATATGGCAACCCTGTCAGCAATCAGTCCCAGCCTCTACGAAGCTGCATCCATCGATGGAGCGAGCCGGTTGCAGAAGACGATGTACATCACCATCCCATCCTTGATGAATACCATCATCATCGTATTGATTCTGAATCTGGCTAAGATCATGAACCTGTTCGAATCGGTATTTGTACTGCAAAACGATGCGGTCATCAAGCAGGCGGACGTGCTGCAGACTTATATCTATACACAAACATTCAACAGTGGAGCGTTGCCGAATTACGGTTATACTACGGCCGTAGGACTTGTGAAGTCAGTTGTAGGCTGTGTGCTTGTCATTATATGTAACTATGCGAGTAAGAAGGTACGTGGCCGAGGCATTGTATAGGAGAAGATGGATATGGATAAAATTAGAAATATAATCGCAAAAAAGAATATTGAGCCTGAGCTCAAGAGAAAAACAGAACCGTTTCACATCGTATTGACAGTTTTTTTCCTCGCTGTCTGTCTCCTGACAATTATCCCGCTCTGGAAAGTACTTGTGGATTCTTTTGATCTAAGAACGGCTTATGGCATGAAACTATGGCCGGAGAGATTCGGTTTTGACGGATATATGTCTGTCTTTACTAATCCCACATTATACCGACCACTGATGATTTCCTTCGTTACGACGATTGCAGGTACGATCATAGGCCTTACGCTGTCAACGCTCGGTGGCTATGTGTTGATCCAGTATGATATGCCGGGACGCAATTTCATGTCCGCAATACTGTTGTTCACCATGATATTCAACGGTGGTATGATTCCAACGTTCCTTGTCTTGAACGAATTGGGAATTGCAAATACCCTTTGGGCCGTCATCCTGCTGCCGGGTCTCAACGTGTTCAACCTGGTGTTGATGCGAAACTTCTTCGAAGGCATACCCAAAAGTCTTTTCGAATCGGCGGCGATTGACGGATGTTCGCCAATCGGCATCTTCTTCAAGATCGTGCTTCCGCTGTCAAAAGCAGCATTGGCTGCTATCGGGCTGATGTTTGCCGTAGCCTACTGGAACGACTATACGAACTACAAGATTTTCATCGTGAATTCAGATCTGTTCAACTTCCAGATGAAACTTCGAAGCATCATCCTCGGGAGTGACTTACCGGCAGCAGCAGGTGCTGCGACAGAGAATACGGTCAAGAATGCGGCGACGATTGTTGCAATCATACCGTTCATGATCCTGTATCCTTTCGCGCAAAAGTACTTCATCCAAGGTATCAATGTCGGAGCGGTTAAAGAGTAGGCAAGGAGTGGAAACTCATGAAGAGACTATTTTGGGCAGGCGATTCAACTGTCAAGGAAAACAACTTCACAACCTATCCACAGACCGGCATCGGTCAAGGCATGAAGCTGTTCATCCATAAGGACATCAAGATTGAGAACCATGCAGAAAACGGCAGAAGCACAAAGAGTTTTATCGATGAGTCAAGACTCGCTGTAATCTATGACAGAATCAGGGAAGGGGATCTTCTGTTCATCCAATTTGGGCACAATGACAGCAAGAAGGAAGATCCGCCCGTTATACGGAGCCCTATGGTGAATATCAGGACAACCTGGAAAAATTCGTCAATGTTGCAAGAAACAGAAAGGCACATCCGGTATTGATCACCCCGCTGTGTCGAAGATGGTTTGCAGAGGACGGCAGACTGGAACAGGGGATACACGGTGATTATCCAAAGGCCATGAAGGCAGTGGCCAAGAAGCTGGATGTGCCCTGTATCGACTTGTTCGATACAAGTCGAAGACTGATCGATGATATTGGTCCGGATGCCAGCAGCAAGTATTTCATGAATCTGGCGCCGGATGAGTATCATAACTATCCGGAAGGGCTTGATGACAATACCCACTTGAGGCATGAAGGAGCAGTAGCTTTTGCGGAACTGATCGCAAAAGGGCTGAAGAAGCTCGGTGGTATTCATGGAGAAATCCTTCTGGAACCATAGATTGTCAATACGTTACAAAGAATCAATTTCACAAAGGAGAATATGATGAAGCATAAAGAAGTCATTAAGAAACTTGAATCAATAGGTGTGGAGATCAATTATATGCAGATTGATATCAACATGCTGGAAGAGGAATGTCACGATCCGGCAGCATTCAGAACGAAGATATGTTCTACAGATGACAACCGATCCATCAGTGCATAATTGTATCTCAGATGCATCTGCATAATATTCAATGAGGAGGATTGCCTTGAACAAAGAAATTCTATGGAATTCGGATCTCTGTGACGGCACTTTTCAAAACCCCATCCTGTTTGCGGATTATTCGGATCCGGATGTAATCAGGGTGAGGGATACCTATTACATGACAGCTTCCAGTTTCAATTACACCCCGGGGCTTCCGATATTGATATCGAAGGACCTGGTGAACTGGGAGCTGAAAAACTATGCCGTGAAAAACATCGGGTACGAAACGTATCAGAACCCGGCTCATGCTAAGGGTATATGGGCGCCGTCCATCCGTTATCATAAAAGTAAATTCTGGATTTATTATGGAATGCCTGATGAGGGCATTTTCGCTGTTTATGCTGAAGATCCCCTGGGCCAATGGAGTGAACCGGTCTTGATACTCGAAGGCAAAGGGTATATCGATCCTTGTCCGTTCTGGGATGATGATGGCAATGCTATATCATCCATGGCTATGCCAAGAGCAGAATCGGGTTCAAGAGTTATCTTGGAATCTTTCCGATATCCGAAGATGGTATAAAGGCCATCGGTGAGGACAGGTTATTTTTGACGGTACAACTACACAACCTACTATCGAAGGTCCCAAAGTGTATAAACGGGATGGATGGTATTATATTTTTGCACCTGCGGGTGGAGTGAAGCACGGTTGGCAGACCGTTCTGCGCTCAAAGAATATCCACGGTCCCTACGAAGAGAAAATTGTCATGCATCAAGGCGGTACAGCGATTAATGGCCCGCACCAGGGTGCACTGACTGATACGATATCCGGTGAAGAATGGTTCGTTCATTTCCAGGATAGAGGGCTTTACGGACGGATTGCACACCTTCAACCGGTTTCCTGGAATGACGATTGGCCGATCATCGGTGTCAGTCCGAATGCTAACGGTTGTGGTGAGCCATGTATCGTCCATAGGAAACCTGATACCGGTATTTCAAACTGGGAAGCAGCTGAATACGACGGTGAGCCGATATATCTGCAGGCGTCCGATGACTTCAGTAGTGCAATGCTTGGTTTGCAGTGGCAGTGGCTTGGCAATCATGACAAAGTTTCTACTCATTGGATGCAAAGGCTGAATCCTTAAGGCTGCATAGCCTCAATCCATCAGGTGAAAGGCCCCCTTTGCTCTGGGATTCCTCCAATGTTCTGACACAGAAGATCGTTTGCCCGCGTTTGAGGCTGAGATAAAGATGAACATCCGTGGTCTTAAGAATGATGAACAGGCAGGCTGTCTCATCATGGGTGGCCAGTACGCTTATATGGCTGTCAGGAAAGAAGAGGATTCTCTGGCGCTGATGTATCATGAGTCGTCGGGTGAAGGTGACAGCAGAAAAGAGTATATGATTATGCACAAGGAACTGAATCCATTGGTGGACCAGATATTCTTTCGTATGGTCATGATGGAGGACATCGATGGGGTCAGTGATTTAAAGAATCCGGATACGGCTCTTGAAGGAATGCATGATCTGGTAATCCGCATGTATTATAGCCTGGATGGCGAAGTTTTCGTGTATTCCGGATTCGCATTCAAACCCAGCGACCATACGTGGGTGGGTGCCAAATCGGTCTTTTCTCAGTCGCGCTTGATAGAGAAGACGACCATGGCTATGCTGATTTTGAGTATATCAAAGTGGACGCTTTAGAGATGTAGGAACAGTTGATATCAGCCTATATGAATAAGTATCAACTGAATTTGAGAGGAAAGATAGCGCAATGACAATTTATGAAGCAATAGAAAGGCAGGATCTTGATGCGTTGAAACGGATTCTGGCCCAAGATCCGACATGTATAGATGAACTCGATGCCGATGGCATACAGATGCCTTTCATCGCAGCAATGACAGGCAATCTTGATCTCGTCCGCTTTATCGTGGAGTATTCCAGAGCCAGCATGAATACGGTGGATGACAGGAACCGGAATATCCTTCATTACGCTGCGACATCCGGGAACGTGGAACTTGTCAGGTATCTCGTTGAAAAGGTGGGCATGTCAGCGGTTTCCGGTGATGTTGAACTGATCACACCCTTTGAAATTGCCCGTGATATGGGGCATGCGGGACTTGAATCCTATTTTGAATCAGTCTGCGGAGCTGCTTATGACGGAATGTATAAGAATCCGATACGAACAGGCATGTTTCCAGATCCATCCATAGTGAGAGTGGATGAGGATTACTATATGGTGAATTCCACATTCATCTATTTCCCTTGCATTCCCATATCACATTCGAAGGACATGATACACTGGGAGATCATCGGATATGCCATTACCAATCCTGACTGGGCGTATCTGGATGATCTTGAGGGTGGTCGCGGGTACTGGGCACCGGATATCTCCTATCATGAAGGCAGGTTCTATATTGCTGCCACCTATCGGATGAACGATACGGGTACGGTCTATCGCAGACAGATGGTGGTCTCTTCCGACAGGCCGGAAGGCCCTTACAGCAAACCGGTATTCCTGGATGAGGACGGCATCGATCCCTCGATTTTCAATGATGACGACGGCAGGAGATACATGCTGCTCAACCGCGGAGCGAGAATTTTGAGTTGAATGAAGATGCGACAGAGCAGATATCCGAAGCGAAGCTGCTCTATTATGGGGATCAGAAACGAGCGCCTGAAGGACCCCATCTGTTGAAAAAAGACGGGTATTACTATCTCTTTCTCGCTGAAGGTGGTACAGGTCTGGGTCATAGAATAACGGTGGCGCGTTCAAAGACACTTTTCGGCAACTATGAACCGTGCCCTTATAATCCGATCATGAGGCAAACCGATGAGAAAGGTGCCATACAAAGGTGCGGACATGGTAAACCAGTCATGACCCAGAACGGGGAATGGTATATGGTATATCTATGCGGAAGAATGATCGGTGACGGTTACAGCATCCTAGGACGGGAAACGGCTCTTGATCCCATAAGATGGACAGAGGATGGTTGGCCGGTCGTCAATGATCTTGATGGTCCCAGTGCGCTGCAGATTAAGCCCGATCTGCCGGAATGCATCTGGGAGAATTCTGATGAAGATGGTTTTACCGGAAACAAGCTATCCTATGAATGGATGTTTCCAAGGCCGCCGGAAAAGGACGGTTACCGTTTAGAGGGTGGAAAGCTTTGGATAAAAGGCAGTAAGGCATCGCTCAGCACCCGCGAATCGAGAAACATTGTTCTCAGGCGCCAAAAGCATTTTACATTCACCGCTGAGACCAGGATGGGGCTTGTGCCCATGACAGCAGGTCAGGATGCGGGCATGACCTGCTATTATGATGAGAACACATGGCTCAAATTCGGTGTTTTTTGCGAGGAAGAGCAAGGCAGAAAACTCAAGGTGGTTGAACACATAGGGCATGTGGACCGGGAGGCTGCAGCCGAGGCTGATATCCCCAGTGAGATGGATTCAATATACTTGAAGATAATCACGCACAATCTTGTCCGTGAGATGGCATACAGCTTCGATGGTGAGAATTTCAAGCGTTTGGTCGCACTCGAAAATGTGGATTACCTATGCGATGAAGGCATTCGAATGGGTAAGCGTTTCACGGGAGCCATGGTCGGTATGTATGCTCATGCTGGGGAGCATGAACTGTTGGTTCCGTTTGATTGCTTCAGGTACATCGGAGAATCAAGATGAACAGTATGATAAAGGGTATATTTTCTTGCGTAGGTATTATTATATAAGGGAGATGATAAATTGGAAACATTCAGGTCGGAAGACGTATTTCTAGACAGTTATAAAAGATACAGGAACAACACAGTAACCATCCTTTTGTCGATGTATAGAGGGAATTATCACAGGTTTCTCCTATCGGTATTTTCTATATCATCAAACACAGCCCTGCATGGATGATGCCGATTGTCATTGCGAATATCGTGAATCAGGTGATGGATCCCGCTGCCGATATGATGTATGTGATCCTTATGAATGCTGCAGGCATGGGGATTCTTGTTGCTCTTAACGTTCCTATGAATTATTTGCATATACGCTTTGCCAGCCGGGCCATCAGGACAGTGGAAGCCGGGCTTCGGAGTGCGCTGATCAGGAAGCTGCAGCACCTTTCGATTTCCTTTCATAAGCAAGCGCAGTCCGGGCGGCTGCAGTCGAAGGTCATGAGGGATGTCGAAGCAGTACAGACCCTGTCTCACCAGATGTTCGTCAGTCTTCTGAACATTACCGTGAATATAACGGTTGCTCTTGCAATCACCATGATGCATAACCGTATAGTGTTCCTGTTCTTCCTTATGACAATACCGGTTGCCTCCATTTCCATCGTTGTATTTCGGAAACGGATCAGGAGCCAGAATCGGAAATTCCGTCAGGAAATCGAAGAGACATCAGCAAAGGTCATGGATATGGAAGAGATGATTCCTGTGACGAGAGCCCATGGACTTGAAAAGGTTGAAGTCAGAAGAATGGAGAGGCTGATACGCAATATATCAGAGGAAGGGTATCGCCTGGACATCATTCAGGCCAATTTCGGAGCAGTCAGCTGGGCGATTTTTCAGGTCTTCCAGATCAGCTGCCTTGTTTTTACAGCAAGGATGGTGATGGAGAACAGGATTCAGGCTGGGGATATCATTCTCTACCAGAGTTACTTCACAACGATTGTTGCACAGGTATCTGCATTGATCATGCTGTTGCCGACCATTGCAAAAGGCATGGAGTCTGTTGCCAGCATCGGGGAAGTGCTGAATGAGGAGGATGTGGAGAACAATGATGATAAATTGGTCCTTGACGGACTCGAAGGAATGTATGAGTTCAAGAAGGTGAGCTTTGGATACGAGGATTCGCCGGGGTATGTCTTGGAAGGACTGAACCTGTCGATTGAGAATGGCGAGACCATTGCTTTTGTCGGTGAATCCGGTGCAGGCAAGTCAACGACGGTGAATCTTCTGATCGGTTTCATCACGCCAAGCGAGGGAGAGCTTTTGGTAGATGGATATGATATCAATGAAATCAATTTACGCGGCTACAGGAAACATATATCGGTGGTACCACAGAATACCCTTCTTTTCTCGGGATCCATCCGTGAGAACATCACATATGGACTTCCTTCGGTTTCGGACAGCGACCTGGAGGCTGCGGTAAGTGCCGCAAATCTTCAAGAACTGATTGAAGATTTACCAAACGGTCTTGACACGATCATTGGAGAACATGGCAGCAGGCTGTCGGGAGGACAGCGCCAGCGTATCGCCATTGCTCGTGCGATTATCAGGGATCCCAAAGTCATTGTCTTCGACGAAGCCACTTCGGCATTGGACAGTGTATCTGAAGCACTGATACTTGATGCCCTGGACAACCTGACTAAAGGCAGGACCACATTCATGGTGGCCCATCGTCTGTCCACAATCCGCAAAGCGGATAAGATCTGTGTTTTGAAGAAAGGTGTCTGTGTTGAATACGGCACGTATGATGAGTTGATGGGACAAAGAGGTGAGTTCTATCGTATGAAAGTGTTACAGTCATGATTTGCTAATGGTGAATGCCATAAAGATAACCGGTGAATTCATTGAAATACGTCTCCTCAATCTTTTTCATGAAGATGGAAACGGTATTATCGATGAAGGTCAGATGAAATTGGACCGAACCGATGCATTCATCGATGATATGGCTCTTGATGTATAAAGTGTTCTCGGAAAGCCAAGTGGCGGATGAAGCACATTTTTGGAGATATATGGGGAAGGTTGAAACGACCGTATGTCCAAAACCAAATAGAAGGTGATGAATCTTGCCGCCGATGGCGAGATTCAGGACGCCTTCTTTTTGAGTGAATCAAATTCAAGTGAAACGAAACTGAAGTTTGACGGATTCTCTTCCAAGTGGTATGGCTTTTCGTGGACAGCAGCCATCAATGGAGGAAGTGTGGTGACTTCCAAAGGCTTAATGGCAAGTGTCTTGAGGTAATTGTCAAGTTCTGCTTCATCCTTCTGATCTGGTGACATGGGAGCATCGGACAGACAGGCCAGCACTTCGTCATAGAACTGTTGTAGATCAGTTGGTTGCCGCCTGTGTACCGATGGTATCGGCTGTCGTCACTAGTATCAGCGCCTGTTCAGGCAGGCAGACCGCCAGCTGACCACCCATACCGTAGCAGGCGAAACCGTTGTTGCGGATTCTCCAGAACTGATACCCATAGCCTTGACGTTCCTCAAGGACTGGCATGGTGACCATGGTGTCTGACTGATGGGAGAGGGCTTCGTGGATATAGTCTTTGGGAAGCAGTTGTTTACCGTTTTGTGAACCACCATTCATGATCAATTGTGCAAACAGAAGCAAGTCCCTCGGTTTGGCCATCAGGCCTGAGCCACCCATGGATATACCGAACGGATCTTTCAGCATGTAAGCTTCCTTGCTGAAGCCGATTTCATCAAGACAGCATTCCCTCAGGTATTCAAGCAGGGATTTGGCGGTTAACCTTTCTACAAGGGCGCAGAGGGGTATGACTGGCTGAGGTGTCGTAGTTGAATGAAGTACCGGGCCTGTGACTGGGTAGGGTGGTGAAAAAACTCCGGACCCAATCGGAGTCGGGTGAATCCTTATAGGTGGTGAAAGTGTGACAGGTCTGCATCTTCAGCATGTTGCGGATGGTCATTTCCGCAATAAAGGGATGAATCTTGTCAGGCAACAGATCAGGGAAATAATCAGCAATCCTATCATCAAGGTCCAGTTTGCCCTCTTCGGACAAAAGGCCGACAGCTATGGAGGTAAAACTCTTGCTCACAGAAAACATACGATGCAGGGTATCCGCATCGTATGGTGAATGATAGGTTTCTGCAATCAGCTTCCCGTTTCTGGCAATCAGAATGCTATGCATCGCCAGGTCATATTGTTCCAGCTTCCGGATGAAGTCTAGGATGGATCTGGATGATATGCCCACTTCTTCGGGAAGGGCACGGGGGAATTCGAACATGGTGTTATCTCCTTTGCGATGATTAAGCGTTTTTGGCTTGTGTTCGTGCTTCTTTCGGTGATATGCCATGTAGTTTCTTGAAGGTGCGACGGAAGGTATGGGCATTGTTGAATCCGACCTCCTGATAGATGTCGCTGATATTGATATCGGTTTCCTTTAGCATCTGCATGGCGCGGTTGATTCGGATGCGACTAAGATAGCTTGAGAAGTTCTCCCCGGTTTCATCCTTGAACAGGAAGGAAAAATAGCTTTCAGAGATGGAGAATTCATCGGAAATCTTGTTCAGGCACAGTGAAGGATCCCTGTAATTCCTGTCGATATACTCCTTGATGTTCGCGATCACCTTGTTGCCGGAAGTTTTTGTCTCAAAAAGGCTGCAAAGGCTGATGGCCAAATCTTCGCACAGTTTCAGTGACATATGCTGTTCAAACATGGTGTCGATGGATTTCAAGTCCTCTTCATTCTCTTCAGTCGTTTTCAATGAGAAACGGATCTTGTACAATGTATTGCGTATATCGGACAGCAGATATTTCATCATGGTTATCGGCAGTGAGCGTACTTCCATGTTTTCATGACGGATGGTTTCGAATATCTCCAGCACCTGGCTGCTGTTGCCGGAGGTAATGAACGTTGTCAGGTGATTCGTCAGTTCAATGGGATAATAGAAGGTTTTCGTATCACGTTCCACATTGCCGTAGCATCGGAAGGTATCCCGTTTTGTTGCGTAGCTGATGGCCTGGCTCGCCTGCTGGTAGGATTTCCATGTGACCATGAGGCCTGGATTCCAGTCGCCAAGACCTGCAAAAGTCCAAACGGAATGGGTATCCTTCAAGTGTTCATGAAGGGCTGAGAAAGCATTGCGGACATTCGAGGTCGATTCGTCTGAGGATTCCTCATCAGGCTTGAGAGAAGGATGGTATATTCCTTCTCACTGGTTGCCAGTACAAAGGCCTGACCGTCGAAGAACCGATCAATGGCATCGAGAATGATATCCTTGTAATCGATGCTGTCGGGGCCTGTAACTACCGAGTTTTCCACATACAGTTCATATTGGTTCACGTAGGCAACCATGTATAGAACGGAGAACTTCTTGTTCTCAGAGGTTATATTCAAGTACTGTCTGGCGTAGTTGAGCTCTTCATCGGTGGATATATTGCCTCGCATGATTTTGGCTAAATAGGATTGCATGATGATCGGTTTTGCCTGTCAACAATCTTCTGGAGTGAACGCTGCTCGCTGATCGTATCCTGGAGCTCGTTGCCCATCTGAGTGATCTTCCTGACATTGCTTCTTGACAGGAACAGAATCATGATGAGTTCAAAGAACAGGGCTGAAAGTCCGATGACAATGAAGATATTTCGGTATTGATTCAAGGAATACAAAGAGGGTCCTATGGGCTGCACCAAGTAATAGTTCCAATGGTTATAGTCCGAGGAAGCCTTTGTGACATACATGCCGTTTTCAGTCGAACCATACTTGGAGAATCCGTTTACATAATCCAGGTTGGTCAGACGCTCCACATGAATGTCAGCCGCATCATCGCCTGTTACTGTGAAGATGATACTCCCTTCGCTGTCTGTAACACAAAGGTAACCTGTGTCATAGAATTTCAGGTCCTGAAAGTTCGCCTCCAGTCTGTCAAAGTTCATCTCGAAAGAGATGGTTGCAGGTACGTTCTTCAGAGTGTATTCATCAAGTGGCAGTATATAGAGATAAGTGGAATCAATATAGTTTTTAAAGGAATCGATGGGTATGAATTTTCTGTGCAGATTCATGCTGCTGAGTATGTTTAGCCAGTCTTCGTACTTCTCTTTCTTGAAACTCCTTAATCCGCTGTAGAAAAGCTCCGTTTCGGTAAACTGTCTGTGGGAGATGATGTAGCCTGGCTGCTGAAGGTGAATGAAATAGTTTTTAATCGGCAGGATGGATTCAGTGAAAACATAGATGGAGAGGGCTTCCTTGGCATGATAGGCTTTCATGTAAAAATCATCCGATTCATTGTCCGCAGCATTGGCAAGATGGACAATGTCAGAGTTGGTGACCACCTGACTGGCAAAAAGATCCATGGTAGTGAATGAGGAGTCGAGGTCATGAATGGTCTTTTCCAGAGTCAGCTTGTTTTGGGTACGGATCTCATTGCCGACATTCTTTATGCTGATGTTGTACAGGTAAACACCCATCACGAGTATGACGAGCAGAAGTGTGCTATATAGAATAATCAGTCGTCTGACGAATTTGGTATTCTTGGCGTTCATAGCTGATTCCTCCCGGCTTGATAGTATTGGAAAGGCCAGAATGATGAATGACCTTCTGAATACTTATAGGCATATTATAGCTTAATGCATCGGTAATGGCAAGCGAGAATAAATAAACATATTGACCTGTTTATGGGGCAATATCGCAACAAAACAAGATGTAAAAGGCAATATAAAGATAGATATTGTCCCGTATGAAGTGCTATTATAGATATAGGGATGGAATATATGACACGTTACCGACTTCGTTGCAGCCAGGAGAATATACGCATACTTCATGTCACAAGTATCGACCGTATTTCTAAAGGAGGCAGACAATGAAAAAGTACAGATAATATTATTGATAGTGAGTTTGGCCATCGGTATGATTGCATGCGGACAGGATGACGGTGATATTGTTCAAGAGAAGAATACCGTCGAGAATACTATCCGTACCACATCGCCGGAAGAGAAAATCACCCTCAGGTTTTCCTGGTGGGGAGGTGATTCGCGTCATGAGGCCACACTGGCAATGATCGATGCATTTGAGAGGAAATATCCATATATCAACGTTGTTCCGGAATACTCCGGGTGGTCCGGTCATTATGATGAGATTGCCACTCAGTTTGTCGGAGAGAACGAGGCCGACGTGATGCAAGTCAACTACAACTGGATATACATGTTCGCTCCCAATGGAGAAGGATTCCATGACCTGAAAACCATAGGTACCATCGACTTGGATAATTGGGATGAAGAACATGTTGAGCCCCTCACCATCAACGACAAAGTGATGGGGGTTCCAGTATCCGTAGGAGGACGTGTACCTTATCTCAACAAGACGGTATTTACTCAAGCCGGAATAGAGATTCCTGAAACGTGGGATGATCTTCTTGAATCAGGGAAGATCTTCCAGTCAGTTCTTGGAGAGGAATATTATCCATGGGGGAATATCGGTCATACGGATGAAATGAGCATGATTATGTTTTCGTATTTGGCCCAGCTGACAGGAAAGAACATCGTCAGTGAGGATAACCGATTGTCGTATACGAAGGAGGAACTGATTCAAGGCTTCGACTTCACCAAGGCATTGCTCGACAACCATGTCATACCCACTTCCTACGCTGATGCATCAGATAAGGACCAGAGAAACGTCAATTGGATTGAGGGAAAGTATGCTGGCAACTTTCAGTGGAATTCTTCCATTGGAAAGCTTGTGGACACCTTGAATCCGGATGTGAATCCGGAAATTGTCGCTGCGAATTATTTCAAGCTCGATGACAGCCAAAAGCACATTGGAGCGTTCAACAAGATCACCATGGCATTGGCTGTCAGCAGGAACACGGATTATCCGGAAGAAGCGGCAATGCTCATCGATTTCATGTTTACAGATGCTGAGGCAATTGAAATTCTTGGTTTGACAAGAGCCGTACCGGTCAATAGAGTCGCATTCAAGTGGTTGGAGGACAACGGTAAACTGCAGGGTCTGCAGTATGAAGGACACATGAAGGTTCAGGAAGCCAAAGGCTTCACGATCCATCCATATTATGAGGATTCGGAAGTGGCGAAAGCTTACAGGGAGGTTATGGAGCAGTTTTGCTATGGAGACTTGTTGACCTCGGATAAGGCTGCTGGCATGCTCCTTGAAGACTTCAATACAGCGATGGAAGCTGCAATGACAAGAAACAGATAATCAACAGAATACAATGCATGCAGGTGAAAGATAATGATACACAAAGTAACGAACGGTACAGCACCAGTCGGTGCAGATGCAAAGGCAAGGATCCACAGTACAATTCAGGATGCAGTTGATCAGGCTAAGCCCGGTGACATCATTGAGATCGGAAAGGGCAGATATGAGGAAAAGCTGACCATCACCACTTCGGGTCTGACCCTGATCGGAGAATCGAGCGAGGACTGCATCATCACTTATGGCGATTTTGCCAGAAAATCCCATGAAGACGGCAGAGACTACGGCACGTTCAGATCCTATACCTGTCTGGTATTGGCGGATGATGTCGCACTGATGAATCTGACGGTGGAGAACAGTGCAGGTGACGGAAGAAAAGTCGGTCAAGCCATCGCTCTTTTTGCGGAAGGTGACCGGCTGATATTCAGAAATTGCCGTTTGATTGGACATCAGGATACCCTTTTTACAGGGCCCTTGCCGCAAAACCCAATATTCCAGGGTCATTTGCCGGGCCTACGGAACATCGTCCCTACCGGAGAAGCAGGCAATACTACCATAACTGCTACATCATCGGTGATATCGATTTCATCTTTGGTTCCGCACTGGCGGTCTTCAATCAATGCAAGATGGAAACCAGAGACAGGGGTGAAGAGGTGAACGGGTATGTGACCGCACCTTCCACATGGGAAGGTGAACCGTATGGGCTGATATTTATTGACTGTGTTTTTTCAGGGGAAAAGGGCATCGCTCCTGGAACGGTATTCCTTGGACGTCCGTGGAGGCCCTATGGCCAGTCGACCCTCATCCGCTGCGTTTACGATGAAAGCATTCATGAAGACCACTGGGATCCGTGGGGTAATGAAGCGAATAAGGCGACTGCCAGGTTCAGCGAATACGGATGCAAGTTGAACCGAAAGAATCACGTTCAAGGCATGGAAGAGGAGATTGAAGCAACAGACAGTGGTGAGCCGTTTGACTTGAGAGAACTTAGTATACCGGCATTGGATTTTCTTGATGCATGGCACAGGGAAATGATGGAATCCGATGAAAAGAATCCGGTTTTGGGAAGGGATATGGAATGAAATTCAATGTAATTGCACTAACGTCTAGAAGTTTGACAATTGAGCTTGAAAATGAGGATATCTATTATGCCTCCAGGCCGTTTGACGTGACGGTCAACAGTAGAGTTTACAAGAAAGGTGAAAAGAAGAATGTCGTCAGCTTGTTCGGTCTGGAACCTGACACGGATTACATGGTTGAAGTGGTGCAAGATGCGACAGGAGAAAGCTGTTGCAGTCTGATCAGGACCGAAAAGGAATTTGTAAGACTGGATGTCAGGAAGTTTGGTGCGGTAGGTGACGGGAAGAAGCTGGATTCGTTGGCGATACAGGCGGCTATCATGGCCTGTCCGAAAAACGGTACGGTATATCTGCCCAAGGGAGTCTACCATTGTGCGCCGCTGTTCCTCAAGAGCGATATGATTCTGGAATTGGATGAAGAGGCGGTTATCCTTGGGCATCCGGACAGGGAGCTCTATCCGATCATGCCCGGTTATACCACGACAACGGATGAAACAGATGAGTATTATCTAGGTACGTGGGAGGGAAATCCCCTGGACAAGCATGCCAGTCTTATCAGCGCTGTCAATGTTGAAAATGTCTCAATTGTCGGCAAAGGTATTATTGATGGAAACGCACAGAACAGTGACTGGTGGGATGATCCAAAAAGAAAGAAGGATGCGTGGAGGCCTCGGACCATATTTTTCAAAGGGTGTGACAACATGTTGGTCCAGGGCGTTACAGTACAGAATTCGCCGGCCTGGACGATCCATCCCTTTCTATCCTCCAATCTTTCGTTCATCGATCTCAAGGTACGAAACCACAAGGACTCACCGAATACGGATGGATTGGATCCCGAATCCTGTTCTGACATCAAGATCATTGGCGTAGAGTTCTCGGTTGGGGATGACTGTATCGCAATCAAATCCGGAAAGCTCTATATGGGCAGGAAGCTGAAACGCCCATCCGAAAGGTTTGTGATCAGAAACTGCAAGATGCAGCATGGACACGGTGCCGTTGTATTGGGATCGGAGATGTCCGGCGGCGTCAAGGATATCGAAGTCAGCAGATGCATCTTTGAAAAGACGGACCGCGGACTTAGAATCAAGACGAGACGGGGCAGAGGCGAGGAGGGAGTCATCGACGGCATCCTGTTTGACAGGATAAAGATGAAGGAAGTGCTGACTCCTTTTGTCATCAATATGTTCTACTTCTGTGACCCCGACGGCAAATCGGAATACGTTTGGTCAAAAGAGAGCCTTCCTGTAGACGAATGGACGCCGTATCTTGGCAAGTTCCATTTCAGACGTATCGACTGTATCGACTGTGAAGTGGCAGCCGGCTGTTTCTACGGCCTGCCGGAGCAGCCGATTGAAGAGGTCATCATGGAGGACATCCGTGTCATGTTCAAGGATCAGGCCCGGACCGGGAAACCGGCCATGATGAGTTTTGCGCAACCCGTAAGCAAGAAGGGTGTAGTTGCAGAAAACGTCAATAGGATTCACCTGAAAAACGTCAGAATCGACGGATCTGAAGGCGACAGACTTACCACGTCAAGTGTTAAAGAGAGCCTTGATGACTGGGCTGATGACAAGAACTCGTTATAGAGAAAGGAAAACATATGCAAAACGATACAATGCTGAAAATAAGAAAATACCTGGATCAGCTCATTGCTGACTCCACACCTGAAACACCTGCGTGGAACATGGAGAAAATCCTCAGCGGCGCCAAGAACAAATGGAACTATATCGATGGCTGTATGATCAAGGCCGTCCTTGAGATGTATTACATCACAAAAGAGGCGGCATATCTTGAGTTTGCAGATGGGTTTATCGATTACTATGTGTTGGATGATGGCAGCATCCGGACTTTCAGTTTCGATGAATACAACATCGACAACATCAATGAAGGCAAGGTGCTTTTGACCTGTATGAGTTGACGGGCAAGGAAAATACAGAAAGGCGATCGATACCATCTACGGACAGCTAGAAACCCATCCGCGTACGGAGGAAGGGAACTTCTGGCACAAGGATATCTATCCCAATCAGGTATGGCTGGATGGTCTGTATATGGCTCAGCCTTTCTATATGTCCTATGAAACCAGGATGAACGGCTTCAAGAATTACAAGGACATTATCAGTCAGTTCAAGAACGTGGAAAAACAAATGAAAGATGAGAAGACCGGCTTATACTATCACGGTTACGATTCATCCAAGTCCATGTACTGGTGTGACCCTACAACCGGGCTGTCGAAGAACTTCTGGGGTAGAGCCATGGGATGGTTTGTCATGGCGATTATCGATGTGGTTGAAGCCATGGATGAGCAGATGTTCTATGAATACAGATACCTGATGGAGATGTTCAAGGAAGCCATTGATGCTCTTATAGCTGTGCAGAGTGACAGCGGTATGTGGTATCAGGTTCTCGACAAACCTGAAGCAGAGGGGAATTATCTTGAAACCAGTGCAAGTGCCATCATCGCATATGCGATTTTGAAAGGGGTGCGACTGGAAGTGCTGCCGAAAAGGTACAAGGAAAAGGGACTTATGGCCTTTAGGGATATTTGCGACAGATATCTTGAGGAAGAGGAAAGCGGAAAGCTGAACCTTGGAGGCGTTTGCCTAGTGGCAGGTTTGGGCGGCAAAGAGAGACGTGATGGAAGTGTTGAGTATTATCTTTCGGAGCCTGTAGTCAAAGACGAAGCCAAGGGTGTTGCACCGTTCCTGCTCTGTTATACGGAACTGGCGCGTGACCTGTAGACAGGTGCATGCATTCGTGACGGAAGGCAGGACGATTCAATCCGTACAGGTCACTGATTATGATAACTGATATTGAAAGGGAAATTGGAATGTATGGAAAGATAGGGTGCAGAGCCCATGATTATGGAAGAGGCGGTATCGAGGAGATAGCTGTCAAGATTACGGATGACGGTTACCAGACGATACAGCTGGCATTGAAGAAGGCCCTTGTTGAAGTTGTGGACCTGAAGGCAGCGCTGACAAAGGAGTATGCCTCATATCTGTCGGAACGGCTGAAAAGCGCAGCGCTGAATGTCTCCGTTTTGGGAGCTTATCTCAACTATGCCTGCATGGATGATGGTATGAGGGATGAGAACATTGAAATCATGAAAAAACATCTTAGGATAGCGAAGCCGCTTGGGTGCCGTATGATAGGAACGGAGACCGGATCACTGGATGATGGATATGGACCGCATCCCGATAACCACGGTGAGCAGGCCTATCAACGCTTCAAGGATGCCATTTCAAGCGTTCTTCCTGTTGCTGAGGAAAACGATGCATATCTCGGAGTTGAGGCAGTATCCACACACATTATCCATACACCTGAGAGAATGCACCGACTGATTGAGGAAATCGACAATGACAGGCTGAAGGTCATCTTCGATATCAGCAATCTGATGACCGAGGATAACTGGGACAAGCAAAACGCTATCATGGACCGTATGTTTGAATTGATGGAAGACCGCATTTGGGTTGTTCATGTCAAGGATTTCGACTTTGTGGATGGGAGGAAAGTCATTCTTCCCATCGGTGAAGGGAGACTCAATGTGGACCATCTGATGGAGCTGGTCAGAAAAAGCAGTCAAAAGATTGACGTCTTGGCAGAAAATGTACCTGTGGATGAACTCACAGGCACATTCTGGAAGCTGGTGAAATATATCGACAGATAATCACCCGTTATGCTTTCTGTATTTCAGCGGTGACATGCCGGCAACGGATTTGAACACCTTGCCGAAATTGGAGACGTTTGCAAAACCTACCGTCTGGGCAATATCTATGATTTTAAGGTCGGTTTCCTTAAGGAGACGCTGGGCCTCAATCACCCTCAAGCTGTGGATGTACTCGAAGATGGTGAAGCCTGTAGTCTTCTTGAAGATTCTGGTCATATAATACCTGCTGATGTAAAAATCTTCAGCCAGGTCCTCGAGAGCCAGATTTCGTTTATAGTTTGCTTTGAGATACTGTATAATTTCATATACTTTTTTGATTGGCAGGTGGGTTATCAACATCTGCCTTTTCTGTTGATTTCAGATATCTGGCAATGGTAATCAGGAAGTCTGCCAGCTGGCACTGGAGCTGTGACCGGTAAAACTCGTCTTGGGACTCCGCTTCGATAATCATGCGTCTTAAATGTTGTTCCACATTTTGCTGCATGGCCAAATCGAAAGAGAGCACGTTGGAGGTCTGGAAGCATGTCCTGATGACCTCATCCATATCCTTCAGTGGAAGAAAATCTGTTCTAAAATTGATCAGTACCCTGGAGTGGCTAACCCCGGTGTCGATGGTCTTATGCAGGTCGGAAGGTCTCACCAGAACAAGATTGCCTTCTTTCACCCGGTAGGTTGTGTCATTGATGAAGTAATCCCTGGATCCGGCATTCATATAATAGATTTCGTAAACATCATGAAAGTGATGGGTGCTCATCGTATAGTGGGAAACAGAACGTGTCTGAATCCTAAAGTCATGAATGGTATAGTTGACAGTCTCGTTGATCATCTGGCCACTCCTCCTATTTGTTCCTTATATTTTACCAAAGCGAAGCGTTGAATGCCAGATGAATCGGAATTTGAGATCAGTGAATATTTGGGGATTCTTAGTTATCCACAATTCAAACCACCTAATGCACATATGAAAATACCTAGTAATAAAAAAAATAATACCTAATTACTATGCATTTATCTCTAATATAGAGTATAATATAGGTATAACTGTTGAAGGAGGCTATACCTATGCGTGTTCCAACAACCACTCTGCAGAATTCATTTGGCAAGTACCTGAAGAAGGTCATGGCAGGAGATGAAGTGATCATCACCAAGAACGGCAGAGGCGTTGCCAAGATGGTGAAGTATGAAGATCCGATGATCCGCGTGCTGAAAGACGGCACCAGTGAATACTATATCCGAAAAAGAGTGACCTACGAAGAGTATCTGGAAATCACGGAGCATTCAGATGCACGGTATGAATTGATTGACGGTGAGCTGTATCTGATGGCTTCGCCGAAACACAGCCATCAGGTGGCCGTGGCAGAGATTTTCGGGAAGATGTACAATTGGTTTTCGGATAAATCCTGCCAGCCTCTGACGGCTCCCTTTGATGTCAAGCTCCATAACGACTCGCCCAGCTTTGAAGACGATCCGAATGTTGTGCAGCCGGATATCCTGGTCGTCTGTGACGAGGAGAATATTGATGAGGATGACATCTATCAGGGGATACCGGCACTCGTTGTCGAAGTGCTTTCCAAGTCGACCAGAAGCAAGGATATGATCAAGAAGCTGAATCTTTATACGAAAAGCGGAGTGCAGGAGTATTGGATTGTGGATACTGAGGCAAAGCCATTCTTGTGTATTCCCTTGAGGAAAGGGATATCAAGGCGGTCAGGACATTCAACTATGGAGAGACTGTCGCTTCTGTTTGCTTTGAAGGGCTTGAGGTTGATACAAAGCATGTGTTTCCGAAATGAGACTGATGGATATCAAATTCCATCAGTTTTTTTTTGAAAAATATGGTAGAATTATCATATAACATGTGGAGGTATGCAGTGTAATCATGGCACTGCTATTGGCTTATGAATATGAAGGCAGTAAAGGAAACCGTAGCAAGAATAAAACTGAATATGGAGAAGCATGAGGGAAGCAATTCTGATGTCTATAAATACATCACAGAATCCCTTGACTATGTCATGGAGGCGAATTCGATCTTACTCGAAAAGATGTATCCTTTCAAGGAGAGGATGAGGGATAACATTCTGGAAAAGCTGCTCAAAGGTGAGCTTCGATACTATGAACTCATCGAAGACGCTTACCCGTACAACGGCAATCGGTTCAACGTCATTCTCATCGAATACAGGTATGAGGATTTTGTGGATGATGCCCATATCATGAGCGCTGAAATCAATCAGACTCTCCTGTACGCCTATACGGAGAGCTTCTTCAGAGGACGCTACAGGTTGATCCGTCTGACCAAAGATAGGGATGCGCTTTTGCTGACCGGTCATCAGACCTATGAGGAAGAAGACAGGCTCCTGGTTCAGGAATACCTGATGAATATACGTGTTCTTGCTGAATGCATGGATGGTCTTGACATCATATGCGGCTCTGGTGATTTTTACGGGAATATCTTAGATGTGGCGCTGTCATTCGGTCAGGCGGCTGAAGTGATCCGATATAAGGATATATGTGGGAACAGCGATATCGACTGGTTCACGGAGATACCAGATGAATCACATTTGTATTTTTATCCTGAAGCAATTGAGCAAAGACTTATGGGTTATATTCGTAACGGGGAAGCCGATAGAGTGGAGATGCTGCTGGATGAGCTGTACGAAGGCAATATCGTTAAGAGGCAGCTTTCTTCCGACCAGATCAGACAGCTGGTATCGGAAATCAGAGGAACTTTGGTCAAGGCAATCCATCAGCTGAAGTTGAAGCTCGATCGGGAATCCTTTGAAAGGATCGATATCCTGTTCAACGGACCGGTTGCGATTGTGGAATATTTTGATAGACTCAAAGAGGTTGCAGATTTGCTTGTCAAGGTATGGAACGATATGGACAGCAAGGAAAATGAGATGAAGAACATAAAAGAATATATCAAGAAGCATTATATGGAGCCGACACTTACCCTTGAATATGTCGCTGATGAATTCGGATATACCATCGTGAATCTGTCAACAGACTTCAAGCATTACTGTGGGATGGCATTTTCCTCATATGTGGAGACGATACGGATTATCAATGCATGCAGTCTGCTAAGTGGAACCTCTCTAGAGGAGGATGAAATTGCCATGAAGACCGGGTATGAAAGTGTGAAGACGTTCCGAAAGGCTTTCAAAAAAGTCAAACAAATGGAACCGAGTGATTACATGAATAAATACATGTAGCAGGAGGGGATCGTGTGAATATTGCCTATATATTGAATGAATCCTATGATGAAGCCATGGAGCGGTTTCGTCTAAACATCTGCCAGTATGGATATGAGCCAGAGTACTTTTATCATCTGCAGGATATATTGGACATGGAAGATGAAACCAAGGATTTGGATGTCATTCTGGTTGAAGCCGAGTGTTTGTCTGAGCTGAGAAACATGCATATACTGTCGGAGTACATGAAATATGGCAGCAAGTCTGTCCTGGTAGTAGAAAGCCCGTCAACGGCACAACCATTGAATATCAAGGAGGTGCCCGGAGGCACAAGATGTTTCAGGATTGACAGCACCATCAGCAAGAATGCCTTTGAAAGCATCCTGGACATGGCTGTGAAATGGAGAGGATGAGCATACTGCTCGGCAACAGCAGCAGGCAGCAAAACAATAGTGATGTCGTTCTGCAAAGAATCATCGATACATCGCCGGATCTGATTTGGATGAAAGACCTCAATGGCGTCTATATCACATGCAACCGAAGATTTGAGGAGTTTTCGGGGCCCTAGAACCGAAATCATAGGGAAAACGGATTACGATTTTGTCACCAAGGAAATGGCGGACCATTTTGTTCGTCACGATGTGATCGCATTGCAGAAAGAAGGACCGAGTTCGAATGAAGAGACACTGACTTTCGGAGATGGACATGTGGAAATCGTCGAGACCATAAAAACTCCCATTTATGACGTTTTTCATCATCCCTATGCAATTCTTGGTGTTGCGCGGGACATCACCCTGAGAAAAGAATCTGAAAAAAGTATGTTTCAGATCAACAGTCTTTTGGAGGGGATGGTCGAAGAGCGGACTGAAAAGCTCGAAATTCTTTCAGAGCGTCTCAGTCTGGCTACAAAGGCTGCCAATCTGGGTACCTGGGATTGGGATTTGAAAAACGATACACTTTGGTGGGATGCAACGCTATTTGAAATCTTTGAAATCGACAAGCTTGAAAATGAACTACTAATGGAAAGATGGAGAGAGTGTATCCATCCTGACGATGTGGGCAGGGTACGGAAGGAAATGGAGGAAGCTGTCAAGTACGATGTAGTAAGTGAGATTCATCACCGTATCATTCGCGGCGATGGCCAAATGCGTCATGTCCAGGTTCTTGCAACGGTGTTTCGAGACGAAGAGGGTGCTGCGACAAGAATGGTAGGCACATGTATGGATGTGACGGAGAAGATCGAGTTTGAAAACCATCTTAAGGAAGCCAAGGAACTGGCAGAGCAGGCCAGCCAAGCCAAAAGCGATTTCCTGGCGAATATGTCCCACGAGATCCGGACACCCATCAACGCAATCGTAGGAATGAACTACCTGTTGGGGAGATCTGACCTCAATGAAAAACAGCAGGATTTCATCAATAAGATTCGAATCTCATCCGAGCACCTGCTGGGCATTGTAACGGATATTCTGGATTTTTCCAAAATAGAGGCAGGAAAGATCAAACTTGAGAAGATACCGTTCAACCTCAGGCATGTCGTGAACAACGTGTATGAGATGCACAAAGCCGAAGCGGATGAAAAGGATCTGGAATTCATCCTCAAGATGGACATGAGCATTCCGGAGATGCTTTTGGGTGATCCACTGCGTTTGGAGCAGGTGCTCAATAACCTGCTCAATAACGCTCTTAAATTTACGAAAGAAGGCGCAGTCAGGCTGAGTGTGAAGAATCCTATGGATCGGATGAGAGTGTGCGCATCTGTTTGCAGTCAAAGATACAGGCATAGGACTGACGGAAGAACAAAAGGAAAAGGTGTTCCTGGCTTTCCATCAAGCGGATACGTCAACAACGAGAAATTACGGAGGAACGGGACTGGGTTTAATCATCTGTCAGGACCTGGTTCAACTCATGGGCGGTGAAATCCGCGTGAGCAGCACCTTGGACAGGGGAAGCTTGTTCATTTTTGAGCTGGCATTCGAGTGCTATCAATCAGGAGATGAACGGGACAGCACAACACCGGAAATTCCTATGCTGCGGGAAGGAATCACGATTCTGGTGGTGGAAGACAATGATCTGAATCAAATGCTCACAAAGGAGATTCTGCAGGAGCGTGGAGCTGAAGTCATCGTGGCAGGAAACGGTGAGGAAGCAGTCAGGCTTATTGAAAACGGTCTGAAAGTGGACCTTATCCTGATGGATATCCAGATGCCGATTATGGACGGCAGAGAGGCTACGAGCATCATACGCATGGTGCCGGGATATGAGACTGTCCCATCCTGGCGATGACTGCCGATGTCACCAAAGGCATAAAGGATGATCTGATGAATGACGGGATGGATGATTACATACCGAAACCGGTTCATGTGCAGAAGATGGTTCAGACGATTAAGATGTGGGAATAGATCCACTGTCAAACTGGATGTTGAAAAGGTAGTATCACCTTATGAAGAGATGATGCTACCTTTCTTGTTTGAATCATTAGGTGTCATGATAAAGGATAGTCAGCAGATATCCACGGGGATAAAGATATCCATGACAGTCAAGCCGTCTATTTCCAGCACTTCTTCAAGACAGTTTGCATCATGGCAGGGTTTGAAGTCGGGGTTTTTGAAATTGTTCTCCTCAAGCCATCCGACAAGGGCCTTCCAGCCGTTGGGTATGCGTTCAAAAGGTGCGGTAAAAGGATCCGCTATTCGAATGGTGGCATATCGGAAACCGGGGATTTCCTTGATGACAATCGAATTGCCTGAGTAATCAAAGTCTTTGTCAGAAGGCAGTTTGGCAAGGTCATCCTCTGTGAGTGAGAGCCAGTATTCGTATCCACGATGTTCGGTGGCATATAAGTCGCTTTCCACAGGAACGTTGAAACCGAATTGCCGAAGCGGTGTAAGCCCATAATCACGAGCCAGATTATTCATAAGTGTGATGACTTCTTCCTCTGGTTCACCGCTGACAATGAGACAGCTTAATACGGTCATTTCATCGATGACCACATGATTCACATCGCTCAAATACTCGTGCATTCCATTACCTCCTTCATCAATGGATGTTCCATATGACTTTATGCTGAATAATCCTATTCCCTATATTCATTATACTACAAAATGCTATTGGATCCTATTCTCTGAAGGTAATCTTCGGGACGCTGTTCTTTCGTGTTGACAAAAGTTCTTCCGATGGGGTGACAACTTCATCTTGTTGAACGGGAATCAACCGTCAGTATCGATAAGAGTGATGAATGAATCAAGAAGAGCCGGTTCCAAAGGGAACCGGCTCTTTACATCATTATTTCATGTTACTGGAAAGTTCTTCAATTTAACAAAACTACATCAACTCTTCGATCAGTGCCTTGATCTCAGGAAGCACTTCATCAATGGCTACCTTCTTCTGGATGCTCTTGTCTCTTGTGACGATCTCAACGACGGATTCCTTCAGGTTTCTTGGGCTGACGATGACTCTCAGTGGAACACCGAGAAGGTCGGCGTCGGAGAACATGACACCCGGTCTTGCTTTTCTCTCGTCATAGATGACTTCGATGTTGGCATCCTGAAGGTCTTTATAGATGCCGTCGGCACAAGCCCTTGCCTCCTGGTCGTCAGATCTCAGGCAGCAGAGGTGCACTTGCCATGGAGCGATCGCCATCGGCCAGATCGGACCGTAATCGTCATGTTTGGCTTCAGCAACGGATGCGGCCAAGCGTCCAACACCGATGCCGTAGCAACCCATGATCGGATATTGCTGTTCACCATTCGCATCCGTATAGGTCATGTCCATGGAGGTCGTGTATTTCGTTCCGAGCTGGAAGATGTTTCCAACTTCGATACCACGCTTGACGGTAATGGCGGGCTTGCCGCAAGTCGGGCAGATGGCGCCGTCCTGAACCTTGGAAACATCGGCAAATTCAACTTTGCTGTAGTCTCTCTCGAGATTGAAACCGGTATAGTGGTAATCGACCTTGTTGCCTCCGATGATCATGCTGTCGATCCCTTTCAAGGATGCATCGAAGATCAGTGTCGCATCAGCATCAAATCCGTATGCGCCGATGAAGCCTGCAACGATGCCGGATTCTTCTGTGATGATGGCCGGGTGGCACTCTTCGCCAAGGTAGTTGTTGAGCTTGACTTCATGAACATCCTGGTCGCCGCGGGTAAATACGATGACATAGGAATCATCCTTGTTTCTCTGGTAGACGACTGCCTTGCAGGACTGCTTGATATCCCTGCCAAGGAAGGAAACCACTTCTTCGATTGTGGCTGCATTCGGTGTATGAACCAAAGTCAGCTCTTCTTTATCAAACGGTGTGCTGTTGTCAACGATATTCTCGGCTGCTTCAAGATTGGCGCTGTAACCGCAAGCGTCGCAAATGGCAAGGGAATCTTCGCCGACCGGTGTCAGCAGCATGAATTCGTGGGCCACGCTGCCACCCATCATACCTGAATCGGATTGGACGGTGATGACCTCATCGATGCCTGCACGCTTGAAGATACGCTCGTAGGCCTCAAGACAACGGTCATAATAGGCAACCAAGTCTTCCTCTGATGTATGGAAGGAATAGGCATCCTTCATGGTGAATTCCTTGACACGGATAAGACCCGCACGTGGTCTCGCTTCATCACGGAATTTTGTCTGGATCTGGTAGATCATGAACGGATATTTGGTATAGGTGTTGGCGTATTCGCGGACAAGGTGAACGGCTGCTTCCTCATGGGTCATACCAAGAACCATGGGGCTTCCTGTTCTATCCTTGAAACGAAGGAGTTCACTGCCGACACTGTCGTAACGTCCGGATTCCTCCCATAGGGAACCGGGCAATGCAACCGGCAGGGATACTTCCTGACCGTCGATCTTGTCCATCTCTTCGCGGATTATATTCTCAATCTTGGTTGTAATTCTCTTCAATGGCGGATTGCTGGAAAAAATTCCGTTGGCAACATTCTTCATGTAGCCGCCTTTGATCATCAGTGCATGGCTGTCAATAACGCATTCGGAAGGTCTTTCCTTAAAGCGTTCTCCGATAAGGTTTTCTAATCTCATTTTCTGCCTCCTGGCTATCCTAACTTTTTACATATGAAGTTATTCTACCATATGTTATTGGAAGATGGCAATAGTGCTATGGATTTGTATTGAGATAAAATGAGAGAACATAAATGGATATCTCGTGAGTTGATATCCATCCTGAATGATAACGAGTGAAAGTTTTTGACACTTTCACAATGACATCGTGTAAAATTAGAGTAACGAACTCAAAGAACGAAGGGAAAAGCCGATGGGAAGAAAAAGCGCAAGAATGAATTTGACAGAGGGCAAGGTATCAACATTGCTTCGAACGCTAACGGTGCCGATGATATTCGGAGTGCTGGGGCTGGTTGCGTTCAACATGGCCGATACGTATTTTGTCGGCCGTCTCGGAACGGTTCAGATTGCAGCTCTGACCTTCACCTTTCCGGTGGTGCTGGTATTGAACAGCCTCAACCTGGGCATCGGAATGGGAGCATCGGCGGTCATATCGAGAGCTGTCGGGGAGCGGAATAATGAGAAGGTCATCCGGCTGTCGACGGACTGTCTGACACTTGGAATCGTCATATCCGTGACCGCCATCATCATCGGGGAACTGACAATTGAGCCGTTGTTTTCATCCATGGGCGCCAAGAGTGATACCATGCCCTATATCAAAAGCTATATGAGAATCTGGTATGCAGGTGTTCCATTGGTTGCGATTCCGATGATCGGCAACAATGCGATCAGAGCCTTGGGAGATACCAAAACACCTAGCATTGTGATGATGATAGCGGCGGTGGCCAATACGGTGCTCGATCCGCTGCTGATCTTCGGCATCTGGATTTTCCCTGAGCTGGGTGTGGCGGGAGCTGCCACTGCGACGGTGATTTCAAGGATGACAACATTCACGCTGGCTCTGTATATCCTGGGGATAAGGGAGAAGGTCATATCGGTCAGGTGGGTAGGCCTGGCACCGGTGCTTCAGTCATGGAGAACGATACTGTTCATCGGACTTCCCAATTCGATTGCAAGGATGATACTGCCTATTGGAGCAGGCGTCATCACCAGGCTGATTTCGGGCTTCGGTGTGAATGCCGTTGCCGGTTATGGCATCGGAACCAGGATCGAATTCTTCGCGCTTGCCGTCATACAGGCGCTCTCAACGGTCATTCCTGTTTTTGTAGGTCAGAACTTCGGCGCGAAAAAATTCGGCCGCATCAAAGAGTGTCTGCATGTCAGCAGAAGGTTTTCATTGGTCTATGGAGCGATGGTCTATATGCTGCTGTTTGTCGTTGCAAGACCAGTTGCAAGTCTATTCACCCGTGTGAGGGAAGTTGAGGATGTCATTGTCCTCTATCTGAGAATCGTACCGTTGGGTTATGGTCTTCAGGGCATGATGCTGATTGCCAATGGGACACTGAACGCTTTGCATCGACCGTTTCAGGCTGCGTCCATCAATCTGCTGCAGATGATGGCGGTATACGTGCCGCTTGCGATGCTCGGTGCAAGACTGTTCGGCATTTGGGGTGTTTTCTCCGCTTTAGTGGTTTCCTATGTGGCAGTGACCGGGTATGCATACATATTGGTACAACGTACGATTGGTATCCGGTAACGACTGCTTTTGACGAACGCTGTACTGGTAAGGCGAAATGTTGAATGCATCGAAAAACAAATGCTGAAAAAATTTGAATTAAAGGCTTGCATTTCGTGAAAATCGTGCTATAATGAATTCAAGAGCGAAACGTTTCGCGATGGAGGTTAATATGTCAACGATAAAAGATGTGGCCAAATACACCGGGCTGTCGATAGCGACCATCTCCAAGTATCTGAATGGCGGCAATGTACTCGAAGCAAACCGCGAGTCGATTGCTGAAGCTATCAAAGTCCTTGACTACAGGAGAAATGTGATGGCCAGGGCGCTGAAGACGAATAAGACAATGACAATCGGGATTCTGATTCCGTCATTGGAGAATATATTCTTCACAACGATCGTATCCATGATCGAAGATATCCTTCTGGAGAAAGGATACGGTATCATCCTATGCGATTTCAAAGAGGACATGAGTCTCGAACAGAAGAAGCTGGAATTCCTGATGAACAAGCACGTTGACGGAATCATCATGGTCAGCTATGGCGGTGATCTCAGCTATATCAAGGAGCTGATCGACAGGAAAGTTCCGGTAGTCCTGTTGGACAGGATGATCAAGGAACTCGACTGTGATGTCGTCCTTGCCGATAACCTGAATGCATCCTACAGGGCGGTGGAAGAACTGATCATCCACAAGCATAAGCGTATCGGCATCATTTGCGGTCCAGCGAACACCTACACTGCAGATGAGAGACGGAAAGGCTATATCAGGGTTCATCAAGACTACAATGTTGATATTGATGAAAGTCTGATGCTGGGCGGCAACTTCAGTGTTGAAAGCGGATACAGGTTATTGAGGGAGTTCTGGGAGATGGACGAGCGTCCTTCGGCGGTGCTCGTCACCAATTATGAGATGACCATCGGGGCCATCATGGCCATCAATGAACTTGGAATCCAAGTGCCTGAGGAACTGTCTATCATAGGCTTTGACAACATTCAGATGGCGCATGTGGTCAAACCGCCGCTGTCCATTGTCGAGCAGCCGATGAAAGAAATCGGTGAGACAGCTGCGAGGCTGATTCTCAAGCGACTGGATGAGAATTATGACGGTTTTCCGGAAATACACCGACTCAAGACTAAGCTTCATGTCAAGGAATCGGTGGCTGCATATCAAGGATAGAAGATAGGAAATGTGTATGGCAAAAGAAATATATTCGAAAGAATATTTTTTCTTTTTAACATAAAGCGAAAACGTTTTAGCTCAATAAAGAAGAGATAGGACAAATGGTTTAACCCTAAATCAGATCTAAAGGAGAATGTATTATGTCATTAAGAACAAACTTTAAACTTGCTGAAGACGCAATCGATCCAAACAGTGTACCAAAGAGGAAATTGAGAAGCGGCGATGAGATTCCTGCGGTAGGCCTTGGAACCTTCGGTTCCGACCGTTTCACCAAGGATGAAATCGCAGATGCGGTTCTTGGAGCAATATCCAACGGTTACCGTCACATCGACTGTGCAGCCGTTTACATGAACGAGCCGGAAATTGGTGAAGCATTGGAAATCGCCGTCAATGGAGGCGTGCCAAGAGAAGACCTTTGGATTACTTCAAAGGTATGGAATGATATGCACAGCAAAGGTGATGTGCTGCTTTCATGTGCACAGAGCCTCAAGGACCTGAGACTGGATTATCTTGACCTGTTCCTGTTGCACTGGCCATTCCCCAACTACCATGCACCGGGCTGCGACGGCGATTCGAGAAATCCGGATTCCAGACCGTTCAGCGTAGATGAATTCATGTCAACATGGAGACAGATGGAGAAACTGGTGGATATGGGACTTGTCAAGAACATCGGTACTTCCAATATGACAGTCGCCAAGTTCAAGGCGGTTTGGGATCAGATGAGAATCAAGCCTGCCATCAATGAAATGGAGCAGCATCCGCACTTCCAGCAGCAGGATCTGTTCGACTACTGCATGGACAACGGCATCCAGCCAATCGGTTTCTGCCCGATAGGATCACCGACAAGACCAGACAGGGATAAGACTGCAAATGATACGGTGGATATCGAAGATCCGATTGTTGTGGCAGCAGCCGAGCGCCTTGGAGTGCATCCTGCAGTCGTATGTGTCAAGTGGGGCGTACAAAGAGGACAGATTCCGATTCCTTTCTCTGTGAGGGAGAATGAATACAGGAGCAATCTGGCTTCAGCCATTCAAGATCCGTTGACAGATGAAGAGATGGAAGCGCTCAGCAAGATCGACAGGAACTGCAGACTCATCAAAGGGCAGGTATTCCTCTGGGAAGGTGCAGACAGCTGGGAAGACCTTTGGGATTTGGATGGAACCATCACCAAGTAAATCAAACTTGCAGCATGGCCGACAGAAGGGTGGCGGCCATGCCATAGGATAAATATGCTAGGAGGCTATTGAGTATGAAAGCAGCAGTGTTGCACGCACAAAAGGATTTGCGTGTCGAGGAGATTGAAAAACCATCCATAGCAGATGGTGAAGTACTGGTTCAGGTTAAGGCTACGGGTATCTGTGGTTCGGATATGCCAAGAGTCTTGGGAACGGCATCGCATTATTACCCGAACGTATTCGGTCATGAGTTTTCGGGGATTGTCGTGGAGATCGGCAACAGTGTCACCCATGTGCAGGCAGGGGACAAGGTGTCTGTCGCTCCTTTGAAGCCGTGTCACCAATGTGAGGATTGCTTGAGCGGCAACCATGCTTTATGCAAGAACTATAGTTTCATCGGATCAAGGGAATTCGGCGCCTGGGCGGAATATGTCAAGGCACCCGGAATGAATGTGGTCAAGCTTCCAGATGACATTGGATTTGTGGAAGGTGCATTCCTGGAGCCGACCACGGTGGCCTTGCATGGACTTTTCCTGATGGACTTCAAGCCGATGAGCACAGTGGCAATCACAGGAATGGGTACAATCGGACTGCTGACGCTGCAATGCGCCAAAATCATGGGTGCCAAGGAAATCACCGTATTCGACATCGATGACAGCAAGCTGGCACTGGCGAAGGAACTGGGTGCGACACACGTCGTGAACACCAGGACGGAAGTCATTGGGGACAGGGTCAGCGAAATCACCTCCGGCAAGGGATTCCAAATGGTGATTGAGACAGCAGGTGTTCCCTTTACTGAAATGCTGTGCCTCGAAATCGCCGGGAACAACGGAAGCGTCATGTTCATCGGAACCCCCCATGTGGAGTTCACCATCACTCCGAAACAGTTCGAATACATCAATCGCAAGGAACTGCTGGTGCGCGGTTCCTGGATGTCCTATTCGGCACCGTTCCCCGGGAAGGAGTGGACACTGGGCGCCCATTATCTGGGTACAGGTGAAATCAAAAGTGGAACCACTGCTGGACAGGATGGTTCCGCTTGAGGATATCGCTGAGGCGTTCGAAGATATCGAAGCCGGGAAGGTTTCTGGAAAAGTGATGATGGGCGTTTAAGAAGTACTGACATGTACAAGGAGGAAACACATTGCCATTAGTAAGTTCATTGGAATTGCTCAAAAAAAGCGAAGGAACATAGAAAAGCCATACCGGCTTTCAACATACATAACCTGGAAACGATTCAAGCCGTTGTAGAGGCGGCCGTGGAATTGAACTCACCGGTTATCATACAGTCTACACCGGGCACGCTGCGTCATGCAGGAATCGAATACATTTCAGCGATAGTTAAGGAAGCTGCAGCGAAATACGATATCCCGATTGCCTTGCACATGGATCACTGTCCATCTTATGACATGTTGGTGGATTGTCTTAGACATGGCTACACATCGCTGATGGTCGACGGCTCGCATTTCGTTTACGAGGAAAATGTTGAACTGGTGAAGAGCGTCGTAAAGATGGCCCATGCGGTCGGTGTCCAGATTGAAGGTGAAATCGGTCGGATTGGCGGTGTGGAAGATGACATGTTTGTGAATGAAGCAGATGCTTCATTCACAGTACCTGCTGAGGCGAAGAAGTTCGTCGAGGATACTGGTGTGGATTCTCTGGCTATCGCTATCGGTACGGCTCACGGCATGTACAAAGGGGAGCCGAAGCTGGATTATGACCGTATTGCAGAGATAAAGGCGATCGTTGATGTCCCTCTGGTGATGCATGGCGCATCGGGCGTTCCGGATGCCAGCGTCAAAAAGGCGATTGAGTTGGGAATGACAAAGATCAACATCGCTACAGAGCTTAAGAATCCCATGGCGGCTGCGATAAGAGAGGTCTTCAGCGATCCGGAAGAAAACGATCCGAGGAATTACATGGGAGCTGCAAGGGAAGCCGTCAAAGCAGTCGTTATGGATAAGATAAAGCTTTGTGGCACTGTTGGTTTTGTTGCTGCGATGAATGAAACGGCTGGATGGACTTCATCATAGATTGGCAAGGAACGACAATAGAGGAAAGACTTAGCAAGGAACGATAAGAAAGGAAAGCATGATATCGACTGCTGAATATCATGCATGGTGAAAGAATGAAAGATGCTTTAAGAGGAATGATCGCCAATCGTCAAAAAGGGATACATGCGGGCATTGCGTCCTATTGCTCGGCCAATGAGTTGGTGATTGAAGCGGTGCTTGAACAGGCGAAGCGTTTCAATGATGTCGTGTTGATCGAAGCCACTGCCAACCAAGTCAATCAGTTCGGTGGATACACGGGGATGACCCCGGAAGCTTTCAAGACCTTTGTCCATGGTATCGCTGAATCGATTGATTTCCCGGTTGAGAACATTGTTCTCGGTGGCGATCACCTGGGTCCCTTGATATGGGCTGATTTAACGGAAGCCGATGCTATGGATAAGTCCGTTGATCTCGTGAAGGACTATGTGAGGGCGGGCTACAAGAAGATACACTTGGATACAAGCATGAGACTTGGGGATGACCCTCAGGACACACCGTTGGCTGTCGATGTCATTGCTAGACGAGGCGGCATACTGTATGAAGCATGTCAAGAAGCCTATCACGAATTATTGACAGTGAATCCAGAGGAACTGCAACCTGTCTATATCATTGGAAGCGAAGTGCCGATACCTGGCGGTGCCCAAGGAGAAGAAGAGCACATAGAAGTTACGAAACCTGATGATGTAGTAGAAACAATATCAATCTACCAGCATACCTTTCAAGGGCTGGGGGTGGATGATGCGCTTGAAAACATCATCGGTGTTGTCGTACAGCCGGGTGTTGAATTTGGGGATTCTGAAATCCATCATTATAATCGGAAAGAAGCGGCAGACTTGTGCGAATTGATGAGAAGTTACGAGAACATTGTACTTGAAGGGCATTCGACTGACTATCAGTCACCAAGACAACTAAAGGAAATGGTTGAGGACGGAATCGCCATACTGAAAGTCGGACCGGCACTGACATACGCGTTACGGGAAGGTCTCTTTGCGCTAAGTATGATTGAAAAGGAACTCGTGCCTTTCGAGGACAGAGCAGATTTCATTGAAGCACTGGATGAGAAGATGCTGAAGGAGCCGGGAAACTGGAAGAAGCATTATTTTGGAAATGAAGCGAACCTGAAGATAAAACGTAAGTTCAGTTTTTCCGACCGCTGCCGTTACTATTTTGCAGACGAAGATGTTGTCAGTTCGATGAATGAACTCTTTGATAACTTGGATACCATAGATATTCCGTTGAATGTTCTTCGACAGTATATGCCTGTGCAATATGTCAAAGTGCGAGATGGAAAGCTAAAGTTCGATTCCAGAAGTCTGGTGAAGGATTGTGTTGTGGAAACTGTTGAAGCCTACAACTATGCGACAAAGCATAACTATATGATCAATGAGATTTCATAAATTAGTCGAGTTTGTAAAGCCGAGGGAGAAATAAGGCTGCTCAGATATCCATACAGACTATTAACGAGGAGAAGAAGATGTTAAAACTATACCAAGCATATTGTCACCTGAATTACTGAAGATTCTTATGGAGATGGGTCACGGGGATGAAATTGTCATTGCTGACGGGAACTTTCCCGGTGCCGCACTGGCGCAGCGACTGGTAAGACTGGACGGACATCATGTGCCGGATGTGCTGGAAGCCATTTTGGAACTGATGCCTCTTGATATCTACGTGGAAGCACCTGTTTCCCTGATGGAAGTCGTGCCGGGGGATGACTATGTGCCTGAAATCTGGGATACATACAAGAGAATCATCAAGGACAAGGAAGGCGACAAGAAAATAGGGAATGTCGAGCGTTTCGCTTTTTATGACCAGGCAGAAAATGCCTATGCGGTGGTTGCTACAGGTGAGACTTCGCTGTATGCGAATATCATCCTTAAAAAAGGAGTTGTTGTGTAATGAAAGATATGTTGCTCGCAATCGATCAGGGGACTTCGGGTTGCAAGATGACAGTTTTTGATACCGGCGGACAAGTGGTCGCAAGTTGTACAAAAGGATATGAATCCTATTATCCTGCGGATAACTGCGTGGAGCAGGACTGCAATGACTGGTGGAAGGTCATCGTTGAAGGTATCAGTGAAATGCTGGAAAATGAAAGTATCGACCCTGCCGATATCAAGGGAATCGGTGTGGATGGCATCTCCTGGGCTTGTATTCCGATCGACGAACATGGAGAAGTGCTCTATCCTACCATGATCTGGCTGGACAGACATGCATCCAAGGAAGCAGACTGGATGAAGGAAACCGTTGGAGAGGACTGCCTGGTCAAGCTTAGCGGCAATCCTGTGGATGCATGCTACATCACCCCCAAGATGCTGTGGCTGAAGGAGAATCAGCCAGAGGTCTATGACAGGACCTATAAGTTCCTCCAGAGCAACGCGTTCATCGTCTATCGATTGACAGGAGAGATATCCCAGGACTATTCCCAGGGATACGGATTCCATTTCTTCGACATGAAAAAGGGCGAGTACAACATGGAAGTAGCTGACCAACTGGGCATCTCCCCTGATCTGTTAGCACCGCTGATGCATTCCCATGAAATTGTCGGAGGAGTGACCAGGGAAGTGGCTGAATTGACAGGTCTGGCAGAAGGTACTCCGGTTGTGGCCGGCGGCTTGGATGCAGCATGCTGTACCCTTGGCGCCGGTGTCATCCAAGTGGGTCAGACCCAGGAACAGGGCGGTCAGGCTGGAGGTATGAGCATTGCTCTTGATAAACCGATGGTCCATCCGAAGCTGATTCTCGGATACCATGTCGTGCCGGATATGTGGCTCCTCCAGGGCGGGACAACCGGAGGAGGAGGTACCCTCAACTGGTTCAACCGTGAATTCGGTGCAGAGGAAAAACAGTTGGCGGACAAAAGGGAAACCAATTCCTTTGCAATCATGAGCGAGGAAGCTGAAACAGTCAGTCCCGGCAGCGACGGTGTGGTTTTCCTGCCGTATATGAGCGGTGAGCGTTCACCGATATGGAGCACGGAGGCCAAAGGTGTCTACTATGGTCTAGGCTTTGAAAAGACCAGGTCACATATGATCAGAAGTACGATGGAAGGCGTTGCCTATTCCCTTAAGCACAATCTGGATACGGCGATGGAAGTCGGCGTATCCGTCGGTACCCTTTCAAGCGTAGGCGGAAGCTCCAACAGCCGTGTATGGACGCAGCTGAAAGCGGACATCACGGGCAGGAAGATTGAAGTACCGTTTTCCGACCATGCAACGACCCTGGGTGCAGCAATACTGGCAGGTGTCGGGATAGGTATCTATAAGGATTTTGCAGATGCTGTGAAGCGGACAGTCAAGATCCAGAGGACCCATGAGCCGAACACAGATAACATGAAGGTCTATGAAGACGGATATGGCAAGTATCTGAAATTGAGCAATATGATGATTGAACAGATGTGGTAGATATATAAAAAAACGGAAGAGGCTTTTACAAGTCCTCTTCCGTTATTATATATGATTTCGTTGAACTGAGCTTTCTTCCCGTTCGGGTGATTTGGGAAACCTTGATTTTTGTTCCGGCTTCAAGCTTGAGATTCGGTACGATCAGCAGGTTTTCGTCGACAAAATAGGAATCCACTTTTTTGCCGCTGACATACACTTCGCTCCACAAGGTGAAGTTCGATCCGTTGACGTAGACAACTTCGCCTTCGGTGGATATATCGCTGATTTCTATCGGGTAGACACCGAAGGTCATGTTCTTCCTCGTGTAAGGATTTACGCCATCATAGACGTTCTTGTCGCCGTAGAGCATGTCGTACTGGAGAAGCTCCAATTCATTCTCATACTCCGGATGGTCCTTCATGGTCTGATGGAACAGATTCAACAGTCCGTCTTGAATGTTCAAGCGCTCCATGACCATTGATCCCATCTGATAGGCAGATACGTCTTCCACAACTCTCTCAAGTCCCATGTTATCCCACATGACATACTCGGTCTGGAATTCGGTGCCGTCTGACAGGTCGTCTTCCTCGATGTCCAGTGTCGGCAAATGATCTCCGTAGAATACGACAGCGATCGGTTCCGGATAGTCTTCAAGTTCTTTGATCAGTCTCCGACAAAAGCATCCATTTCGTGGATCTGATCGATAAAATAGAGGTACCTGTAATATGTTTTTCATCGATTGGAGAATCTTCACTAAAAGTGATCAAATCCAATTCGTTGACGGTATCCTTTGGTTCAGGTTCAAAGACGGGTACAACATCATCTCTTAGGATAACCAACGGGTGTTTCAGCTGGTTTTGATATCCAGCGGAGGCAGGTCTGACGATGCATCGCCATTATCTCCTGCAGCCACATCAATATCATCGGTATTGCTTGTATCATCATGGGCAGTGTTCTCTCCCTTAGTCTCAATGCTGTTAGTAGATTCCGATTGCTCGGAACCAGTGGTGTCATTATCCTCGTTGATCATTTCGGGCAACGGTGATACGACTTTTGGTATGATCACCGGATTTTCGAGAATCCGCTCATCCGGATACTTCCCGTGAGGCTGAACGGAAACAGCAAAGACAAAATCCGGTTCTGCAGTCGCTTCAAGTGCCTTCGTGATTTCAGGAATCAGGATAGAATCCTTTGCCCATCCGGTCGGACTGTATTCGACGTCGTTCATGTATTCGATGGAACTGAAGCTGTCAAATCCAAATCTTGGATATACGGAATGTCTTGCGTAGAAGGTACCCATATTGTTGTGGATGGCATGGCTGTGATAACCAAGATCCGTCAGCACAAATGGATAACTTTCGACGGTGCTCTTTTTGAGAATCGTCTTGTAGGGATACTCTCCCGCACCGAAGTAGTCAAGGCTCATGCCGCTGACCACCTCAAACTCCGTGTTGGCCGTGCCGGCTCCGATCGATGGGACGGTCAAGTAACCGCTGGAGTAATTCTCCCTTAAGGCTGTAATGTTTGGTGTTGGATCCTTGTCGAATTCAAAAGCCTTGAGTCTCTTGACGTCGAAATAGGACTCCAGCTGTATGAAGACGATATTGGGTGATTTTTGTGTGTTTCCGTCATCGATGACGAGCTCAGGAACCGATGACCCACCGGTTGCTGTCTCGGTATCTTCAGCCACCACCTTAAGGTTGAGTGGCCTCAATCCCAACAATGACATAGCAGATGTTGGATTCTTGGCTGAAATGGCATCCAGAACATCACAGACCTTCTCCTTGGAGTATGATTTAGGCTCCTTGATTCCTTTGTCGATGACGCTGGTCGAGAAGCTGTAAGCGAATCCATAATCTGCAAAAGCATGAGCGATGTTTCCGAAATTCGTTGAAACCGCTTTTGCCTGCAGCGCTACATGGAAGCTTCCGAACATCAGGATAAAGCTCAGACCGATGGCGAGCACGCTTCTGCCCAGTTTGATTTTGGTGTATGGCATCTTGATGCACAGCCCGATCAATATCAGGATGAACATGAAGAACACGACTCCCACCAAGGCCATCTGAAAGTGATTCAGGTAACGGCCGATGACGGTGACAACGGAAGTCAGCATCTTGAAATCCGTTGCTGTCAGCGGCGTGGTCCGGAATGACAGGAGGATGAAATCCGTCAGACCCAGCCAGAACCAGACGAAGCCGGTCAGCAGATAGCCGAAGTGGCGTTTGGGCATGAACAGGCCTATAGACAGGAACGTGGACAGCAGGAACACGCTGCAGATGAACATGAGCGGATTGATGAGCGGTGTCATCATGCCATGAATCAGCGAACGGTGGCTGAAGGATTCCAGCAGCAGCTGCAGTATGATGGCTACCGACAGGACTTCCTTTGCTATTTGCCTCATACTCGTATCCGTGTTGAGGTTGAACTTATGTTTTGCGTTCAGAAACCGTGCAATGGCTCTGAAGCATTTTTTTCAGGTTTGTGACAGTTAAATATTTCTTCATGGAGTCAACTCCTTACTGACGGTGTTGCGATAATGGTTGTTCGTTAGTGATACTTGTTACAAATCTACAGAATGTCCCTTATACAAGTGAAGAGTATACCATTAAGGTTTCGATAAAGCAATTTAGAAATTCTTACAATATTTTTACTTTTTTTTAAGGTGAGGTTTACATAACACACAAAAAAGCTTCTTATCCTGGTAAAAACACTAGGATAAGAAGCTTATCGGTTTGATCAACAATGTAATATGTATATACGAATATCGGGTAACCACTAACGGCCAACTACTGTCTGAACAACAACAGATAGCCGCATTCCCGTGGCATGGAAAGGTGAAGTCCGTCTTCGTTCAGCTCGGCGTTCGCTTCTGAAACCGGATTTTTGCCCATCAGTTCTGTCCACGTCCATGAGGAATCAATACCCAGCAGCTGGACAGGAAGGGTGACATCAGCGGTGGAGCAGTCCATGGATGCGACGAGCAAGATGACCTCATCATCGGTGAATCGTGCGAAACCTGTCACGTAACCGTCTTCCAGCAGGAATTTCATTCCACCGTCATGAAGGACAGGATTGTCGAGCTTCAGCCGGTTCAGCGTCGTATAGAGTTTGACGTAGTCTTCCTTCCATTTGGCACTGTCCCATTCCATTGGATAACGGCAGCCTTCAACGGAATCGGAGTGGCCTTGCAGTCCCACTTCATCGCCGTAATAGACGTTTGGCGCACCAGGCAGGAGGTACATCATCATGACGGCGATCTCATAGGCGCCATAGGATATCGTTTCATTGTTGTGAAGCCTTGCCACATCATGGCTGTCGAGCAGATTGAACTGATTGGCGGCTACGGCATAGGGAATCTTGGAAAAGTGCTGAAGGATCCTGCGCTTCAGCTGCTTGGCGTTCATCCTCAAAGGCAGTTTCCTCATTTCGGGATCTCTGTCGATGAACAGGTCGCCGTCTCCGACGAACTGTCGAACCGGCCTTGCACAGCCGAAGTAGTTCATCGGGCTGTCCCACTCGAATCCCTGAAGGTATTCTGGAGAATCGAGCCATTCTTCCGCCAGCACATAGGCCTGCGGATTTTCCTCTTTGATGCTGGCGTAAATCTCATGCCAGACTTCATGGGAAAGGTCGATGGCATCGTTTCTTGCCATATCGTTTGCCACATCAAAACGCCAGCCGTCGATTTCATATGGCTTTTTCAGCCATTTTTTCACGAGGGAATCCTTATCTCGGTAGAGGATGTCCCGCAATTCCTCCGATGTATAGTTGAGGGTAGGCAGTGTTTCGACATCGTACCACTTGTGATAGTCATTGTTCTCGTCGAAAAAATAATAGTGCCTTTCCTTGGCATCCGGATTCTGGTAGGCGCCGACGTCCGAACCGAAGAAGGCGTTTTCTTTGTTGAACCATTTGTGTGCTGTGCCCGTATGATTGATGGACACATCGAGGATCAGCTTCATATCTTCTTTTTTCATGCTTGCACGCAGATCGGCAAGGGCTTCGTCGCCTCCCAAATGGGGATCGACCTTGAAATAATCGAGGCAGTCGTAGCGATGGGAGGTGGCAGAATGGAAAATCGGATTGATATAGAGGGCGCTGAATCCCATTTCCTTGAAATACGGAACCTTTTGCTGAATCCCTTCCAGGTCGCCGCCATAGAAATCCAGGCAGAAAACCTCGTGATATTCTTTAGGCGGTTCACCCCACGGGACTTTGACCGTCGGATGGCCGTCGAACCTGTATTCGCCGTTGACGACATCGTTGTCCGGATTGCCGTTGCAGAATCGGTCCGGAAAAATCTGATAGAACACCGATTGCCTTACCCATGCAGGCGATTCATAGCCGGCGACCAGCTTGAAATCCGAATCCTCAGTCAAGATGTCTTCCGTCAGTTCATACTGATTATAGAAGTAGAGTTTTTCGTCGGTATATATATAGAATGATAGCTGATGACAGGCTGGTTCATGATGAAATGGGTTTCATAGATGATGAATGGCCCTTTCTTCCCTATCGGCTTCATTTTGTCCAATTTTTCGCTGCCGTTTTTAATCCGGCGCAGACGCACGCCTTTCACTTCCTTATTATCAAGCATTCGAAGACGTATGGTTACTTCGTCGCCGATAGAAGGCGATTCCGGCATGACATAGTGTTTTGATCCATCAGAGTAGATGCTGTTAATCCAATCCATAGCATAAATCCTTTCAAAGTGGATGCTCGTTCATACTGCAGGAATGTTTCCCGGGTCTGGCTGAAGTCGGGAAACCAACAATAGAAAATGACATTCCTGAAAAACTGTAGTATAATTTATAGTACATAGTTGTATTGTATCAGAATCTTGGGATAATATCCAGTATGAATCGAGGAGAACGGAATATGAAGAAATGGGATGTGAAAAGTAAGGCGTTCGATGAAGCCTTTACATATGACGGTAATGATCTGGGATGTACATATACGTCTGATAAGATGGTGCTGAAGGTATGGGCGCCGACAGCAGACAAGGTCAAATGCCATATGGAAAAAGACGGTAAGGCAAGGCTCCATGACATGATCCGAGAAGATAAAGGTGTCTGGAAGCTGGAACTGAAGGGAGACTATGAGGGCTGCAGTTATGTCTACAAATGCCGTTTCGGCAGGAAGACAAACACGGCTACGGATCCCTATGCTATCGCTACGACCCCGAACCACAACCGAACGGTGATCGTCGACAGGAAGAAGCTGGCTGTCGACAGTGCAAAAGAACAGTTGGATCCGCTTGTGAGTTATACGGATGCTGTCATCTACGAACTTCATGTCAGGGACTTTTCAGTGGATGAAACTCGGGGATGACCCATAAGGGTAAGTTCCTGGCGCTGACAGAAGCAGGTACCACGACACCGGATGGGACGATGACCGGTGTGGATTATCTGGCTGACCTGGGAGTGACGCACATTCAGATGCTCCCGGTATATGATTTTGGGAGTGTGGATGAATTCAACCCGTTCGGCTCCTACAACTGGGGCTATGATCCGGTACAGTACAATGTGCCGGAAGGCAGTTACTCAACGGATATCTCTGACCCATATTCCAGGATCCTTGAACTGAAACAGGCTATCGCCTATCTGCATGGAAGAGGAATGAGGGTCATCATGGATGTGGTATACAATCATATGCACGACATGGGAGCTTCTGCTTTCGAGAAGATCGTTCCAGGCTATTACTTCAGGACGGATGCAGAAGGCAATCTGTCCAACGGTTCTTTCTGCGGCAATGACCTGGACTCTACAAGACCGATGTTCAGGAACTTTCTTATGGAATCGACACGGATGTGGATCGAGGACTACGGATTCGACGGTTTCAGGTTCGACCTGATGGGCATCCTGGATATCGATACGATGAACGCCATCGCCGAGCAGACGCTGGCAATCGATCCTAATGCCATGATCTACGGCGAAGGATGGAACATGCCGACGTTCCTGGAAGACGACAGGAAGGCCACGATGATGAACCACGCCAAGATGCCGAACATCGCCCACTTCAGTGATATTTTCAGAGACAAGATCAAAGGGGCGACCATGACGGACAGGGTGCATGAAGTCGGTTACGGCACAGGAGATGTGGAGCGGTCGCTGGATGCCATGCACTTGCTGCTGGGCACTGTCATGCATGTCAATAACGAAGGCAACTACATCGAGCCGTATTTCAGTGAGCCTTCACAGACGGTTAACTATGTGGAATGCCATGACAACCATACGTTGTGGGACAAGCTGTCCATCTCCTTGAAAGACGAACCGGATGAAATAAGGGTGAAGCGGCATAAGTTCATCACCGGTCTGGTTATCCTGTCGCAAGGCATACCTTTCATCCATGGCGGACAGGAGTTCCTGAGAAGCAAGGAAGGTGAACACAACACCTATAGATCCTCGGATGAGATCAATATGTTCCGCTGGCTGAAAAAGGATGAACACCAAGAGGTTGTGGACTATGTCAAAGCGCTGATCGAGTTGAGAAGGACCTATCAGGAATTCAGTTTGGATACGACAGAGGACATCCGTAATAAGACCAGTGTCGAAGCACTGGAGAATTATGTCATTTCCTACAGACTCGCCAATGTTGAAGAAGATTGCGGATATGAGGAACTTCTTGTCCTGATCAATCCGAATATGGTAGAAACGGAAGTTGAGATGGAACAGGAATATACGGAGATCTTTGATGCTGACGGCTGGGTTGATAAAAGACAACAAAAAAAAGAGGCACATATTGAACCTCTTTCCATTCATTGCTATCTAAGATGACATCAGTCTGCACCTCGGATGTTTGCTCTCAGCATATCGAATATGCCGAATGATTTATTGGCCTTAATGACAACAAGCCCAAGGGTACCGATGATCAGATAGACCACCATGGAATGGAATCCGTCTTCAATGCCCCACCAGTCACTGAATAGTCCTATGCTCCAGATGGCGATATACTGCAGCAATCCGCCGGTCATAGTAATCCAGCCGATGCGTCTGGTCGCTGACTGTCCCAGTTCCTCCTGCATGAATGCCATGAATGCGGGATAGAGAACAGCAACGCCGAGACCCGTCAGGCTGAAGAAGACAGGCATCTTCAGTATGACACCCAGACTCGCGAAAAAGGCTGAACTGAAAAATGCCCCAATCAACAGGTTCAACAGATTGAAGCGGTGTATGGTTCTGGCAAGTACGATTCTCACAAGCGGATACATGGCATAGAACAGTGTGAGCAGCAGTGCGCCCTGTGCCTGCCTTCCGTCTGTCTTGCTGACAAAGATCACAAACCAGGTCCCGGTTCCGTATTCCCACACCTGAGAGCACATGAATACAACAACGAGAACAGCAGTCAATGAAGAAGAACCCTTCTTTGTTGGCTCTTTCGCTGTCGGTTCATGACCTTCGATTTCGCCTGCTGTCGTTCCTGGAATCATTTTCTCGGCTTTTGTTCCCAAAGTGACTACAAATACAACAGCAAGCGGTATTCCCGCTGCAGCGAGTACAATCTGCCATGGAATGTTGATGCCATTGAAATAATCGATCCATTTCGGACCTGACAGCGCACCGAGACAGAAGAACAAATGCAGGATCATGAGGTTGTTCGATTTCCTGTCTGGAATCAGGACGCTGACATATAGGTTGAGAATGATGACAGCTATACCATAGGCAACCATCAGTAAGGTGTAGGTCACCGCAAATCCGATGAAGGAATCGATGAAGTACATGAGGATAACAGGTATGGCAAAAGCTGCCATACCTATGTTAAGCAAAGATTTGTAACCGATCTTCTGGATAAAAACACCTGCCAAGTAGAGGGATACCTGCATGCAGAGGCCGGAAATCAGTATCATGTTGGCTAGTGGACTGTAGCTGTCGAGATAGGATTCCTGGACGAAGTAGAACACGGAAGTCCGCATACCCAATATGAATCCGATCAATCCAAAGTATATGTAGCAGAGCAATAACAGTCTGCCGGTTTTGGGTTTAATATTCATTCACGGCCCTTTCAGCCAGATTGGCTTCGAAGCGATTCCTGATCATGGAGACGAACTTATCTGCAAGTTCAAGCGGAGTAGGAAGGTATTGGAAATGAAGACTTTCCGTTTTAGTTGCGATTTCCATATCACGGGTTAGTATGTCTTCAGCTACCTTGACATATACTATATCGCCAAATTTGACATGGCTGCCGAAGACGGCATCCTCGATCACTTTATAGCATCTGACACCTGAATCATCGATGGCGATGACGGTTTCGTAGAGCAGTTCCCCTTCCTTGACGGATCGGAATTCCTTGTCTACAGGCACTTTGAAAGCCAGTTCGCTGTTGAGGATGTCCTCTTTGATGTGCTCGAACTGATGGGTGATGTCACTTTCATCCCTGATTTCTGAAAGCCATGGGCCAAACTCGAAATATTCCTTCTTCAATTTATTCATATAAGTACCTCCTTGTTTGTAGGTTTTCGTGTTTTATATGACTATATTATAACTGTAGCTGATGGCAACAAAAAAGAGGCATAACGCCTCAAAGTATAAATATATCGCCAAAGTTGTTTCGGTTTGATTATCTTCTATAGTAATTACTTCCGAGAATAACACTTCGAAATCATCCATTACCCAATCGCTTTCGGAATTCTTTGGGGGAGCATCCCATTCTCTCTTTGAATACCTTGCCGAAGTAACTTCCTGAACTGAAACCGCAGAGTTCCCCGATCATGATGATCTGCTCGTTTGTGCCTGCCAACATATCGGCCGCTTCCTGAATCCTTCGTCCTGCCAGATACTCAAAAGGTGTCATCTTCACACTCCGCTGAAAGCATCTCAATGCTTCCCGATCGCTGATATCCGCAGCCTTTGCGATCTGTCCCAGTGTCACCTTTTCAGCAAAATGCGCATTGATATAGGAGAGCATGTCCTTAATCCGAACGGAATCCAGGCTTGTCTTGGCGGAGCTGTCGCTCCACTTATCCCTGGTGTCCTCTGCAAGGAGAATCCAGGCATTCGACAGATGGTTCCTAATCTCGAACTCATATCCGTAAGCCTGTGCCTGTTCGCATTCATAAGCCAGTTTCAGTTCGTGAAGAATACCCTTGTGCCGTTCATCTACTGAATTGAAAGGGATGATTTCAAGTCCGCTGCTTCGTATGATCGGCTGTATATACTTGGTTTCGATCAGACTTCCGCTGTTGCCGGCGATGAAACGCTTATCCATGATCTGAACACTGGTTACTGCGGGCTCACCAGGGATGGTGGGTGAGGTCATGTGCAGAACGTTGGAATTGATGAGTCCCCTTCACCTTCAGTGAGTCATAGACGCCGTTTTCCAGGTGATAACTGACATTGCCTTCGATGACGAAGAAGAGTTCGAATTCAGAATGCCAGTGCCAGTCGGCGATACCACCGACATATTCGTGCAAGGATGCATAGATGGACGAGTAGGGGAAATCCGGTTTGAGCCCCACAACGATTTCCTCGAGTTTGTCGTTTTTCAGATGTACAGCGGATCCTTTTATCATAGTCATACTCCATTTAGATGTGTTGGTAGGGATTACTTATTATTCTATACCGTTGTACCTGAAATGCCAAGTTTTTCATTATGCTTTTTTGGTCGTATGATAATTAAATGTGGAGCATATATGAAAGAATAAGGTATAATGTAATAGAAGTGTTTGATCTGATTTTTGAGGAAGATATTGAGTAGAGGATGATGGTATGAACAATGGATCATGGAAAACTATTATGAGGCAATAAAAATGGAAATCAAGGAACACAGGAGCTCTTTTGTTGTCTTTTCCATTCTGAGGGCATCCATCATTGCCATCATCATCCATCAAGCATACATGAGGCAGTTCGCAAATGTTTTCTTGGGTGTGCTGACGCTTTTGCTGTTGATCATGCCCAGTATCATTCAGGTCCGGTTCAAGATTGAAATACCGCCTACACTGGAAATCATCATCTACTGCTTCATCTATGCGGCTGAAATCCTGGGGGCGGTGAATTCGTTTTATAGGATCATTCCCCACTGGGATACGATGCTGCATACGATAAACGGATTTTTGGCTGCAGCCATCGGCTTTTCCCTGATATGGCTCCTCAATGACAGTGAAAAACAGAAGATCGAGTTGTCGCCACTGTATCTGTGCCTGGTCGCATTCTGCTTTTCCATGACCATCGGTGTAATCTGGGAATTCATGGAATATGGAAGCGATATGTTTTTGGGAATGGACCACCAGAGAGATACGGTCATTCAGGTCCTCCATTCCAGACTGCTTGATCCGGAGGTGTTCGGTGCGGATAAAAGAGTCAAAGGATACAGGAAGTCATGATCAATGGACAGCCGCTGGGAGTGAATGGTTATATCGATATCGGCCTTATCGATACCATGAAGGATATGTTCGTGAATCTGATTGGTGCAGCTGTGTTTTCCGTTTTCGGGTATTTTTATGCGCGTTACAAGAATAACAGGTCCATCGAGCATTTCATTCCCAAGCGCAAGGACAGTGATAAGGATTATCTGAATCCGGATAATCGGGTGTAGGTTGTATCGGTTGTTGCAGCTTTATCCTATGTTGATGGGGCATACTGTTTCTCAAGAAATAAGCATACTACAAACCTCGTAACCCATAGAATGGGAAACGAGGTTTTTTTGATCACTAGGAAATTGCTCTGAACGAGTCAATTTCCTTCGCAGCCGGAACAATTCGCCGAAGGCGAAACCAGTGTCGTTAAACGACACTTTTGTTCTTTCACTATGGAAGCACATGAATATTCCTGAATGTTCCAAGGTCCGAGTAGAAAAATGACGTCATTTTTCAATTAGTATTTGACAAGAAAAGAAAAGTGTAGTAAACTAACGTTAAACATCAGACAACTAACGTTTAACAATTAATGTTTAAGATCAAGGAGTGATTTTATGTCAAATGTATTACAGGTAAAGGCAGATCAGTTGAGGCTTGAAGCAGTGAGAATGGTTTTGAAGGAGGAGATGGTCATCCGGGACCGGCGTTGTCGATAGCTGATATTGTAGCAGTCCTGTACTTTGACGTGATGAACGTGAAACCTGATGAACCGAATTGGGAAGACAGGGACCGATTTATCTTGTCAAAGGGTCATGCATGTCCGATATATTATGCGGCACTTTCTGAAAAAGGTTACTTAGGTGAAGCGGTTGAAGATTACAAATTGCGTGCATTGGGAAGTAAGTTCCAGGGACATCCGGTCATGAATAAACTGCCAGGTGTGGATATGACATCCGGCTCGTTGGGAAATGGTATTTCCATCGGAGTAGGTATGGCCATTGCAGGTAAGTTCAAGAAGAAGGATTACTATACCTATGTCATAGCCGGAGACGGTGAGCTGCAAGAGGGTATATGCTGGGAAGGCATTAACACAGCGGCGGCACATAAGTTGGATAATCTGATTGTATTTGTCGATAAGAACAACTGGCAAAGTGGAGGCTCAGTCACTGATACGTTGGGATCCAACAATGTCAAAGAACGGTTCGAGGCATTCCAATGGGATGCGTATGAAGTGGATGGTCATGACCATGAAGCCATAAAGGCAGCAATAGATAAGGCAAAAATCTTCAAAAGGAAAACCTAGTGTCATCGTATGTAACTGCATCAAAGGAAAGGGATTGCCATTCATGGAAGATGATAATGCATGGCATAAAGGAGTCCCGACAAAAGAGCAGTATGATATGGCTTGTCAGATATTAGGAGGTAGATAATGATGAAAGAATTCAAGGGAACAAGAGAAGCGTTTGCAACGGCATTGATTGAAATGACCCATGAAGATAACCGTTATATGTTTGTCTCTCCGGATTCGCTGAAGGCAATGAGAGCTACAGGATTTGCGGATGCTTTTGAAGACAATTACGTTGAAGTCGGAATTTCCGAACAGAATGCAGTCGCTGTCGCTGCGGGTCTGTCTACAGCGGGATTGGTACCTTTTGTCGGGACGTATGCAGGCTTTATGACCATGAGGGCCTGCGAACAGATGAGGACCTTTGTCGCTTATCCGAATCTTAATGTCAAATTTGTAGGAATCAATGCAGGTCTTATTGGAGGAGAAAGAGAAGGGGTTACGCATCAGTTCTATGAGGATATCGGAATCCTTTCGAATATTCCAAACTTCACTATGTTTGTACCCGCAGATGGCAATCAGACCTATCACGCCATGAAAGAAGCGGCGAAGATTGACGGACCGGTTTACATCAGAGCGGGAAGCGGTCGTGAAGTTGACGTCTATGAGAAGGAAGCACCTTTCAGCATGGATGGTATTACGGTACATAAGGAATACGGTGACGATGTATTGATTCTGTCCATGGGCTTCGTTCTGGACCGTGTGCTCGATGCTGCAGAAATTTTGCGCGATAAGGGAATCAATGTGACTGTCGCCGATGTGAATATCCTTTTCGGAAAGAATCCGGAGAAGATCATTGAAGTACTGAATGATGCGAAAACAATCGTTACAGTTGAGGACCATAACGTGAATGGTGGTCTTGGATCCTATATCAGCAGTCTTGTCGGTGAAAACAAACCTGTCCCGGTTCATCGAATCGGTTTAAAGACGTTCGCGGAATCAGGTCCTGCTAAGGAGCTGGCGGATGCTTATGGTTTTTCACCAGAGAGCATCGCTTCATTTGTAGCTGATAAGTCGATGGCAAAGATCTAAATAAGATAGTTTAAGGAAAAGGAGAACGATAAAATGGGAAAACTGAAAGTGGCAGTAGTTGGTGCTGGGGGAAAAATGGGTGTGCGTACAAGTAATAACTTGGCAAAAGCACCTGATCAAATTGATCTTTATTTTGTTGAGCAAGGCGAAAGAGGGATTCAAAATGTCAAGGAGCGTGGTTTTGAGGTGACGCCAATGGAAGAAGCCGTTGGGCAAGCCGATGTAACGGTGTTGGCGGTGCCGGATAGCTTGATCGAGGTAATCAGTGAAAGCGTCGTAGAGGTGATGAAACCGAATGCAGGTATGATAATACTGGATCCGGCTGCCGCTGTAGCAAAAGAGGTGGCATTACGTGATGACTGTACATTCGCTATTGCACACCCTTGTCATCCGTCATATTTCCTGGATCAGGATTCTTATGAAGCCCGTCATGACTATTTCGGTGGTTTGGGTGGAAAGCAGGATATCGTCATGGCGAAAATCGAAGGTGATGACGAGCGCTTTGAAGACTGTAGACTTGTATCTGAGCTTATGTATGGACCTGTTGTCAATAGTTATGTCATGGGTATCAGAGACATTGCATTCCTGGAGCCAACACTGGTTGAGCTTTTGGGAGCAACGTGTCTGTATGCCATGGCTGAAACCGTTGAAGAAGCTGAGAGAAGGGGAATACAAAAGGAAGCGGCAGTTTCCTTCCTGGCAGGACATATCTATAACCTATCCGCGAACTTCTTAGGCTTTATGGGGAATACTCCTGTGTCCGATGCCTGTAAGGTTGCGATCGGCCTTGGAAATAAATTGGTCATGAGAGAAAATTGGAAAGAGATTTGGGAAGATGAAGTATTGGATAATGTTATCGCTACGATGCTGCATCCGGAGAATCCACAGATTTAGGTATGAAATCGACTTCATCTAAGGAGATATCGGTGTTAAGAGATTAATCAATAATGGCGCATTTCTGAAAAGTAATAATTCAGAAATGCGCCTTCTTTTATATATGACGGATGAGATATGATGTGCATTCGCTCTGCATGATACCATGTCAGTCATTGGAATCCTGTAGGTAAGTCCAAGCATCTACAGAATGATCAATTGCTTCGCGAACCGTGTTGATATTCTTCGATTCAATCGCATCAAGAATGTTTTTGTGTACATTATATGCGATGTCGCTCTTAGGATTATGTTCATGTGATATTCGGATAGAAGTCTCAAGAACGTCGATAACAAAATTGTAAATACGTTCAGAGATCGTATTATACGAAGCACGTGCAAGAATGCGATGGAACTCTATGTCATTTGCAACAAGATCTCCTGTCGGCCTGTTTTCTTGCTGCATGCGTTTCAGATCATCGATATTGCTTCTCAGTTCAGTTATCTCTGCAACGTTTTTTATCAGCGTTTTTGATGATAAGTTCTACGATGTCCAGTTCGATCAGCTTTCTGAATTCGGACATCTCACTAATATCGGGATTGGAAATCAGAAAACTGAAAAGCAGTGAATCGATCATATTGCTGTTGGGCTTCTCGGAGATGAATGTACCATTTCCTACTTTGATTTCTACGATCCCCAGAGCGGATAAGATCTTCATAGCTTCTCTGACTGAGCCTCGACTGATACCCAGTCCCTCACATATTTCCATTTCTGACGGTAACTTTTCTCCTGGTTTCAATTTTTTATCGATAAGCAGTTGTTTGATTTGATTAATAACAGTATCAACTGCTGACACTTTTGTTTTTGCTTGAAATAATGCTGACATAATCGACTCCTTTCTTCTATTGGTTCTAACCTTAATTATATGTTATCAGAAGATACATAAAAACGTCAAACATATGAAGTGTAAAAAAGATACAACAATTTTGTAATATCTAAAATATTATAGTAAATAATGCATAATGCTTGACAAGAGAATAGAATGATGGTAATATATTAAATGTAAAAACGTCTGATGTTTAATTAGTGGTTGAGTAATCAAAATTTTAGGAGGAAGTTAAGTGAAGAAATTAATATCCATTTTATTGGTTGTAGCATTAGTTTTGGGGTTGGCAGGTTGTGGTAAGGAAACGACGAACCAGAAAAGTTCGACAGAGCAGGCGACAGAAATGAATCAGGAAGAAACGACGAACAGTGAAGCCAGTGGAGAGCAGATCGTTCTCAAAATCGGAGCTACTACTTCTCCGGATGGACATTATGTCAAAGGTCTGGAAGAGTTCAAGGCAAATGTTGAAGAGTATTCGAACAATCAAGTCAAAGTCGAAATATTCCCGAACTCACAATTGGGTAATGAGCGTGACCTTGTGGAATCAGTATCTTTAGGTTTTGTAGAAATGGCAATCGTATCAACCGGACCGTTGGCAAACTTCGTACCGGACTTTGCAGTATTCGACCTTCCGTTCATCGTTTCTGACAGACAGAAAGCATATGAGGTCATGGATGGAGAAGTCGGACAGGAGATCTTGTCCCTTCTTGAGCCAAAAGGAATCAAAGCCCTGGGATTCTGGGAGAATGGATTCAGAAATATAACAAATGATAATGGACCGATCGTACATCCGGAAGACGTTAAGGGCATGAAGATCAGAACGATGGAAAACGCGATTCACATGGCGACTTTCGAGACGTTGGGCGCGAATCCTACACCGATGGCCTGGAGTGAAGTGTTTACAGCTTTGCAGCAAGGTGTTATTGACGGCCAGGAAAACCCATTGGTAATCATTGATACAGCGAAGGTGTACGAAGTACAATCACATGTGTCCTTAACGGGCCATTTCTATTCACCGGCCATCCTGATGATCAACAATGATCTCTTCAACGGCTTCCCTGAAGATATCCAGCAGGCTATCTTGAAGGCTGAAAAGGAAGCAAGGGATTGGGAGAGAAACTACAGCATTGAACTTGATGAAAAGACAGCTGAAGTCCTTACGGAAAAGGCGTTACGATAACTGAAGTTGATAAAGCTGAATGGCAGGCTGCGACACAGGCGGTATATGATCAGTACAGAGAAACCTTGAATGCGGCTTACATTGATGCATTATTGAACAATTAATCTGAATTGATGCTTCATCAGCCCTGATTTCCAGGGCTGATGAATTGAAAGCTATGAAAGGATAGATATGAAGAAATTATCGAAGTATTTGGATAATGCTGAAGAGAACATTATCACCGTATTACTTCCTACAATGTGTCTCTTGATTTTCGCGTCAACATTTTTTAGATATACGAAATTGCTAGCGTTGCCTTGGGCAGAAGAAATGGCAAGATACCTGATGGTGTGGATCATTTTCCTTGGAGTGGGAACGGCAGCAAAGAAGGGATCCCATTTCGCAGTAGAGGTGTTTGTGAAATCCAGGTCTTTACAGGCACAAAAGGTGTTCGCGCTGATAAGACTGATCATCGTCATCGGTTTTTGCTCGATCATCATTAGATTCTACTTTGATATTGTAGCGAAACAGATGGTCATGGAACAAATATCACCGGGTCTTCAAATCCCGATGTGGATTCCTTATCTGGCGGTGCCGATAGGTTGTTTTCTGATAATACTTAGAACAATACAGAAAATGGTACTGGACATGCGAAAAGTAGAAGCAAACGAAGAGGAGGCGGCGTAGATATGGGTTTAGTATTATTTGGAGTCTTGTTTCTTCTGTTGTTGATCAATATCCCCATAGCCATAGCCTTGGGTGTGGCGGTATTGTTAGCTATCACTGTAGGCGATATGGGTTCGATGTATCCCATGGTTGCCCAGAGGATGTTCACCGCGGTCGATAACTTTCCCTTCATGGCGGTTCCTTTCTTCATTCTGGCAGGGAATATCATGGGTAAAGGCGGCATATCCCATAGATTGATACATTTCACGAAGCTGTTGTATCATGGGATACCGGCCAGCCTTGCCAACATCACCACGTTATCCTCGGCCTTCTTTGGAGCGATATCAGGATCGAATCCGGCGACGGTGGCATCGATCGGAAGTATCATGGTACCGGCTATGGAAGAAGCGGGATATCCAAAAGAGAAGGCAGCAGCGGTAGCGGCTTCATCCGGTACTCTCGGGGTTGTCATACCACCAAGTATACCAATGGTGACATATGCCATTACAGCGTCCGTTTCAATCGGTACAATGTTTATCGCAGGTTTGGTACCGGGTCTCCTGTTAGCAATAGCGCTGGTCGTCATGAATATTGTCACCTGCAGGAAATACGAGAAAAAGGCAGAAGGGAAATACCCACTGAAAGAGTTGCTGCTTTCCTTGAAAGATGCCATTTGGGCCTTGTTCATGCCAATCATTATCCTGGGTGGAATCTATGGCGGGATATTCACACCTACTGAAGCGTCATCTGTCGCTTGTGTATATGCGTTCATCGTCAGTAAATTCATCTATAAGGAACTGAAGTTCAGTGATCTGAAAGGGATATTCTCAGAGTCGGCTGTCAGTACAGCGATTGTTCTGTTCGTCGTCAGTCTGTCGGCGCCATTCTCATGGTTCATGACCAGTCTTGGTTTGCCGAATGCGATTGCAGATACGGTACTCGGTGTATTCCAGAATCGAATTCTTATCCTGTTGGCACTGAACATCGTATTGCTGTTCCTGGGTTGTTTCCTGGAGACACAATCGATCATCCTGCTGATGACACCGATGCTGCTTCCTATTGCCGCTCAGTTGGGGATTCATCCTATCGCACTTGGTCTGCTGATCATCGTCAATACATCATTGGGTATGATCACACCACCGATGGCCGTCAACCTCTTTGTCGCCAGCAGTATAGCAAAGATAAAGATAGAGGCGATAAGCAGGCATATCTTGCCGTTCTTGGCGGCGGAAGCGGTTGTGCTGATGATTATGACTTATATGTCGGATATTGTTATGGTGTTGCCTAATTTAGTGGGCAAGTAATAGTTGGTTGGAAAGTAGATGTCTTTATCATCAATACGTTAAGTGGACTGCCTATTGTTGAAGAATATTGGGCAACAGCACTCTCTGATGGAAAAGTTAAGGCTGCAGGAGTTGACGTTGTATCAGTTAAGCTTAAAAAGGTTGATAATCAACTGCTTGCAGCTCCTAACTGTATCATTGCACTTCATATTGCTTTGACGTCGGTTGAAACGAGTAAACGTCGTATAAAATTTGCTTATATACAATATAAGGGAGGCGATAGAATGATAGCTATTGGCTGTGATCATGGAGGATTAGATCTTAAACAAGAGCTAATCAACTATTTTGAATCAAACCAACTAAAATATATAGATGTAGGATGCTTTAGTAAAGAATCCTGTGATTATCCTGACTATGCAAAAAAGTATGTGACTTGATAATAAATAGAGAATGCCAAAAAGGAATACTTGTTTGTGGAACTGGCATTGGTATATCCATTGCGGCAAATAAAAGAAAAGGCATACGTGCTGCTTTATGTAGTGATTGTTTTTCAGCGCAAGCTACCAGAGAACATAATGATGCTAATGTCTTGGCGCTAGGCGGTAGGATAGTAGGACCTGAATTAGCAATTAAAATTATGGATACATTCTTAAATACTAAGTTTTCCAATGACGAAAGACATATGAGAAGGATTAATAAATTTGATTAACTAAATAGTTATTATGTTGATAAAGTAATTAGCACGGAAAGGAATAAAAGAATGAAAATAGTAATACTAGACGGTTATACACTGAATCCTGGAGATTTGTCATGGAAAAGTCTGGAAGACATATGTGAAGTCCAGGTTTATGATAGGACGCCTGAAGATAAGATTGTTGATAGAATCGGAAACGCAGAAATCGTACTGACCAACAAGACACCTATTACGAAATCTACGCTGAGTAGTGCGTCGAACTTGAAGTACATCGGAGTACTTGCGACGGGATATAACGTGGTTGACGTTAAAGCGGCTGCTGAAAGGAATGTAGTGGTCACCAATATTCCGACTTATGGTACTTCAGCTGTGTCACAGTTTGTTTTTGCCTTGTTGCTCGAGGTTTGCCATCACGTAGGTGCACATGGTGATGCTGTGAAAGATGGTAGATGGACCAATTGTCCGGACTTTTGTTTCTGGGATTATCCGTTGGTGGAACTGGAAGGCAAGACAATGGGAATCATCGGGCTTGGTCGTATCGGACAGGCAACTGCAAGAATTGCCCAGGGCTTTGGAATGAAGGTTCTTGCATTTGATGAATACAAGATTGACTCACTGGAAAGTGAAACGTTGAAGTATGCGGATATCGATACACTATTGGAGCAATCGGATATTATCAGTCTGCATTGCCCATTGTTTGAGAGCACTCAGGGCATCATCAATAAGAACACAATCGCCAAGATGAAAGATGGGGTCGTCATCATCAATACATCACGAGGACCTCTCATCGTAGAGGAAGATCTGGCAAAAGCACTTGCTGATGGCAAAGTCAAGGCTGCAGCAGTTGATGTTGTATCGACTGAGCCCATCAAGGATGATAATCCGTTGCTTTCGGCTCCTAACTGCATCATCACACCTCACATCGCATGGGCGCCGGTGGAAGCGAGAACACGACTTATGAATATTGCGATTGAGAATGTAAAAGCATTCATTGATGGTGCACCTGTCAACAAAGTCAACTAGGCCAGACAGTTAAATACGGAGATAAGTATAATGAGTGAAAGTTATCAAAAGATATCCAATCAAATAAGGCAAGATGTGCTTACGATGGTGCATACTGCGAAATCAGGTCATCCGGGTGGATCGCTTTCGGCTGCAGATATCCTTACGACACTTTATTTCGGTAAGATGAATATCAATACGAAGAATCCCAGACATTATGCAAGAGACAGATTTGTCCTGTCTAAGGGACATGCTGCACCGGTTCTATATGCGGCATTGGCTCGAAGAGGTTACTTCGCGACGGATGAATATAAGGGGTTCAGACAAATAGGGACCATGCTCCAAGGACACCCGGACATGAAAAAAGTCAGTGGCGTTGATTTTTCAACAGGTTCCCTTGGTCAGGGATTCTCAGCTGCTGTCGGTATGGCTTTGGCAGGCCGACTCGATGGTCTTGAATCCAGGATTTATGTTCTCCTGGGAGACGGCGAGTTGAATGAAGGCCTTGTGTGGGAAGCTGCAATGGCTGCCAATCATTACCGCCTATCGAATCTGACGGCCATCGTTGATTATAACGGTCTGCAGATCGATGGTAAAAATGAGGATGTCATGGGCATTGATCCCCTTGAGGACAAATGGTCAAGCTTCGGCTGGCATGTTCTTCAAGTGGATGGGCATGACCATCATGCGCTGCTGAGGGCGTATGATGAAGCTGAAGAAGTATCCGGACCGGTGGTCATTATCGCAAAAACGGTCAAGGGTAAAGGTGTCAGTTTCATGGAGGACGATCCTGCATGGCACGGTTCAGCCCCCAATGCAGAGCAATATGAGATAGCCATGAAGGAACTTGGAGGTAATTGCTGATGAAGATAGCCACTAGAGATGCATACGGTAATTTTCTTAAGACATTTGCAAAGGATCATAAAGATGTTGTTGTGTTGGATGCAGATTTGTCAAAATCAACAAAGACGGCAGAGTTTGCAAAGGTTTGCCCTGAACGATTCTTCAATGTAGGTATTGCTGAACAGAACCTGATGGGTGTGGCTGCCGGAATGGCGGCTATGGGTAAGATACCTTTTGCCAGTACCTTTGCGATGTTTGCTACCGGCAGAGCATATGAGATTGTAAGAAACTCCATTTGCTACAACAAACTCAACGTGAAGATCTGCGCAACGCATGCAGGTCTGACCGTCGGTGAAGATGGAGCTTCCCATCAGGCGCTTGAGGACATCTCCCTCATGAGGTCTCTTCCAACATGGTCGTTGTCAATCCGGCGGATGCAACGAGTGCAAAAGCACTGCTAGAGGAAGCGACAAGACATGAAGGTCCGGTATACGTCCGACTCGGAAGAGCACCTGTAAAAGTCATCTATGACGAGAGTGAAACCTTTGAGATCGGCAAAGCGAAAGTGCTGTCAAAGGGTTCTGATGTGACGTTGATTGCAACAGGTATCATGGTGGAAGTCGCGCTGGAAGTCGCTGCTGAGTTAGAGAAGGAAGGCATAAATGCCGGTGTCATCGATATCCACACGATCAAGCCGATCGATGAGGATGCACTTGTAAGTGCAGCGAATGAAACGAAGTGTATCTATACTCTTGAAGAACATTCGGTTATCGGTGGGTTGTACAGCGCTGTCAGCGAAGTGTTGAGCAAAGTAAAACCGACATGCATCAAACCCATAGGGGTCAAAGATGTATTCGGTGAATCCGGAAAGCCGATGCAGCTCCTTGAAAAGCACGGGATGACAAAGGAAGTCATTTGTCAGGAAATCGCGATGGACTTCGCTGAAATGTAAAAGGTATTCAATTATGCTTTGGCGATGGCAATGTCAGCAATTCTTATGTACATAGTCACCTCATATACCATGTACATTGTCACCTGCTAATTAAGTCCTTTGTGTTTGTAGAGAATTGCTGGACACAGGGGACGATGTAACTTTCACTGTAACCGTTGACATCGCCATAGCATAATGAATATAGATTAACAATAAGTTAAAATCATGTGTGTTTCATGCACGAATTGTATTCCATCACCTTCGATCTTGTTTGCTTAATAAAGTGAAAGTGATGGGCAATGAATAACTGAATCCCCCCTCGAAAGCTACTGGTAATTATTGCGTCAATTTGTCAATTTGCTTGTATGAAATACATATGTTAATTATCCCGATTAAAGCCGGATACAATTAAGAGGATACAATACGATATTTGCCTATTTATCTAAGATGTTCTTAATTTTATCTGGTTTGATCGGGATTTATTAATTGAGATTAAAGATATTAGGAAATTGAATATTCAGTTAGGAAGTAGAGAACTAATATGTCACTAGGAGGTACACAATGGAATTAAAAGGAAAAGTAGTTATTGCACAGGGAGGAGGCCATACAGCGGTCATCAACCAAAGTCTGGTCGGAGCTGTACTGGAATCCAGGAAATTCCCTCAGATCACCAGAGTTTATGGAGCGTACCAGTGATTACAGCATTAATTACAGACTGGTATCACTGGAAGAGATTGCTGGTAAAACCAAGTATATGCCTGACCATTTCATCAATGCAGCAGGATACAATGTCACCCACGATTTCCACCGCTATGCTAGACCATTGATTGGCTCAGGATTTCCGCAGCCACATCGGTTAAGGGCTCCGATGGCTGATAAACTGTTAAGGGAGATATAAAAAGAGTAGAAAGGAATGAAATATGAATAGTATACGCGAAGATGCGCATAGGATCATACAGGAATCCATCAAAGAAGTATTGCCTGATTCTGCTGTAGATAAAGCGCTTAAGGATTTGGATGTCAGCGGCAAGGATATATATGTGCTTTCAATCGGCAAAGCCGCCTGGACGATGGCGAAAGCTGCTGCTGATAACCTTGGTCCAGCAGTGAAAAAGGGACTTGTTGTAACCAAATACGACCACTCAAACGGTCCGATAACGAATTTTGAAATCGTCGAGGCAGGACACCCTATCCCTGACGAAAACTCCATTGCAGGAGCTTCTAAGGCACTGGAGATGGTTCAAGAGCTTACGGAAGATGATTTGCTTTTATTCCTGATATCCGGCGGGGGATCAGCAGTTTTTGAGAAGCCGCTGGAAGGTATCAGCTTGAATGATATCATATATATGACAGATCAGTTATTATGTTGCGGAGCGGAGATCACTGAAATCAATGCTGTGCGAAAACATCTGTCAGCAGTTAAGGGAGGTAGATTAGCTCAGCAATGCGATGGAAGAATATACTCCATTGTCTTATCAGATGTCATCGGGGACAGATTTGATGCCATTGCTTCCGGACCCGCATGTCCGGACAGCTCCACATCGGAAGAAGCCATTGGAATAGTTGAAAAATATAATATCTGCATAGATGAACAACTGATAGACGTTCTTCGAAAGGATACACCAAAGAAGATTGAAAACGTTGAAAGTGTCATCAGCGGCAGTGTGAGTGAACTGTGTCAGGCAGCAGCCAAGTGTTCGGAGTCACTGGGATACGAGCCCCTGATTCTTTCTTCAAGTCTTGAATGTGAAGCAAAAGAGGCCGGAAAATTTTTCGCATCAGTCGCAAAGGAAATCAAGGAAGGAAAGTACAGCTTCGGTACGATCAAACCGCCTTGTGCTGTTATTGCTGGAGGAGAAACTGTGGTTCGTATATATGGTAACGGTAAAGGAGGAAGGAACCAGGAGCTTGCACTATCAGCAGCCCTGGGAATCGAGGGTGTAGAGGATGTCGTTATTTTCTCTGTGGGATCTGACGGTACGGATGGCCCGACAGATGCTGCAGGTGGCATTGTAGACGGCAGAAGTGCAGCCCAGATGCGAAAAGCTGGTAAATCGCCGGAAGTGATGCTTGACTACAATGATTCCTATCATGCCTTGAAAGCAAGTGGAGATTTGATCATGACAGGAGCGACAGGAACGAACGTCAATGATCTGATGGTTGTCCTGTGTAGGTAAATATAATGGAAAGGCAAAGTAATATGCTGGATAAGGAAGAACATCAACTGATCATTGATGCAGCTGTACGCTATTACATACAAGGAAAAACTCAAAGCCAAATTGCTAAGGAGATTTATATCTCCAGACCTAAGGTGTCCAGGTTGTTGAAAAAAGCGCGTGAGCAGAAAATTGTTGATATAACCATCAGTTATCGAAACAGTGATTATAAACAACTACAAAATGAAATCAGGCATATGTTTGACATTTCGAATGTTATAATTGCCAAGACCATGTCTGATGAAGCAGAAACTTTAAGAGAAGTCGGCAAGGCGGCGGCCAGGGAGCTTGACATGTATCTCCGTGATGATATGACCCTTGGAATCTCGTGGGGAAATCAGGTACGCATGACAGCAAGTCACCTTGAAAACCATTCATACTCCAATATACGTATAGTGGAACTGTCTGGCGCTATCGGGTATGATATGAATCATACAGACGTGTTAAGTATAGGAATAAACATGTCGTCCAAGCTGAATGGAAAGTTCTATCCACTGCCATCGCCAATATACATCAAGGGTCCCATTGCCAGAAAAGCCATTATGGAAACTCCATTGATTCAGAATACATTGCAGAAGATCAAGGAATGCGACCTGATTCTTTCGGGAATTGGAGCTATTGATGATGGTTCTCTTCAGAAAATGTGGGATAGCAATGGTGAGGTGGATATGAAGAACGAGATTGTCAGAAAGGGTGGAGTCGGATTCGTTTTGGTTCATTTCTTCAATCACAAAGGAGAATTCTTGGATGTTGAAGCCAACAAATGCGCTGTAGGAATCAAGACTCATACCATTAAATCGAAGAAGATTTTTGCGGTCGCTTCAGGCAAGGACAAAGCAATATCCATACTCGCCGCACTGAGAGGCGGATTGATTTCTACTCTGGTCTCTGATGAGGAGACCTTGAAATTAGTAGTGAAGATGGCTGAAATAGTGTGAAGCGATGCCAATATGAAGCTTAGGCTTTGTATTGGCTTTTTTGTTTGCACTTGAGATGGTATAGATATAATTGAATCGAATGGATATTGGCAGTAATGAGAAGAATATATAGGAATGTATATTGATTGACAGGGTATAGTCACTGTGATATGGTGAAAATGAAACGTCTTTTGTTTGCAAGGAGGAAATCAGATGATGAAATTGGTATCCGTTTTATTGGTTACATCAATGATATTTGGATTATCAGCATGTGGCGGACAGCAAACAACTACAGAGAAAAGCGTGACTGAACAGACGACTGAAAATATACGAATTGATGCAGTTAAACCGATTATTTTAAAGGTCGGAGCGACAACATCACCGGATGGGCATTATGTAAAAGGTCTGGAACAGTTCAAGGCAAAAGTTGAAGAGTATTCAGACAACAAAGTGAAAGTTGAAATCTACCCGAACTCACAGCTGGGTAATGAGCGTGATCTCATAGAATCTGTATCCTTTGGCTTTGTAGAGATGGCAATCGTTTCTACAGGACCGTTGGCAAACTTTGTACCTGATTTTGCCGTGTTTGACCTCCCGTTCATTGTATCAGAAAGAGAGCGGGCCTATACGATTATGGATGGAGAAGTCGGACAGGAGATTTATCACTTCTTCAGCCAATAGGGATTAAGGGCTTGGGATTTTGGGAGAATGGATTTAGAAATATAACTAACGATAAAGGACCAGTCATACATCCGGATGATGTTATAGGCATGAAAATCAGAACGATGGAAAACGCCATTCACATAGCGACATTCGAAACACTGGGAGCAATTCCGACACCGATGGCCTGGAGCGAAGTCTTCACAGCCTTGCAGCAAGGTGTGATCGATGGTCAGGAAAACCCACTGGTAATCATTGATACTGCCAAGATATACGAAGTGCAGAAGCATGTATCCTTGACAGGTCATTTCTACTCACCAGCCATTTTGATGATCAATAAGGATCTATTTGATAGTCTCCCTGATGATATTCAACAGGCGATCCTAAGAGCTGAGAAAGAAGCCAGGGATTGGGAAAGAAACTATAGTATTCAACTTGATGAGAAGACAGTGGATGCCCTTCGAGAAAAGGCGTAACAATAACTGAAGTTGACAAGCTGAATGGCAGGCGGCAACACAAGAGGTTTATGACAAATATAAAGAGACCTTGAACGAGGATTACATAGAGGCATTGTTAAGTGATGAAACTTGGAGGTAATACTATGAAGAAATTATCAAGATTTTTGGATAATGCAGAAGAAAACATCATAACCATCTTACTGCCTGTCATGTGTCTCTTGATCTTTGCTTCAACATTCTTCAGATATACCAAGTTGCTTGCTTTGCCTTGGGCGGAAGAAATGGCAAGATACCTGATGGTCTGGATCATTTTCCTTGGAGTGGGAACGGCAGCAAAGAAAGGGTCGCATTTTGCGGTGGAAGTGTTCGTGAAATCCAGGTCCTTGAAAACTCAAAAGGTCTTTGAAGCGATAAAACTAATCATTGTTGTTGGTTTTGTTTGGTGATTATAAGACTATATTTCATCATGATACCGAAATTGATGATGATGGAACAGATATCACCAGGGCTTCAGATTCCGATGTGGATTCCTTATCTGGCTGTGCCGATAGGCTGTTTGCTGATCCTGATTAGAACAATACAGAGAGTGGTCCTGGACCTGAGACAGGCCGATCATAATGAAAAGGAGGCATAGAGATGGGATTGGTTCTATTTGGTGTTTTGTTCCTTCTGTTGTTGATCAGTATTCCGATTGCCATTGCCTTGGGTGTGGCTGTACTGGTGGCTATCACAGCAGGTGATATGGATTCACTCTATTTAATGGTTGCACAAAGGATGTTCACAGCAGTCGACAACTTTCCTTTCATGGCTGTACCGTTCTTCATCCTGGCGGGGAACATCATGGGCAAAGGTGGCATATCCCATCGACTGATACATTTCACCAAGCTGTTGTATCATGCATACCTGCCAGTCTTGCCAATATTACTACCTTGTCCTCAGCCTTTTTCGGAGCGATATCCGGATCGAATCCGGCTACGGTGGCATCGATCGGAAGTATCATGGTGCCGGCGATGGAAGAAGCCGGATACCCGAAAGAAAAGGCGGCAGCGGTAGCAGCTTCCTCCGGTACCCTTGGTGTTGTCATACCGCCAAGCATTCCGATGGTGACTTATGCCATCACTGCGTCGGTATCTATCGGTACAATGTTCATTGCTGGTTTGGTTCCTGGACTGTTGCTTGCGATTGCGTTGATCACGATAAACATCGTGTCATGCAGGAAATATGAGAAAAAGGTAGAAGGGAAGTATCCGTTTAAAGAACTGATACGTTCCTTAAAAGACGCTATTTGGGCGTTGTTCATGCCAATCATTATTCTAGGCGGCATTTACGGTGGTATCTTTACACCAACTGAAGCTTCATCAGTTGCGTGTGTTTATGCATTCGTTGTCAGCAAGTACATCTATAAGGAACTCAAATACAGTGATTTGAGAGGAATATTCTCCGAATCGGCTGTCAGCACTGCCATCGTATTGTTTGTAGTCAGTCTTTCAGCACCATTCTCCTGGTTCATGACCAGTCTTGGATTGCCTAACGAGATTGCGGAAACGGTACTCGGCGTATTCCAGAACAGAATTCTGATCCTATTAGCGCTGAATTTCGTACTGCTGTTTCTGGGGTGTTTCCTGGAGACCCAATCGATCATCCTGCTGATGACACCGATACTGCTTCCGATAGCAGGTCAGTTGGGTATTCATCCGATAGCACTTGGTCTGCTGATTATTGTCAATACATCACTGGGATGATAACACCACCGATGGCGGTTAACCTGTTTGTCGCCAGCAGTATCGCAAAAATCAAGATTGAGGCGATCAGCAGGCATATCCTGCCTTTTTTGGCGGCTGAAGCGGTCGTGCTGATGCTGATCACATATTGGTCGGATATCGTTATGGTCTTGCCTAACATACTGGGTGAATAATCTAAATTCATCCGGATTATTTACATCTAAATTCAGATAAGGCGTTGGTTCTGGGTGTCTCACTTTGCCATCCTTTTGACGGTTCCGCGAATTGCCAGTTGTACAGGCAATATGATGTCATTCTGTTCTATTGGTCCATCATTCAAGGCCTTCAGCAGCAGTTCAATTGCTTTTTTTGCTTTTAGATTGATATCCTGATGAACGCTCGTCAGTTGAGGGGTGAGGAACCTGCCATACAAGTTGTCATCAAAGCCCGCAATGGAGATGTCTTCCGGTATGGAAATGCTTTGCTCGATAAAATAGCGCATCGCTTCACTGGCGAGAAGATCGGACATGAAGAACATGGCATATTCACGATTCACAAATTGCATCAGTTCCTTATATTGCTTCTTCCGTTTCTGGGCATATTCATCCAATTTGACGAAATGGTTTTCCTTGACTTCAATATTGTGTTCTTTAAGGGCATGGATATGACCGAGATAACGTCGATGGTCCACGCCGACATCCTGATGGGCTAAAAACAGTATATGTCTAAATCCGCATTCAAGGAGGTACTTGGTCATCAGGTAACCTCCTTGTTCATCATCTAATCCGACATTCAAATGATCCTTACCGGTTTCGTTGAACAAGTCTATGGCAACAATCGGTTTATCAATCAGTGACCGCAATTTCTGATAATTCTTGTCTGTGAATGTGATAGCAATCAAGCCGTCGACGTTCCAAGCTACAGTCATTTTAAAGATATCATTTAAATCCTCAGAAGTGTACAGCATCATATAGTAACCGGATTCCCTGATGTGCTTTTCCAGGAAGCCGACAATCTGACCATAAAAAGGATCTGAGAGTATGGTGTCTTCGTAATGCTTCGTTATATGAATGACAACACCAATAATCCTCGAATCAGTGTTGGTCAGCGTACTAAGGCCCATTCTTGGGATATAATTCTCCTCTTTCAGCACCTTCTTGATTTTCTCGATATTTTCTTTGGAAACCTTTTTGGTTTTTCCATGTATGACGTTGGAGACGGTAGTGGTACTGACACCAACGATATCAGCAATTTCTTTGATTGTGATCATTGTCATATCCCTTCGCATATCACTAAGTGAATTTCCTACCAGTTTATCCTATCACCTTATCATGAGAAAGACAATAGGTTTTGTAAAAAAACAACTAAAAACTCATAATGAATTTTGTGTGAATTATAGGTTATGAACATAACCTATTGTATGAACTTTGGAAGGATGGTATTATGAATATGCAGTTAGGGGTTATGTACAAAACCTGGTAAAAATTCTTGTGATATGTGTTTAAGGAGGATCTTATGAAAAAAAATCTGTTAAGTCTTTTATTGGTTGTAGTGTTGATGATGACTATGCTGGGAGGATGTGGTTCTGATAACAAGGTGAATGAGAGTGGGGCTGAAAAAGCAGCTGAAGCTGAAGAAAAAAACGGCAGTCAAGAAAGCGATGGGGCATCTCAAAAGAACGGAGCGGATAACGTTACAATTGATATTTTCAGAATAAGTCAGAAGTGGCAAGCCAGCTGGAAGCAGCGGCCGAGCTATACATGGAAGCCAATCCGGGCATTACAGTCAACATTGAAACGGTACAGGGGAATGAATACAATACGGCTCTCAAGACGAAGATGATCACCGGTGACGGTATTGACATCATGGCCCTAAGCGCCAATGATATCGCCAACAATTATACTGAATATCTTGAAGACCTTTCTGACCAGGGCTGGATTGAGCATGTTTCAAGCGGACTGCTGGGAGATGCGAAACTGGATGGAAATGTTGTTGGGTTGCCTGTGAATATTGAAGGCTATGGTATTGCATATAACAAGGCCATATTTGATGCGGCAGGTATCGATACGTCAGAGTTGGTGACCTATGAAGCCATTGACCAGGCATTTGCTGACCTGCAGAATATGATTGATGAAGGCAAGTTGACTGACGAATTCCCGTTGCTTGAAGCAGTGGAGGAATATGCGGCAAAGGAAAGCTGGGTATTGGGCCTGCATACTTTCAATATCGCCGTGGGCAACGAGTTTGCAAATGCGAAAGAAGCACTGGAAGCTGAAACGATTGAGTTGGTTTATGAAGCCGAACTGAAGGAACTTTATGACTTACTGACAAGATATACATCATCCGGAGACAACAAGGAATTGCTGTTGGCTGTTGATTATTCAACCCAAATCGGTGGTGGTCTTGCCATTGAAAGAGTAGCAGCCGTACAGCAAGGCAACTGGATCGGACCTGAAGTGAAGAGTATCTCACCGGATGTATACGCAAATCTTGATTTCCTGCCGCTCCCATTGAAGGGTGTCAAGGAAGACTGCATTGCTGTTGGAGTTCCAGCATATTGGTGTGTCAATAAGAATACTTCAGAAGCAGATAAAACTGCAGCAAAAGATTTCATGAATTGGCTGTACCAGTCTGAAGAAGGAAAGCAAATTGTAGTTAATGAACTCGGTTATATTCCTGCATTCAGCAATTACGAAGGTATTGAGATCGTTGATCCTTTGTCTGCTTCCATCATGAGATATGTGAGTGAAGGCAGAATTATCCCCTGGGTATTCGGAGGATTTCCGTCAGGATATGAAGGCCAATCCGCATCAGAAATACAGGCTTATATCGGTGGAGTCATGAGTTGGGATGAATGTGTCGAAGCCTTGAAAGCAGATTGGGTCGAGTTGAAGAGCAAATAGGAGCATGTCTGAGATGATTTGCCTTTGCAATAGAATATGAGGTGAGAAATATGAAGCAGTCAAAATAGGATTTGGGATTCATCGCAATCTCTCTGATTACGTTCACTCTGGTGCAGCTTATCCCCGCTGTTACAGGAATATACTATTCCTTTACAGATTGGAACGGTATTGGTAAAGCGAAGAATTTCATTGGCTTTAATAACTACATTCATACATTGACGACAGATTCCAAATTCATGCATGCATTTGCTTTTACGTTCCTGTTTGCAGTGTTTGCAGTGATTATTGTGAACATGGCCGGCTTTCTGCTTGCGTTACTGGTTACGATGAATTTCAGAGGGTCGAACGTACTCAGAGGCATTTTCTTCATGCCGAATCTGATCGGAGGGATATTGCTGGGATTCACATGGCAATTCATCTTCGTTCAAATTTTCGGTTCGGTCGGTAAGGGATTTGACATTCGGTGGCTTCAAGGTTGGCTATCCAACACCGAAACCGGATTCATAGGCTTGCTGATTGTTGTCGTCTGGCAACTTTCCGGATACATGATGCTGATCTATATCGCGCAGCTTCAGAATATTCCGGATAGTCTTCTGGAAGCGGCGCAGATCGATGGCGCCAATGCACTGCATCGCCTGAGGCATATCATCATGCCTCTGGTTGCTCCTGCGTTTACGATTGGCCTGTTCCTGACAATATCCAATGCATTCAAGCTTTTTGACCAGAATGTTGCCCTGACCAATGGTGGACCTGCGAACAGCACTCAAATGTTGGCACTGAACATTTACAATACCGCTTTTCTGGAAGGGAAATTCGGATTGGCCCAGTCAAAGGCAGTCATATTTCTTGTTGTCGTAGCTGGTATTTCATTGGTGCAGTTGAGAATCAGTAAGAGTAAGGAGGTGGAACTATAATGGGAATCAACAGAGTGGTTAAGTTGTCTTTGATCGGTTTGGGAATAGCACTTGCTGTCGTATGGATTGCTCCGGTGCTGCTGCTCCTCAACAGTTCGTTCAAGAGTCTGAAGGAAATCTATATTGATATTCTGGCATTGCCAAATGCCCTGAATATGAGCAATTACTCTCAATCTTTGATTCAACTGGATTTTGGTCGCTCGTTCATGAACTCGTTCGTCATTACAATCAGTTCGACTGTGTTTATCGTTGTGTTTTCTTCGATGACGGGATGGGCTTTGGTAAGAAATAAATCAAAAATCAGCGGTTTCATCTTCATGATGTTTGCATCTGCGTTACTGATTCCGTTCCAATGTGTCATGTTGCCCTTGGTGGAACTGATGAGCAAGCTGCATCTTATGAATCGAATCGGTATCATCATCATGTATCTTGGTTTCGGCAGCAGTATATCGATCGTCTTGTTCCATGGATTCATCAAGAATATACCGGCAACGCTGGAAGAGGCTGCGTCGATTGATGGCTGTACGATGTTTCAGACTTTCTTCTATATCGTGTTGCCGCTGCTGAAGTCCATTATGGTTACGGTCGCTATCATCAATGCCATGTGGATCTGGAACGATTTTCTCCTGCCACAGCTGGTAATCAACAGAACCGGATGGCAGACGATTCCGCTGAAGACCTATCTCTTTTTCGGACAGTTTGCAAAACGTTGGGATTTGGGAACAGCAGCCCTTATCATCGGCATGATACCAATTATCGCTTTTTACATCAGCATGCAGAAGTTCATTGTTAAAGGTGTAGTAGATGGAGCGATCAAATAATGATTTGGAGGACGAATACTTGAACAGGCAATGGTGGAAAGAAAGTGTGGTATATCAGATCTATCCCAGGAGTTTCAAAGACAGTGACGGTGATGGCATTGGCGACTTAAGGGGGATTATAGGGAAACTGGATTACCTGAAAGATCTGGGCGTTGATGTCATATGGCTATCTCCGATCTACAAGTCGCATAATGCGGACAACGGATATGATATTGACGATTATCAGGATATCATGGATGAATTCGGTACGATGGAAGACTTTGACCGTTTGTTGGAACAAGCCCATGATAAGGGGTTGAAGATCATATTGGATTTGGTGGTCAACCATACTTCTATTCATCATGAGTGGTTCAAGAAAAGCAGGGAGTCGGATGACAGTCCCTATGCGGATTTCTATCACTGGAGAAAAGGTGATGAGACAGAGCCGGTCAATCGTTGGGAATCCTACTTTGGAGGCTCGGTGTGGGAATATGATGAAAACCGTGAAAGTTATTACCTGCACCTTTTCGCCAAGGAACAGCCGGATTTGAATTGGGAGAACAGACAGGTTAGGGGTAAGGTCTATGCAATGATGAAATGGTGGCTCGATAAGGGCATCGACGGATTTCGGATGGATGTCATCAATCACATTTCAAAAGTGGATGGATTGCCGGAAGGAGAACGTATCGGCGATACGGGATATACGGAGAAAGAACCCCTTACTGTCTGCGGACCGAGACTTAACGAATATCTCAAGGAGATGCATGAAGAGGTTCTATCCAAGTATGATATCATGACAGTGGGTGAAACTCCTGCTATTTCGGTTGAGGAAGCTTTGAAAATAACAGATCCCAAGGAGCGGCAGCTGAATATGGTGTTTCAGTTTGAGCATATGGATGTGGAAAACGAAGGAGACAAATGGTCCGATAAGCGTTTTCGGTTGACTAAGCTGAAAGGGATACTGTCGAAATGGCAGTATGGCTTGAACAATGTGGGCTGGAACAGCCTCTATTGGAACAACCACGATCAGCCGCGTGTGGTTTCCAGGTTTGGTGATGACAAGTGTTACTGGAAAGAATCGGCCAAAATGCTGGCGACTTGCCTTCATATGCTGAAAGGCACTCCCTACATATATCAGGGAGAAGAAATCGGCATGACGAACATTGCCTTGGATCGGATCGAGGACTACAAAGATGTCGAGACGCTGGGCGCCTACAAGAAATACACGGAAGAACTTGGGATTGATCATGAGACGATGATGTCACGCATTCATGCCAGAAGCCGTGACAACGCCAGGACGCCGATGCAGTGGGATGATTCAAGCCATGCGGGTTTTACGGAAGGCGTGCCGTGGTTTGATGCCAATCCGAATTATAGGACAGTCAATGCAGCCAGTCAGTTGAAGGATGAAACGTCTATTCTCAATTATTACAAGAAACTGATACGACTGAGAAAAGAGCATGAGGTTATTGTCCATGGTGAATACACCCTATTGATGCCGGACAGTGAAGAGGTGTATGCCTATATACGGACCTGGAAAGACCAGGTACTTCTTGTGGTATGCAATTTCACTGACCGACATGTTAGCTGTGACATACCGGTAGACGAATCGCTTATGGCAAGTCCTGAGTTGCTTGTTTCGAATTATGAAAGAGGAGTTTATGAGCAGCAGATGGATCTTGAGCCATATGAGACGCTCGTTTATCTGAATACACTAGCTTCCTGATATGAGATTTGGTATTGGTATTTTAATGGAGTAAATGTAAAAAGGTGCAAACCCCATAATCAATTGGGTTTGCACCTTTTTCAATGCGGACAGCGGGATTTGAACCCGCACGAATACGTCTGAAACCCCTTAGAAAGGAGCTTTCAGGGACATCAATATCTATTTGTACCCAAAGTTGTACCCAAAAGTTTGACATTCGTAAAGACCTGTATACTTACCTCAGCATACCAAACTGAACTTCACCCGACACTCTACGACTCCTGCATATAGTGTTTGTCAATGGGCATGAACGGCACTGTTCATATGTTGGCGTTTTAATTGGACTTGTAATAATCATCACAATGATATATTATGTTTAATGTAGCTGGTCATCCCTTCTAGTGCCATTGCACATTTATGGCCAGACTACAACCCTTATTAATTATTTATACTCCCCTCATCAAAGGAACCTCGAAAGAGGTTCTTTTACTATCTGCAACTGTAAAACAATATGAAGGCTACTTTAAGCCTATTATGGGCTTGGATTTATTCTCTATCCCAGGCACAAAACCCCGTAAAATCCAGCCTGAGAACCCTGTAGAGGGTGGTTCTGAAGAGGAGGCAAGGTATCGTAAATCTTATTTAACTTCACCCGATTCCAATACAGCTCCAAAGAATTCTTGTTGATTTTTTTCACAAATTGCTCATAGTTTGTTAACGAGTATATGATAGGATGGATGTTAGGGGCTAGAGTTTACTTTATAACAAAGACATGATGTAAGGAGTGATTAGTTTGAAGAGAAGAGTCGCAAGAATATGGGCATTTACGTTGGTCATGGTCTTGATGGTTTCGCAGGTGGCATATGCGAAGGTTACAAAAGACCAGTAATGGAAATGCTTATGGACATGCAGTGTCGAAGGGAAATGAAAATGCCCCTGGGCAAGTGAAAAAGCAGTTACGGATGTTGTCAGGATATCAAAATTTCGGACAAGTGAAAATGCGTGTCAATGGTGCATCTGTTAATTTTGATACACCGCCTGTCCTTAAGACTGGTGTGAATAGAACCATGATTCCTGTCCGTGCTGTGACAGAAGCACTGGGCTGTAATGTTTACTGGTTAGATCCATTGGCTTTCATCGTTAACCCGGTGACGGGTGTGATCATCATCTTTGATCTGGAAACCGGATTGACCTATGTTATTGATGATATGCCCTTAAGCGACCTCATAGAGTTTGATTCAGTAGAGGAAAAATGGGTTGAAGTTTATCCTTTTATAGATACAGATGATCCGGAAGATGGAATCGATGGACTTGAGGAATATTTAGTAGCTCTTGATTCACCACCAGGACTTATCAGCGACAGAACCTTTGTACCGCTTCGGTTTATTGCGGAGACATTTGACCTGCAGGTGGGTTATGACAAGAAGAATGTCTGCATTGACATCGATGGCGGACCTGTCCTTTGGAAACAGGTAGTCAAGATTACAACATGTGCAGCTCTCGATGTTGAAGTCAATGTCCGATTAAACGGTCTTGAGCTAGTGGGCATTCGTGAATTGGATGGTATCGATCTCACCGAAGATGTTGAGTATACATCAGGCTCAGCTCTTATGATGAATTTTGATACATTAATCACTTTCAAGTGGGATGACTATTTAGATGATTTGTCAGGTGGCAAGCATGAATTTGAGTTTATATTTGAAGATGATGTCAAAGCAGAAGTGCCTAAGATCTTCAAGCTCTTTATTAGTGATGAATGTGATGAGCAAGAAGACGAAGATTAATAAATATCTAGTTATGAATTTGGATGAATCCAAGTGGGTTCATCCTTTTTCTTATTTACAGTTGCTGTAGATTTATACCAGCAAAAGTAATGAAAGCACAATACAGTACATAGTATGATGTTGTGTTCAGGTACACATAGGACACTTGTGACTGGAAGTTGGAGAGAATATAGGATTTGATGCTTTTAGGGAAAGTGCTGAATGACACTTCTCTACCGTAATACAATTGTATTCTTTCCTAGTGCATTCATGATGAAATTGCATTTTCAGTACAATCCAAACACCTCTTGAGACAAATGCCTGTACAATGATGCAGCAGCGAATATAATCAAGGTAAAAGTCCAAGGAGGAATGCATCAGTGGAACGAATGTCAAAGCTAGTAAGGATGCTGTTCAAGCAGAAGAAACCAAACGAAATCGCTAGAATTCGATGAAGAAAAGAACACTTTCTACGCAGTGACTGATCAAGGTCGAATTGACTATTGCCCCAAATGCTACATAAACTACCATAAAGCAACTCCACTGGATATGTTGGAGTCAAAACGCCTATATTACAATGTGTGCGAAGATGTGATTCCGAATACGGGGATAGACTTGTTTTGGCTAGGAGATCGGGTGCCTTTGAGACGGTGAGGATGGTCAAGCTAGGTGTTTAAGTGTATAATGATGCATATTATATGAACATGGAGGTTGCTATGGCAGGAATCAAGTTTGAAATAATCGAGCATATCGGAGTGCTTTCCGAGAATGCAAAGGGATGGAAGAAGGAACTGAACCTAATCAGCTGGAACGATAGGGAACCGAAGTACGACATTCGGGATTGGGCACCAGAACATGAGAAGATGGGCAAGGGTGTTACGCTGAGCAAAGAGGAAATGGATGCGTTGAAGGGATTGCTAAAGTGAGTGGTTCCGATCATTGCAAATGGGTATGGTATTAAGGTGAGAAAACAAGGTACATCAGAAGATATAATGGAATATCACAACGAGATTATCGATCCACTAGTTAAAAGGATTGGAATCCATGAAGACAAACTCGATACAGTTGGCAGAATGCTATCAACATAAGAAAATACTGAGCTGCATTATTGTTTTGGATACTCCTTGTGCACAATATTCAGATGAAATCTTGTGGTCAGATACTATGAATCATGAAAAACATCTACTTGATAGATGAAATTGCCCTAGTGACAAGACAGCACTTAGGTCTCGTTCACTAGTGATCATAGTGCTGAGAATGATGATTAAGACACTGGAGCTAGTAATACAGTCGCATAAAAATGTCATACAACGAACCTATTGTTATAAGGTGTGTGATAAGATATACTGTTCGAGGCGTATGAGATATATCATATTTTGAGTTAGTCATCCATTATAGTGCTCATGCACTTTTGTGGATGCCTACTTCCCTTAGTGATGGGACCTCGAAAGAGGTCCTTTTGCTTATTCTGAATTCTTACGAATCTTCAAAGAGAGACATAAACTTGAATTCTAATGGTCACTCACAAGTGTATCGGTTAATTCCTCAGGATAGGATGCCTCTTGCGGAGTTTAGTGTATACATGAGGAAATTATTTGGGTAAGGATATGACAAAAGCCATGAGCAATCCTGTTTTTTGTAGTCATAATATGGAGTGTTACAACTTAATAAAGTTAAGGCGGTTCCCGATGAGTAAAGAATCTGTTCTTAGTGACTTTTTAAAAATACATCCTCATGAGCAACAAGCATTATACGAGGATTTATATACAGTAGTAAACCATTCTGCCAAGAGACTTAGTGCCTACATGGAAGAAATTCGAGAAGCAAGGTTTTCTACTAAACCGCATTGCCCGCATTGTAATAGCGACAATATCAAGGGTCATGGCAAATATCGTGGTCGTCAACGCTATAAGTGTAAGGATTGCAATAAGACATTCAATGATACTACTGCCTCACCATTGGCAGGAACGCATCATCCAGACAAGGCAACAACAGTTGAGTTACTTAGACCTGCATAAAAATAGCACCCAAATGGATGCTATCGAGACCATAGTTCTGTTAAATCACCATCATCAAAACCACAGCAAATATTGTTCACTGATAATGGTATTGTATCAGTGCAACTGTTTAATGCAGTTTTGATTATATCGCACATTGTAGAATCAAATTTCATCCAGTCAAGATTGCTGATAGATTCTTCTGGTGTGAAGTATTTTTCGGTAGGAATGAAATCCTCATTACATGCCCAGTCAGGGTCTTCTTCGTCATACTCGGTAGAACCTATACAGTAGACTGCGTTTCCGTTTGAGGACTCAAAGAATCCAAAGTTCAATGCAATTATATTTTCTGGTATAGTTTCGTTCTGCAAGATATTCTTAATCCATTCCTCAATAGATAAATTGTTTGACATTTGTACCACCTCCTTCAGACAATTATATGATATAATCGATGTTTTTTTCAATAGCCACATTATTTCGAAAACCGCCAAAGTTAAAAAGGATGCATCTAGCTTGCAAGTACATAATATAAAAAATCGAATTATTATGGAATTTATTATTAATTTCAACATTAATTCTATGGTTTTCAACATTCTCCAAGATATTCCGTATTGTTCCTTTATACTATTTTATATAGTAATTGCTGACAACAGAAAGGAACAATATCCATGAAGAAATTTATTAACAATAACATCTGTAAAATGGTAGCATCATTAGCACTAGTCATCACCTTGTTGAATATGAACACAAACTGCTTGTTCCTTGTTCATCAACCCGAGATGCCTGAAGCAGCAAAGAAGCTTCGAAAGTTTTAATAGCTGATTTCACTATGAATAAGGCTCTATGAAAATGGAGCCATTTTTTTATGCACAATATATGAGATTGTCGAAAATTACTAGGGGGAATCATGAAGTACTTTAAGACGTTTATTGTTATTGGAGTCATTTTTATTGTCGCTACAATTGTCAGTCCATTATTGATAGAAGCGCTAAATAACAAGGGAGTTATTAATGATGTGTGGATGTCATTTTTTAGTAGCTATTTTAGGAGGAATATATGGTGGTTTGCAACTTTAACGGCTGTACTGATGACTATCCATTCCACATACAATATTCAACAAAATGAGGTAAAAAGAGCTAATGATATGAAAAGACTTGAAGTTCAGCCAATCATTGAACTGAAGAAAAGTGTTTCTAGCGGTTTCAGGAATAGTAAAGAGCATTTAACAAATTCATTAGAATTCACTATTGTGAACATAGGATTCAACATAGGAAAAGATGTAACAATAGGTATTCAGAGTGATTTAGGTTTTGAGAATGATAGATTCAGTTATGAGTTCATTCAGCCATTAGAGAAATTCAATTTTAAAAGCAAAGTTTATTGAACAAATAGCTACAAAGGATCTATTTGGTGATTATTGGATGAGTGTAAAAATTTGCTATAACGATATCTACAATAACAAATATGAGTCGGAATATAAAATGAAATACCATATTCTAAGAACTGAAAATGGACATGTTACATGTAATACAGAATCACCTGAGAAGCAGTACTAAATTCATAATATGTGGGATTAACGAAAACTGACCGGTTTGGCATTTGCCATGACTGGTCTCTTTTATATGCCAATGGAATTCAACATCAAATCGGTTGATTTCAACATTCAACTGTTCACCAAGGACTTTTTCTTTTATAATAATTCTGCGAGTTGATCCCCAAGAAAAATTCGCATTCACATCATAGGTCACCAGAAATGGTGACCATCTTTATGTGAGTAGTATTTTACTGATGTTGCAAGACATCAGAATGATAGGAGAAACACTATGCAAAAAATCATCATCATCCCGGTCACGATTGTCTATGTATTCATCTTTGTCGTCCTTTTGTTAAATGCTACTTATCCAAAAAAAATATGGAGGATATTTGACGGCTGGAAGGCAACAAGTGAACCAACGGATGTATATTTTAGAACCAGACGCATTATGAGCATTATTGGATTACTGATATTCTTATTTATAATGGCAGGTCCGATTTTTATTTCTCTGCTTGATAAATAAGTATACAATGGCAAAACATATGAGTACTACATCGTATTATATAGGAGTAACACTTGATGTTATGGCCACTTGACTATAAAATCAAAGGTGGCTGTCATTACCTACTAGACAGTATAGAAAGACAAAGGGTGTCATATGATTGATGAAAGCAAATTGATTGAGGAACTGAATTGCATTTATCCAATGACTTTTGATTCTATTCAATTTATTAGAAAAGGAGGGAGTCAATCATACTCTGTATGGAGTGATAGTAGTCAATATCTACTGAAGATTATATCAAAAACTTTTAATAGTACGATTACGCATTCACTAGATGTACAGAAATTCTTATATGGGAAGGATTTTCCAGTTCCAGGAATAGTGCTGAACTGTAATAAATTGCCAAGTTCAGTGATTCGTTTTGGTGGAGAGAGCTACACTTGCGTACTTTTTGAATTCGTGAAGGGGCATGAGCTGGAACAGGGAGAAAGGGTTGAGGATGTTGGTGAGTTGGTTGGAAGGCTACATTGTGATATGGGCAATTATAATGGCGAACTAGTATCTCATAGCAAGAAATTCTTCATTGACAGGTATATAGAATTACTGAAGATGAAGTCATATTCATTCAATAAGATAAAGCGTTTTTCTGACTATGGAGATGAACTATGGAAGAGAGTTAAGGAACTTCCTAAAGGTTATTGTCATGGTGATCTACATAGGGGTAATATCTTGGTAGCTCCTAATAATCAATTGTATTTGCTTGACTTTGATGGATCATGTATGTCACATCGGATGTTTGACATAATGGTTATGTGTGACTCAACAGACTATTTCAATTTCAAGGAAGATGGATTAATTCGGTCGAAGAATATACTACAGAGATTTCTATGTGGATACAGTAAATACTGTGATGTTACTGAAGAAGAAGTAGCTACGTTTTATGATTGGATTGCAATAAGACACTTTTCAGCTTCAGGCAACTATTCTTGAGATACATGGGTTAGATTGTGTTGATGACTCTTTTCTAGATAATCAATTAATTTGGTTGGACTCTTGGAGAGATCAATGCAGAAGGCTGAGGTTATAGTAGATCCATCGCATGTGATGATAGCTGACAACGGATTATTAACACCGATAGTAACAAGATGGATGCTATGCGTCGTTAATCAACGTAATGTTAATGAATAATTTGTTGGATTGACGCAATATATGAGTTTTTGAA